>JAABUL010002115.1_pt1 | contig 34356 bp, 22 predicted proteins | sample 5559151 | NCBI WGS metagenome assembly JAABUL01 (sample SAMN10711876, study PRJNA513368) | rock metagenome | isolation source: Antarctica rocks | place: Antarctica: Victoria Land, Pudding Butte sud | reverse complement strand
CGAGAAGGATCGCTACCTAATACTACTAATCGAACGAATGAACGACTACTTCTACGGAGTCTAATAGTACTCTAAGATCGACCTACGAGACGCCTTCTTCATAATCAGGATGAAGGAGGGCGAAGAGTATAAAACGGCGTTTCGTACGCGAAACGGACTCTACGAGTTTCTAGTCATACCAATAGGGCTCACTAACGTACTAGCGACATGCCAGAGGGTGATCAATAACGTTCTTAGCGATCTCATCGACATCACCGTTATCGCCTACATCGACGATATACTCATCTTCACTAAGGGATCTCGAGAGCAGCACGCTAAGGACGTGGCCGCTGTCCTCGAACGACTAAGCACGACTACCTTTAAGACTGCACCCGAGAAGTGCGAGTTCTTCAGGAAGGAAGTTAGTTTCCTCGGTTTCATTATAGGAACCAACGGGATCAAGATCGATCCTAAGAAGACAGCCTCGATTAAGGAATAGCCAATACCTAAGACAGTTAAGGATGTATAGTCCTTCCTCGGACTTGCGAACTACAACCGAAAGTTCGTTAAGGACTACTCGAAACTAGCTATACTACTTACGAACCTTATACGGAAGGACATCCAGTTCATATAGAGCAAGGTTCAACAAGAATCATTCGAACGACTTAAGAAAGCATACTACGAAGCGCCAACGCTACGCATGTTTGACTCAACAAAACCTATACAGGTCGAAACCGACGCCTCCGACCTAGCGATAGGAGTATGCCTCACACAAGAGTTCGACGGGACTCGGCATCTAATCGCATACTTCTCGAGAAAAATGACACCTGCTAAACAAAATTATGAGATTTACGATAAGGAGCTGCTCGCAATCGTCGCAGCATTACGACACTAGAGAGTGTACTGCGAGGGAGCTATAGGACTAACGATCTACTCCGATTATAAGAACCTGATATACTTTACGACAACAAAGGTTCTTACCCGACGGTAAGCACGATAGTCAGAGCTACTCGGAGAATACAAATTCGAAATCGTATACACTCCCGGAAAAGAGAATAGGCGCGCCGACGTACTTAGCAGACGAAGCGACTATATAGAAGGACATAAGCCGCAACAACACCGTATACTAAAAGTTAATTAGGACGGATCGCTCAGTACGAACCCGCAAGAATTTAACGCAGTTATGCGAGTGCTACGAGACAACAACGAAGAGTTCCCGATATAGTATAGGAAACTTAAGGTTCCTTAAGGTAAGGAACAAGAGTGCATATAGGACTACTACGACGGACTAGCCCTAGGACATCCTAGGATTACACGAACCGTAGAACATATTAGGAGAAACTTCGTTTTCCTAGACATAAGGAAGAAAGTTTCTGCCTACATCAAGAAATGCGAAAGCTGCAACAAGAATAAAATATCACGACACGTACAGTACGGGAATCTCTAGTTCAGAGAACCGCTACACCAACTATGGGATGAAGTAACGATAGACTTTATCGTTAAACTCCCAAAGTCAGAGGACCCGGTGATAGGAAACAAGTACGACTCTATACTTGTAATAGTCGACCGACTAACGAAGTACTCACACTTCGTACTATGCAACGAAACTATCAACGCTAAGCAATTAGGTTGCCTAGTACTTGATAGGCTCGTTCGGTACTACGGCGTTCCTACGACATTTATTACGGATAGAGACAAGCTCTTTACGTCAAGATACTAGAAGACTCTAGTATCAGCTATAGGTATAAAGCACAACCTATTAACGGCTTTCTACCTACAAACGGATAGACAAACCGAACGATCGAACTAGACACTAGAAGGATATCTACGACACTACGTCAACTACGCACAGAACAACTAGGTGGCTCTCTTGCCGTTGGCCTAGGTTGCACTTAACAACAATATGTCGGAAACGACCAAGATATCTCCATTCTTTAGAAACTTCGGAAAGGACCTAAACCTGTTCATAACGCTACAACTAGGGCCAGAAGCAGACCGCGCTATTACAGATGTAACGCAGTTCAAGAAAATCTACGAAGAAGTAAGGGCCGGAATACTACACTAGCAAGAAAGCCTTACCAAGACAAGGCACAAGGATTCAAAAACGGCACCTCAGCTTAAGGAGGGGGATAAGGTCTTCCTCCTTACAAAAAATTTGAAGACTAGGAGAAAAACGAAGAAATTGGATCATGTGAAGGTCGGACCATTTTTGATTAGCGATATCAAAGGACCAAACAATTACCGACTCGAACTCCTAAAGGATGCAAGGGTACATCTAGTCTTCTATATATCTATGTTGGAACCAGCCGATTCGGAAATCCTACTACAAACCACATTCTACTTCGAGCTATAGGAAGACGACGTCTTCGAAGTAGAGGAAATACGGGATTGGGATGGAAACTAATACCTCATAAAGTGGCAAGGATATCTAGAGGCGGATAACTCGTAGGAACTACCGCATCACATAGATACCTACTAGGGAATGATTAGAGACTATCACCAAAGAAACCCTAGTCAGCATAAACAGAGAATACCGGAATTAACGACACTTACCAAATTCCGCTAGTAGTTACGAAGAACCAAACCAACACCTAGTCGACTTGCTAGGAACCCTCAACTAGAACCACTAGCTACGATCTCAGGCGGAGATTTAGTAGTCTCCGGAACTAGAGGGAAATCCTAGAAGGAATCTGGATACCCTTCTAGGGCACTCCATACGTAAGGGTCTAGATTCAGGGCAAGGCCTTCCGAAGGACCCTCAAACAACAGGGAATCAGCAGCTGCCTCCTCAGCCTCCTATTCCCGAATACTACGGTCTTCGACGGCAATCGCCTCCGCGGCGCGATAGTCCAACAGATCGCGCTATTGTCGCAAACGTTCCTCGCGGGCTCGAGCAGTACGTAGCGCCGTCTACAACTTCTCTAGTTCTAGAAACAAGGAATCTTGCGTCGATCGAGCGTCCTTTATTCCCTGATCGAGCTTCTCTTTCTCGGAGCGAAGACGCGAAAACTCTGACTAAGTAATCCGGACGTCGCACCTTTGGTTACGACTCAGACACTTACTGCATTTGCCAGAGCGCAAATGAACCCGACACACCCGGTCATGACGCACACAGGTACTGCATTTTCGGACCATTACTTCTCCCTTAGAGGCAATAAATTCGGCTAGGCGTTTTCGACGGACGGTGCTAGAAGGGTTCGACTCTTTAGGCATCGTAAGAGGACATACGAATGACGAATGACGAGACAAGGGAAACGTGACTATGTAGCTCGGGACGAGCTAAGCTAGAAGGGGGATGGTGTTACGAGTATAACACAGAATGCGCGGGTTCAGGGTAGAATAAGGACTGCTCCGTCTTGCGGCTTTGGCCGAGACAACAGAGCAGCCAGTTTGCTCTGTACTCTGTACTTGCTCTGTGAAGCAGAGCAAGGGAGCACTATAGAGCAACTCACAATCACTTAGGTATATAGGAACTAAGGATGTCTTCGACATACTTGTGTTCAACTCATGTTACAATCTTACTGAAAGGTCTACAACTATTTACAGTATATTCGAGTTATCTTACCCAAACACCTACTGCCACCTACTCTTCAAAGAAGCACTTACGTGATACTACTTGTAGGATCGCAACAACGTATCGTAATACTTTATTCTTATTATAGCTTTTATATTTCCTAATATAGGTAGAAACCTTCTTCCTTATATCTAGGAAAACGAAGTTTCTCCTAATATACTCTATAGTTCGTATAATCCTAGGATATCCTAGAGCTAGTCCGTTATAGTAGTCCTATATATATTCCTATTCCTTATCTAGAGGAACTTTAAGTTTCCTATACTATATAGAGAACTCTTCGTTATCGTCTCGTAGTACTTATATAACTACGTTAAATTCCTATAGGTTCGTACTTAGTAACTCCTCCTAATTAATCTTTAGTATACGATATTACTATAGTTCGTAACCCTCTATATAGTTACTTTATCTACTAAGTACGTTAGCGCGCCTATTTTCTTTTCTAGGAGTATATATAATTTCGAACTTATATTCTCTAAGTAGCTCTAACTATCGTACTTACTACTATATAAGAACCTTTATTATTATAAAGTAAGTTAGGTTCTTATAATTAGAGTAGATTATTAGTTCTATAGCTCCCTTATAATATACTCTCTAGTATCGTAATACTACGACGATTATAAGTAGTTCCTTATTATAAATATTATAGTTTTATTTAGTAGGTATTATTTTTCTTAAGAAATATATAATTAGATACTAAGTCCTATCGAACTCTTATATATAGTATACTCCTATCGCTAAATTAGAGGCGTTAGTTTCGACTTAAATTAGTTTCGTAGAATTAAATATACGTAGCGTTAGTACTTCGTAGTATACTTTCTTAAGTCGTTTAAATAATTCTTATTAAACCTTACTCTATATAAACTAGATATCCTTCCGTATTAGGTTCGTAAGTAGTATAGCTAGCTTTAAGTAGTCCTTAACGAACTTTCGGTTATAGTTTACTAGTCTAAGGAATAATTATATATCCTTAACTATTCTAGGTACTAGCTATTCCTAAATCGATATCGTCTTTTTAAGATTAATCTTAATTCCTTTAGTTCCTATAATAAATCTAAGGAAATAGACTTCCTTTCTAAAGAACTCGTATTTCTTAGATATAGTCTTAAAGGTTATTATACTTAGTTATTTAAGTACTATAGTAACGTCGTTAGCGTAGTATTCTTAGGATCCCTTAGTATAGATAAGTATATCGTCGATATATATAATAACGGTAATATCTATAAGATTACTTAGAATATTATTAATTATTTACTAGTATATCGCTAGTACGTTAGTAAGCCCTATTAGTATAACTAAGAACTCGAAAAGGCCGTTTCGTATATAGAACGCTATTTTATATTCCTTACCTTCCTTTATCTAGATTATAAAGAAGGCGTCTCTAAGGTTAATCTTAAAGAACTATATAACTCTATAGAAGTAGTCGTTTGTTTATTTAATTAGTAGTATTAGGTAGTAATCCTTTTTACTAATCTCGTTTAAACCGCGGTAGTTAATAACTATTTATCGTTTCCCTCCTTTCTTAGGTATAAAGAATACTAGAGCTACGAATAGAGATTTAGATAGCTATATCTATCTACTACCTTCTATTTTTATAGTCTATTCTCTATCCGACTCGAGGTCTACTATAGAAAGCGGGTATATTAGCTAGTAAGGGATCTTAGCTCCTAGTTTAAGCTTAATCTCGTAATCCTATTACTAATATTTAGGTAGGGCTTTAAGTCCTATCTCTTTATAAAAGAGTTACTTCTATTTCTTAAATTCTTTAGGGATTCCTAGAGGTACGTAATTTCCTCCTTTACTCTTACCCCGTAACCTAGTTTAGCCTATATTAGTATCTATAGAGTCTAAGCTAACTTTCTATAGTATTATTAGTAGTTAGCAATTTATTTTATTAATCTACCTTTCCTTATTTAGAGTTAAACGCTACTAGCTTCTAGAGTAGATATTAGTAACGTATCTATATCTCTTAAACCTAAGTACTCTCTTAACCTAGTTAATATCTAGGTTATACTTTTTAAGCTAAGGAGTACCTAGTACGACGTCGTATCTAGCTATAGGTACGATATCTAAGATAACTTCCTCGTAGTATCCTTAGAAAGCAAGTAGTAGCGGTATTATTTTACTATCTATACTAGGTAGATTAGAGCCGTTAATAGCTCTTACCTCGTACCCTCTATCTTTCTTCCTTTAGGTAGCTATTCTAAGTCGTCGTACGAGTCGCTCTAAGATAAATATTCCGCTAGCTCCGGAGTCTATTATAGTAAGGATTTTATATCTATCGATAATATAATTTATATAGAAAACTATTCCTATTATTACTTAAGCGTTATATAGCTCCTTTTAGTCGCTTATACTAATAGGGCCTATTTTTTTTAAATAGTAGTCTAGTAAATTTATATCCTTAATATAGATTTCCTAGTTAAGAGGTCTATCTCGAGGTCTAAATATAACCTTACTTTATATTATTCGCGTCTATAATAATCCTCTTATTATTATTTTAATATAACTAAGGGTTATTCCTTACTATACTAGTAGTAGCGGTCCTAGAGGTAGAAGTAGTAGTATTACCTACTAGCGTATATATTCGTTATACTTTACTCGTATTTCTCTAAATATAAGAGCGTCGTTCTAGTACTAAGTACTAACTCTAATAGGTTATAATTTCTCGGTATCGTTAATCTAGTAGTCTTACGCGTTCTCTTATCTATAGGCTAATAATCCTTCTATTAGAGGTTATATAGCTTCTAACGCTAGTAATATTACTTTCTATTAGTATAACTTCTCGAATATATCTATAATTCTAGTAGTCGATCTTAACTAGTTAGTAGTTCTATAATATAGATTAGAGTTATTCTAGTATAACTCTATAGGATATAGGTATCGTTTCCTAGTAATCTTTAGAAATACTTCTTTATAGTTTCGTATAAGGTAGAGGGCTATTTTTATAATTAGCTATAGTTCTTCTACTAAGATATTAAGTATTTCTAAATCGTCTAGTTCTTTATTAGAGTCTTCGCTCTTAGAACTCTCTAAAGTAGTTTCGTTTTTAGTATCGGATTCGGTAATCTCGGTAATTACTTCTAATATCTATTTATTATCTATTAAGAGTTCGTTATCTAGATAGAGAGAAGAGATCTATTAGTCCTTAGTTCTATCTAAGTCGTAATAGTCTCTTTTAACTATAACGTAGTTCTAGATCTCTCTCTTTCTAATTCGTTTATTAGTAAGTCTAGTATCTCGTTATCGTTTAGGTTTATTAATAGAATCGGAGATTTATCTAATTCGTAACCTATCTCCTTCTTTAGAGATAGTAATATATTTTTATATAGTATAGCGTCCTCTTATCTAAATAGAGGTAGGGATCTTCCTTAGGCGTAGTTATCGTTATTCCTTAACTACTATAGTAGCTATTATTCTATAACGTTAAACTCGCGTTATAGTCGCGACGTTTATATATATACTCTTACCTATTCCTATTAATCTAGTAACTAGTATAGCTAATTCTATTATTACTAGGCTTAATTATATAGTTACTATAATATTTCTATAAGTTAGTTTAGCCTTACGTAGGTTTAGTAACTTCCTTACTATACGCGTAGCTAGCGCTATTCTAGTTAGATATTATTAACGTCTTTCTATAGTTCTTATCGTTCCTAGTATAGGTTATCTAGCTTATATTCTTTTCCTTAAGCTATTCTTCTAACGTTATTTATTCGAGTATATTAATTTCTATTACTCGTTGCTTCTTTAGGTATTAGGAGTATATAACCTATTCGAGTCGTTTATACTTCTCTATCTCTAAATCTATTATAGAGTATTAGAAGTAGTAAGCGTCTTCTATTCTAGTAAAGTTATTACTAATCTATTAATTCTTACCTAGGCCTATATACTATCTAAACGGTAGATATTATACCTAAAAGTCTAGTCTATAGATTAGATTAGGGTCTACGAGCTAAGGCTCTATAAGATTATTATTCCCGCCTCGACTATATATTAAGGGCGTAGCCGTATCCTAAGTCTTATCGATAGGAGACTTATTTTCCTATCTAATTATTACGTTAATCTACTACTATAGCTATACCTTTAGTCTATAGTAGTTACGTACGTAATATCTAACTTTATAATAGTTATAATACTCGTCGGTTTTTCTATCTTTCTTACCCTAAGGCTTTTTCTTAGCTCTAGCTTTTCTAAAAGATCCCTTCTTAGGTATTTATTAGGTAGCGTTAATTTCTATATCGTTAGGGTCGCGTCGTTTATTCCCTTTAGACTAACTAATTAGAATATAGCTAGTACGTCCGCGTCCTTAATATATATATCGTTTTTCTATAGCTCTCTTATAGAGACGATCGTTAATATTAATTAACGATTTAATAAGTATATCTAAGTTTATTATATTATTCTTCTCTATACGTACTAGTTTATCCTTTATATTATTCTTAAGACCTTTATAGTATATAATATATAAGGCGTTATTATCCTACTTAGTTTTATTAGAATACTCCTTAAACTTAGCTATATACTAGGATACTAATATTCGTTAAACGATATTCTAAAAGATATAGATTATAACCTTCTTTTCGTTACTAAATTCGTAAATTGTTTTTATCTTATTATAGAATCTAACGAAGTTAGAAAAGATCCTACTCTCGTCCTTCTAGTATATAATAAAGTCTTTAGTCCTTAGTCTTATCTAGTACTAAGCTTCCCCTTAGAGGTATATCGTCGTAATAAGATATCTCTTCTTATAGGAGCTAACTCCGTCTAATTTAAAGTAAAGTAAGAGTTAGTTAATCTAGTTATCTAGCTTATTATAGTCTCTATAGAAGAAGTCTACCTTAGTCTTACTATTAGTCCTATAATCGGTCGTTAGAGCTACGCTTTCGTCTCTATAGCCTAAGCCTTATATACTACTAGTAGTACTTATTCTAAGGGTATTTAAAGTATTACGATCCTATAAGGTAGTATTACGTAAGTACTTCTTTAAAGAGTAGGTAGTAGTAGGTATTATAGGTAAGATAACTTAATATATATAAATAGCTATAGACCTTTTAGTATAATTATAATATAAGTTAAATATAGGAATATCTAAGACTTTTCTATATTCCTATATATCTAAGTAAGTATTATAGCTCGACTCCTTAGGAATCGATCTCGATACCTACTTAGGCAAGCTTTATAGGCTCGTCTTACTAAGCTTTAGATCTTAATACTTTAAGAGTCGAGTAGTCCTAGCTCGACTATACCTTAGTCGAGCTATTCTATATAAGCTCCTAAGCTAATTATTCCGTAGTTTAGACGTATCTACTATATATCCGTAATATAGTACTACTCTTAAAGAGTACGAGAGAATACGTAGAGCTAAGGAGAGCTAGGAGAGAGTATTCTAAGTATATAGAAACTAAGGATATCTTTAATATACTTATAGTTAACTTATATTATAATCCTACTAAAAGGTTTATAGCTATTTATATATATTAAGTTATCTTATCTATAACACCTATTACTAACTACTCTTTCAAGAAGTACTTATATAATACTACCTTATAGGATTATAATATGTAGTTACGTAGAATTTACTAAAAAATAAGCGATATTCTTTTAGACGTTAAAGGGTTAGAATAATAGGAAATAAATTAGAAGTAAAACCTCCGATTCTAAATTAAGTACCCTTAAGAACGGAATTAATAAACCTAAGGAATAAATTAAAATAAATACTATCTCTTTTCTTTAAGTCTTTAGTATCTAGACTCTATACTTAGCGTTTAGTTATTAATACTAACCTCTTCTATATTACTTAAGGATTATAAGAATAGTTATTATAGAACTAGTTTTAGATTCTTACTATTTACTATTATTAATATTATAAGATATATTACGTTATATAGTTAGTAACTTACTTACTAGCGTATAATATAGAGTTAGGTAATTAGGCGAATATTTAGTATTTAAAGAGTTCTCTTACTTACGTATCCTATATAACGAAATTTCTTTTTTTTTTCTCTTTATACTTATCTTATATACTATCCTATTATATACGCTAGGACGCGTATAATTTTCGTTTAATTTTACGTTTAAGTAAAAATCTACTCTTAATAAGATAAGCTTCTTAATTAGGCTCTATATAGAGTAGTACTTATAATACTTATATAGCTATATAAGGAAAGAAAGGAAAATAAGTTAAATCTATAAACGAAAATACCTAGACGTAGGATTTTCTAGTTAATAGCTAGTAATATATATAGTTAAGAATAATTATAGACTATTATAAGAATTATACTAAAAAGTTATTTCTATTTCTACGTAGGCTAGTAAAGAACGATTATTAAACGACTATTTAGTTCGTTTAAGGCGGTTTAAACTAAATAATTAATACGTTACTAACTACTAATTAAGTAATCTAGACCGTCTATTTGTTCGTCTATTTATAAACTAGTCGTTTAGTATACTACTATTATTTATAGTATAGTAATATTTAACCTAAACTCTAACTCTAGTTAATTAGCTAATAAGATCTCTATTTAAGGCGGAGGGCGCTATATTACTTATCTAACTACGCTAATAGGCTCCTACTATATCTTTTAGTTATTAGCTCTATATACGACGTAGTACGTAACTTTCTATACCCTATAGGTAATAATAACGGAACTATTACGAGCGTACTTAAGGTTACGCTAAATAGCTAAGACTACTTACCCTTAGTAACGCTAAGTACTACGGACTAGTCTACGGCGGTAGGACCCGATCCCGGCTGCCGTGCTAAGCGATTCGAGACCGAACGTACCTCACACCGGCTTAAATGTTTCTATTCGGGTCCTGTGCAACGGAACCTTTGATGATGCGGGCGCGTCGCGGTCGCGGGGAGATGGATGGTGCGCGTGGTAGTCCGTCGGTTTTGCGACTCGCGGGACCTTACGCCTGTTCTACATCCTGTCGCCACTCAGATCCGGCGCGTAATTGTTGCAAGGCCGCTCTCTTAGGATGTCGTTAGTGAGTATAGACTAGGAGGTGTACACTCCGCAATGCATCGTTCAGAGCCAGCGTCGGCTAACAGGACGCAGCTCCGCCGATGGGCGCCCCTAGTTATTAAGGCATTTGTCGGAGTATTAGGTCGCGCCTTGCATGCCTTGCAGAGTCGCTGTCCCTCGGGCGGAGATCGAGAGCCACTTGCGCGTGTCCCACAAGGAGGTTAAATGTAAGGACCGTCGCGCTCTCGTTGGAGACTTCAAAGACTTGCCTATTGCTAACACCGCCGCTAACCTGCGGCTTCTTCCCGATGGATCTCCGCCACTCTCCTTCCTTAAACCACCGAAAGCGGGCTTCTTCTGTCCGATATGCCCTACTTTCAAAACCGTTAGTTGGTATGAAGCAAGGCGACACGCAAAAATGGCGCGTAGCCAGCCTCTGAAGCCCTCAAACAGAGGTAGAGCATCCTGCTTCTTACAGAGATGAACGGTCCGCACCGGTGCCGTTTCTACACTGTAGATATAGGCTCCGTCCCAAAGAGCTGCTGTAGCTCGAGCGTCACTAGCCTTCCGACACCCTCGGAAAGCAGGGTAGAGGAGCGAACGCTCGCCGATATGGAAGCAGCGAGGAGGAGAGGCTCCAGAAGGAAGGCGAGCAGGACATTGCGTTCGACAATGACCTAGAGCCCGACGACATTGCGGACTGGCTCCGGGGTTGTGGCTGGACGCGATGGTTCAAGCACAAGCCATCCCTATTATAGTTGCCGCTACTGCGCCGCCGGTAATCGGGTGCCCTCGCGATCTTTACCTTGGACGGTACAACGGTCGGGATTGCGCTAGTCCGGCGGCTTTCGAGAGGACCTTACAACTCCTAGTAATGGCATCGCGAGAGGTCCTCCGCCGGTGTCAGGAGACTGTGACTCGAACACCACATATACTGAGGTGTTGGACACCTAGTTGGGCCATCTATTACCACGGAAGAGGTCAGCAACTTCACTTGCTCGGCAGGAATCGAACGTGAGCTCTGTAACGCCAAGCTCTACCACTCCTAGCGATGACAAGCCAAGGGAAGTGAAGAGCGCGCCCTACCATGATCGACGATACGAAACATTACTCGCTACCAAAGACTTGTTGCCTTTAATGACAACCTGGCAGGCCGTGGACGCGGCAACCGCACACCGCCAGAACTGGAGATGCCTGGCGTGGGTCTCGTAGTACGTAGCCTCGAGTAGCAGCATCTGAACATTCTCAAGGGAAGTCAAAGATGCTACGAAGCCATGTCACCGCAGCGCTTCATTAAACATGGCAAGTCCGGGTGGCTCGCTCACGCTGCCGCCTCTGAACCCGCTCGGTTGTCCTTGTGTGGTGGAGATGGGCCGTTGAAAGACCCCGTCAATTGCAACCTTTCCCAACGCAAAGACGAGGAGTGCAAGCACGGCGTTGATTCTCCATTTGGGTAGCCGTCTCGGAAAAGTGGAGCGACCACGTCGTTCATGAAAGCATCCCGATTGAGCAGCGGCAATAAGGCGTTGTATGTGTTGAAGTATGCTTCGCATCGCTCCTGGATTTGCTGGATCGTCAAGGAAGGGAAGGCGACATTGGACGAGGATCCATGTTCATGTTGTTCATGTGCGGCTGTGTTGAGGGCGTAGTAGGGCAGCCTCTGTGCGCTGGGAAGCGGGAGAGCGTGCTTCGTCATCTCCAGCCGTAGAAACCAAGGGGTACCTCCTTGAAGCACATACTGCAGATCAGGAGCAGCCTTGATGCCAGATTTGGTGAGATGAGTGTGGATACTCGGCCAGATGATGATCTTGTGAGGTACTGTGAGGTGCTGATACGTCTTCTGTAGCTCCGTAGGAAATTCCGCCTGAGAGTCGATTTCGAGTGGAGTGCTTGTGCTTGTGCTTTTCTGGTTCGACGACGCTCGGCTTCCTGGCGTGTCTTGGCCACCCAATGCGAGAATGTCGAACACGTTTCTCTAGTCGTGTAAGGGCATCCAAGATATGAACCATGGTCTTGTCTTTCATACGACACGATGTCAGTCATCCAGAGCGACGAATGAACGAGCATGTTGGGAGCTATAGTCATTCGACGTACTTCGTTGGCCGCTGTCGGTAGGAACTATCTACATTCAGACGCGTGCAAAAGCCACTTGCGTCAGGGTCAGTAACTTACCCAAAATGCACCCTTGGCTTGATACTCTTTGACCAACGAGATCCCAACATGTGACACTACTTTGTAGGCTCGCAACAACATATCCCATTTGCTAACAGCACCTTCACCAATAGTGCCAAACCGCCTTGTACAGTTGTGTCTTGTACAACACTGCGTATCAACCTTTAGGGTCTGTACAGCACATGCACAAGGGTCAAAACCTTTACAACACGACCATCGCCATTACTAGTCGTTGAAAACTCCAGATTCGGAACTCACTTTTCCTCTCACAGCATACCAATAGGCAACCTGGTTCACAATAACAACGACAGTGGTGAGGAGACAATACGACAACTAATATGTGGTGGTATAAAGTTGCAGGATCCTATCAAATCAACCCATCCAGCGACTAATCGCCCATCTCGTCTTCTGAGACCGCGTTCGGCTGCAACTAACATTTCAGACCATTGAAGGTGGCCAGGAGCGGACTAGGATCATTGTTGGTGTCAATCAGATACGAGTTGCAGACGTTGTTGTCATTAGAAATCTGGTTTCCGGTATTCCAGAAGATCCGCTCGATCCATCCCTGAGCTGCGCCCCAACTGTAAATGCCGGTCATGTACTGGCTCACGGTGTCCCAGCTAAGGCTGCATGGCGGGTTGGCGTTGCCGGGTGCGATCTCCGTAACCCAGAGCGGCTTATCATAAAACTTATCGTGGAAGGTCGTAATCTCTGACTCCGCAGAGCCTATGTCTGGCTGATATACGTGGATGTTGTATGCATGGAAAAAGGATTGACAGCCACACGCGGCATAGAAGTCAGTCAGCCAGCTGCTGGTTGGATCGGCGGTGACTGGCGCGATGAACTTGGTCGAAAGGCCGGGGGTAGCGAGAAGCGGCTGAATGGCCGACGCTGCATCCTGCGGAGACATCGTAGGAGTGACTCCGGCGTAGGAGAAGTCTGGCTCATTGAACGTGAGCAAGTATTCGGGCGGGTTCGGCCCATTGACGAGCTGGACGGCCGCAGGCACGTCCGATGCGAAGGCCATCATCGGGATCTGGCCCAGTGCAGTGCCGATGCTGAAAGTCAACCAATTCGAGGCGCCGGTCATTTGTGGAAATTGACTAGACGGGTCCGCACCGCCATTGAAGACCACGTTTATGAAATCTGCCGGGCAGGTGTCTGCTGCTCGGCTTCCGACCACACGTGGCGGGGACGGAAAGGCGAGGACATGGCCAGCAAGAGAAAGCAGAACTAGCTGCGTGGAAGAAAACATTTTGAAGAAAGGATGATAGACACGAACCGGGTTCGATGACTTGAACAAAGCTTAGATCCGCTCGTGTTTGATTGCTGGAGATGGAGCATGGGAAGACGAATAGTATTTATGCCTTCCATAAGTGGCGCCGTGTGATGAAAGGGCGACGCTAGATTTGGTTTCTAGTTCTGCTGCGGAAAGGATGCTCCGCCGGAGAAGATTTGGCAAGCCCGTTTCGGCAGCCCTGGACACGATGCTCCCTGAAACCTAAGGGCTCCCTTGGAGCGATCAGTTTCAACTTCCAAGCCACTGCCCTAACGGGTGGTCCACATGTGTTGTATCCGATCCACCGTCGGGCCAAAGCACGACGGTGGTCAGTGACCATGCCTAATATTCGTGCTGCAGGGCCGAAATCACTCAGCTTGTACTGAAGGGATGGCCGAACGCTTATGGATTCAACAGCGATCCTACACGGGCGAGGACTCCTTTGAGAGAATCACATACGCAGATCCTGGATGTATTGTCGGCCGCATCGGTCAATCAGAGCAGTCTTGCGGCCAAAAACTATCCTAGCAAGAAGGCACGCGGTGTCGGCCGCAGAGGAGTCGGACGGAGTCCCGGACCATGCTACGACGCGGCGGCCAAGGAGCCAGAAACAACGAAGGGCACTAAAGCGGGCCGGGTGCCCACCTACAATTGATGTGCCATTAGCCGGTCCCCACTGTCTGCGCTCGATGCTACAGCTAGTCTAGTCGCAACATTTCTAGCCAAACCCCCGTTATTATAGGTACTATATAGGAGGGGGACAAAAAGACTAATATCCCTACAAAGAGGAATGGGTAAGCTAGGCCCAATTAGGCCTAGCTCATCAAAATTAAGGTTTTGGCCAATTATAGGTAGCGGACGCTAGATAAGCAAACCCTAGTCGCGTTAGCTAATTACGTATAAAGCTATAAGTCGCAACTTTAGCTATCTATCTATCTATTTATCTATTCTAGTTCTATCTTAACTTTTCGACGTATATAGTTTAGACAAGCGAATTTAAGAAGGGCTATACCTTTAGGCTTAACCGCGTAGGGTAGAGCCTTACAGATACGGCTAAGTAGGTTAGACTATTAATTTCTACGGTACGCCGTATTACGAATAAACTACTAATACTAGCGTTAACGCTACTACGCTATAGACGGCCCCTAATATATAAGACCTTAATACGAAAGCGCCTTATACGCCGCGTAACCCTTAATACTAACTACCGCTATATATTACTTCTTAATATTACTAATTTAGAAGATATTATAGCTTCTAACTATACGCTAAGAAGACTATTTAATAAGGCTAGATACTACTACTAAATCTCGCGTTTAAAACCCTTCCTTAACGATAAAGTAAAAGTAAAGCGGCTAAGCTAGGCTAAGAATTACGTACTTTAGATAATAGATAATTAGTCGCGCGTTCTATTTACTAACGAAGCTTCTTTTTAACTTAGTTACTTTAGTTAGATCTATATAACGCGTCTCCCTACTAAGGAATTTAATTAAGATTATTTAACGCCAAAATTTAAGAAGTATAGCGCTACTATAGTTTAGGGTTCTATATCTTTAGACGGCGCGTAAGATTAATAGGTTTTTAAGGCTAAAGACGAGCTTAAATACGGCGAGAGTAGAAAACGTAGTAGCGTTAATATAAAACGCTATCTTAACGAAATTATCGATTCTTTAGTTACGCTATACTATTAAAACTATACTAACGCGATATTCTAATAAGATAATACGCCTATCTATACCGCTAATCTAATTAAAGACTACTTTACTAAGCTTAGGCTTATTATATTACTATAGCCTACGTATTTACTAGATCTAAATCTAATCGAGAATATCTAGTCGATTATTAAGTACCGCGTCTCGTAAAACTATAAACTAAAGATACGTAATAAATTAACTAAGGTATTTACCGTTAAATAGGAGGTACTTATAGCTAAAGATATTAGGCTATATATTTTAAATATATAGGTACGCTACTAGGCTATAATTAACGTATAAGGTAGCTATATATAGTAGTAGATAGAAGATAGATAGATAGATAGCTAAAGTCGCAACTTATAGCTTTATATATAATTAGCTAACGCGACTAGGGTTTACTTATCTAGCGTCTACTACCCGTAATTAGCTAAAACCTTAATTTTAATAAGCTAGGTACCTATTCCGCTTTATAGGAATATTAGTCTTTTTATCTCCCTCTTATAGATAGAATAGATAGATTTTATTTTGCCTAGCCTAACGCCTAAGGGCTCTAGCGCTATAATATATCGATTTAATACCTCTAATTATCCCCTAATTACCTTAAAGCCCCTAAGATTACCTCTACCTAGAAATATCTTTCTTATATTATTACTTTAATCTACGAGGTCTCGTATCTAGTTACTAGTAAGTACTCTTAAAGTTACTCCTCTAAGTATTTACTATACTATCTTTAGCGAATAAAGCGAGACCTACTATTAGTATAAGGCGATATAGGTAAATTAGTTAAGTTAAGTATTAGTATAATATTATAACCTAAAAGACCTAATATTATCTATATTACCTACGTCGAGATAGCTATTTACTATTATAAACTAGACCGTTATACGTACTACTTCTAGATTTAGCTTTTATTTACCGCTACCTCTAGTATAGCGTCGAGTACCTCTAAGCTACTAAAGAAAAAGGCTTTTTTTCCTTTACGTATTAAACTACTATAGAGTAGTATATAACGAGATACTATCCTAACTAAAAGAACGCCTATATAATATTATTTATCTAGTCTTATATAGACGTAGAAGAGGCGGCTAAGTATATTAGCTACTCGTACTATTATCGAGAGGTTAGTACTATAGAGTAAAAGGAGGTAAAGCTAAAAGAATAGATTAGTAGAAAGAGTAGCTCTCTTTTCCTTATATATATAATAGCGGCTAAAGTAGGTATAGACTATCCTTACGTTTAGTAGGTTATATATTTTAAAGACCTATATAGATTTATTAACTTTATATAAGAATCCGGACGTAGTAGTTAAGACGGTAAACCTATAGGTATAAGTATATTTATAAAGTACGATCTATAACTATTAGTAATACCTATTCCGCTTAACTACCCTAATCCTATCGACTATTAGGTAATTAACGAGTACTTATAAAGTTACGAGGCCTTAAGTATTAGCGACTTATCCTTATATAAGAGCTAGACGAAGCTAAATACTAGTAGGCCTATAAGGTAGAGGACCTTAAATATAACGTCTATAAGGCTTAGTATTAGCTATAAAGTAAGTTTATATTAAGAATTAGAGCCTTAAGTACTAGTTCCTTAGTATATTAACCTCCTTTTTAGCTACTATAATTAGAATAAGTAGATAGTATATTATAATTCCCTTAGTTACTAGTTAATTATATAATATACGTTATAGTTATAAGCTTAGTACGCGCTAGTCTACTATAGTAATATTATAAGCTATAGTTAGGCTCTTAATAGCTAGAATACTAAATAAAAATACTAAAAGGAGACTAGATAAAACTACTAGACTACTAAGAATAAGGATAATATAATCCTTCTATATACTATAAGTAGCTTATAGGCCTCTATACTAGTAGCTAGTAATAAGAAGATCCTAAGAGAGTATAAGTAATAGAATAACTAGATTATTTAATATAGCTCCCTATATTATATATACAAGGTATAGTAATATATAGACCTATACCTTAAAGATAGTAAGATAGTAAAGAAGCTAATTAAGCTAGTAATACTAGACCTCGTTAAGGCTATAATACTATTAGAGAAAGGAGCTCCTATACTAAGTATTAATAACTAGACTACCCTTAGTATATTAATAGCCTAGTATTAGTTACTAAAGGCTAACTTTAATAAGTACGAGGTTAGTATAGTTAAGGTAGAAGAGGAGCTACGTATTAGTATCTTAATTAACGCTCTATCTATTACTATAAGGTATAATACTATAAAGGATAAGCTCTACTAGCTTAAGCTTCGCTTCATACTAATAGACTACGAAGTTCGTAGATATCTTTGTATAGAGCATAGCTCCCTAGTACGGCATGTCTTTTATGTAGTTTCCGCTGCTAGAACAGGAGGCACAATCAGTCTGTGCCTCAGATGCAGGCGACATGGTGTCTCGCCTATAGGTTGTACCAGTGAGCCTACCTGTTTTGTTGTGAACGCACGTTCCAACGCTGTCGAGTCGCCTGCACATATAGCATAACCGACATTCACAGGGATGATCGCGAGGCCACCCTTCGTAAGGACCTCGAAGACCCGGCGTGCATCTCTGATTGGGTCGATGTCTGGACCTTGGTTGGCAGGCATAATTGAGTTATCAAGCGATTTCATAACTTTACAACAATCGAAGAATAGGCCCAAAGTAAGATTAGAGGACTGCAATTATCTTATCTTCGTGGCAGGATTGGGCTGAACCTCCCTCTTATTCCCGCAGGCCGTCATCGGCATATACATGTCAGAGCCAAGATCATAAGATTTTATCGTTACACGTCGCCCTGTTATGCATGAGACAGATGCTTGGACGGTAGGAATGATTTGTCGCTTGGTGTATCTGTCTCTGCGTAGGCCTTACCTAGCCAGGTGCAGTGTTCCCAACGACTCCACCATCGACAACGAGCTTCTGGCCAGTGATATGCCTGGCACATGCACTCGCTAAGAAAACGATAGAATAAGCAGTATCGTGCGACTCGCCCATCTTACCCATCGGAACGGCACTGTTCCTCTTCTTGATCAATCCTTCCACATCGCCGTTGTTGTATTTCTCCGCCAAGCTCCCGATGAGAGGAGTGTGCATCAAGCCCGGGACGACAGTGTTGAGTCGTACACGTTTACTTGCATAGATCATAGCTGTTGCCTTGGTAAATTGTATGATCCCGGCTTTAGTCGTGTTGTACGCGATTTGTGGCTTCCCGATGTATCGCAGCGCAGCGATACTTGCCAAGTTCACTACAGCGCCGGCTTTCTGGGCCTCCATGATGGGCAAGACGAAGTGGCACATCAGATAAACGCTCTTCAAGTTGACGTCCATTTGGGCGTCCCAAACCTCCTCTGGCATATCCGCTGGTCCACCTGCTGCGGACATTCCGACATTGCTGGATATGCAGTTAGTATATGTGCTTGGTGCTGGTCAATGTCGATATTACGCATATCTTACTTGACGAGGACATCAATCCTGCCATGCTTCTTCATGCAAGCGTCTACTAGTTCCTTGCATTGATCCTTCTTCGTTACATCCGCAGTCATCACATTCATCTCGCCGCCCTCAGATTGGATCTTCTTTTGGGTGTGGCGAGCGCTTTCAAGATTCAGGTCGCAACCGAAGATCTTACAGCCATTCTGAGCAAAGACGTGGGCCGTTGCTGCTCCATTGCCCTGCATACCGTAAGCGAGTGTCTTTGCAGATTCGACGCTTCGTTGCTCCTTACCCACATATCTGGGTCGCCTTGTTGGCCAATGCCCGTAATGAGCACTATCTTTCCCTTGAGATCCGGGTATATCGGAGGCTCAGCAAGAGCCATTTTCACAGATTGTTCTTCTGAAAGTAAGGAGATGTAGTGATAGAAGTGGTCGTTAGAAGTGTCGCGGTACGATCACGAAGCACCGAAGTGCCTACCTGAATTTAGTATGCCTACCGATTTGCTGTCACAGCTGTTCGCGAGGACGCCCAGTTCCGAGAACTGGAACCACATGTGACCTCACAAGGTGCATGACGAGGATTGGAGAAGAAGGAGAAGCGTGGAGAGGGTTGCAGCGTGAGCTGAATCGGCTAGCCTACAGAGGCTAGCTTCAGCGGAACGGAACAACTATGTAACGCTTTTCAAAACTGCTGGTCTGAAATACATGTACCTACATCGCGTCACGATATTTTGTGGAAACTTCATCATGCTCGTATCGGACCAACGAAGACGTCTTGAGACAGGCGTAAATTTGAAAATCCATGACAAGGATCGCGTCAGGTGGAGTCCCTCTAACATCTAGGCTCGTCCTTTGAACGATCTCCAGATATCGGAGCAGTCCTTCAGGTCTCCAAGGTGTTCCATCAGATCTGCGACCTTCCAAGAGTCCTCAGCTCCAAGCAGCTCTCTTTTCTCTTCGCCATACCGAGCGCGAACAGCCTTCCCTTCTAGCCATGGCACATCCGACAGCTCTTCTGTCACGACTGACCCGTCTTCCAGCGTAGCACTCACTCTCGCGGGCTGCCGCCAAGACCGCGAGTATCAGACAGCACCAGCAATAGACTAACCATATCCCAGTATGTTTGTAACAGATGCGGACCCAAAGGCGACGAAGTTGGTACCATCGATGTGCTTTCTCATTCAACATCCGCAGTCGAACGGCAGACCGGCGGAAAGAATCGTCTTTGATCTCGGCATCAAGCGGGACATGAGCCAATATCCTGCTGGGATGCAGGACCATCTCGAGAAGCGACAGGCGATCGTCAATCTATCAGACACCAAGGCGAGTCTTGAGAGTGGAGGTCTGGATCTCGCGAAGAACATCGACTATGTCATTCTGAGCCACACTCACTGGGATCATATTGGCATGCCAACAGACTATCCGAAGTCCAGATTTGTTCTTGAAAGTGGCACCCTCCACACTGTAAAGCACGGAGCTCCTCATTATCCTCCTGAAATGTTCGAAAAGGTGAGTCGACTCGATGGCGATCAAGCTGCTCGAGAGTGCTGAACCAATTTCATCAGGATCCACTGCCGCTGGATAGAAGCACCGAGTTTCCACCTGCTCCAGACTCCTCTGCGAAGGACCTCGCCTGCTCAAAGGACCAACAAACCTCCCATCAATGGAAGCTTATCAGTACTCTCAAGCATACCATTGATTTCTTCGGCGATGGAAGCGTGTACATCGCATAGATGCAATGTTCGGTATCCATATCCATATAGACTTATGGATTTGTATAGATTTAAGGAACTTCAAAACCTAGTAAATTTCCTATAGGGGTAGGATATTATTCGTATAAGTATGTCTTTTAACAGTTAGTAGAGCATTATTTTAAGCTATTTTTAACCTTAAAAAGACGAGTAAACGTTATTGCTAACCTAAGATAGCAAGACCGCGACTTTTCGCGACGGCCACTTATAGTTCCTAAATAGGAAGGTCTAGGCATCTAATCCATATGGATCTGAGCAAACATTACCTCTATGGTACATCGTTGATGCTCCAAGTAGGTCAACGAATGCGTGCCGATGTTCGAGACCCTGACCTTTTCTCAGGTCATCTCCAAGGTCACGTCGACCTACTTGCCCGCATTGGTGCAGACAAATGGGTGTATCTGGGAGGCGACTGCTGCCATGATAGCCGACTCATCACCGGTGAGAAGGAAATCGCCCTGTATTCGGATGGCCAAGGTGGGATGCGAAGTGTGCATTCCAATCTGTCTTTGGCGCGAGACACACTTGCGATGATCCGGGAGTTCGTTCGTGTCAACGACGACAACGTCGAATGGATTATTGCCCATGATACAGGGTGGGCTGACAAGAACCAAGAGAGGTTCTTCCCTGGTAAATTGTGATAAGCTCCAATCCGTGGTCAGCTCCCGATCCTGCTCAAGAAGCCCCAGGACACACTGTCCACATCGTGGTCGACGCGCCCATATGTCAAAAACTGACAGTCCTGATATCGCTCCTCATTGACTTTTTGTATTGATGGGCGTGTGAGCATCTTCCAATTGCTTTGCGTATTTTCCTAAACTGATCCCGATATTGCTTACGAGCTCGAAGACGTGGGTGCCACTAAATATCTCCGCCCAGAGCATCGCGGTTGCGGTGCCCAGATGTCTTATCAGTTTCTGCCAGCCTTGCTCATCATTGGCTGACTCAAAGGCCTCTTCCTTGAAGAAGCCAGTCTCCTGGACTATGCTTCGGAACATATAGATCAGACCAACTTCCTGGGCTGTCAATGGCGTCGTGGCAAGTGTGCTTGCAAGGGTGTCGAACCATTTGGAGACGAAAATTGCGCATTCAAGGTTGCTGAGCGAATGCTGCACACTCCAAGACGTCGTCTGTGTTTTGGAGATGTAACTGATGCCTAATCGTACGGGGATCGACAAACTACTCATATTCGTCAATGTATATTCCGATGTCTTGGAAGAGAGCGGTATTGTTGGCTCATGAATGTACTTACGCGTGTGCAGCCTGGACTATCGGCAGAGCCAGTCCAGCGTGACGGCGGATCGAAGGGCAGCTCTGGAATGCTTCAACGATGAGGTTTGGATCTCTGCTAGCAAGACTGCGACAGGGTCCAAGATCTGCGTGTAGTCGGATCCATGCCAGTCTCAACAGTGCTGTCGAGTTGAAGGCGACAGGACCGCTCGATGAGACGGGCTCGATGGTGCTTTCCGGGCAGTCTTCCCAGCGATTCTGCCACCGCTGCAAGGCACCGCTTATCGATTCGATGTCGTCAGACCTCAGGCACTTCTTTGTGTTTACATTTGGCAGTGTAGCACGACCTTCTCGAAGTAGAAAAATGCACTGAAGCAGTGCAAAGATCAAAGCGTAATTCGCCAATGAAGAAGTCGGAGGGACTGCTGTTGGGTGCTCCGGCGAATCTGCCTGAAAAAGCGAGCGAAAAGCAGGCATAAAGCCAGTGGAGACAATTCTGGACGTCTGAACGGCGTGGGCCCATGAGTCGGCACTTTTTGCAGTCCATTCCTCCTGTCCAGCAGGAGTGTTGATCTGGATCTCGGATGTCAACATGCATGGAACTACGTTGAAAGCGACGGCCTGCAGGTTGATGAAGGTGTACGAGAAGAGTTTTGTGCGCCGGAGACTCTCGGCACGAATCCAGGTTGACCATGCGGCTTGCTTGTCACCGCCCAAGTCAGGAGTCCACAGAGGCACGGCTTCCGGTCCAAGCCCATCTGCTCTAACGAGTTCGGCTAGAAGGCTCTGAAACGTGATGGCTTCACCAATTAGTTGTCCTCCGCCCCATGATCCTGATACCTAGACGAATGAGGAGTGAGATTAGCAGGTGCCTCAATGTCTGAGTTCAGCGCGAACATATTTTTCTTACCATCAGATTAAGTATCGCCTGCATGGTCTGGAGTCGAGAGTCATCGCTGTATGGTTGCCCATTGACTGTTACCATATACGGGCTGTCGTCCAGAGTGGTCGGGGTTGTACTGCTGCCCGCATAGGAGTTCACATGGTTTGCAAGTCCTGACCCGTTCATGGAAGCTTGTGTGCGCAGCTGGTGGAGGACTGCAGCCTTCGCAGCGTAGAAAAGAGTAGTAGCGTTCGTATCTTCAAACTTGAACAATGATCCGACGGCAAGCATAGAGAGAAGAAGATCGGGTGCTGCTGTTCGCGCGGACCAGGTCGGTATGTGCAAGACGGGCATGTGCTCGTACGGCCCTCGGATGCTGCCTTCGAGATACCTAGAGCAAGTGTGTCTGGACGGTAGGCTGAATCCGTGAGGCAAAGAGGGCAACAGAGGGGCAAGACTTGCTTCAATAGCCGAATAATCAGAGGCCGACAACTTCCAACACGGCACAGGCCTTGCGAAGGCGACAGCAGGGCGAGGTACTTGCTTTGTGCTGCCTTTCTGCTCTGGCCGTATTGATGGCAGGGGTGATCCAAATCTCGAGATAGAGCTCAGTTCGGCAGTATTTCGTGGTATATCGTCTCCCTTGGTAGGCGGTTCTTGTGTAGCAATGACCGTCTGGTAGTCAGCGTTTAACGGAAACGCTTGGTCGAGAGCAACCTGATCAAGACCATACCCGGCAGGCAAAAACAGTGAAGAGAAGTCCACGTTCTCCAGAAAAGCGTCGCCTTCGCCAAAGAGGTCGAATGGGTCGTTCGCTGGCTCACCAAACGCCATCCAGTCCAAGTTGGTCTGCTCATATACTGTACTACCAGCGTAAACCAAGGACGGCGGTATAGGGAGATTACTCTGTCCATCCTGCGTCGCCAATTCGTGGCCAGAGCTTACTTGCGATACGAACGGATGAGGTGCTGGAGTAGGGGTGAAAGACTGTAGAGTAGTACTGCTGGTCCTTGGGATCTTGGGTGGACGCCCCGTCCCCTCCGTTCTGTACGAATCTGGAGATCTTCGTGCTATCTGCGTATCTTGATCTGGCTGGCCATTTCCCTGCTCGAGTCCGTGGACCGAGCTCCGCTTCCGTCTGGTCGTGTCCACATTGTGGGCCGACTTCTCGTGCCGCCTTAGCAGGTCGCCACGAGGGAACGCTTTGTCGCAAGAAGGGCACTCATATGGTGCCTCCTTTGTGTGGGTTCCTGTGTAACAGATCAACTAGGTTTCTGATGGATGGACCGATCTTGCTTACGCTCATGGCGTTGCACGTGCTCCAACCGCTTGAAACGTCTTTGGCAATGCTGGCATTGGAAAGGCAAATCCTGCGGAGGCTGTTCACTCATCGTGTTACTCCAACAAAACGGTTTTGAGTCTGGAGAAAGACGTTGGAGAGGGATCTCCAATCTATAAGGTATGCCACCAGCCGGTGCCTCCCCTCGGCACAGTCAGCAGTACGGAGATAGTGGCACAATATCCGTTTCCCCCCAACAGAAGGAGCAATGACCACTTTCGATTTCTCCAACGCGTCCCTCCCGTCGCCCTCCACTACACACCACGGTATACAGTAATTTATCACGAAGACCGGAGAGGTCCAATCGCGGGTAGGCATCAAACAGGTCTGGATAGACCTCAGGTGTCGTCTCTTATCTGCTATTTCCCTCTACTTCTCTCACATAAGCCAGTACTTGGTCTTCGACGCCGTCATCATGCTAACTTGTCAGTCAGACTTTGACGCGGTATAAGTGGGTGGCAGCAATACCGCTCTCGCCGCTTTGGCAACATAAGAAGCGGACGCCCGCGCCGTCATCATTGAGGTGGCTCCACAACATGAGCAGGTTGGTCACAGCGCTTCTCAGGTGCGCCTGGAGGCTCGTAGATGATCGCCTGTTACTGCTGCTGGAGGAAAAGGGCCTCCAAGAGGCAGACCAATGCTCGATAGCATCTTCAACCACTGCTGCTCGCGAAGTCTGGTGGACGACACGGAGATCCAGATGATTGTCTACCAGCGGCTCCACCGTTCTCCTTTGATCACTTCATCGGTCATGGTGTGGTGTAGGTGGCAAGTACGCAGCAGCAAATCTCAAAGCAAAGGAGAAAGCGGAACTGTGATGCTCCGGATGGTACTCAAACCTAAGGTGTTCTCGGCAGATCCGGATGCTTTTAAGGCTACCCTACCGCCATGCGCCCTACTGGCAACCCTCTCGACACCGGCGAGAACGAAGCCTGTTATGTTCGAGGTCGATTGATCCACAGGAATTCAAGCTTTCCCTGGCGTCGACAGCTCGCGTGCTACCGCGCTACCACCTCTCGGGTTGCACTTGTACGATGCCATTTGAGCCGACGGAATGCGCAGCAAACTTTGGCCCTTCGTGCAGCACTATTGCGAACAACCTCGAAACGACTCCAAGGAGTCCGTCGCAGACGAATACAACGGGAGCATGGCGCCTTCACAGTTCTTCGCAGTACTCGCGGCGGCGAACTATGGAATCATCAGGACTATTGTCGAGTAAGTCATTCGTCAGATTAACGAGGAGAAGACACCTCCCAGATACAAGCATGACGCTTGGTGTCATAGAGTCCGCAGAGCAACTCTCTCACTGTCTTTCATGTTGGAAGCTTTCTCAGCCCTCTGGCATGGCATACCGTTCTCTATGAAGATGCTACAGGCGATGCTCAAGTCACTGTTTAAAAGTGTTTGGCGTTTCGAATATCTGTGGGCATTTGCTAATCTACCACGCAACACTGTAGGCACCTCGGGGCCCGCGACCTCCTCAGTCTTTCTGACACCTGCCAAGGACTACGTGCCGCTTTCTGGTACGGTGAGGTTCGGAGTCAAAACGGATTACTGCTACCGCACACTATACAATGTGACGGGTATGTCTGTCACTCAAGCGTCGATGAACGTCTTTTGCTAGGTCGGACGTCCGAGATACTTACTAATGCCATGTAGTTCCGGCGGACGTATATGGAAGCAAGATTTGATCGAGCGCTGCACATTCGACACCCTTACGCATCAATCAGAGCTCGAGGCCCAGCTTGAGGCCGCTGCACCGTGCAAAAGCGAGACGCCGGGCTTCTATGCTTCAACTCCGTGTTCACGATGCTCGCGGCTAATTTGCGAGAACTGCCGGTTTCGATGCAAATACTCCGGTATCCCCGAGGTGGGCTCCCAGTGTTACAACTCTGTCTATGAGAGCGAATTTGAGAAAGTCTACAAAGCACGCTTGTGCCTCTACTGCGATAGCTGCGAGCTAGGTTTCCTTGCCAAGCTGACTGCTAATATGCATGTTAAGGTCAATGCTGGCGAGGGCACCGAAGGGAGGCAGTGTCTGTGTCGGTCTCGGATGTGCGTTCAATGTTTCAAGGAGCTGAGCGCTCAACTTCGACAACAGAAGCAAGAAGGGAGGAGGAGATCGAAATTCGTTTGTGGAAACAGGCGGAAGGTCGTTGGCTGTCTAGGCGCCAGCTCTTACCGCACCGACGATCCCTACTGCGGTTGGTGTAAAGTCCAGACTAAGGCTGAGCCGAGGGGACCATTTGAGGAAGACGAGAGTGATTAGGAGAGACCTATAACGACCTTGGGGGTACAAATTCGAGCACTCACATGCCTTCGATTACAGGTGAGGAAAAATTATACCTTGTCGTTTCCACCTATCGCCAATACGAAGTGCTAGCATGCAGTGGTGGCCAGAGCAGAAGCACAGAGTACTCGTGCAAATTAAACGACTTCCGTGCCACTGTACTGCCGCTTGTCATTTCCATCAGCTAGCCACGATAGGACAGGAAAGGTCCACGACGTCGGTTACGAGAACAACGAAAGAGTTCTCCGTGCACTTCCAGCATGCATCGGCTTGCCCAGCAAACTTTCAGCGTCAAAGCCGCGATGGTGAGACAGCGGCGAAGGCGTTGCGGTATCTTACGAACAATGATCCTTCCACCGGCAAAGCGACTGTGAGTAGCAAACAAGACATGGAGACGAAGTATAAGTCCCGGCCGCATATACACGTCAGAAACAGCACCGCCCTTCCCAACAAGCAAGCTGAATGGCACATCCAAAGCTCTTCGAAGCATTGTCAGTAGCGTAAGTTTGGTTGGGTTGTCCGATCACTGTAGCAGCTCGTGCCTTTTCCCGTCCGTAAGGAGGATATGACCTGTCGAACATCTGCTAATCCTTCTATACACCTCAGAAACTACGAAGTGACGAACTCTATGGCAAATACGACAGTCCAAATGGCAGCCTCCTCCAGGACACCATCTGCTGCGACGGAACTGGCGAACTCACATGGAAGCAGGTAAGCATTGATGGGGGAAGTGGATATCTCAGACGCGATCGAACTGCGTGTAGCCCTTTGTGACTCTTCGAAAGTATTGGGCTGACTTCTGCTGACCCTTTATTCTGCTTTGCAGGACTTGTTCGACAGGTCCACTTTCACAACTTTGGAGGACCGAAGGCAATTTGAAGCCAGAATTGAAGCGAAGACTCTGTGTCAAACTCAGTCCGTTGGCCCTCTCGCCTCGGATCCCTGCTCTCGGTGCTCACGGCCAATCTGCAAGAACTGCCGGGTACGCTGTGACTATTCATATATCGCACCCATCCGTCCCCCGCTGAGACCGGGGAAGCTTCCAGAGCCCTCGGCTTCTTGGGATGTGTATCTCGCTGAGTTCACGGAGGCGTACACCGTAAGTACAACCTTCTCGCGACGGTTTTCCAGAAGCCCAACTACGATCATGCAATTACCTTCCACGTCAAGCCCTCAAGTATTCATTTGGAAGTCCGAGAACGGCTACTAACCCTTCTGTCGATCGATCTAGGCTCGACTATGACGGTACTGCGATCCGTGCGAGATCGTTGTTGCCGCCAATCTGACTGCCAAGATGAACGTCGACGACGAGAACGACGCCTCGCGGAAATGTTGTCAGTGCCGTACGTGCTTATGTATCCTGTGCCTGAAGGAAGTAAGTGCTCAGCTCCAGCAGCAGAAGCAAGAAGGGAGGAAGAAGGCCGAATACGTATGTACGAACAGGCGTAAGGTGCCCGGGGTGCCTGGGGTCCTGCTCTGGGCCGACTGCGTCTGGTATCTTCTGTGAATGGTGTCGACTCCAGACTGACCACGGTGAGGTAACTATCAGAAAGCATGGGGAACAGGAGGATAGTGGTGGTGTCTTAGCCATAGCGGTGGGACTTGCTGGGCATTGGATGGATGTGTGAGGGCATGAGGCGAAGCTTGGACGCAGGAGAACGTCAGATGCTAGTTTTGCAGTGAAAGACCTCTCAAGGTAAACAACACGATCTTCGGGGAGAACAATTGCAAGTGGCTGCGGTTGGTATGTGTCAATTCATTCCTAATTCGAACACTGAGAATTAGTGCGCAATTCCGCCTATCGGCCAAGCCAGAAGCATAAGTGTTTGTACAGTTCGGGATATGGAACATATATCAAGAGATCAAGCACGCAACACATGTGGCAGACCGTTTCTGCCTCGTGAGTGTGCCGGACTCTTGGACGATGCCCTGCTTAGCCACGTGTCGCCATGAAGAGCAGACTTGAAATATTGTCTGCCACAAAGGACCGTTTGCTAAGTTCTCAAAGCATCAAAAGCCTCACTGAATCAGCAACACGCCCGCCAGGTCCATTGTGTCTAGCAAACCGCCTCAGGCAAGCTACAAGCCCTGGTAGTGCTCGTGTATTGTAAGGTCCATCAATCTCCGTTGGTGTCCTGGAGAATGGCGCCTTCGCAGCTCTTTCAAGCGCTCAACGTGGCGTACTACGGCATCGTTGAAGCAGTTGCTTCCAATCTCTGGGCAAGAGATGTTATTAATCTTTCGTACACCTGCAAACAACTTCGTCAAGCTTTCTGGTACGGTCAACTCGGTAGCGCATACGGTTCTCTACTGCCACATACGATGCGTTGTAATGGCTCTAGCGGGCGCCTCTGGAAGCAAGAAGTACTGGAAAAGGCCGCATTTCGTACGCCCGCCGAACGAGCACAGTTCGTGCCCGATCTGGAGACAGCGGCTCCGTGCCAGAGTCAGACGGTCGGCTATCTCGCATCGGATCCTTGTACCCGCTGCTCACGTCCCATTTGCAGGACCTGCCGAGTGCATACAGATTACCAACAGATCGCAGGCCTCGTGCCTCTACGCGAGAGTGGTGAGCCACGAGGCCCGTCTGGATACGTGTTCGCAACAGAGTTCCAAATGCTATACAGAAATCGCTTGTGCGTGTACTGCGACAGTTGCGAAGTGGGTATCTTGGCCAGCCTCGCAGCGGCAGCGACTGCAGATGGTGGTCAGGCGAAGCAGTGTCGCTGCGAAACGTTCCTGTGTGTGCAGTGCTTCAAGGAACTGGATGTCGAATATCTGAAATTGAAAGAGGTAAGTCGAACAGAAATGGGCGTTCGAAAAGTCGTCCACCGCGATGTGGTGATGTCGTGGTCCAGAATGCTCGAAGCTCGGTGAATACGATACACCCGCTAATAACTGTTGTAGGAAGGGAGACTAGCGTCCAAGTACACTTGCGCAAGCAGGCGTCAGGTGGCTGGCTGTCAAGGCGCCAATTCCGGTGGATATGGAGGAAGTTTCTGCGGATGGTGTGGAGCGCAGACGAGCCATTGCGAGTTGACGCCTAGTGACTCGAGCGATGAAAGTGACCAAGAGTAAAGCGGTGTAGGCATGGTGGCAGAGTCTCTGTCGCGGCCATGGGAGGTGCTGGAGAAGGTCCACTGGCATATGGTCGACAACGCATATGTCAGGCCTTGGCAAGACCCACTTTCTCCGGGGTTGCGTATGAAAGCTCGCGGATATTTCATGAGCTTGCCGATCTTGAAATCACAGCTTGTCTTCATATCCGTCACACGTTCATTTGAGGTTTGCAGACTAGGCGGCCAAGAGCGGAAGACATCAATGATATAACGAGACCACGGCCGATGCTATAGTCCGGCTCGATTAAAACCCCCATCACTTCCACCCCGCGGCCACCCTTTCTACGAGGCTGTCAGGTATCACACGACCAGCACGATGGCCCCAAAACAGCAGCAGGCGCAACTGCCTTCGAAGGAAGCGGCGCTCTTCCGCCACCTGGTCCAGAACTACGAAAGCAAGGCATACAAGAAAGGACTCAAGAATGCCGAGATGATCTTGAAGAAGCACCCCAAGCACGGCGACACACAGGCCATGAAAGCGCTCATCCTGAGCAATCAAGGGAAGCACGATGAAGCTTTCACATTATGCAAAGTTGCGCTGGCCAATTCAATGAAGAGCAACGTCTGCTGGCACGTCTACGGACTGCTATGGCGACAGATCAAGAACTACCCAGAGGCCATGAAGGCGTATAAGATGGCGCTGAACCTGGATCCGGATAGCGTGCAGATCCAGCGAGACTTGGCGCATTTGCAGGTGCAGACGAGGGACTACACTGGATTTGTGCAGACGAGGAGGAAGATGCTGCAGGCGAAGCCGGGGTATAGACAGAACTGGACGGCGCTGGCTGTGGCGTTGCATCTGAGTGGAGATCTGGCCGGGGCGGAGGATGTTCTGCAGAAATTTGAGGAGACGTTGAAGTCGTCGCCGCCGAAGACGGATAGCGAGCATGCGGAGGCGGTACTGTATAAGAACATGATCATTGCTGAGGAGGGTGACTTCGCGAGGGCGCTGGAGCACGTGGAGAGTATCTACAAGTCGGCGATCGACAAGACGGCTGTCATGGAGTACAAAGCCGACTACTTGCTGAGGCTGGACCGGAAGCAGGATGCGGAGGCAGCATATCGGCTACTTCTAATGCGGAACCAGGAGAAGCGTGCGCACTACGCAGGACTGGAGAAGGCTCTAGGGCTCGATCGCACCAAGAGTGAGGACCAGGAGAAGTTGTTGGAGATGTATCAGTCGTACGCGGAGAAGAGTGATCGGATAGATGCTGCTAGGCGGATACCGCTGGACTTTTTGAGTGGCGACGCATTCCGAAAACATGCTGAGCAATATCTGAGGCGCATGTTCACCAAAGGTGTGCCGAGTACATTTGCAAACCTGAAGCAGCTGTACTCGGATCCTGCAAAGAAGCAAACATTGCTCGAGGTTACTGAAGGTTTGTTATCAGAAGAGCCGAAGACGAATGGAGCCGCGCCCTCGGCTGAAACGAATGGGAGCACCGACGGCAGCCACAGGCCTAAGAAGCCTGACCCAACTACCGCCTGGCAATTGAGCATCAACTACTATCTGGCACAACACTACGACTACCACCTCTCCCGCGACCTAGAAAAGTCGCAGCAGTACATCGAGAAAGCGACATCCCTCAATCCTTCGGAGACCGACTACACCTACCAGATGACTCGAGCCCGGATACAAAAGCATCAAGGCGCTGCCGACAAGGCCTCGAAAACAATGAACGAAGCGCGCGAGATGGACCTCAAAGACCGCTACATCAACACAAAATGCGCAAAGTATCAACTCAGGAACAACGAGCATGACAATGCAGTATCTACCATGGGACTGTTCACGCGGAAAGATGCTGTAGGAGGGCCACTTGGCGATCTGACTGATATGCAGTGTGTGTGGTTCCTGACAGAAGACGGCGAGTCGTACTTCAAACAAGGTCGGCTAAGTCTTGCACTGAAGCGATTCAAGACCGTTTACGACGTCTTCGAGACCTGGACAGATGACCAATTCGACTTCCACTCCTTCAGCTTGCGGAAAGGTATGGTCCGCGCATACGTCGACATGATCAGGTGGGAAGACCGGTTACGAGAGCATCCGTTCTTTACCCGCGCAGCGCTCTTAGCTATCTGCATCTACACCATGCTCTTCGACAAGCCCGAGCTTGCCAAGCAGTCGCAGATGAACGGATCTGGCGAGAGCGCTGCGGAGAAGAAGAAAGCAGCCAAGAAGGCGAGGAAGGAGGCCGAGAAGGCGGAAGCAGAGAAGAAGGCTAAGGCGGCGAAGCAACCACAACCGAAGGCGGACGACGAGGGTGCGGCGAAGAAGGAGGACACAGATCCCAATGGTCTCGAACTGGTGAAGACCGACAAGCCATTGGAGGAGGCGATGAAGTACTTGACGCCACTACTGGAGCTGAGTCCGAAGAACTTCGACGGGCAGGTTGCTGGGTTCGAGGTCTACATCCGGCGGAGTAAGTCTTCTCACACCTCTACACTGCGACAGCGTGCTAACAATTCCACAGAAAAGTACCTCCCAGCCCTCAAATGCCTCCTCGCCGCCCAATCCCTCGATCCCTCCCACCCCAAATGCCACGAACTCTCCGGTCGTCTTCGCCTCGCCCTACAAACCCCTGACCCACCTCTTCCCGATACCGTTAAATCCGTCATCGACACCACTTTCCTCTCACACCATTCCTCCGACGCGAAATCCATCGGCGACGCGAACGAAGAGTTCCTCCAAGCCAACCGCACCTCCGCTCCACACGTACACGCTGCGTTGCGACTGCGCCACGCGCTCAGGTCAGGGGCGGACGAGATGAAGAGTAAAGGTGTCACGCACTTGCAGGCGACGCTGGAAGCCGAGAGCACGAGCTGGGAGGAGGCGTTGGAGGGGCTGCAAGTGTTGAGCGAGATCGATGGCACGGAGGAAGCGAGGACTGGGTATTTGAAGGCGGCGCATGAGCGGTGGCCGGAGGCTGACGTGTTTGCTGTGGAGGGCTAGAGTCTCTCCACGGACAGGACAGAGACTTCGGTGTGGGGGGAGTCGTTGGATGGGTTTTACTGTCGCGAGGTCGGGTGTTGTGGGTAGTGGAACCGATCTGGTCAGCCGGAGCTGGGGGAGGCTGAACGACTGATCCACACACCGGCCTGACTTCTTAATCTCTGTAGATCGGGAAAACAGGCAACCAGGAATGCGTGTGGGCGGACTTTGTGCATAGCGAAGGGGTGGTAACATAGGGCTACTGGTAACATAACCCAAAAAGGCTCAGTGAATGGCTTCACATTGGTCGTCGATCGTCAAGATCACGAACAACCGCTATCTGCCCTGCCCTTCCATCGCCCCGAGTGATCGGTAGCTATTCCTTCTTCCCACCAGCAAGCAACTCCTCCATCTCCGCATTCTTCGTCCCACTCTTCTCGCTCTCCTCCAACCCTTTCCCACCCGCAGAAGTGCTCTCCCCACTCGTACCAGCACTAACGCTATTCCGCGCCGCCTCCTTCAGCCGCGCCGTATCCTCTTTTCGCGTATCCTCCCCTTTCTCCCCCTCATCGTCGTCGCCGAGCGAGAAGGGATCGTTGTCCTCCTCCGGATGAGGCGTAACAGACGTCAGCGGCTGCCATTTCTTGCTCTTTTCCTCGCCTCCAGCCGCGCGGTCTGCGGCGTCTACTTCATCAACAGGCCCTGGTGGCGGCCGCGCGGAAGGGGAGGAGTTGAAGAGGTTGGGGTTTGGCGCCTTTCTGCTTGATGTTCGTGGCGGCATGGCCGGAGGCGGACCATTCTCGTCGTCGCGGAGTTCGAGGCGCTCGAACTCATCATCGCCCAGCTCATGCGGATCGGCATCATACCGCGTCGCCTCCGTACTCCTCCGCGTCTGCGCCTGCGACTCCGCCTGCTTCCGTATCCCCCTCAGCTGCTCGCTCTGACTCGGTCCAAAATCCTGTCTCCCACTCCCCTGCCTACTCCCACCCTGCTGTCCAGAAGAGTACAAATCCTCCTCGTCCTCATCCTCCCCATCAATCTTCTTCTTAAAGGTAGTAATCCACTTATTAACCGTCTTCTGCGTCTCAAAAAACCCTTGCTGGATATTCCGCCCAATCTCCGGTAAATCGTCATCAAAGAAATTCCTCTCCGGGCTCTCAGAAGAAGGTCGCAGTTGCTGATTCACGTTCCTCCTCCCCGGTTCGCGCTGATTATACCTCGTCTGCGCCCGCGGCTGCTCGGTGTTATACTGCTCCGCCAGCTGTCGCGCGTACCGCTCATCAGCCTCCACCTGGTTCACCGGCTCCTGTTGGGTCGGCCGCGGCGGCTGAGGCGGGGGCGCTTCTTCGAAGTCCGGATCGCTCATACCCAAAAGCGCATTAAAAGCTGGTTCGACTTTGCCACCGGAGGCAAGGAGGACGGCTTTGACGACTTTGGTGTCGATGGAGGGGAAGGCTTCGATGAGCGTGTGCTCCGCTTGCTGCTGGGGGCTCATTGGGCGGGGAGGTTTGGCTGGGGCGGTTTCTTCTTGGAAGGAGACAGTTTTGGGTGTCTTAGCAGGGGTGTCGTGGCCGAGCGGAGACACTCTACCCGTTTCTTGAGCGTCGAGGGCTTCGTCGTCGAAATCGGGTTCTTCGCGGGTGGTTGCTGACTCCTGCTGTTTGAGGAGGGGGGAGACTGGGGGGTCGGCCATGCTGTCGCGCGGTTCTCTACG
>JAABUL010002113.1_pt1 | contig 34367 bp, 28 predicted proteins | sample 5559151 | NCBI WGS metagenome assembly JAABUL01 (sample SAMN10711876, study PRJNA513368) | rock metagenome | isolation source: Antarctica rocks | place: Antarctica: Victoria Land, Pudding Butte sud | reverse complement strand
ATCGCCGTCTCGACCCGGGTGATCATCAGGTCGACCATCTGCACGATCTGTTCGGTGGTGAGCTGGTGGAACACCACGATGTCGTCGATGCGGTTGAGGAACTCCGGGCGGAAGTGCTTCTTCAGCTCGTCGTTGACCTTCTGCTTCATCCGGTCATAGTTGGAGTGGGCACCGGCACCGCTGGTGAATCCCAGCCCGACGGCCTTGGAGATGTCACTGGTACCCAGGTTGGAGGTGAAAATGAGGACGGTGTTCTTGAAGTTCACCGTCCGGCCCTGCCCGTCGGTCAACCGGCCGTCTTCCAGCACCTGCAGCAGGGTGTTGTAGATGTCCTGGTGGGCCTTCTCGATCTCATCGAACAGGACCACACTGAAGGGTTTGCGGCGGACCTTCTCGGTGAGCTGGCCGCCCTCCTCGTAGCCGACATACCCGGGGGGTGCCCCGAACAGCCGGGATGCGGTGAACTGGTCGTGGAACTCGCTCATGTCGATCTGGATGAGCGCATCATCGTCACCGAACAGGAAGTTCGCCAACGCCTTGCTGAGCTCGGTCTTTCCCACACCGGAGGGTCCGGCGAAGATGAACGAGCCGCTGGGACGTTTGGGGTCGTGCAGCCCGGCCCGGGTACGGCGGATGGCCTTGGCCACCGAGGTCACCGCCTCGGTCTGACCGATGATGCGCTGGTGGATCTCCTCCTCCATGCGCAGCAGCCGGGTGGTTTCCTCCTCGGTCAGCTTGAACACCGGAATGCCGGTCCAGTTGCCCAGCACCTGCGCGATCTGCTCGTCGTCGACCTCGGCGACCACGTCCAGGTCACCGGCGCGCCACTGCTTTTCCCGCTCACCCCTCTGGGTGGACAGCTGCTTCTCGGTGTCGCGCAGGCTCGCGGCCTTCTCGAAGTCCTGGGCGTCGATCGACGATTCCTTGTCCCGGCGGGTGGTGGCGATGTTCTCGTCGAGCTCGCGGAGATCCGGGGGTGCGGTCATCCGGCGGATCCGGATCCGGGCACCGGCCTCGTCGATGAGGTCGATGGCCTTGTCCGGCAGGAAGCGGTCGGAGATGTAGCGATCGGCCAGGGTGGCCGCCGCGACCAGGGCACTATCGGTGAACGAGACCCGGTGATGCGCCTCGTAGCGGTCGCGCAAACCCTTGAGGATCTCGATGGTCTGCTCCACGCTGGGCTCACCCACCCGTACCGGTTGGAAGCGGCGCTCCAGGGCGGCGTCCTTCTCCACGTACTTGCGGTACTCATCCAGGGTGGTGGCGCCGATGGTCTGCAACTCACCGCGGGCCAGCATCGGCTTGAGGATCGAGGCGGCGTCGATCGCCCCTTCGGCGGCACCGGCACCGACCAGGGTGTGCAGCTCGTCGATGAACAAGATGATGTCTCCGCGGGTGCGGATCTCCTTGAGCACCTTCTTCAAGCGCTCCTCGAAGTCACCGCGGTAGCGGCTGCCCGCCACCAGCGAACCCATGTCCAGGGTGTACAGCTGCTCGCCGGTGAGCGTCTCGGGCACCTCACCGGCCACGATGGCCTGCGCCAAACCCTCGACCACCGCGGTCTTGCCGACCCCGGCCTCCCCGATGAGGCACGGGTTGTTCTTGGTGCGCCGGGACAGCACCTGCATGACCCGCTCGATTTCCTTGCCCCGCCCGATCACCGGGTCCAGGGTGCCCTCCCGGGCGGCCTGGGTGAGGTTGCGACCGAACTGGTCCAGCACCGCCGACGTGGACGGAACGTTTTCGCTGGTGCGCTTGCCCGCCTGCACCGGCTCCTTGCCCTGCCCGCCGGACAGCAGCGCGATGACCTGCTGGCGCACCCGGGGCAGGTCCGCACCGAGCTTGACCAGCACCTGCGCCGCGACACCCTCACCCTCCCGGATCAGGCCCAACAGGATGTGCTCGGTGCCGATGTAGTTGTGCCCCAATTGCAGCGCCTCCCGCAGGCTCAGTTCCAGGACCTTCTTGGCTCGCGGGGTGAAGGGGATGTGCCCCGTCGGGGTCTGCTGGCCGCGGCCGATGATCTCCTGCACCTGGGCCCGCACCCCCTCCAGGGAGATGCCCAGCGATTCCAGTGATTGAGCCGCCGAGCCCTCACCCTCGTGGACGAGGCCGAGCAGGATGTGCTCGGTGCCGATGTAGTTGTGGTTGAGCATCCTGGCTTCTTCTTGCGCCAGCACCACGACGCGCCTCGCACGGTCGGTGAACCTCTCGAACACGGCGTTCCCTCACACTTCTGGTACCTGGTCTCCCGGCCGGGCTGCCCGGGGCGGAGAACCTTCCACCTACGGTAGTGACCCGGCGTCGCCGCAACCGATCGTGGCGATGCACCCCGCAGCTGATCTGCTCGGCGCCCTCACGCTGCCAAGGCTTCCAGACGTCCTACGCCGGAAGCGAACACCGCAGAACACAGGCGACCTCCCACCAGAGCGGGGGCGGCAACCTCACCCGCGATGAAGACATCTTCGGGTGGCGAGGCGTAGGCAGTCATGGGCCCGGGGTGCGTATCCGCACCCGCACACCCTCGGGGACCTCCAACCCGACCCGTCGATCGGCGTTCTGCTCGCCACCTCCATCCCCGGGGGACGCACGCCGATAGGCCAGAGCGCATTGGCGTGCGGCCGGCACGGGGGAAGAATGGAGAATATGAGCGTGGACGCGGGATTCGTGGAACCGCCTCGCTTCGATGTCGGCGATCGGGTGATCGCCGTGGAGAACATCGGCGGGCGGCTGCGGCCCCGGGTTGCTCGGCACAGCCGGGGAGTGGTCACCGCCCGCACGCTCAGCGGTGAATTCCAGGTGCATTTCGAGGGCGATCACACCGAGGTCCTCGGCCCGGAGAAACTCGCACCCCAGTGACACGGCCGCTGCCCTCGCGGCCCCGGGCACGTTTCGTGCTCGGCGAGCTGCGAAGCACACCGCCGGCGATGGGGAAGCACTCAACGCAGGACTGCCTGCCAGCTCGGAGCACCGGTCCGAGGCCGGGTGATCCGTGTATCGGGGTGCTCTACGGGTCGGTGAGTGGGGGCTGGGTGGCCGATAGCATCGGGTGGTGCGGATTGTGTCGTTGCTGCCCTCGACCACCGAGATCCTTTTCGCCCTCGGCGGGGGTGATGATGTCGTCGGGGTCACCTTCGAATGCAACTTCCCCCCCGAGGCCCGGTCGCGGCGCATCGTCTCGATCTCGACGTTGACCGCGGGGTTGACACCAGCCCAGATCGACGCCCAGGTGCGGGCCCGGCTCGCGGCCGGTGAGGACCTGTATCGCCTCGACGCGGACGCCTTGGGCGAGCTCAAGCCGGATCTGATCCTCACCCAGGACCTGTGCGCGGTGTGCGCCGTGGACGTCGGCGCTGTCGACGCGGCGCTGGCCCACCTGGGCTGCCGGGCGCAGGTGCTCACCCTCGACCCGGGCACCCTGAGCGAGGTGCTGGCCTCCATCCTCACGGTGGGCCAGCACACGGGCCAAGCGGCGGAGGCCGGTTTATTGAAGCCCGATGATCACGTCGCCTCCGGCATAGTCGACCCGATCCAGGACGCTGTCGGGGATGCGGAAGACTCTGCCAGGTGATGCAGGCCACACGATCCTGCGGGTGGCGATCTGCTGTCCGTCTTGATGCACGGTGAGGTGCGGTATCCGGATCAACTTGTCGGTCCATAGCAGCAATCGCCTGCGTGGGGGGGCGTGGTCGCCGTCGCGCAGCAAGCCGGGGGTGATCCAGCGGAACGGTTCGTCGACCAGGATGCGGACTCCCCGCCGAGACGGCTCGGTTCCACGGAGGTAGCAAAGTACGGGGTCGATGACATGGCGTCCATCAAGGGCAGCGATGTCGGCCGTGTCGACAGGGTGCACCAGATTCCCAATGGCGAAGACGCCGGATATGGAGGTGCGCTGCGCGGTGTCGACGAGCGGGCCGAGAGTACGAGGATCGAGGTCGATGCCGGCGGCACGCGCTAACTCATGATCGGGAATCCAGTCACCGGTAAAGACCACGGTGTCACAGTCGATCCGCCGGCGCTCGCCGGAGTCGAGGTGTTCTATCTCGACCGCTTCCACCCGACTCTTGCCGATGATCCGGGTGACGTGGGTGCGAGTCGCGACAGGGACGCGGAGAACGAGCTTTCCGGGAACGTTAAACGCAGCGTAGGACTCGGGTGATGGATAGCAGGTCGTCATGAGGACTGTGCGGGCACCGGCCTCGCGCAGGGTGAGGACGGCGGACCAGCTGACCAGCTCGCCGCCGACGACTACCGCTCGACGTCCGGGAGCTCTGTGGTGCAGGTGCACGAGGTTCTGCAGTTGTCCGGTGGTGAAGACGCCTGCGGGCCGGTCGCCTGGGATGAGTCGGGCCGGACGGGGCCGTTCGCGGGCGCCGGTGGCGAGAATGATGGCTTTGGCGTCAATACGCAGGCGGCCTTGCGGGGTGGTGACTTCGACCGAGCGTGGTGCCGCCCAACCGGTGACCATCGCCTGGGTCCGTATGGTCGCACCGGAGTGGACCGCTCTCTCGACGAGGCGGTGGGCGTAGGCCGGGCCGCTGATGAAGGTCTTCATGTCGCGGATGCCGTAGCCGGGATGGTTGCTGTGGCGCGGGATGCCGCCCGCATCCTTCTCGCGATCGACGACGAGTACTCTTCCTTCGATACGGGGAGCGAATGCAGCGGCGGCGGTCAACCCGGCGGGACCACCGCCAATGATCAGCACATCAACGGCAAGCTCAGTGCTGTAGCTGGGCATCAGGTCTCCTCCGAGAGTCGCGGGTGGGAGTCGCCGCAGGTTCCACCGCGGGTTTCGAGGAGGGCGGCGACGTCGGCGCCGCAGTAGAAGCCTTGGCAGCGACCGTTCATGACGCGGGTACGGCGGCGCAGTCCCCCCACGTCGGCCGGCGGGATCAAGGATTGGAAGGCGTCACGGATCTCCCCGGCGGTTACACGTTCGCAAAAGCAAACAGTCTGTCCGTAGGCCGGATCAACGGCGATGCGGGCGGCATCCTGGTACGGGCGAGGGAATGCCTCCCCAATGTTGGGCATGTTCGGTGCCTCGGGCGGGTCGGCGCGGGGCGTCAGCGATAGTCCGGCGTCGGTCAGCAGGTCGCGGACGTGCTCGGCGATAGCCATGGAAGAGGTCAGGCCGGTGGAGCGGATGCCACCAACGAGGACGTACCGTTGGGCCGCGTCCGGTTCGATGAGGTAGTCGCCGTGATCGATCGCGGCGCGCAGGCCGGCGTAGCTGGCGGTGACTTCTTCCCGCAGCAGCCGGGGCATCAATTTCTCGCCCTTGCTGCTCAGGAACTCGAAGCCGGATTCGGAGGTGCCGGTCGCGGTTCGGTCGTCCAGATCTTCCGCGGTGGGGCCGAGCATCACGTTGCCGTAGATGGTGGGGCTCACCAGCACACCCTTGCCCAGCTTGCTCGGCACGGGCAGCACGATCGTGTTCACCAGCGGCCGCGCGAGCTTGTCGAACACGAGCAGCTCACCGCGTCGCGCGGTGACAGTGAACCGGTGGTGGCCGAACAGTTGGTCGATGTGGTCGCAGCCGAGTCCGGCGGCGTTGATCACCCATCGGGCCCGGATGTCTCCGGCGGCGGTGTGCAGCGTCGTCAGATTGTCTGCGACGTCGACGGTGGTGACGTGATGATTGAGCAGCAGATTCGCGCCGCGCAGCTTTGCGTCGGTGGCTAGCGCCAGGGATGCCGTCCACGTGCAGATGATCGACTCGTCGGGCACCGTTAAGCCGCCGTGCGCACCGTCGCCCAAATCGGGGACCGTCCGGTATACCTCGGCCGCGTCGACGATCTCACAGCTGCGGTATCCGTTCTGCTCTGCATTGTCTTTCAGCGTCGGCAGCGCGTCGAGCTCTTCCTGGGTCCAAGCGACCAATAGAGCGCCGGTGTGCTCGATGGGAACTCCGGTCTGAGCGGCGTACTTCAACATCAGCTCGCGCCCGCGGCGCACCAGGCGGGATTCCAGCGTGCCGGGTTTGGCGTCGAATCCGGTATGCAGGATGGCGGTATTGGCCTTGCTGGTGCCGTCGCCGACATCGGACCGCGCCTCAATGAGGGCGACGGAGAGTCGGTAGCCCGTCAGTTCCCGGGCGATCGCGGCGCCAACGACGCCGGCACCGATGATCGCGACGTCGTGCACGTCGTGGTCGCGGAGGGCCTGCACGATGGAGGTGCTCATGCTGGGTCCTTGCCGGCGAGGTTTGCGCTGGCGGTGCTGCGCCACAGTTCGCGGAACCCGATAGCCCGGTCAGGCGACCAGCATGGCTGATAGCTGGTAACTGGAGCCCAGTCCATGACGGCGTCCTCGATGGTGAGTTGGGGCTGTTGTGCGATAAGCGCCAGAGCGGCCGCACCGAGGGCCGTGGCGTGCGGAGATGGGTAGACGTCGACGGGGATCTGCGTCAGGTCCGCGGTGGCCTGCATCAATGTTCGGCATTGCGTGAGGCCGCCGTCGACCCTCAGTCTGGTCAGCGGCATACCGAGATCTGTCTCGATCAGGTCGGTCAGCGTGGCGACCTGGGCGGCGATGCCCTGCAATACCGCGAGCACCAGGTGCTCGGGGCGGGTCGATAAAGTCATGCCGGTGAATGTTGCGGTGGCATTCGGTCGCCACCAAGGGGCCGCCAACCCTGCAAGCGCGGGGACGCAGAGGACCCCTTCGGCATCCTCTGCGGCGATGCTGTCCATCTGTGCGGCGTCGGTGATGAAGCCGAGGTCGTTCAGCCACCGCACCGCCGAGGCGGCGGTGTATACCTGCCCGTCCACACAGTAAGGCGTCCGGTCGCCGACCCGCCATGCAACTGAGGACGTCAGACCGGCCGACGACCTCACCGCGCGGGTACCGGTATTCGCCAGGAGGAACGCCCCTGTGCCGAAGGTGCATTTGGCGGATCCCTGTACCCAGCAGCCCTCGGCCAGCAGCGCCGCCTGCTGGTCGACTAGCAGCCCCCCCAAAGTCATTGTTTGCCCGAATGCCGTCGTGGTACCGACCCGCTCGTCGCAGGCGACGATGCGTGGCAGCCGTTCGCCATCGAGTCTGAATAGTTCGAGGAGCTCGCCGTCCCACGCGACCGCGTCCAGGTCCATGAGCAAGGACCTGGAAGCGGTCGTTGCGTCAGTGACGAACTCACCGGCGAGCTGATGCACCAGCCAGGTGTCGGTTGTCGTGACTACTCCTTCGCCGGTCACCTCCCGGCGTAGCCACGCCATTTTCGGTGCGGAGAAGTAGGGATCAAGTACCAGCCCGGTGCGGTGGGCGACCCACTCGCGCTGCTCATGCAACTCGTCACATACGGTCGCGGACCGCCGGTCTTGCCACACGATCGCCGGCGAATGCGGCTGGCCGGTCACCGGGTCCCAGGCCAGCACCGTTTCGCCCTGGTTGGCGAGGGCGACCGCGGTCACCGAACATCCGGCGGCCGCGACGGCGCGGCGACCAGCGTCGAGAACCGACGACAGCAATTGCTGCGGGTCTTGCTCTACCCCACCGTTTGGTAGGTAGCTCGGCCGGAGGGCTACTTCGATCGCAGAGAGCACCCCGACGCCGGGATCCACGACAATCGCCTTGGTCCCGGAGGTGCCCTGGTCGATCGCGAGGACCGGGTTCAAATCCGTCTCCTCTGCGTGGACATTCGCACCTCCAGGAGGGCGTGGGCATGTGGATCTGCGTGGACACACGAGGGCCACTGTGTGACTCAGGAGACATGGTGTGCCGACGGCAGTTGGAATGTCAAGACGCCGCGTTAACCCTTGTGGCGTCAGCGCAACGGCATCTTGTGGGTCGACAGGGGGATGCTTTTAGGTTCGAGTGCCACGAACAAGGACCACAAAATAACACATCAACCACAGCACTTGCGTGGGTTGTCGTGGCTGTTTATGGTTTACGTCACACACACGTTGCTGACTGCGCTGCAGCCGATAGCAACGGGAGCTGACCGACGAAGCGAAGGGGCAGGGATGCTGCTGACCGGCTACCTCGACCGGCTGAGTGCGCGGCCGGGCGATGACATCGCCACGATGATCAGCGCCGAGCGGGGACCCGTAACTATTGACTTGGTCCGGCTGATGCACGGTGACACGAACCCGATGGGCCCCGGATTCAAGGAAGAGACGGTCACCGACGTGCCCGTCTGTGAGGTGCCGGCGCACGTCCAGGACATCTGGACGGGTTCCTGCCTTCGAGCCGAGCAAGTCATCCCTCCAGGCACCCCACAGGTGCACCTGGACATCATTATCTGGCCTACACGCCCTACGGCTGGCCGGGTCCAAGGAATCTTCTCAGTAGTGGACGAAGTCGGCGCCGAGGTCGTGTCGCTCGCACTGGATGAGACCGGCTGTGTACATCTGCACGCTGACGACGGACGTGTCCTCGCCCGTGCGGACCGCTCGCTGCGCGAGCGCCGTTGGTATCGGCTGTCCGCCGAGGTGAGTGCCGAAGAGGTGGCCTTGTCGATTGTTGCTCTGGAGCCAACTATCGAGGATGCCGAACCGCAGATCCTGCGCGAGGCCACGGGGGTCGACTTAGTCCGAGCAGCCGGGGTCACAGTCGCTGCCCAGAGCTGCACCCGCGACAGTCAACGGTTTCAGGTTTTCGGCGCCTTCAACGGCAAGGTCGAGCGTCCGGTCATTCATGCCGGAGAGACACTGCTCGGCTCGTGGGCCTTGGAACGGGAGCCAGCTGATGAGCTTGCAGTCGACATCTCCGGCAATGACCGGCATGGGCAACTGGTGAACATGCCTACCCGCGCTATGACTGGACATAACTGGAATGGCGATATCGAAGTTTTCCAACACGCACCGGCTGAGTACGGCGCCATTCATTTCCACGACGACGACTTCGTGGACGCCGGCTGGGACGTTGATGCGGTACTGCATCTCCCGGAGGGGCTGCGAACCGGGATTTATGCGGTGCGGCTGCGTGTCGAAGGACAGGTGGACCGCATTCCACTCGCAGTTCTGCCTCCACCGGCGGCTCCCCGATCCCGCCTCGCCTATCTGCTGCCGACCTTCACCTACGTTGCCTACGCGAACGAGCGGCTCATGCACCGGCTCGACTACGAGGCGGCCGGCATTACGGATCATCCAATCGATGCAGGCCGCCACGACCGTCTGCTCGCGGAGCACCCGGAGTTTGGGGGCAGCCTCTACGACCTGCACACCGACGGATCGGGTGTTTGCTACTCGAGCTATCTGCGGCCGATCCCGAACTTGCGGCCGGATTACCGGATGTGGTTGCAGAACGCGCCCCGCCACCTCGGCGCGGACCTCTATCTCATCGACTTCTTCGAGTCCTCGGGCATCGACTATGACGTCATCACCGACCACGACCTGCACGCGGAGGGCGTCGGGCTTATCGACGCCTACCAAGTCGTCGTCACAGGTTCACACCCCGAGTATTACAGCGGTCGAATGCTCGACGCTCTGCAAGCCCACGCCGAGACGGGTGGGTGTCTGATGTACCTCGGTGGGAACGGCTTCTACTGGGTTACTTCCCAGGACCTCAAGCGCCCGCATGTCCTGGAGGTGCGGCGGTCCGGTGGTGTCCGCACCTGGGAGATCCGCCCGGGTGAGCAATACCACTCGACCTCTGGAGAGCGGGGCGGTCTGTGGCGCTGGCGCGGCCGGTCGCCGAACAAGCTGGTTGGCGTCGGAATGTGCAGCCAGGGCTGGGACGAAAAAGCCCCAGCCTTCACGCGCACGCCGCTGTCCTACGAACCTCAGTGGGCGTGGGTCTTTGAGGGAGTCGAAGACGACCTAATCGGCGACTTCGGGCTCATCATGAATGGCGCCAGCGGCGACGAGGTAGACCGATGTGACGTCGCACTCGGCAGCCCGCCGAATACCGCCGTGCTGGCCACGTCGCAGCGACACAGCGATTACTACCAGTTGGCCGTCGAGGACGTGCTCATGCTCGCCCCGGGTCTCGGTGGATCGGAATGCGAAAACGTGCGATCAGACATGGTCATTGTCGAGCAGCCCAGCGGAGGTGCCGTGTTCTCCGTCGGGTCGATCTGCTTCACCGGGTGTCTCCCCTGGAACGGGTACGACAACAACGTGGCGCGTCTCGTTGAGAACGTCCTGCACAACTTCGAACAGCGTCAAAGCAAACGGTCTTGACCTCCCGTGCCGGCCAAGAGGGCCAGCACCTCATCTTGCTGAAGGAGATCTCATGTTCCAGCGCACCCTGTCATTTCAGCCCCGGTGGCGAACCCTCGGAGCCGCTGCGGCAACGACACTCCTACTTGCCGTCGGCGCATGCGGTGGTGTCCAGCAGGCCAACACGGGCGGGGCTTCGAGCGGCAGCTGTCAGCGATCCAAGGACAAGGTGATTGCCTTCGACTACCCGCTCACGTCGCTTGCCGTCTATGGAGACCTCCAGCGTTTCGCCGAGCAGCGTGCCAAGGAGCGCGGTTACGAACTGCGCTACACGGCAGACGCCGAAGACCTGCAGAAGCAGAACCAGAACGTTCAGACGTTGGTCACGCAACGGGTGCCGGCTATCGTGTCCTATCCGTTGGAACCGGCGTCCATGGAGCCCCTGGCCCAGCAAGCACGGAGCAACTGCACGGTCTTCGTCTCCTATGCAACTCCGCTCAAGAACCAGGACGCCGCGGTCTTATTCAGTGGCAAGGAGAGCGGAAAGGCACTCGGCACAACGGCGCTGGACTGGGCGAAGAAGCAGCCGGGCAAAGTCAAGGTACTCATCCTGAACGACCGGGACCTCGCCGTCGGCGCCGCGCGCGACGATGGGCTCAACTCTGTCTTCCCAGGAGGTGCGTCGAATGTCGAGGTCGTCGCGACCCAGAAGGCGGGAACTCGCGCGGAAGGCGAGCAGATCACCCGCACCGAGCTGCAAGCACACCCGGATCTGAACATGGTGCTCGGCTACGACGACGACGTCGCACTCGGAGCACGGCAGGCATTCCTCAACGCAGGCAAGGATGCCAAGGACCCGCACATCTTCATCGGCGGCCAGGACGGCTCTAAGGAGGGGCTGCAGGCCGTTGCGCAAGGGGGCATCTACCAAGTTTCGGTTGCCGTACGAATCCGCGACATCGGCTACGCCGTCACCGACGTGCCCGCCGACCTGCTCGAGGGCAAACAGAACAATGGCGTCAATGTCCCCCCGGTGGCCTTGACTGTGGACAGCCCGAAGCTTAAGGACTACCTCAGCGACTACAGCTGAGCGCCATCATGCTGCACCCGCCAGCACCGTCCACTCATGGCGGGGCCGCTCACGGAAGGAAGGTCGACCGATGACGTTGCAATTACGTGGACTGACGAAGAGTTACGGCGGCTTCCGGGTGCTGCGCGGTGTCGACCTCGACATCGCTCCGGGTGAGGTCCACGCCCTGTTAGGACCCAATGGCGCCGGCAAGTCGACGCTCATCAAATGCCTCGGAGGCACCGTCCCTCCCGATGGTGGCACCATGACCCTGGACGCCACGCGTCTCACGGATCTCACGCCCTCGCGGGCCTTTGCCCAGGGCATCGCCACCATTCATCAGCACCTCAGTTTGATCGATGTCCTCTCCGTCACCGACAACGTGTTCCTGGGACAGGAGCTATGTCACGGCCCGCTGATTGACCGGCGCAACCAGCGCCGACAAACCGCCGACCTCCTGAACCGATTCGGCCTCCACGTTTCACCCGATGCGAAAGTCGGGACCCTGCCCATCGGCACCAAGCAACTCGTCGAGATTGCGAAGGCTTGGCACCGGACGGCTGTCCGGGTCCTCATCCTCGACGAACCCACCGCCTCGCTGTCTGAGGGTGAGACTCAGCGCCTGTTCGACGAGGTCACGCGGATGAAAGAGCAACAAGCACACATTCTTTACACTACCCACCGCCTCGGTGAGGTGTTCCGCATCGCTGATCGAGTCACCGTGCTGCGTGATGGCGTCGCCACACTGCAGGGCCGCGTGAGCGAAACGCGACCGGAGCAACTCGTGGAGGCCATCTCCGGTGGTACCGCGATGGGGTCAACGTCGGGTTCTCCACGCCAACGGGGCTGTTCAATCTTGAAGGTCTCCGGTTTGTCGGGTCCTCGATTTGGGCCGCTCACCTTCGAGGTCGCCGAGGGTGAAATTCTCGGGTTGTACGGTGTCTTGGGTTCTGGGAGATCTTCGCTGCTGGAGACGCTCGCAGGCCGATACGGCCGGTCGGCTGGCGAGGTCCGAGTGACAGATCGCACGGTTCGTCTCCGCAACCCCGCTGCAGCGCTCGACGCCGGAATCGCCCTCGTTCCATCCGACCGCCTACGCCAGGCGTTGTGGACCAGCCGCAGCGCCGCCGATAACGTTCTGCTGCCCTCCTATCGACGCCTGTCCAAAGCGGGTGTACGAAATGTCAGCAAGGAGCGGGCGCAGTTTCGAGACACGGCGCGCCGCATCAACTTGCAACCCGCAGACCCGCGGCGGCTCGGATCGGCTTTCTCCGGTGGTAACCAGCAGAAACTTGTGCTTGGCCGGTGGCTCACCCAGGCCGATCGGCTGTCGGTGCTCCTCCTGGACGAACCAACGCAAGGGGTTGATGTCGGAGCTCGCGCCCAGATCTACCAGGCGTGTCGCGAGCTCGCCGGCCAAGGCATAGCGATCGTCTTCGCCTCTTCCGAGGCGGAGGAGGTCTGTGCGCTCGCTGACCGCGCACTTGTCCTCGACCGAGGCCAGATCATCGCCGACCTTCATGGGGACGACATCACCGAGGAGCGTCTCCTGCACGGCGCCCACCAGTTCAGTGAAACAGCCCGCGGGGTCGCGGACACTCAACCATCGGGGAGACACCACCCATGACCACCACCGCGACCAAGCCAGAGACCGCCGCACCCCCCCCTGCCCGACGCAGCACCATCGAAATCGCGCTCCGGTTCGCACTCCTCATTGGCCTGATAGTGATGATCGGCTTCTTCGCCTGGAAGTCCACCCTGTTCTTGACCACCGGAAACGTGACCAACATCGCGCTCTCGAGTGCGGTGCTGCTCGTGGTCTCCGTCCCCCAGGCACTGCTGGTGATCATGGGCTACGTCGACCTCTCCGTCGGCTCCACTGTCGGGCTGGCTGGCGTCGTCACCGGACTGCTGATTGTTGACTATCACTGGTCATGGCAGCTCGCTATCGTCGCCGGCCTCGTCCTCGGGGCGCTGGGCGGCCTCGTCAACGGGTTCCTCGTCTCCTACACACGACTCAGTCCGATCATCGTCACCCTTGGTACGCTGCAGCTCTACCGGGGAATCGCGCAGCTGCTTCGGTCCAACCCGCCAGCCGACTTCGGCAAGGGCATGTCGCTACTGGGACGAGGGCTCTACCTCGGTGTCCCGGTTCCGGTCTGGATCGCCCTGCTCGTCTTCGTTGTAGGCGCCCTCTACCTGTACGGCACCGCGTCCGGCCGCTACGTCTACGCCATCGGAGTCAACAAGGAAGCCGCCTATCTCTCCGGCGTCGCGACACGACGCCTGCCCCTGGTTCTCTATGCTGTAACCGGGCTGGCAGCAGGAATCGGCGGAGTGCTCCTGGCAGCCCGCCTCGACTCCGCACCCCCCAGCACCCTGGGATCGGGCTTCGAACTGACCGTTCTCACCGCAGTCCTTCTCGGCGGCGTGGCATTCAGCGGTGGTCGCGGAACGATGTTCGGCGTGCTGTTGGGAGTTCTCTTCCTCGGCGTACTCACCAACGGACTGACGCTGCTCAACGTCCCCTACTACGGTCAAGCCATCGCTACCGGTGCCGCACTCATCATCGCTGCCGGTCTCGACGAACTCAGTCAGCAAACAGGAATCATACGAAGAGTCGCACGACGGACCTGACCCGCCGGGATGAGAAGACACCATGTTGCTACCTGATGGCCTGACGATGCTGCCTGAGGAACGGAGGACGCAGATCCTTCTGCTTCTCAACGAGCGGGACGTCGTGCGCCCACCCGACCTGGCGCAGAGGCTCGACGTATCCCTTGAGACGATCCGACGTGACTTCGTTGCTCTCGAGCGGGCAGGAGCGATCCGCCGCATGTATGGTGGCGCGACGCTAGCACGCGGAATCTCCCGACCGACCGAACCGACGCGTTCCGAGCGCGCTCGCCTAGAAAGTGCAGCAAAAGAACAAATCGCTGGCGTCGTCGCATCTCTCGTCTCCGACAGAGACACACTCTTTCTCGACGTCGGAACGACGGTTGAAGCCGCCGCCCACAACCTTTCGGGAAACTTCCGTGGGCGCATCATCACAAACAACATCTCCGTAGTCACCACGCTCGTGGACCGTCCGCAGGTCGACTTGCACCTGCTCGGCGGTCGGGTACGTCACGACGAAATCAGTTGCTCAGGGCCCGACACGGAGTCACTTCTCGGGCAGTTCTATGCGGACAAGGCTTTCGTAGGCTCGGGCGGCGTCCATCCCACCGCGGGGCTGACTGACTACCATGTCGGCGAGATCGCCGTACGTCATCGGATGATCGCCAACGCGACTCAGGTTTACGTCCTCGCCGACGCCAGCAAGATCGGGCATGTCGCGTTGCGCCGGGTCTGTGACCTCGACAAGGTGTCTGCCGTCATCACAGACGAGGACGCAGACCCTAAGCAGGTGTCGATGCTGCGCGATGCCGGTGTCACCGTCCTCCAAGGTCCCGTCACCGGCGGCGACGCTGAGGCTTACGACTGGGATGCCGGCGAACACTGACGGTGACTGCACGCTGATCGGGCGGGCCACGCACTACCGCCACACACGACGGCCGGTGCACGGACCGGCGGCGGCCCAGGGCCGTCCTCCGCCAACGGGCAAGCTCTGTCGGTGACCGAACGGAAGGCAGTACTGGCCCCGATCAACACCACCCCGGCTAATGCCGATCTGTCGATCGGCCAGATCTGGGCCCCATGAGAGCTGGATGCCGAAATCACGGCCGCGTTAGAGCAGCATCGGCGTGCTATGCGATCATCCCCCCACAGACCGGGGAAGTTTGGCTGGCCACGGTACGACGGAAAGCCCACGCGCTGGCAGCGCATCCTCGAACCGCACCGTCGCGCACGACATCAAGGGCAACCGGTGCACGGCGCCATCTGTGCGCCGCCGACAGCGGCATCAACATGATCCACGGCGACCGCCCTCCCAGCGCAAGCCGCCGATAATACCCATTATCGGCGCAATTTGACTACTTGAGTCTGGGAGTACGTCCCACCCTCACGGCACGCTTCCCACTACCAGCCACACACCGGGCACACATCCTGCGACCCCTCGCCGACATCCATCCCACCGACACACCCGCGGTCACCACCACCTGTGCCCATCAAGCATTCTGACGACTTCTTTCGTCACTGCAAAGGTTGGACCGTCGCAAGCCTAATTTTCTGTTACAAGACAGTCACTTCCGTGTGTCGCCGTGCACTACCCGCGCCCGATCGAGGAATGCGGTTGTCGGGGTGAGCGGCACGGGTCCGAACGGCGTCATTGACATCAGGGCTCCAAGATCTGAGACGGATACGACCTTCTCGTTGGAAGCAGGTCGATGGATACCCCCAGGTTCATTGCGAGGGCCTTGACATAGGTCGCATCGGGTAGCAAACGATGTCATGCGCCGCGCCATACCGGCGGTCGGACTTACCGCTTAAGACCAACGCGGCCTACAGTCCAGCACGTAGGGGGCTTCCCGGTCGGTGGCGACGATCACCTTCGTGCCGTACACCGCGTGCTGATCGGTGATGTGGGTATAGGTCGAGAGGCCCTGGTCGGCGAAGTACCGGCTCAACGCGCGGGCGGTGAGCGACTTGCCCCTGGTGGGGAACCGCTGCCCGTCCGAGGAGGACAGGGTGCCGCTGCCGAACAGCGCGGTCAACGGCAGCCGTTGGTGGTAGTCGATCAGCGCCAGGTTCGCCTCCCGCAGGGTTTCCTCGCGCACATACCATTCCTGGGTCCAGGCCAGAGTGTCCTCGGCGATGCCGCAGGCGTCCGCGGTGCGCGCCAACCCCAGGTTGGTGGCCTGGGCGATCAGCACGGCGATCAGGTTGCGTTTGAGCTCGGGCGAGCGGGGTTTCGCCCCGCCGGCGTGGGTGAAGCTGTCCAGGAAGCCGGTGCGCCGGTCCAGCTCGATGAGCACCGAGGCGATCGGGGCGAACGGCAGCAGCGCGGTCAGCTCGTCGCGCAGCTCCGCGGCCTCGGTCGGGACGTCTTCCGCCGACAACGGGGCAATGACCAGGTCGCCGTCCTCGTCGAGGCGCACCGGCCCCTCCCCACCCGCCAGCACCCCGTCCAGCTCGCTGATCGCGGCATCGAGTTCGGTCTCCACCTGCGTCACCGCCGTGGCGGGCTCGGCCGCGATGCCGGACAGGCGGCAGAACTCCTCCCGCTGCCCTGCCCAGGCATCCTGGGGAATGAGGTAGGCGATCGGGTTGGCGTAGCGGCGCGCCCCGGGCACGTACACATCACCGGAGCGCAGCGCGTCTCGCAGACAGAGCAGGACGCACAGTTCCCAGTACCGCCGATATGCGGTGGTGTCGCCGGCGGTGGTCGCGTCGTCGAGGTAGCCGCGGCAGCGGGCCGGCACGAACCCGGTTGGGGCTGTGGCGGGCACGCTGCGGGCGCCGGTGGCGTTCAACGACCGCAACACGGCCACCGCCTCCAGCAGCTCGGCGGCCGCGGCCCCACCGGAGAAGGTGATCGCCTCGAGCACCTGCGGGGTGAACTGCCGCAGATAGGCATAGGAGGAGGCCAGCTGCGCCAGGTGCCCATGATCGCGCGGGAGGCGGGTGGTGGCCGGTTCGGCCAGCGCCGCCCGCAACCGGGACATGCCGATCCGCTCCCGCAGCAGCCCACCCACCTCCTCGTCGGCGATCGCCGGGTCGGCCAGCACCGGCAGCACCAGCTCGACGATCGCGAGCTTGTCCTCGCTGCGTTTAGCGCGTTCCGCCAGCTGGTCGGCCAGTTTGTGTTTGGCCCGCGACTCCCGTCCTGAGACTGCCTTGGTCGAATAGCTGCACCACCTCGTCGAGCACATCGACGGCGGACTGGGCCAGCCACCGTCAGCACGATCGGGTAGCGGCGGTGCGGTTCCCGGCGGGTCAGCTTCGCCATCGAGGAGCGGCGACCCACGGCCGCCAGAAACCGGCGGCGCTCCGCGGGCAACGTGGACAGGTCCAGGGTGTGCGGCGTCGAGCCCGCGCAGGAACAGCAACTTGCGGACCTCGGTCTTCACCGCTACCGCCGACGCCTCGGTCGGTCCGGTGTTCAACCACCGCAACCGTGCCATCCCGATCTCGTCGTTAGTGACCAGCAGGCTGTCCAGCTCGGCCCGGCGTTGCTCGGTCAACAGGTGCGCCAGTCGGTCGTAGGTTTCCCGTTCCGCTCGGGTTCGCGCCGCGGCGACCCGCTCGATCAGCCTCACCACGTCCGGCCGGACTACCTGGGAGGTGCGCAGGTGCTCGCACGCCAACTGGAACAGCAGCGACGGGGAGTCGTGCTCCATCGCCCGAGCCAGCAGAAACTCCTCCAGCTCCTTGTTCCCCAGCGACCGCGGGAGCCGCCATTCCGAATACTGCAACACCAGCCGCAGATGGTCGGTGCGGGTCTGCTCCCGTTCCCCATACCCGGCCAGCACGCCCGCACCGAGGTGCAGTTGGTCGGCCAACCGTCCCACCGCTGCCGGCGGTGCGGCCGTGACGTCATCGGGGACGAACCCCAGCCACGCCAGGGTGCACAGTTGCACCGCCAGGCCGAGGCGCTCCCGTGGCGAACGCCCACGGCCAGGGTCGACGAACGCGCGATCCGCCGCGGTCAGCGTGAAGAACCGGATCAGCTCATCGCGGGTGATCTCCGGAAAGCCGCGCAGCTGGACCAGTTCCTCCTCGGAGAACACCCGAGTCGCTACCCAACCACCCCACCGCCGCTGACCGCATGCCGCCGATTCCCGGCCACCCTAGACTCGCGGCGACCAGGAGCGACAGGTCATATCCGTTGGTTTTTCGGCGCCTGGACCTGGTACCCCTAGGGCGTGGAATCCTTCGGCCGGAACCTGGCCGCGGCAGCGGCGACGTCCGGCTCCCCAGCGCAGATGCCCTGGGCAAGCGCTTCGCGCCTTAGCGCTTCGGCCAGCGTCCCGTCGAGTCCCGCGTGGACCGTCTCGCGAACCATGTGCACGGCCGTCCTCGGCAGTCCGGCCAGCTGCTCGGCGACCAGCCGCGTCTGCGCCATGAGGTCACCGGGCTCAACGACAAGGACCGCGAGCCCGATGTCGAGACAGGCCTGTGCAGGGAGACGCTGCAGCAGCAGGATCGCCTGCATCGCCCGTCCCAGCCCGACGATCTTCGGGAGCAGGTGGGTCGCTCCCATGTCCGGCACAATGCCTCGCTCGAGCTGGTTCACCTGGACGTACGCGAGAGTCGACATGACGCGCAGGTCACACAGCATCGCCAGGGCCGAGCCGCCGCCGACGGCAAGCCCGTTCACGGCAGCGACGGTCGGGACCGGAAGCTGCCACAGCGACAGCGCGAACCGATGGAACCGCATAACCCCGTCGACCGCGTCCGAGGGATTCGGGCCGAGGATGCGCCCGAACTCCGAGACGTCCGCGCCGGCGCAGAAGGCCCGTCCCTCACCTGTGACGACGAGCGCCTTCACGGAACGGTCGCGGCTGATGCCGTCGAGCACGTCCTGGAGCTCGTCCACGAGCGCGAGGGAGAGCGAGTTCAGCTTGTCGGGGCGACGCAGCGTGAGGACTCCCACCCCGGCTGCGTCCACCTCGAGGGTGCACAGGGACGTCACGACGCGCTGCCGGTATCGTGCCCGGATCGACGCAGCATGTACTTCTGGATCTTTCCTGACGCTGTTCGCGGGAACTCCTCCACGAAGACGACGCTCTGAGGTTTCTTGAACCCGGCGATGCGCTCCGTGCAGTAAGCGATGACGTCGGCCTCGCTCAGACTGCGCCCGGGGAGCAGCTGGACGACCGCATGTACCCTCTCGCCCCATCGCTCGTCGGGCACACCGATCACCGCGACCGCGGCGATGTCCGGATGCTCGATGAGGGTCTCCTCGATCTCCGAGGGGAAGATGTTCATGCCGCCACTGATGATCATGTCCTTGATACGGCCGGAGACGAACAGGAACCCGTCGTCGTCCACGTAGCCCTGGTCACCCGTGTGCAGCCACCCATCGACCACCGTCGCGGCGGTGAGCTCGGGTTCGTCCCAGTAGCCGGCCGTGACCGACGGACCCATCACGATGATCTCTCCCCGGGTTCCAGCCGGGCAGTCGTTGCCGAGGGCGTCGACGATGCGGAGGGTGTTGTTCATCGACGCTGGCCCCGCCGATCCGACCCTGTCCCTCGCGAACTCCGGTGGCAGGAACGTGACCGTCCCGCCGCCCTCCGTGAGCCCGTATACCTGGACGAAGTCGGTCTCGGGCATGAACGCCTGAGCCATCTCGATCGTCGCCCGCGGAACTGGTGCTCCGCCGCACATGATCATGCGCAGCCGCGAGGTGTCCATCTCACCGAGATTCGGGAGTCGAAGGATCTCGTACAGCATCGTCGGCACCCAGAGCACATGGCTGATGGAGTGGTCGACCACATACTGGACGATGGGCTCGGCGCTGAACCCGCTGGACTTGCGGATGTGGACCGTCCCACCCTGGTAGAGCAGCGCCCACGTGAAATCGTGCCTGCCACCGATATAGTACAGGTCGGTCAGGACGTAGCAGCTGTCCCGCTTCGTCAGTTCGAAGTCCATGACCTGCTGCCAGGCGTTGAACATGACGGTGTCGTTCGTCCAGATCGCGCCCTTGGGCGTTCCCGTGGTGCCCGACGTGAAGATGATCTCGTGCGGGTCGTGCTGCAGGCCACCACGGTGCAGAGGTTCGTCCTGCGACGCTGCACACCAGGTCTCGTAGGAGTCGAACTCGTCCGCCGGCTCGCCGAGAACCACGACCTGCCGGAGCGAGGGAACGGCGCCCTCGGCCAGAATCTCGCGGATGACAGAGACGAATCGGTCCTCGGCCACGATCACGCGCGCCTCAGACCGACGGAGCAGCGTGATCAGTTCCGGTTTCCGCAGCCGCCAGTTCATCGGGACCATGATTCCGCGAGCCATGGCGATGCCGATCTCAACCTCGAGGTACTCGAGGCGGTTCGAGCTGAGAACGGCCACCCGCTCGAGGCTCTCGAGCCCGTCGGCGACGAGCGCGTTCCCGACCCGTCGGGCATACGAGCGCATCACTCCGTAGGTCCGCACCTCGCCCGCGAAGACGATCGCAGTGCGACGAAGGTCGAGTCCGGTTCGCTCCAATACGTAGGGCAGCGTCAGCGTCATCCATCGCTGAGCCACGTGGGCGTCATAGTGCGAACTCGCGTGGTCGGTCGGGCGACTGCTCAAGTCTGGTTCCTTTCCCTTCCAAGTTGGCAACGAGGTGCTTCGATCACCAATCCATGAATCCCGTGAGGTCCTGCCTGAGGCCCGGCATGGCGAAGCGGTTCCAGGCCATACGGATGTCGGTCGTGTTCCCCTGGGCGAACTCGTAAGCCCCAGTGGCCAGGATCGTCATGAGAATCGCGGCGCCAAAAGCGGAGTAGGTGCGGACGACCTCGCGATCGACCGAGAACCCCGAGGTCCGCTCGTATCTCTCGAGGAACCAGTCGACATCTGCCACAGCACTCACGAGGTCGGATCCCACTCGGAAGAACTTGCCCGCCAGGTACTTCAGCACGACGTAGCCGATGTCGAATCGGGTGTCGCCCCAATGGCAGAGCTCCCAGTCGATCACGCCCGAGATCCGCCGCTCGTGCACGAGAGTGTTCCCGATGCGGTAGTCCCCATGGACGAGACCCCAACGGACATCGTCCGGGGTACGTGAGAGCAGCCACGGCCACACTTCGTCCATGACGGGGTCCGGGCGCATACTCACCCGTTCCCAGACGCCCTTCCACTTCGCGACGAGGTCCACGAACGAGCACTTCCCGGCGATCGTGGCGGCACGGGGATCGTCGATCGTGTGGATGTCGGCCAGGATGTCCGCAAGCTGGCCCCCGATGCCGCCACCCGCGGCCCAGTCCGCCTCGAGCTCGGCACGATCTCGGCGTTGCCAGACGTTCGGGGCGTACCCGGGAAGCCGCTCCATGATGAAGAACGGTCCACCAAACGAGTTGTCCGCATCAGGCTGGAAGCCAAAGACGTGCGGCGTAGGCACGTCGTGGTCCTGGAGCATCTCGTAGAGCGCGTACTCCTGAGCGATGTCGGTGTCGAGCAGAGCCCCCGGCGGCGTCACGCGGATGATGAACTCCGACGACGCTGCCTTCCCGGGCACCTCAAGGAGGTACGAGTGCCGCGACCAGCCACCCAGAAGGTGGCGCAGGCGGGTGTGTTCCGCGCCAGCGAGATCGACCGAGGTCAAGCTGAGCAACCCGAGCGACTCCTCGAGGCGTTGCATCTCTTCGGATCCGCGGTCCCGACTCTCGATGCTGCCCATCAACTAGCGCTCCTCCTGCTCGGCCAGCCGCTGCGAGAACTCGACGTTCGCCCAGCCCTCGCCAGCACCGTCGATCTCGCACCGAACGAGTGCGCGATCGTTCCACGAAGTTCGCGTGATTCCGTCGCGAGTCTGTGAGAAGGTGATCGGGGCAATTCGCACGACCTCTCCGGCGACCGCAAGCACGCCCTCGCTCGTCGATGCCTTCATGGTCCAACTGAGCGGCTGCGACTTGCGAGCTCGGTCGGTCACCTCGATCGTCTCCGTGTAGGACGTCATCGGGATGGTCCGAGCACCGTCGAAGACTGCGCCGTCCTCCACCCAGTCTGTGCCGTCGAACGTCGCCCGCCACATCGCGAACTCGGGTCCGTCGGCGCTGACCAGGTCGACCCAACGCCACCCCTGCGGCTTGTACCAGTCGCGGACTCCCCAGGAATGATCCTTGCCGCCGTGGCCGTCGATCTCGATGGTCTGCCCGTCGATCGTGACGGTGCCAGTGACCGTGCCGATCTCGTCGACGTGACCGGTGAACAGGTCCTTCCACGCGTCGTTCTGCTCGTAGATGTACGCGGGCGTCGAGGGATGGAACGTGAGGTCGTACATCACCCAGACGGCTTCGGCGTTGTCCCGTGCGGACCCGATCGCCGACTCCTCGACCAGGACCTGGGACCCGCCATCGTTCATGGGCCCGGAGAAGCGCAGGTGCCAGTCGCTGAACTGTGCCGCGGAGTCGTACGTCAGACCATGGACCTCGTAGGGCAGGTCATGGCCCACCGAGGTGCCGAGCTCCGCCGCGACCAGGGTCGGCCGGTCGGGACCCCGCAGGACGTTGATGGAACCGATGTGCCCGCTGTCCGGGCGTCGGCCAATCGACGTGAAGCCGCCGATGCCGTGGCGCGTGTCGAAGAAGGAGAAGTAGTAGCTCTCCCGCCATCGCCTGTCTGTGTCAGGGACGTGCAGGCCGTCATCGCTCCCGGTCTGGGCTGCGTTGACCGAGCTCGGCTGGACTTGTGAGGTCATCGTGGAACTCCATGGATTCTCATGATGCACTTGCGAAGATGGCGATCTCTCGATCGATCGAGGAACGAACAACGAGTCGGAGTCGTGCGCCAAGGCCGTCTGTGTCCAGCTCCGGACGTTCGCGCAGGACTGCGAGGGCTCGGGACAGCGACCGTCCGGCGTCGTCGCTCCAGCCCTCCGCCGCGATGGCACTCCGCAGGTGTTCGATTTCGGAGACCAGCTCACGGTCCTCGCTCGGTTGCACGGTCCCGTCGAGCGCCGCGGCGATCCCCCGCCGCAGGCTGGACCCCATCGCTGCCCCCGGGCCCAGTTCGATCGCGAGAAGGCGGGCAATGCTGCTGCCGGCGAGAAGCTGCGAGCGAGGGAATCCGTCGCCCTCGTGCGCCGATGCGGCCGTGTCCGCGCTGTGCCGGAGCAAGACTGCGAGTGCGCTGCACAGGTCTTCAGCGGTCAACGGGTCAAACATGGCACTCCCCTCACTGCGCAGCCTGCTGTGCGATCTCGTTCTTGGCGAGGGCCAGCAGGTGGATCTCGTCGGGGCCGTCTCCGATGCGCATGTACCGGGCGTAGGCGTAGTAACGCGCCAACGGTGTGTCCTGGCTGAGGCCAGCCGCGCCATGGGTTTGGATGGCCCGATCGATCACCGACGCGGCGACCGTAGGCACGGCGATCTTCGCCATGCCGATCAGGTGCCGAGCCTCCTTGCTCCCGTGCTCGTCCATGCTCCACGCGGCTTTGAGCACGAGCAGTCGTGCCTGCTCGATCTCCACTCGCGACCGCGCGATCCACGCCTGGACGATCTGCCGCTCGGAGAGTGCCTGGCCGAAGGTCGTGCGCGACCTGGCCCGGGCGACCATCAGGCTCAGCGCGCGCTCGGCGATACCTATGAGGCGCATGCAGTGGTGAATGCGCCCCGGCCCGAGCCGGCCCTGGCTGATGGCGAAGCCCTCCCCCTCACCGAGCAACAGGTTCTCCGCCGGCACGCGAACGTCTGTGAAAGTCATCTCGTTGTGGCCCTCGGCGTCGTCGTATCCGAAGACCGAGAGATTGCGTGTGACCTTGATTCCCTCGGACGGGAGCGGGACGAGGATCATGGACTGCTGACGATGCTTGGGGCCGGTGGGATCGGTCTTGCCCATGAAGATCGAGACGGTGCACCGCTCCCGGGCCGCACCGGTCGTCCACCACTTTCGCCCGTTCAGGATGTAGCTGTCCCCGTCCAGGACGATGGTCGACTGAATGTTGGTCGCGTCCGAACTCGCCACACCAGGTTCGGTCATGGAGAAGCAGGACCTGATCTCGCCGGCCAGCAGCGGCTCGAGCCACTTCTCCTTGTGGCTGCTCGTGCCGTACCGCGCCAGGACCTCCATGTTGCCGGTGTCAGGCGCGCTGCAGTTGAACGTCTCCGGCCCGATGAGGCTCGCGCCCATGATCTCCGCGAGCGGGGCGTACTCCAGGTTCGTGAGCCCCGGACCGAGCTCCGGGTCCGGCATGAACAGGTTCCAGAGGCCCGCCGTCCGGGCCTTGGCCTTGAGCTCCTCCATGACCGGGGGGTGGAAGTGGGCGTCACCCGAGGCGCGGACCTGCTCGTCGTACACCGGCTCCGCGGGCAGAACCTCCTGGGCCATGAACTCGCGCAGGGACCCGGCGAGCGCAGCGACCTTCGGTCCAACCTCGAAGTCCATAACTCTCCCTGCCTGAGCGGATGCGATCGACCTCCGCATGTTAGCTGATATTTGCGTACGCCCGACGCCACGGCAAGGGAATACTGCAAGATTCCCTTGCCGTCAGCAAGGAAAGTTGGTCGGTAGTCTCCCGCGGTATGCTAATCCTCGCTAACATACAGGCCTCGACCTCAGACGAGGCCGAATCGATTGCGGCCCGCCACGGACATGGAGACACCGCCTTGCCAGCCATCACGACAGCGATCGACACTTCCGGCGAGGCCTTCGAGACGAATCGCACCGTCATGCTCGAGGCCCTGTCCGCCCTCGAGGAAACCGTCGCCCTGGCCTGCGCGAGCGGTGGCGAGCGATACGCGCAGCGACACCGTGACCGGGGTCGCCTCCTCGTCCGCGAACGGATCGAGCTCCTGGTAGACTCGGACTCTGGGTTCCTCGAGTTCTCCCCGACCGCCGCCTGGGGAACGGGGTTCACCATTGGCGCGAGCATCGTCACCGGCATCGGGGTGGTCTCGGGGGTCGAGTGCCTGATCATCGGCCACGATCCCACCGTCTGCGGCGGGACGATGAATCCGTACACGCTCCAGAAGAACCTGCGGGCACTCGATGTCGCTCGCGAGAACCGGCTGCCGGTCATCAACCTCGTCGAGTCCGGTGGGGCCGACCTGCCGACACAGGCTGACCTCTTCGTCAACGCCGGCATGATCTTCCGGAACCTTACGCAGCTCTCCGGCCTCGGCATCCCCACCATCGCCCTCGTGTTCGGCAACTCGACCGCTGGGGGCGCCTACGTCCCTGGTCTGTGTGACTACGCCGTCCTCGTCGACAAGCAGGCACAGGTATTCCTGGGCGGCCCGCCGCTGGTGAAGATTGCCACCGGCGAGGAGGCCGACGGCGAGGAGCTCGGCGGCGCCGACATGCACTCGTCGGTGTCGGGTGTCGCGGATTACTTCGCGGTCGACGAGATCGACTGCATCCGGATCGGACGACAGATCGTCGCCGACCTCAACTGGCTGAAGCTCGGGCCAGGACCGACGAAGCCTGCCGACCCACCGCTGTACGACGCCGAGAAACTTCTGGGCATCGTGTCGGCCGAACTGCGGATCCCCTTCGATCCGCGCGAGGTCATCGCACGCATCGTCGACGGATCCCGCTTCGACGAGTACAAGGCCCGCTACGGAACCAGCCTCGTGACCGGCTGGGCGTCACTCCACGGACTCCCATCGGGATCCTGGCCAACGAGCGCGGCATGCTCCTCATGGCGAGGCGAAGAAGGCGAGCGAGTTCATCCTTCTCGCCAACCAGACCGACACCCCGTTGCTCTTCCTGCACAACACCACCGGCTACATGGTCGGCACGGAGTACGAGCGCGCAGGGATGATCAAGGATGGCAGCAAAACGATCAACGCGGTAGCTAACAGCCGCGTTCCCCATCTGTCTGTCATCATGGGCGCCTCCTACGGCGCGGGCAACTACGGCATGTGCGGCCGCGCCTACAACCCGCGGCTGCTCTTCACGTGGCCCACGGCGAAGATCGCCGTGATGGGGTCCGCAGCAGCTCGCAGGCGTGCTGTCCATCGTCGCGAAGGAGTCCGCGCTCGCCGCCGGACGGCCGTTCGACCAGGACGAGGATGACGTTCGGAAGAAGGCAATCGAAGAGCAGATCGAACGCGAGTCGCAGGCCCTGTTCATGTCCGGCAAGGGTTACGACGATGGCATCATCGATCCACGGCACACGCGCGACGTGCTCGGCATCGCGTTGTCAGCGATCCATTCCAACAGCGTCGCCGGTCGCCCCGGCTTCGGCGTCTTCCGGATGTAGGGGACTCACACCTCATGCCTACCATCAGCAAACTGCTCATCGCGAACCGCGGCGAGATCGCACGACGGATCACCCGCACCGCCCGCGCGATGGACATCGCCACCGTCGCGGTGCACTCGGACCCGGACCACGATGCGCCGCACGTGCACGAGGCGGACGAGTCCGTGGCTCTCCCTGGCTCAACACCGCGGGACACCTATCTGAACATTCCCGCCATCATCCGCGCTGCTCAGGTCACTGGGGCCGACGCGATTCACCCCGGCTACGGCTTCCTGTCCGAAAACGCCAAGTTCGCGCGAGCGTGCGCCGAAGCCGGGCTGGTGTTCGTCGGCCCGACGCCCGAAGTAATCGAGTCGATGGGGTCGAAGCTGGCGGCCAAGGATCTCATGGCGCGAGCCGGGGTGCCCATCCTGCCGGGTGCGACGATCGACAGCATCGAGGACGTGCCCGGGGCCGTCGAGCGAGTGGGTCTGCCTGTCCTAGTCAAGGCAGCGTTCGGCGGGGGCGGGCGCGGCATGCGTGTCGTCCGCACGCCGGAGGAGGCCGTCGAGGCCGTCGAGGCCGCGCAGCGCGAGGCGTCATCGGCGTTCGGCAACGGCACGGTCTTCCTCGAGCGCTATCTCGAGACGCCGCGGCACATCGAGGTACAGATCTTCGGCGACTCCCATGGGAACGTCATCCATCTCTTCGAGCGGGAATGCTCCGTCCAGCGTCTCTACCAGAAGATTGTCGAGGAGGCTCCGTCGCCGGTCGTCGACGAGGCCCTGCGCCACGAGCTCGGTGACGTGGCAGTCCGGGCAGCACAAGCAATGGGGTACGTCGGAGCCGGCACAGTCGAGTTCGTGATGGACACGGATCGCAGCTTCTACTTCCTCGAGGTGAACACCCGCCTCCAGGTCGAGCATCCCGTCACCGAGATGATCACCGGACTCGATCTCGTCGAGTTGCAGCTGCGCATCGCGCGTGGCGAGATCATGCCCGAGAGCGCGACCAACGCCACCATCCACGGCCACGCGATCGAGGTTCGCCTCTACGCCGAGGACGTGCCGGCCGGATACCTTCCGGTGAGCGGCGATCTCACCAGATTCGAGATCCCGCCGGTGGACGGGCTCCGGGTCGACTCGGGCTACGAGGGCGGCTCCCACGTCAGCACCCTCTACGACGCGATGCTCGCCAAGGTCATCAGCTGGGCGCCGGACCGCACGGCAGCGGCGGAGACGCTCGCGAAGGCGTTGTCGGCTGCCCGCCTGCACGGGCCGACGACGAATCGCGACCTCCTCGTACGCATCCTTCGTCATCCGGAGTTCCTCGCGGGTGACACCGACACGGCATTCCTCACCCGCAACGACGGCGCCGCGCTGGGCGCACCCCTGGTCGACGACCACTCCATGCACGCGCTGGCAGCAGCCCTGGCCGCCCAGGCGCCGAGGCGCGAGCACGCGCGGGTGCAGTCCACGGTGACCACAGGGTTCCGCAATGTGTCGACCATGCTCCAGCAGACCAAGTACCGGTTCCAGACGTTGGGCGACGCGTCGATCGACGTGCGCTACGGCACGGGGACCGGCGGGCTGCAGGCTCAGGTCAACGGACTGGACGTCGGTCCCCTGACGCGGTGTGGTCGTCGAGCTGCACGTCGGAGTCGGCGATCAGGTGGCTGCTGGGGCGCTCCTCGCCGTCGTCAAGGAGGTCGAATGAGTCCCCAGGACGCAGACGCGGTGTCGGCAGCGCTGTCCTACGAGGTCACCGACGGCGTCGCCTGGGCCACCATCAACCGACCCGACCCGACTCGCGCAACGCGCTCACCCGCGAGGTTCGCGAAGGTCTCTGGTCGGCCTTCCGTACCTTCGCCGACGACGACCACGCGGCAGTGCTGGTGCTCACCGGGAGCGGGGAGAAGGCGTTCTGCGCCGGCGGGGACCTGAAGGAGATGGCAGGTGCGTCATTGACGGTGCCGCCGCCGGACTTCCTCCCTCAGCTTGGTCGGAACATCACCATCGACAAGGTCACGATCGCCGCGGTCAATGGGGTCGCGTTCGCCGGTGGATTCCTCCTGGCGCAGATGTGCGGTCTGTGTGTCGCCGCTGACCACGCGCAGTTCGCCGTGACCGAGGCGCGCGTCGGCCGTGGTTCGCCGTGGGCTGCTCCCCTTCCCTGGATGCTGCCTCCTCGCATCGCCCTCGAAATCCTACTTACCGGCCAGCCCATCGACGCGCAGCGCGCCCTCGACATCGGATTCGTGAACAAGGTGGTCCCGGCGAGCGATCTGCGGGCAGCTGCCCACGAGCTGGCGACGTCGATCGTGGGCAACGCCCCGCTCTCGGTCAAGGCGGCGAAGCGCATGGTGTACGAGGCACGAGTAGCTCATTTCGAGGCGGCCGTGGCGATCTGGGAGCCGGTCTACCACAGCGCTGACGCCCAGGAGGGGCCCCGCGCCTTCGCGGAGAAGCGCCGCCCTCAGTGGACGGGACGGTAGGGACGTGGCTGTGTCGCTGGCGGACCTGACGGCCGATCTGGAAGCCGAGAGCAAGGAGCTCTTCGCCCTTCTCGCCCCGCTCGGCGAGGCTGACTGGGATCTGATGACCCCGGCGAAAGGCTGGAACATCCGGGACCAGGTGAGCCACCTGGCCTTCTTCGATGAGCGCACGAACGCGGCGATCTCGGACCCCGAGGGCTTCAGGGCGGTCAGACCGGAGACTATGGAAGCTCTCCAGGCCCTGGTCGACGGGGTCGCCCACGACAGTCGTTCCCGGCCGGGTCCCGAACTTCGAGCCTGGTTCGAACGTGAGCGGGCGACGCTGCTCGCGGCGGTCACCGACCGGAGCGGGTCCGACCGGGTGCCACGGTACGGCCCGGACATGTCCATCCCCTCGATGGTGACCGCACGCATCATGGAGACCTGGGCACACGGACACGACATCGCGGACGCACTGGGCATCGTGTTGGCGCCCAGCGATCGGCTGCGTCACGTGATCTTCCTCGGACTGCAGGCTGTACCCAACAGCTTCCGCGGCCGGGGCATGCCTGTCCCGCCCACGCCCATCCACCTCGAGGCGCTTGCCCCGGACGGCAGCACCTGGTCCTTCGGTCCGCCCAACGAGACCGATACAGTCACGGGGTCGGCACTGGACCTGGCTCTGGTCGTGACGCAGCGCCGCCACCTGGCCGACACCGATGTGCGCGCGGTCGGAGACACAGCGCGGGCCTGGCTCGCGGTCGCTCAGGCCTTCGCCGGGCCACCCACATCAGGCAGAGCACCGATGAGGAGCGAGGCTGCACGTGGCTGAGACACCCCGTCCCAAGGACAAGCCGTCGATCCGCGACCAGAGTCGGAAGACAGCGATCCTCGTGTCGGCACGCCAGCTCTTCGGAGAGCGGGGGTTCCACGCCGTCGGGATGAACGACATCGGCGCAGCGGCAGGGATCTCCGGACCTGGGATCTACCGCCACTTCGCCAGCAAAGAAGAGTTGCTCGACGCCGCGCTGCGGGACGCGTCGGAGCAACTCTGGGCGGACATCAAGTTCGGTCAGGATGAGGGCTCCCAGCTCGAGGCATTCGTCCGATCGCACGTGCGATTCGCGATCGCCAACAGCGACCTGATCTCCCTGTGGTACCAGGAGTCGCAAAACCTGCCCCCCGCGGGCCAGATCGAGCAGCGCCGCAGTCAGCGCCGGTACATCGAGCGATGGGTCGACGAGCTCTTGGTGAGTCGTCCCGAGCTTGATGACGTCTCGGCACGGCTGATGATTCGCTCGGCGATCGGGCTAATCCACTCGTTTCGTCATTCCGACCAGCTTCTGGACCCGAACACGACCGAGGACATGCTCACGGCCATGGCCATGGCTTCGCTCGACGCGTGGCCGCCCGCCTCGTCGCGGAGGGGGTGAACGGCCTGCTCATCGGAGACATCGGCGAGGAGTCCGCGGCGTCCCTCGCTCGCGAACTGTCGACCGGCAGGTCGAGCACCGTCCTGTCCCAGCGCGTCGACGTCACGGACCTCGAGTCCGTCGACGCACTGGTGGCGCGCGGCATGGCCGAGTTCGGCGGTATCGACGTCATGATCAACAACGCGGGGGTCCTCACGCCGCCTGCGCGTCTGCACAGGATCGACTCGGATGACTTCCGCCGCATCATGGACGTGAACCTTCTGGGCACGTTCCACGGGATGCGGGCCGCCATCCCTGTCATGAGGGACCGCGGTGGCTCCATCATCAACACGGCGTCCGTGGGCGCTCTCCGATTCTTCCCCTATGCAAGCGCCTACTGCGCGTCGAAGGCCGCCGTCGCGCAGATGAGCGTCGTAGCCGCGCAGGAGTACGCCGAGGAGGGGATCCGGGTCAACTGCGTGTGTCCAGGTGTGTTCATGAGCGGCATCCACGACCCCACACCCGAAGAGGCAATCGAGACCATGACCGCGAAGCATGCAATGAAGCGATTCGGCGAGGCGGACGAGATGACCGGCGCCTTCGTCTACCTGGCCAGCGACAACTCGACATTCGTGACGGGCACGACGCTCGTCGTCGATGGGGGCTACTCGTGCTGAGAGTCGCATCGGCCGACCGGTCTTCTCGCTCATGAGCGGACCGCTCACCGGCGTGCGCGTCATCGAGTTCGCCGCGCAGGGACCGACGACCTTCGCCGGGATGATGCTGGCGGACATGGGTGCTGACGTCGTCCGCATCGAACGGGTGGGTGACGGCGACCGGTCGAGCGAGCCGGCCACCGACTTCCTTCAGCGAGGCCGCCGCTCCGTCTGCATCGACCTCAAGCATCCCGACGGCCGAGCGTCGGCGCTGCAACTGGTGCACAGCGCCGACGCGACGATCGAAGGCTTCCGACCGGGAACGATGGAGCGGCTCCATCTCGGACCGGAGCACTGCCACGCGGTGAACCAGCGGCTCGTCTACGGCCGGATCTCCAGCTGGGGCCAGGACGGCCCGTTCGCCCCTCTCCCCGGACATGACATCAACTTCGTGGCCGTCACCGGCATCCTCCACAGCATCGGCCACCCCCCAGATCGTCCTGCCGTCCCCCTGAATGTGATCGGATCCTTCGGTGGGGGTGGCATGTCCCTCGCGTACGGCGTCGTCTGCGCGCTTCTCGAGGCGCAGCGCAGCGGGCTCGGTCAGGTGATCGATGCGTCGTTGGTCGAGGGCACGTCCGTGCTCTCGACAATGATCCACTCGTTCATCGCCAAGCTCGAATGGCAGCACGATCGAGGCACCAACTTCGCGGAGGGGGCCGCGCACTGGTACGAGGTGTACGAGTGCGCGGACGGGAAGTTCGTCGCGATGGGCGCCCTCGAGACCACCTTCTACGACCGCATCATCGAACTCAGCAGCTACGCCGGTCCGCGCGTGGACCACTACGACCGACAAGGGTGGCCCGCAGCCAAGAAGGCGTGGGCCGAGCTGTTCAAGACGAAGTCCCGGGACGAGTGGTGCGCACTACTGGAGACCGAGAACACCTGCTTCTCACCTGTCCTGGACTTCATGGAGACACGCGTCCATCCCCAGATGCAGGCGCGTCACTCCTTCATAGAGGTCGACGGCTACGTGCAGCCTGCCCCAGCGCCGCGTCTCAGCCGCACCCCCGGCCTGGTCCAGCACAGCGCCTCGATCGCGGGAGCGCACACCGATGAGGTCCTGCTGGAGCTGGGACTCTCAGAGTCGGCGATCGCAGGTCTGCGGGAGTCCGGCGCTGTCGACTGAGGCCGCGGTGGTCAGCGCAGGTGCGGTGAGGCTCCCCTCTGATGGCGGTCAGGGTCTCATCGATGCCCAGGACCCTCACCGGCGGCAGCGGCGCCTTGACTCGGGCCACGAACGCGTCGTGCACGATGGACCAGTCCACGCTGTAGTGAGCGGCGGACTCCGAGACAACCCGGCCCTGTTCGGCGATCGCGTACCCGAGCTCGGTCCGCAGCCGCGTCGTCAGCCTCGAGCGGGCCCTCACCGCGGGCAGCGACTCGGTGAACGAAGCCCGAGGGCAAAGCCGTTCCCTGCAGCGCCGCCGACGTTTGTGCCAAATCAACCGCAAACCCCTTGTCCCGTAAAGGCTGTCACGAGGTCTGGTGCAGACCAGAGCCTTGACCGAGGCGGAGAACGCTCCACAGGCCGGGCACGCCGATGCGGTCTCGTCGGCGGTGACCCGGCCGCCGAACGCGTCTGACTCGATTCGGTCGACCGCAAGGCCGCCCATGTCGAGCAGAAGCGACCCCATCCGATACCGAATCCATTTGAACATGGTTGACGTGCATACGCTGAGGTGTTCTCAGTAGTTGCCTCGTTGGAGGGTTGATAGGACGATGCCGGCGTTGACGATATCGCCGATGCGGCTGGGGCACAGGCGGATTCGGCGTAGGCATTTCCAGCGTTGTTTGAGTTCGGCGTTGGCGCGTTCCCCGAGGGCCCGCAGGGCCGTCAGGAGCATGTTGTAGCTGGCATTGGACACGTGCAGGTTTCCGCCCTTGACCGGTGAATGCACCCCGATCCGGGCGCCTTGGTATCCCTTGTCGGTCAGGGTCGGCAACCCGGCGGAGGCTGCCGCATACAGCGCACCCAGGCAGTGTGCGCGGGCGGCGGCGATGTCGTGGACGCTGCCGGGCTCGACGGGGCTGGACCAGACGGGAAACCCCCTCGGGTCGGCGACGAGCTGCCTGGGGTGGTGGACACCGACTTCTTCGTCCACCGTGGCCGGCCCTATCAGCGACGCTTCCCGCGGCCGATGCCCCCCGAGCGGGTGGCGGCGGCCGTCGCCCGGGCCCTACAGAACGGCACGCCGCGGCAGGTGGTGCCGCGGTGGCTGAACCTGCCTGCGCGACTGGCGGCCACCGCACCCCGGCTGTACCGGAGCCTGGCCCGGCATCTGAGTTGACCGGTCAGGCTGTCGGCAGCGCACCGCAACGGTCGGTGGCGGAGGTCCCCGCTAGACCGAAGTTACGGCTGTCTGGATGACGGTTTTCCTGTGTGACCGGGGGTTGTGGGTGATTTCCGGTCACCGCGTGTAGCCAAGATTAGTGCGTGTTGCTTCCCGGAGGGTTGTGTCCTGGCCGGCGCCACCGGCATCATCGACTGGCCGCTCCTGCTGGCCGCCGGCGGCACCGCCCTCGTGGTGAACCGACGCACCTCCCGCCCCGATATCCAAACCCGCAACTCCACCACCACGCCACCCGCCCCAAGCGGGGCAAAGAGCACCATGAAAACCAACGCCCCACGACCCCGCGTTGCAGCAACCAATCGGCCACGCACAACACCGGCACCGGCAGAAGACACGTAGATCGGAACTGCCCGCCATCCGCGTGCAGTGTGCCCGGCGGTGATCGGACCGCGCGGCTCGGGCCGCCCCGGAAACCGGGCGCCCACATCGCTTCGTATCCGCCCGCGAGGACTGACCCAACGAGCGGGGGAAATCAACATCAGGGCATTCGTTGGGTGAGGACGAGCGCCGAACCGGCGGAGGTCAGCGCGAGGAGAGTACCCAGGATCAGCCACCCTCGGCTGGCGTCGCCGGACACCGTTTGGTAGCCGATCTGCTCGGCGAGGGTGCTGTAGATCGTCTTCAAATCCGAGACGCTGGAGGCGGTGTAGAAATCGCCGCCGGCGATCTTGGCGATCTGGCGCATCGAGGGCTCATCGACGGGCACCGGCGCCCGCCTCCCGTCGATGTTCACGGTGCCATAGCGGGTGCCGAAGGAAATCGTGGACACCGGAACACTTTTCTTCTTCGCCTCCGCCGCCGCCGTGAACGAACCACGCGGGTCGTCGGTGAACTCAGGCACCGTCTGCGCCCCGTCGGATAACAACACGATCCGCGCCGGCGGCGGGGCCCCGCCGCCGGGCAGCACCGCGGCGACGGTGTCGATGGCCTGCAAACAAGTGAAGATCGCCTCCCCCGTCGCGGTCCGCCCCGCCAACTTCAGGTGATCAATCGCCGCTTTCGGGGCGCCCCGATCAGCCGTCGGGGACACCAGCACCGTGGCGGTACCGGCGAAGGCGACGACACCCAGGTTCACCCCCGGGGTCAGCCCGTCGATGAACGCCTTGCCCGCCGCCTGGGCGGCCCGCAACCGGGTCGGGGCCACATCGGTGGAATCCATCGACAGCGACACGTCGATCGCCAACATCACCGTCGCCCGGTTGCGGGGAACCTTTGCCTCCTCGGTCGGGCCGGCCAACGCCACCGTCAACCCGGCCAGAGCCACCAGAAACAACCCGGTCGGAACATGCCGGGCCCACCCCTGCCGCTTCGGTGCCACCCGCTCCAGCAACCCCAGGTTGGCAAACCGCATCACATAGCGCCGACGCACCCGGAGGACGATCAGGTAGGCCACCAGCAGCGCCGACACAGCGAACAACAACAGGAACCACCACGGGGAGGTGAAGCCGGTGATGCTCACCGCCCCGCCTC
>JAABUL010002112.1_pt1 | contig 34368 bp, 34 predicted proteins | sample 5559151 | NCBI WGS metagenome assembly JAABUL01 (sample SAMN10711876, study PRJNA513368) | rock metagenome | isolation source: Antarctica rocks | place: Antarctica: Victoria Land, Pudding Butte sud | reverse complement strand
CGTCCTAACATCGTTCGAACTGCGTCGGATTGAGATCTCTTGGCTCTTTTGACTTCTATTCGGACACAGAATAGAATCAAAAGGTTCGTAGCCGGCACCACGTACAGGTGAATCTCGTTGCCAGCCCTATCACTTCTATACTAATTTGATAAGAGACGTGACGTAAAATACTTCTGCAAAGACTAATTCAACACGTTTCTTTTGCAGAATCAAGTTTAAGCGCAAATACTACAACCTGAGTCTCTGGGACACAATCAGCGACGAAGGCTTTGATCGTATCCGCCCCCTTTCATACCCTGACACACACGTATTCCTAGTGTGTCTCTCTATCGGTTCTCCCGCGTCTCTTGCGAACGTGCGAGATAAATGGCTTCCAGAAATCCAACACTTTGGTGCTGGGCTTCCGTTTATCATAGTCGGCTTGCAGACAGAGCTTCGAGATGACGTGGTATTCTTGAAGGAACATGCGTTCGATGGCACACAGATCGTAATGAAGCGCGAAGGCGAAGACATGGCGCGGAAATGTTCGAGTAAATATACTGAGGGCACGGTTTTTGAACGATCTGATCTGGACTGCCTGCCGGAAATGGTAAACCCAATTTTTTTGGGGTCTTTCATATTTCCAACGCGCTGTAACAATGCTAACCTGTTTACTTTGGCCTAGGTTGTTCGTGCATTTGTGAATCAGCCCAAACGCAGTAGTACCAAATGTACCAAACCTGGATGTATGATTCTGTAAATCGGATCACTAAAGATTCAGAAGTATTTCGTAGCCTCAGCAGTGTCGTTTGCATGGCGCAAACATTGAAAGACGTACTTCATCTATCCTACAGCCGCGGCCACTCCACTTGGAATCTTATGAGCTAATATATCGTCATGGTTTTAGATCAAAGGCAGCTGCAGCATACGACACTGCTTTTGGAATGGGGTCACCAAGTGAGAACGTTGGGTTTTATCCATCTTTGTATTTCGTCACATTCAACATTCTCGTCATGATCTGGAGTCTGATCAAAGTATCTACCTGTCGAACTGAGTCTCTGGCATGTGTAAGAAATGCTCAGTATGAAGAGCAGAGTGATTGACGGTTGGGGTAGGCTGTGCTGACATAAAGCGGTGACACCAAAATTGTGCTGTCAGTCAGTCATTGAAGGTTGATGTAAATGTGTTGATGAGACCGGCGCTGGACCGTGGCTGCTGAAGTGGGTTGAGATGTGATTTGATAAATTACAATACTTTAGTTGTGTCATTAGATAGACGACGCAGTGTCAAATGTCTTCCAAGGCTCATTCAAGATGCAACATCAAGATCCACAAACCCCTTACGCTTTGAGGGTTTAGGTCAGTGACTAGGACAAGGCCGTCATCGAACTGATGTCTACTTCGATATCACGAAAAATGGATATAGCCATTCTGGGCGCCATTTGAGAGGCGTCGTAATCAACACTCATCAGCATACCTTGGTCAGATAATTGCTCATACTGACCTACTTGATACTTTCTGTGGATATAGATTCTTCTCAATCCAGTAGGAATTTCGATTCTATACAGCAAATAGAGTATCTTATTCGTGCGCAGCCAAGATATCTGCTGGTGCCAGGTGATAAAGAGTGATAATCAGGACATGCTCTATCATCTCTTGAACCTCTTCTGGTAGTGTCCATTATGATGAGGTCTTGCCACCCTGCTTAATGTAGTGATTTGCTGGCATCAGGGTCAATTCTATGCCGAGCAGCGGCGAGGCTACAGTCCGTCTTGGAAGTACGCCAAGAGCTGGAATAATATACCTAACGTGCAGCAAAGTATATAAATCCTCCCTTGACTCTCGCATATATGAAATTGTAGACAATGCATGAATTTTGAGATTGATGTTACTTTTCAAGCTCTTTCAACCCCCTTTTCCGTAACCCGTATTTAATGCAACACAGCCGAATATTTCATTCATTGTGACAGTTTATTTATTCTTTGGATGATTAATACGACTTATTAGTTGCTAACGAAATGCTCTTAGAGCTGGTATCATAAACGTGTATATTCACGCCCTTGGAAAACGAGAAACGACGTCGAAAACCAACCTATCGTTTGAAATCATAAAATCGTGACATTAACTGGGAAGAAACTACTAGAGAGACCATTTGGCTTATCGCTTGCCGCTGTTAAATCGCTAGGTTGTCATATCCAGCCATGTAAGTCGTGGAATCCAAGTAACAATGCGAAATAGTAAAGGAACCGCTGCTAGTCGAAGCCTCGGCTCTGTGGTATCCACTTGGTAACGCTCCAAATGATAGAAATGAAGCCCAAGGCGGGGGAAAACATAACAGGCAGATAAGCTAGTATCTGGAAACCTGCTTGGAATCCTTAATTTCCCTAATCTTACTATGTAGATCCGTGTCCAAGAAGTTGTAATTCGAATCCGGTTTGCAAAATGGATGCTGCTTCAATAGCGTCTCCGCCGTCGGTCTCTCAGTAGGGTCGATCGTAAAACAGTCCAACATGAATGCATACGCCTCCGGGCTGATTGCATTGGACACAGCTTCCGGTATTGGCGGAGCCTGGTTTAGGCTCCCCAGTTTGTAGATGGCGCCAATCGCTTCTTCCTTGGCCCACGGCCTCCGACCCTCGAACATCTCGAGGACGACGCAGCCGAGAGACCAGATGTCGACTTTGGCGCTGTAGCCTTGACCTTGGGAACGAACGACTTCAGGAGCCATCCAGAAGACAGAGCCTTGCATGCTGTTTGTGATATCGTTGCCATAAATGTTGTCTGTCTTCTTGGAAATACCAAAATCGGAAATCTTGCAGGTGCCGTCGGTATCGAGGAGGATGTTGTCGGCTTTCAGGTCACGATGAAGGACCCCTTCTGTGTGCAGATAGGCCAGGCCCGAAAGCGTTTGGCGGGTCAATGAGCTGACAAGACTCTCTTCGAATTTGCCATGTTTGCGCAGACAACCACCTATGCTTCCACCAGGAATGTATTCCAGGAAGATGGAAATCGAATACTCCTTTTTCTCACAACCGAGATATTGCACAATGTTGGGATGTTCCAAATGCTGCATGGTGTCAATTTCCTGGTCGAGCGCACCCACCATCTCTTTCATCTTGTCCTTATCTTGGCCCGCTGCTTTTTGGTTGACCTCGACCTGCTTGACAGCTAAAAGATCTCCTGTCGTAAGGTTGACTCCCAAGTAAACCCTTCCATAACTTCCCTTGCCAATCAGTTCACCCCTAGCGATCTGGAAGGAATTCTGTCCGACGGGTAGATTTTGCGGTACAGCTTCGATCAAGCTGACACGGCTACCTCTGCCAGGTTTGATTTGGACAATATTAGCACCAAACATCTTGGTACTCTTCCGGCGTACGATATCACCAGATTTGGCACTTGTAGATGGCTGGGTGTTCCGTTTCTGGGTACCCCCGTAAGCATTCCTTGCAACATCACGTATGGACTTCATACGTCCGAGACCCCCAGATTTACGCATGCTCCGCTGGGCCATTGTCTGCATAGTCGCTCGACTTTTTAGGGTCGAGTCCTCAGAGCCCAATGTATCAGGTTCTTCGGCTATTGACTCTTCCACTATAGAAGTAGGTCGCATTCTATCATACAATGAAGTATGCAGTCGCCGTGACTGAGTGCTTGGACCAGATGCAGTGGTGTCCATTGGATTCTGCTCAACGGTAGAACCTGGAGATCCAGGTGGTGAACCTACAAGATCTTCAACTACTGGCTGATCCAGGTCAAGGTTGGGGAAGTAGGCATCTAGGTTATCGAGGAGATCCTCTACCGGTGGTCGGTTGGCCCAAACATCATCCCTCGCGAACGATTGGCGTCGCAAGAGTTTCGAATTCGCATCAGGCGATCTAGCAGAACCAGTGACAGAGTTGGCAGACTCTGGTATAGAGCTCTCGGTTTTCAATTGAATGGGATGACCCTCACTGTCGAGCTCAGACGTCTCCATTGACTGCGCACCGGAGGTGCTGGCAGTTTCTGGTGTCTTGAAGGTCACAGATCTTCCTTTCATCCTGCGCTGTGCCTGAGATTCAGTGTTCAGAGTAAGTGCTGGTCTTCTTTGAACGCTAGCCTCATCCCCCGAATCATTTCGTGTAGCAGTCGATTTAACTGCGGTGCTCTTCGCAAGTGGTACTGCGAAGAGGCCATCATCAGAGTCATCATCGGATTCCTCGTCTAAGTGTGGTTTCTGGTCAAACGTGATTTCGTTTTCCTTGAACGTGAATGCTGGACCATAAGATCTCCGCGACATTACTGATGCCTTTCGCGATGGTGGGACCGCAGACCCTGGACTAATAGCTGGCGATGGGCCACGTTGAAGACTCTCTATAGAGGGGTTCTTGGGAATCGGTATGGAAATATTTAATTTCCGGCCGTTATCCTCTGTGAGTAAGTCTTCCTCATAGTCAGGTACTTTGAACAACATATTGTTTTTCCCGTAGGTAAAGCCAGGACTTCGGGGAGACCCACCAGGACTATTCTTTCGAGATCCATTTCGTCCAAAATCAACAGATTGCAAGGCACGGGTTGGCTTACCTGATGTATCCGCACTGCCGCCATCCCGCCGTGAAAGATTGGTAGAGCCAGAGTCCGTCAGACTTGGTCCATCAAAAGACCCGATGGTAGAACCGCCAAGAGATCCAACGGTTGATATGTCCTCAACTGATCCTATCGTGGAGCCACCAATGGACCCGGCGGTCGAGCTAGCATTTGCCAATGCTTCTCCCATACGCGCACTCACTGAAGGCGTAGCAGCTACAGCTTTCCTTCGTCCCCGCTCAATGTTTTCTTCCGCTATAGCGTCTCCTAGAGACGGACGTTTCGGCGTATCAGCACCCTGCCCAGAAACCGATGATCTGAGTTTCTCGCTTGTCCTTTTGCTCAATGAGTTGGCTTTGATCAGTGTGTTAGACTCCGCTGGAGCAGGAGGTGGCTTCCTGAGAGGGACTAAAGTCTCAGTCTTCTTGTCTTCATAGGGTGAGGTTCTTGGAGCATCAAAATCAATGACACCATCGTGTTTAATGTCTGTGGTAGCTATGTCGGGAGGGGAATCTCTACGTCGTGAAGGTTGCTCTGATTGATCCGCCTTTTGTTTATTCTCGGTCTCTAGGCGGTTGTCTTCAATGGTTGCCTTGAGCCATGCGTCCCAGTTCTCCTCTGTTATTGTGCCATTGTCGAACGCAGATTTGAATTCAAGGAACCGCGTTGTCACCGAATCTTGCCTTGGCCGGGATTCTCGGTTTGCTTTAGTGCCTCCATCCGCGTTATTTACAGGCGGCGCAAAAGCATCCCGCGCTGGAGTACTGACGGCCTTTAGCGTTGATTGTCTCGAGGTCATTGGTGGCGACCTGGATCGAACTTGGCCATTGGCTCTTAAACGGGCCATACCTTCTTCGTCTAGCGCTTTTCGGGGAAAGGAACCGCCGGAGGGAGAAGTTTGGAATGCTCGAGGTGATAGACCGATTCCTAGACCCGCCGATGAAGGCGCTGAGTGAGCCGCTGATGCAGGAATCCAGCGTACAAAGTATTTTAAAGTACCCATTGCATCCGCTTTTGTGTGTCTAGAGAGCGCCAGCATTGTGTCGGTTAAGGGCTCCTCAGAATCAAATTGGCCGGTCTCGGTATGGGATATCTGAACAAAGTCACCTTCTGGAACCCCCAAAGCTCTGCCAATGTTTTCTCGTATCGTATCCGCAGAATCAGCCTCAGTAATATCGACGAGACGGTAGTTCCAGTGGTCGGGAGTCGCGAGAACATATTTCCTCCCATGACTTGGTCTCGTCAAGGCTCTGTCTCGCATGGCAAATCTATCCTGCTCGGCCATGGTTGAGGTTGATGATGGTCTATCAAGAGAAGTATTACTCGAATTCATCCCAGCACGCGCAAACGGTAAGCTCGGCGGAACATATCGAAAATTGAGCGGACTCGTAGGCGACTCCAGATTGTGGTCTTCCGGTGATGGGTGTGCGGAATCATCCTTCTTGCGTTTGCGGAACCTATCCAAAAATCCTCTACTTGGCTCCTTGGCGCTTGGGGGAGCGTCATTACTATTCTGCCTTCCAGCAACCTCCAAGGTCGGGGGTCGATGACCGTCTTGGCCAAATCGCCTTGTTTGAGATTTACTGCTCGTGCCATTTTCGTTGTTTAGGTTGCTCCGTAGAAGGTTGCTAGCGGAGCTTACAGCATTGCTGGAAGCTACAGAATCGGTACTGCCATTTTTACGATGGCCATAGCGACCGTAAGGCGGAGCCGATAAAGTTCCACCACTACCAACGGAGGACGAGAGAACAGCATGCTGAGCTGAAGGACTCCCACTATTAGGGCTTGCATCATAGCAAGGACGTACGCTGTCACCAAGGAAGCCAGATCCTGTTAACCCACCTGCACTGATATCACCGGATGTGTTGGGGCTATGGCGTTTCGAAGCAGCGTCATTGATGCCATTGAGGATGCTCCTAGTAAACCCTGTGCGCTGCTGTGCTGGTTGCCCTGCTTCTACAATATTGGACTCACTCGCAGCGGCGCCTCCATTGGCATATACAGGAGCTGTGCTACTGCGATGGTTTGACATCATGCGGCGAGTAGGACCAAGGCCTGGAGATCTGAAACCTTGCCGGCCCGGGCTCTCGTCACCTCCCCCCGCAGTACTGGGTGTGTTGATAAATCCATCTGTGCGCCCTAGGTTTGGAGAGTTTTCCAAGCCTGCATCCGTCGACGCACTAGGTAAAATCTGCGTTGACCCCCTTCGTGCTTGCGCCGGTTTTGGGCCATCAATGTGATCGGCGATCTTGCGGATTAAGCGTCTCATCCTTTTGCCTTCATCTCTTTCCCTAGCCTGATCCCATCCCGTTCCACTTTTAGTGCACTCTCTTGCTAGTCTTGGGTAAATTTTCTGGTGCATCATTCCAAAGTTGCCTCTACCGCCGGTACCACGGCCTAACTCTAAAAAATCGGCGCCTTGGATATTCAAATGTTTAAAAGCCTCTTGCCAGTCATTTGAAAAGCTATTGGCCGCCAGCCAAATCAGAACACGATCGATTGGCCATTGTACACTAGGATCACTCGGCGATACGAGAGCAGGAGAACTGTTACTGCCGGTGTGATGATGACCGCCCATGGTTGTCACATCTTGGGGAGTACTCTGTGCTTGAGAGGAAACACTTTGTAGTGGCTGAATTGGGGGACCGGACGAGGTGTATTCTGGTGCATCCCTGGTGGGGAGTATGAATTGATGGTGACGGGTAAGAGGTGTCTGAGGCACTGAATGATTGTATTGATGACTGTTGGATACTAGCTCCTTGGTAGGCGATATAGCAGATGACGGCCCATTGAAGAATCTTTGGTCTGCTGCGAGTTTCGCTGAATCCGCAGTGGAAAAAAATTCCGAGCTGTCATTTCGGTTGAAGCTTGGCTGCTGTAGAGAATGAAGAGGAGGGATCCCAACACCAGGGCCGAATGATTCCCCAAATGGTATGTAGGTTGCCGAGGTCAAAGGCGGAAGCTCAGTTTGAGGTGGCGGCGGAGGGATTGCTAATGGGGCCGGCTGATTGCTTTGGTAGTTTTGACTGGGGTTGTACGGAGTATGCTGCGAGCTAGCTTGGTTTGGTGCCATTGGTGGTGGCGGTGGTATCGGTAGATGGCCCTGCGACCTGCCCCAAGCCTGTCCTCCCCATGCGCTAGAATGTCCCAGGGAGGACCCAGGAGGTGGGCCCGGTGGGGGAGGTATTACCATGCCATGAGAGTTCATGGCTAGCGGGCGTGGAGGAGGCGGTGGTAATGGGACCATGTGACTCTGCTGCTGCGGTGCCGGAGGGGGCCCGGGAACGTAAGGTTGCCGCTCCATCATTGTGGTTGTGGTATGTCGAGGTACTTGTTGGTAGCCAAGCAACTGCCCTCCGCCAGCTCGTAGCGTGGGACGGTAGGTGCTTGGCTGTACACTGCCCTGTTCCGCAACTGTGCTGGCTCTTGGCCTTGGTGACGCAAGTGCCTGGTTGTATGATGTACCAGGACCCGAGATAGCAGGATATGGAGAACCATTACCTTGTGAAGGAATCGACAGAGATGGGGAAGCGTTGCTAACGTTGTATGTGGGGACGTCACTGAGTATGAGGTCTTCGAGGAGAGCCGAACCAGACTGCTGCGGGTAATTGGAAGGTGAGGGTGTTGAGGTTTGTCTCTGGTTAAATTCAGAATTGTTTGAGCGAGCGGAGGACGACCGCTGCCGCGAGGTCATGTTTTATGTTTCGCCCGAATGTGTTGTACCGCTGGGGCTCACCAAATACCGAAGTCGTATTGCGGAAAAGGTAGAGGTAGTCGGCAATGTTCCGTAAGCCCTTATAAAGGATTGTAAGGCATCTTGTGGCTAGATCTGCTCAAGGCTAGCAATTCGTAGCCAAGATTAGGGAATAGAACGCTGACGCCAGTCCTCAGTCTGAGCGCTCGGGAAGTATCTATGCTATCAAGGCTCAGATGGCAATGCGCCGGGAAGGGGCATGGAGGAGAGACGCGCCACCCAGCCGGCATGAGACACCCTTGGGAGTTGGAAAGTCTCATCTAGACATGCGAGAAGGGCGACTTCAATAAAAATCGCTATCTAGATTATGTCAAACTCGGCGCATGAACCAAAAGTTACGTGCAAAACAGACCTGTCGAATAGCTGCAGCTGTAAAGAGCCTTGTATCCACCTTAGACCAACGCAGCCCCTAGTACCTAGAGCACTGGATATCTCAATAGAGATGTCTTGAGGTAATTGACTTGTTTCGAGTCTAGGAAAGTGTTCGTGGTCTATTAAGCTTGCTGGCGGTCGTATTTCGTTCATGCATCTAGCCCTTTCTCGGGTACATCCGCGCCAAGAACACTAAGATACCTTAGGGTTGCCCGCAGATCTGATTATGTAAGACCACCTTAGCACGTGACTCGGTAAATCTGTTTATGACACTCAACAGGTGTATGAGGCACAAGGTACTGGTCATGCATTGCACTTAGAAGGCGACCTGCACAAAGCTGGATAATGTAGTATGTTTCAATATGTACATGAACACTCGCACTGCTCGTCAGTGTAACCGATTGTTTCTCTATTAGCAGGCTTCCGAGATGTTAGGCCTCGTTATTCCTCGAGAGCCAGTTGCGCTAAAGCTACAGTCAACGTTTTCCTAGCGTCTAACTCCCTTGTATTCCTCTGCGGTCTATATTGATGTGTTACGATTGTGACCACGGCATCATAGCAAGTATATCTATTGCGCCTGGTCAGCACAATGATACTTTACTTTCAACAAGGGGGCATCTCCCCTATAACGTACAATAAACCTTTCTTTCCCTTTCGTTTCTCCAGATCCCCCATCTCCCAGTCCCCCCAGATTGCCCTTCCGAAATCTAGCAAGCCGGTGACTTCATTCGTCCTCCGATCGATCAGGACGTTCTCGGGTTGGCCAAAACCAAGGACTACTAATCTCGCTTCTTTGATCAAATCTAAAGCGTTCTTCGTTCGAGATAGTTGCTCTCGGATCTGCGAGTATGGCAAGCTGACCATCATGTCCTCACCGTCCATCAAAGCCGAATCTAGCATAGACACAAAAGCTTCACGCCAGCTTTTGTGGCCCTGGTTTGAGGCGACCAGCGACACTGGTCCGTATGGTCCATATATTGATGAGGTATGCTGGCTGATCACGCCTGTCAGAGACTTGAGCTGCCGCTCAATACCAGCACGCTCGGAGCGCGTAAGATATTGGCGGACGTTGGCATAAGATATGCCGGAAAGGTGGGTTGTGAGCAAGAAAGGTGAGCCAATGTGGATACGTCTTGCATCGTGCCTGATGACCCGCGGTACCGGTAGGCCGCTTTTGGCAAGAAGAGAGAAGATAAGGGCTTCCGAGTCAAGGGAATAACTTTCATGTCGGAGGAGCGGTGTGACCGGAGGAGGACTGACTTTCAAGACTAAGCTTGAGCCATTGGAGAGGCGGACAAGACGAATCCGGTGGAGATGACCTGATATGTCTTCCATTTGGTAGACTGTTAGATGCAAAGGGACGAGTATGTTTTCGATGAAGTTTTGGACAGGTGAAGAGTCTCGTGAAATATGGGAAGGAGGTGCATATGGGGAAAATGCTGAGTTGGTATCCACAGGGCTCAAGGCGGTGAGCCTCGCTATAGGAGGTAGATGCATGGTCTCACGATTTCAACGTGCCTCACGGCTATCAGCAATATAGGAGAAGATTACCGAGATGTGTTGGAGAAAAGAGCGGCGTAATCGCTTGTTATATTGCAATGGCGTAGCAGCTCCGGAAAACGCAACATGCAAGTAAGTAGCACATTCAGTTTAGAAACATCAAGTATACGTAATTCGAAAACAGGAGAGTACACCGACGGAAACATCAGACATTGGTACATACGTAGAGCTCAAGACGCCTGAAGGCTCATGCGTTCCTATGAAACGCCAAGGAGCATCGCCTCATTCGCTTGTTTCGCTTGAGAATGTACCGTCATCGCTAAGGTAGCTATGGCTTAGAGCATTACTGATGATACTGCAAAGGTAGCCAGTTGCAGTGGGAGAACCGCGAAGCCAAGAGCTTGTTGGCGTTTATACGGCATATGTCGAGGAGATGGGTTTCCGCCATGTTCGTCTAATGTGTACGTTTTCGGTAAGCGCAAAGCCGTTTAGGGTGCCTTGTTGGGTTTAGACCGAGCTCATATCTCAAAGTCGGTTTCGAGGGGGCCGAAAACTCGCTCTCTACACCAATCGCAGAATTTGTCCCAAACCACTGGGTCATCTCACCTGTTTCCATATGCCAGAACGGACTTCCAGAAGGATTGGGGACAAGAGTGCAGTACACGTACCTTAGTCGAAATAGAAGTAACGTGATTGTCTCGGCGCGGCAGAAGAACTGCGACTCGCGAATACGGATCCGCATCGTTTATTGCAACAATACATGCTTCAGACTCATGTACACTACGGTCCACCTGAGGCTATAATAAATAATTGGCAATGTGCGCGAGGTAAGCCCCGAACCCTATACTCGCTTGTGTAGATCATGTCGTTGGTCGAACAGCACGCTACCCGGAGGATGTAATAAGGGCCGTGGCTTGCATAATCTCAAATACCATACATAGGTACCTTACCCAAAGGTAGACTTAGCTTCCTGAGGCGGAGATGACGACGGAATTTCGCTGTCCTGTGCGGCATCACAACATATCACGCACGCGACGTCTCCGCCAACCACCGGGTCTATTCCGGTTTTGGCGTTGGGTCATATATCTCTGCCAGATTGAAGCGCTTCAGCTTCTCGTAGTCGTTGCCTACGACACTCATCCCACAGAAATTCTACATCGAAACCATTGTAGTCAGTGGTGCATACTGCAGGGTTATATAGATAATAAAAGGATTGTTAGCTCACTCTGTAGATATCCACCAGGATTAGAAGGTCATAGTTCTTAAGGTCAACCGTATGCCGGTCGCCCACGGCAGTAGCCACCTGCTTGATTATATCATCTCTTTTCAGTATGTGGTGGTTGCGTATTGTTGTACGAATGGCAAACTGTTGCGAAGGAGCAGCATTAGCGAACATGCAGCATTGCGTTGGCGAGATGAATGATCACACGGTGACTGAAACCTAATGTGGCCTGTAGCATACAACCGAGACATTCTCCCAACTGGAGGGAACAGACAGACATCCAGTACCTTCTTGGGCGTGATGCCCTCTTGATGAAAACTGGGGCCAAGAACAACTTTCGAGACCTCCTCCAGGCCCTTTTCTGTAGCTTTACCCATCCTCGTCATGGGTGTCAATCTTTGCACGAACCGAGTCTTCTTGCTTCCTGCAGATTCAAGAGCGTCCGAGCAAATCTTCTGCACGAATGATGCTGGCTCAATCGGTGCTTTGGTCTTGAAAAACAGCACTTAATGGTGTCAGAATGCAATCAAGATCGCCAAGATGGCTATTAACCGTACCACACTGGACCTCGATCCTTACTGGTCGGAAAAGAGCCTCCTTGCTAGCAGTTTTCATGCCTTGGACCTCTTTGCCTATCTCCGCTTCAATGTCGACCTCACCGCCATTGCTGACTGCCTCGTCTTCGTGTCCGGGACCACCATAGATATCAATAACATACTAACCAAGAACGGAGTCAATGCCGACGAAGTACCACGTAAGACATCAAGGATCAGACAGCGTACGTACCTCATGAAAGAGGTCTCTTAGCTCAGCAGTGCATTTGCCTTCCTTGCGCATCTCACAGGTGGCCCAGATGCCTGCATCTCCTGACTCTATTCTTGCTGCAGTAGACTCGAAATTGTTCCGGCTTTTCTTTGGAACGACCCATTGCTTCTAATGATTTGTAAACACCGCAACATGATTAGAAAGAGAATTGGTTCGAGGTAGGAGAAAGCAGTAAGCATCGCTTTATAACTCTCGAAACTTTAATATCACTCTTACCTTGATCTTTTTTTGCGTGCTATCTCCATGGCTATGTTCTGATTTTCGTTTCTTGCCTTCTTCCATAATATGATAGTATTTGATTGTTGTAATTGAAGTGCTGCAACTTATTCGCTAAGCATGTGGAAGTTGAAAAAAGGTGTTGTGGGGTCCGAACGGAACTTTTTATACAAATATTCGTGCAGGATTTCCATTAGCCGAAAAGTCCTGTTGGTCTACATATTAAGATACTGTCGCCACTGATGTGCTACTGATTTCTGTTAGACGATTACAAGTCTAGCTGATTTTTTTTCTTCAATCAGCCTTGATCCTAGCCCGGTTCAACTACAGTGGCATCACGATTAACAACCCTACATCATACATGAATCGCATATATCAAAAATTTGTATTAGGTTGAAGATTTACAACTTGATTTCTGCTTCACTGCTTCTCATTTACGGCAGCAGACGCCTCTGCAGTCAGTTTCAAAGCCTTTGGAGCGTCTTTCTTGGGCATGTACAACTCGACGAACTATGCACAAGTCAGTAATTGTACCTGTTTCGGCGGAACTGGATCGGTTTTACCTGTAAATACGGTGCGGATGAGAATTCTTTGTCATTAAACAGGTTTTCTGCTTCTTGCTTGGTCTTGACCTGAAAGGTCTTCGAATTCTTGGGATCAGCTCCGAAGGCAGCAACAAGATCTTTGTAGTGCCATTGCTGGATATCGTTGTATGACGCATCCATTCCGTGGATCATACGTTCGATTGTGTATCCTTCGTTGCATATCACGAATCTAAAACTATCAATTTGATGAGAGGTGTACCAGGTAATGAGAGATCTCACATGATCGGTTTCAACTGCTGGCGAATCATAGTGCTGAGTTCCTGGGCCGTTAACTCGAAAGAACCATCTCCGATAAAGAGTATCGTTCGTCTGTTGCCAGTTTCCTTCGCTGCCAGTGCAGCTCCTTGACAGGCACCTAAAGCATATCCAATTGAACCCCAAAGAACCTGAGAAAGGGCGGTAACACCAGCTGGGAATTCAGTCTCCCAAATCCCAAAATTGGCGGTTCCAGTCTCCGTTACAACAATGTCATTCGGCTGTAGCCACTGTCCTACCCGCGGCCACAACCACGCGTGGCTGATTACTAAATCCTTCGACAACTCCTGATCTTCCTTTGCAATCTTGTTGTCCGCTTGAGGGCCCGGTTGAACGTTGAGCTTTTCCATTCGCGCGACAACCTTTTGTAAGACACCCTGCATCCGAACGCCTGGGTATTCGGAATACTTGACGCGAATATAGTTGCTGTGAAAATCGATAGTTGAAAGCTGGCTAACACGATAAGTGAAACCAGCAGTATTGAAGTCTGACTTGATTGCACCAATGCTGAGCACGAGGTCCGATGATTCTACGCGTTCCTTCACCCCCGCGTTGCTTCCGTCTCCAGCATAGACTCCGCCATAGGTGGGTAAAGTTTCATTCACTGCACCCTTACCCATAGGCGTGACGAAGGTTGGAAGGCCGGACTTTTCAATAAGTTTGTGAACTTCATCAAGAACTCGGTGCCTTTGCGCGCAAGCATCTACCAAGATGATCGGATTCTTAGCTTGATGAAGATATTTCAGTATAACTTGTACGACATAGTCTTCTTTCTCAGCTTCATTCGGAGGATGATGGAGGTCGATTTTCGTCTTCAGCCTCTCACCTTCCACCTTTTTCTGGACTATGTCTATTGGGAGCGCAATATAAACAGGTCTTGACTGTACCCAGCATTCTCGGATGGCATGATCAATCAGCGTGGCCGCTTCGTTAGGATCGTTCAGCATGGCCATAGCACAAGAGATATTCCGACTCATGTCTGCAAAGACTTGGAAGTTTCCATTACCCAAAGTATGATGGAGTAGCATGCCATCCCGCTGAGAGACGGTCGAAGGTGTCCCCACAATATGCACTATCGGCACGTATTCTGAGTATCCACCAGCTATGGCATTTATGGCACTAAGTTCTCCGACTCCAAAAGTGGTGACTATGGCCGAGATGCCTTTGACTCGAGCATAGCCATCAGCAGCATAGCCTAAAATATGATTAGTACTAATCGTACTGAAAAACAGGTCTTTGAAATACCTGCATTGAGCTCGTTGCAATTGCCGACCCAATTGAGCCCTGTCTTGGGAATATAATCTAGAGCTACCTGTGGCGGTGAGTATCAAATGGCAATCGACCATCGCGGATACCAACCAGATTGTAGTCTCCAGGCACGCCATGAACCCCACGTACACCCACTTCATGGAGTCTTCGGAAAAGGTACTCCGCCACATCAATTGGATCTTTCAGCTCAGAGGTTCTAATGTCCATTGCCATGGCGGAGGCGGATAGAAGCTGGACTGTAGACTATAGACCTCGTAGCAACGCGAGTGTGGAGATAGTAGACGATGACAGACATCTATTGACGTGGATTCGTGGTTTCTATTGCGGGGCTAAAGTATGACGTACTTCAGTAAGGTAGATAGCGGATGATTTCCGACGCTAAAGTTTACAGTAACCTCCGCCGCTCATGGTAACCGCAACCGAACGGATCCTCGCCTAACCTTTCGCTAAGCTAAGATATCTTTCTATCATACCAGTACCACCCCTCCAGAGAAGAGGAGGGTTCACGTCATGGCAGGTTTCCTTCGAGGAAAGCAAGCTGGCGTACAAAGAGATCTATCTGCTGGTCTAGAGCCTGAGCTGTTTGCTATTGACGAAGTACACATGTCTCTCCGCTACCTTTGATGTACCAAAATCTAACCTTAGCTTTTTATTAGGTAGCAAGATATGGCATCAACTCTCAGACTAGCACATTGGCATACGACCCTGTTCAGTCGCTCCTGGCTATAGGTACCAATGAATCACAGCATGGCAGCGGCCAAATTTATGTCTTCGGGCAAAAACGTGTTTCCGTAAATTTCTCACTCCCTAGAAAGGCTTCGGTCAAGACGCTCCAGTTTTGTGCGGACAAACTTGTCAGCGTTGACTCGAAAAATGATATATCAGTATACTCGCTGGAATCGACTAGGATAATAGCATCGTATGCTCCTCCGGGGCTTATTACCGCTTCACTGACCGACCCCACCCTGGACTTTGCTCTGATAGGACTCCAGAATGGTGTGTGAAGCCTTTTTCTCACTCCAAAGGGCGAGGTTAATGCTGAGATCAGCTTAAGGAGAAATCGTCGCGTACGACCTGGACCGACAAGGCTTAGCACCTCTCAAAATACCCAACCTGTGGAGAGATCGAAATCCAAAAGCCCGCTTACTGCCAGTCGAGTCACTAGCTTTTCATCCGCGAGACATTGGTACACTGCTGATAGGATACTCTGAGGGAGCAGTCATCTATTCTTTTAAGCAGAACACCCCGAATAAGTTCTTTCGGTATGAACTGCAACCAGGTGCCCCTGGCGGTGATTTAGACCTGTCGCCTGCAAATACCCTGCGTCATCCACGATTGATACATGCACTTTGGCATCCGACTGGAAGCTTTATACTTACAGGGCACGAAGATTCTAGCCTGGTCTTTTGGGATGTGAAAGATGGTCGGAAGATCATGGCCAGGACGATACAAGCTTCCAATGTCGACCAACCAGGCGCTACGGTGAGAAGCACTGTGTCTGCTTCTGGTACACTAGCTGTTACGGAACCACTGTTCCGCATTGCATGGTGCTCGAAGGAAAATCCAGATGACACAGGCATACTGATTGCAGGTGGACTACCAACAACAATGACCAAAGGCATTACTTTTCTTGATCTTGGACCAGCTCCAGTGTATGCGACCTCGTCATGGCAAACCCTTTCACAGTATTTCGAACGGCCGAAAAGGCAACATATTCTACAAACTCCGCCAACCGCCGAGGTTGTTGACTTTTGTCTTATCCCACGCAAATCCCCCCATTACTCTGGATCTCATGATCCTATAGCTCTCATTGCTCTTTTAGCCTCTGGAGAGTTAGTCACGCTGAGCTTCCCTTCGGGTCACCCAATTACCCCCACGAATCAGCTTCATGTATCACTGACCTATGTTCATCCCTTTATCAACCGTATATCACTTGCCCATATTGAACGTAGCCGCTGGCTCGGCATGCTGGAAAGTCGCCAGCGTGGTCCACTAATCTTACGTGGAGGAGCTGAAGCCAAGTATACAATCAAGCGCTTCGCACATCGAAACATCGTGCAGGCGGGTCATGCCGATGGTACCATACGGATTTGGGATGCTGGCCATGATGATGAGATTGAAAATCAAGATATGCTTCAAGTAGACGTGGCTCGAGCTGTCGGACGCGCACGGGACGTAGACATTAATGCCATGTCAATGTCAGGCGCTACAGGAGAACTAGCAGTTGGGTTGAGGACTGGCGAGGTAGCACTATTTCGCTGGGCCCGTAATCAAAACGCAGGTAAAGAAACATCTCATGCGGCAGGCAGAAGCTTCGGTCTAGAATCGATCATTGATCGCGCAGAGCCTACAGTGAGAGAAGGACTTCTCCCTCTGACGTTGCTAGATCAGCAGCGAGGACCAGTTACCGCACTCAAGATGAGTGACGTTGGCTTTGCTGCTACAGGATTCGAAGATGGAAGTATAACTGTGGTTGACCTTAGAGGCCCTGCGGTTGTACACGATGCCAGCATGAATAGTTCTAGCGATCAAAGCAAGCATGGAAGCTTCCGGAAGAGTAACAGCCAATCTCATAGTAGACAAGAGTGGCCGACGTGCATCGAGTTTGGCGTTATGAGCCTGGAAGGCGAAGGTAAGGATACCTTTGTTACAAACATTTCCAACCATCTTCTGTTTAAGTGGACGACTTCCATTTAATTTCCATTCCGTGAATTTAAGAGTACCTATTTTATGTTTTGGCTGACGAATGTAGATTATTCGAGCATCTTGCTCTTTGTCGGAACCAATCTTGGACGCTTGATAACCTTCAAGCTTCTTCCTGAAGCCCACGGGGGCTATTCCGTCACGCTTGCCGGCAGTTGCGCCCTAGATGATAATATCATTTCTATATCTCCACTGAATGCAGATACAGGGGAGCCTGCCGGTGCTACTCAAAACGTTGTCGCTGGTCTTCGCAGTGGCATCAAGACAAATGGTGTCCTTGCGGTTACTACCACGACTTCTGTGAGGATCTTCAAACCTGTAGCGGCTAAAGGGGCGCACAAGACTTGGGATGCGGTTCTCTGTCATACGGCTGCGGTGGTCAGATTTGAAGCGCACGGGTACGCGTTACTTGGGCTCTTTGGTGATGGATGCGCGAAAGCGTACTCAGTACCTGGTCTTAAGCAGATCGCCTCGAGCAACGTGGCAAACGTCTTGGACGTAAGGAGATTTTCAGAGGCCGTCATCACACCTACTGGAGATATCTTTGGATGGACCGGGCCCTCAGAGATAGCTGTGCTGAATGTCTGGGGCACTGGAGATAATCTGTAAGTGGCTATGAAAAGTGAGTGCTTCACATCTACAACTTAGCTCTAAACAAAGACTAGAACGCGGTCTCTCGACAAGATCTTCAACCCCGAAACCATTCCACCTCCAAGACCAACAATATCAAATCTCCAATGGATGTCCGGAACCCAATACATCACTCCGTCTGACATGGACCTCCTCAGTAAGCCTATCCCCTCATCCCCACCTCTAACCCGTACTCTCCCATTGTTGACCTTCTCACGAAAGTCGGCGGACCCGACCGCCCCCCCTCAAAACGCATACTCGAACAAATGCGTGCAGACGAACAAACCCAACGTGCAGCCGCACGGTCCACTTCTTCCACCTCCTCGCCCGCTCCCGGCTCGAGACAGGATGAGGGGTACTGGGCGTATATGCAGAGGCAAGTGCAGGAAAGAACGCAGAGTTTAAATGTCATGGGTGATTCAATGGATAGGGTGGAGGAGAGCAGTGCGAGGTGGGGCGATGATGTCAGTAAATTCGTAGGCAAGACAAAGAAAAAGGTTGTTGTGGGTGGTGAGTTTTCCTGAGAGTCTTGGCTAACTGTTTGAAAATTTACTGATGAGGCCCCTAGCTGTGAGGAATACCCTTGGGTTTTGAGGAATCATGGCTAAGAGATCTATGTTGGTGTTTTGCTGTGAATCACTTCAGGATCGGGAGTAGCATCTCAGAAGAGTCTTACTGCCATATGAACATCTTCCAAGCTCGAATACTTAGCGACGGTGATATCATCAACAAGAGCAATAGCCGCCAGGCACAAACGATGATATGCCAGCGCATCATGGAAAGTACACGCCCAATCTTCACTTGTGTCCACAAGTCATTGTTTGCATTCCATTTGTTGCTCCCGTTCCTTCTCAAATCTTCAGCAAATCCAGCTTTACGTGAACAAAGGAAAGTCACTCTCTCCCTCTTCATAAAGTCCTCTCATTTCTCTGACTTGTCAGAACGAACAATACTCACCACCTCCTTTGTTCTTCTCCATCATGAAATTCAAGAACAAAAGCCCTTGAACCACTTACTCAAGCATACAATCTCCTTTTCCTTCTCTCTCAAGTATGGACATTCTCACATTCACCAAGCATCCAACCACCAACACCTACAACCTCCAAACATCCACCACCTCCACACCCAACAATCCAAATAACCCCACCTACCCACCTACCCCAAAACAACTATCCTTCCACCCCACCACCACAACCATCGACATCCCCCCCACAATGTTCCCCACCACCACCCCCTCACGCTGCACCCACCCCCCCATCCACGCCCTAACCTGCCCCACCTGCATCTTCGCCCACAACACCGCCCGCGAGCGCCTCATCCGCGCCTACTACGACCCCATAATCGCGGACCTGGAGTCGCGCATCGCGATCGCGGTGGAGAAGCTCTGGATCGGGGAGAATGAGTTTTTGAAGGAGAGGCTTGTGGGCGCGAGGGAGGATTTGGAGGGGTTGAAGGCGAGGAGGGAAGGGGAGGTTGGGGGGGTCTGGGGAAGGTAGGGGTGGTGGATGCTCGGGGTGGCGTGGTTTTAAATGAGTGGAGGGATGGCTTGAGGTTGTTTGTGGGGGTTTTTTTTGAGATGAGTTAGGAAGTGGTTTTGCTGGCGGAGATACGCTTCTGGAGGATATTGTAGCAGCCCCGTTGGCGTGATCAAATTCGAGTCAGTATGACGTGGTCAATGAGCAGACGTGAAGTGGAGTTCATTAAACAGAGTGTTGTCAAATGTGCTCTTTGTAATCTATGTTATGGTTTAGAGATTAGGTTCTCCTGAACGCTCTGCCCCGAAATTGATCAACAATCCTTCGCTCCACAATGCCTGGGTAATTCCATGTCAAGAAAATCGTAAGATCTGTGCATGTACGGGTTTGCGCTCGCCGAGTCTAATGCACCATGATCTCGCCCTGCGGCTGCTGGCTTATAGGTTTTTCTTTGGCAGCGCCCGATTCAGGTGCATGCTCGCCATCGTCTGCCATCTCCATATCCTCATCACCGTCGCCTTCCACCTCCTCTTCCTCAATTTCTTCATCTTCACTGCCACTGCTCTCGGCTTCAAGATCCTCGCTACCTGCATCAGACTCTTCGTCTTCAGCTTTAGTTGCTGGAGCAGCAGATGGGCCGGCGGTCTCGTCTGCACAGGCCATCTCTTCGTCTTCGCCGTCAATCTTAACACCTCCTTCTGCTGCCTGTGACTCTTCCTCCAATTCTAACTCTTCCTCTTCTGCTCCATAATTTGCACCATCATCTTCAACAACGTCGGCTTCGGGCTGCTCTGGCGGGAATTCGGCAGGTGCGGAATCCTCCGTATCCCTGGTGGGTTCTTAGTCAAGTTTCGTCAAGAAATCGCGGAAAGCATACCATTTGATAGCAAATCGAGTAACGCGAGGCTTTTCAGCAAGTAGATTCCTTTTCACGCGCTCAATCACTGGTTTTGTGGGCGGTTCAGCGTTGAGCTCTTCGGAATCATATTCGTTATTGACGTAGTATCCAACGCGCACGAACTCTCTACCATCATAACTGCATGTGAGAAGAATAACAGTGACGCCTAGGATTTCGGAAGTAGGAATGCGTTTCAGGTCTGGAGAATCGGCTTCGAAGATGAACTTATTGACGCCAACAGGAATCGGCCCCACAAGAAGCAAGTCTAACTCCTGGTCATGTTCAGATCTAGAGCTCGTTAGCAGGTGATAAAGAGGTTTTGCAGAGCGGTCGGGCGCCCATACGAGGTAGCAGATCCGACGTAAGTGAGTTTCCACTCGAGATCTAGATCCATTGTCAGCGAGCTGCTCACCGTCAAAGTGTTGCGCGGGAATAGAGTACCTTTTTGTAGCGGTTCTAGACATTCAAAGGTGATCTCGAATTGGTATGATGCGCTGAATGGCGCTGGGTTGTTGAGGACTTTTACTCCGAGTAAAGAGACGACCGACATGTTTGCTGTGGAATGATGTTGAGTAAGGTAGAGCCGAACCTATAATGTTTGTGATTTGCTAACAGTGTTGATCAAACAATGCCAATGAGTCAATGTAGCTATTTGCTCAGTGGATGTAATGGAAAGCTGTTTAGATGGTCTTCAAAAAGTCAGAGGCAAGCGCGATCTCGCGTTTGGACGTGTTTGAGTGCCGGCACTTTAGCTTTACAACACACTAGGTTCGTATCATACTGTACAGTATTTAGCTCCATAACATTCCGCGCCTACCTATTGTGCAATCTCGATTTCTTTCACATCTCTATACTAACCATCCTTCCGACCACATTACGCATCACCAAATCAAAGTCTTACTCGAAGCTCATGCTCACATCTACACTCAATCAGTCTCTTGTTAACTTCCTCCCGATCGAATAATTTAGGTGACGTTCAGCGACTCGAGTGGATGACAGCTTGACAGCTTCGTAGCCTTGACAATAATCACTTCGCATTCTACAACGACAAAGCCGTCAACATGGCGGATGATGCGGAGGCAGCGTTCCTGCGCTCGATGCAGGTTGCGAATGAGGGCCCAGGCATCTACGGGGCGACCAGTGTAGCTAGTGAACAACTGCCAGATTCTTCCTCTGATGAATATGATCCCGCTCAAGCAGTGCAAGCTGATTCTTCCTCTCATGAAACTAACAATCTTTCCAATAATACTTCACATATTGTTGCTGGCAATGTGGGCCAGTCACCAAACGGCAGCCTACCGCAGCAGCTCCCCCTGGCTCCTGGGCAAAGCTCAACAAATCCAACCCCCCACGGGATCCCCATATCAAATATTCAAGACCAGTCTATTCCGATGTCAAGATCCTCTACTGTCGAAGAGGTTACACCTCAAGCGTCCGTCAACGATGAAATGCCAATACATAGTGGTGGAGAGCAGGGTGGGGGCATTGCGCAATCGATTGGCAACGGTGATTTGGGGTTGATTGGAGATACCACTGACCCGGCGTCTCATTCTTTTTCGAATGCTTCTCTCAAACAGTTGTCTGCAGCAGATGTATCAATACAAAATGATATGCAAGACGAACCCCCACCAGAAGTCATTGAGAATGGTACTTCTTACACTGTTCCCAACCTTGCTGCTGTTCTTCCTGACACGGGCGCTTCATTTCACAATGTTCCTACAGCCATTCCTACAGAGACGCTTCCGGCACCACAGGTAACACAGCCAGAGCCATCTTCGCCACAAAAACCCCTTGTTCCCGTCGGAGCTGCTCCTAAAGCACGACTGCCGCATGACAGAATTGGCATACTGGAGGATAGAATCAAAGAAGATCCAAGAGGCGACTTAGATGCTTGGCTTAGCTTAGTCGGTGAGCACAGAAAGCGAGGCAAAGTCAACGATGCTCGGAACGTTTATGAGCGGTTTTTGGTGGTATTTCCACAAGCGGTAAGTTCTCACCTTTCAACGATATGTATGTACCGGCCTTCTGATCACCGTCCCTAGGCCGAGCAGTGGGTTGCGTATGCCCAGATGGAGAACGAAGCGGGCAATAGAGATGAGATGGAGAAGATTTTCTCTAGGACTTTGATGGGGATACCCAATCTTCAGCTATGGTCAATGTATCTCGACCATGTTCGTCGTCACCATAATACCTCTACCGACGCGTCTGGTGAAGCCCGACAGATAATACATCAAGCTTACGATTTTGCCTTGCAACGTGTCGGTCTTGATAAAGAGTCCGGAAAACTATGGCAGGAGTATGTCCAATTTATCAAGTCTGGGCCTGGAGTCATAGGTGGTAGTAATTGGCAAGATCAGCAAAAGATGGACTTGCTTCGAAAGACGTATCAACGAGCGATATGCATTCCCACGCAATCTACTAATATCCTTTGGAAAGAGTATGATGTTTTTGAAATGGGTTTGAACAAGATGACGGTAAGCTGGTGAACCAGCTTTGATAGCTCAGAATACTGATGCCTCATGTAGGGACGGAAATTTCTTCAAGATCAATCACCGGCTTACATGACTGCACGAAGTTCATATGTAGAACTACAAAACATTACACGCGGTTTGCGTCGGACTACTTTGCCTATTCTACCACCTGCGCTCGGGTTCGATGGTGATATCGAATACAAGGACCAGCTGGACATATGGAAACGGTGGATTAAATGGGAAAAGGATGATCCTCTTGTTCTGAAACAGGAAGACATAGCTGCATATAGAGCTCGAATTGTCTTTGTTTACAGACAAGCATTGATGGCCATGAGATTTTGGCCCGAATTATGGTTCGATGCTGCTGACTTCTGTTTTCTCAATGAACTGGCGGACGTTGGTAATGAATTTCTTACTCAAGGCATTGCTGCAAATCCTGAGAGTTGTCTACTAGCCTTCAAGCGCGCAGATCGTATAGAACTTACAACAGCCAATGAAGAAGGTGACGAGAGTGCTAAGCGACGTGGTGCAGCAGTTCGAGAATGTTACGACAAAGTGCTAGATGCGCTCTATGATCTCATTACAAAGGCCAGGGACCGCGAAGCGCAAGATATTGCTCGCATTGAGGCCAGCTTCGACTTAAACGTGCAGCAAAACGCCAATGGCACGCAGGAGAACGACAACGATGAAGAACCCAATGATGATGAAGCTGAAGGTAGAGAGAAGCGCAAGTCTGCGCAGATCGAAGCAATCAAGAACGTCAATTTTGTGCAAGTACGCCTCCTTACCAGAACCATTTCCTATGTTTGGATTGCTTTGATGCGTGCAATTCGGCGAATTCAAGGCAAGGGAAAGGTTGGTGATCCTATTGGCGGTTCAAGGCAGATCTTCACAGATGCCCGTAAGAGAGGCCGAATTACAAGTGACGTGTATGTGGCGAGCGCCTTGATTGAGTTCCATTGTTACGAACCTGAAGCCACAAAGAAGATTTTCGAGCGCGGACTGAAGCTTTTTCCTGAGGACGAGGGCTTTGCTCTCGAATATATCAGACATCTCATAGCAAACAATGACCACACCAGTAAGAGTTCTCTTTCTTTTTTCTTCCTTTTATCCAGGTTACATGTACAGCGCTGACATAACTGAAGATGCAAGAGTGGTCTTCGAGACAGTCGTCAACAAGTTGGGTCAGAAGCCAGAGACGGTGGCACGGGCAAAGCCGCTCTATGCCTTCTTCCACGACTTCGAGTCTCGCTATGGCGAGCTGAGCCAGATTACCAAGCTCGAAAAGCGGATGAGCGATCTCTTCCCTGAGGATCAGAGACTCACACTATTCTCCCGACGCTTCGTACAGCAGAGGTTTGACCCAACCGCGATTCGACCCATCATATCCCCGGCAACACAGGCCAGACCTAAAGCTCTATTGAGTGTTGAGGCCTCAGTTTCTCAAGAGACGCCCCCGAACCGCTTCGTCCAAACCAACTCACCAAAACGCCCTTTTCCACTGGAAGAATCGGACAATGAGGGCGGTCGTCCTCGAAAGCTTGCCCGGGGCGAGTCTCCCCTGAAAGGTGCAGCAGGTCGGCGGCTCGACCAACAGAAACGAAATCGGCAACCGTATGAGATGCCTCAGTTTGAGAGCCATTCACTGCCTCAGGGCCTTCCGACACCCTTTCTCCCGCGTGATGTGCTATTTCTTTTAGGAATCATTCCGAAGGCCGAGACCTATCATGCTACAAAATTTAAAGCAGAAGAGATGGTGAGGTTGATTCGGGAGACGAACATACCAAGTTCTGTAACGCAATTACCGCGAGGGCCTATTGCAACGGGAGTGCAACCAATGCAGGTAATGCATGTTAATCCCCAGTTGCCACATAATCCTCAGATGCCCCAGAGGCCATCAATGCCGCAGATGCATCAGATGCCGCAAATACCCCCAGGGCAGTATAATGGTGGGTATTCCGAGTTTCCTTCGTCCGGTTATTCTGCTTTTGCACAGCCCATACCACCTAGCCTTTGGCATCATAACCAGAACCATGAAGCCCAGGTTATAGGCTACAATTTTCAGCCCCAATTTCCTGGGCCTCAAGACGGCGCTGCTACACCGTCTTGTCCTACAAATCCAAATCCAGCAACCGAATCTGTGTTGGCCTCCACACTTTCGTGGCAGATGCAGGGGAATCCATCGGCTCCCTCTGATAATATTGCTGCTCGTTTGGCAAAGCTTTCCAACGAGCTTCAGCGCGTTTCTTACAGTAACAGACGTTAACGGTTTAATACAGGCTCATATCAATACAGTCGATAAGCATAGCGTATCTAAGTGGTTCCCATGTTGAATACCGAGCATGTCTTCTTAAGTCCTGAGTTGTTCCCTTATTTCTGCATGCCATGGAGGCTATTACGAAAAGCATATAGGGTTCTTTTTCTGGCGCAAAGGATGGACTTGTCATTGCATACCATGGCAGTCCTAAGGTTTCCGTAACAGCTGGAGTACAGCCTTTCTCGCTGTTAGGTCATGCAAGACATAAATGAGCGTATTTCAAGAAGCATTGGGATGGGCTTCGCAGGAGGTTTGGAATGTACTCTACTACACTCGGTCGGGTGGTCCAGATCATCTACTCTATCAACAACAAATCACAGCTGTGGGCTGCCTGAAGGCGTGCCTCAGGTGTCTTGATTGGAGCAATATGTATTAAAATCTCAGCTCTTTCCCCCAATTCTTGTTTCTCCCTGTTTATTTTTGAGTGCTCGGGACACCATCTACCCATGATGGCCTCCTCCCACAATGATTTAGCTTGCATCGGTTTGTTCAACCCATATATGGGATCATCCTTGGCTCAGTCAGACACTGGAATCAACATCGGTTTGCCAACTGCTGTACCCACCACCAGGCCATGTAAAATAAACAGTGGTGTACGGTAATGTGACAGCTAAACTGGGGTTCTGCCGTAGCGTGACCGTAGTGACGTGCAGGGATGGGCGGCATCTCATCGGCTGCCGCTTTCCTGCCCTATGCATCAGGGCAAAGTGAAAACACCATCAGCGCTATTGTCCACTCCCAAACCCGTAGAAATGCAGTAGCCGCATGTATTACTCCGTATGCCTTGCAAACATCAGCCTGTGTACCTACTGTAAGGTAAAACAAGAAGTGAATACTCTAGGTCTCTAGTAGCACTAGTGTTGTTGACACAGTCCTTCACTTCCTTCCTTACCAATTGCTTGCGTCCTAACACCTCGTAACGCAACACTGTCAATCTATCATCCTTTCCTACATCTTCCTCTTTCCACCCTCAATCTTCTTTCCTTCCTACATCATTCCTACATCCATCCTCGACCTTCATCCTCCACCTCTTCTTCATCTTCCTTACCTCTGTTCACTACTACCCCTTGCCATTGAGGCAACTTCAACTTTACTTCAATTGCTACGTCATCATCGCAGTCGTACCCGTTGGAGTACGCTCACAGCAATCGTGATCTCACACCTCACTTCACCGCAAGTTTTTCTTATTTTGCACTTGATCTCAGCAGTCAAGCTCACTTCATCAAGAATTGCCTCTCCAGGTCACTCAGGCCTACCAGTAAGTCTACTCAGCTTTACATCACTGCTTTGCCCTACCTCTTCCCTCATCCATTGGAATCCACAATCATCTTATCCTCGATCTTTGCAACCCCCTTTTCACAATGATGCCTGCTGACTCGTGCTCCAACCTGCCTGTAGAAATTCACCCGCCAGAATGACCGGTGCTGCTGCAAAGCGCGCCAAGCGTGACAAGCAGACTATCCAGGCTGATACTCGCGATCCCATTCGGGATACTCCTGTCACAGCCCAGCAAGGTCCAAATGCTTATGACGGCCCGTCTGATCCTGGTCGTGGTCGTGGGCCTGGCTCTGCAGGTGGCCCACCATCTCCTGCCCGAGGTCGTACTCCACCGAATGCTCCGCCGTCCGCTCGGGCCCCATCAGTCCACTCATCTCGGCCTTCGAGTACAACTCGTCCTGTGTTAAGAGACCCAGCTCGTGATCCTCCTGTAATCAACCGTAATGTGGACTGGGCTGGAAACGCGTACAACTTGTACTCCCAGGTAAGCAGTGGCTTGTGATTGCTGGGTTTCCGCTATCCCATAAACCAAAGACGACCCTCGTTACCCTCTTTCCAGTTCCGGATTTTTTTCTCTAAGCCGTCTCTTGCAAACATCTTAGCAATGCCACCTTTGTGCTTGAGGTCCTTGTTCATGCCATCACACGAGTATCGTTGTCGACGTGCTTGATGTTGGATTCACATGGACACCAGCACTATGGTGGTAAACGGAGTTCACTATTGATTCCCTCCTGTTCTCATTTCAGCTTCCTGTTTAGGATTCACGTGCCCTGGTACAACAGTTCATGTTCCCATTCTATTTCCTATTCATCCACTATTCCCATATTCTGTGTTCATCGAGGCATACATAAACCCCAAATATCCCGCCATATTTCCTTCCTTCTACATCCAACTCCTCCACCTTCCAACACCACATCCACTTCTATCTATCTACCCAATACCTTCTATCTATCCTTTGGCCTTCTACTATTGTTATCCTATTCCTATCAGCACCACAACACAGCATTTACCATATCTAGTCCTGGTTGGCACTTCAATCTACCTTAGCCAATAGTTGGTAAAGCTCCCTTCGTCTTATTTTTGAAGGCTCCAGTCCTTGCAATCTACTAGCATTTTGCCTTTGCGCTTCTATTGCTATCATTTTCAGAGATGGCGTCAGATCCAAAGATGAGATCGGACCCAAGGATGAGATCGGATCCAAAGCCCAAGACAGATCCATTTTATCTTAAGACTGCAGATGGCACTCCTATTGTGCCTCTTCGGCAAAAGGTATCAGATAATAATCCGTTCTCCGCGCAGATGCCGACCTCGTTGATGCGACGACCTAAATTCAATACAGCCGGCAAAGCCACACCAATTTCGATCAACTCTCATCGTGTGTTGAATTTCCCGAAAAAGCCAGTCTACCAGTATGATGTAAGTCATGACCGTAATGGAGCATGTTCTGAACGAGATCTGATTTGCTGATTTCCAACCAGGTACAAATCGGAAATGGCGCCGAGAAGCGCGCCCTCATCAAGGCTGTTTGGAACTCCCAAACTCTCAAGGGTGAGCTCCGAGGCGGATGGCTCTTTGACGGGAACAAACTTGCTTGGTAACAAACTGATCTCTTCTCTCCCAAACTTCCAGATACTAACCATCCCAGGGCCCAGAGAGATTTGGGAAATGATGTTTTTAGCCGCATGATCGACCTTGATGCTGAGCGTGGTATCACCCCTCGTGATGGGCATACCAATTCGCATCGTGTCAAGCTCCGTCGAACTGGGATTATCAACATGCAGATTCTCCAGTCCTACTTGGACGGCAAATGCGAGTTCGACACCAAAATTCTGGAAGCCATTAACTTCTTAGACCACCTTCTGCGCGAGACTCCGTCTGCCAATCTTATCAACATCAAGCGGTCGTACTTCGCGCGTAATACAACCAAGGACCGTGCGTTACTAGGAGGGGCCGTTGAGGCCATGAAGGGTGTTTATCAATCCATCCGTGCAGCCCAGGTATTACTGTCACTCTTGGTTAAGCTGGTTTTCGCTAACAAGTTTTCTAGTGCAAGACTCTGGTGGTCAACGTTGACGTGTCTAATTCTACGTTCTGGCACGAGTCCTCGTTCTTGCAACTTGGTTACCAAATGACTCAATGCGACAGCTATCTGGACATGTTGGCTAAGATTAGGCCGATTCAGAGCCTTCATGGCCAGTGGAGGGATTCTCCGCAGTTCGTCCAATTGAAGCGCCTTGCGAAGAACGAGTTCAGAGTGACGCACCGTGGCTGCACGAACCGTAAGTATAGCAGTGGCCGTGTCAGTATCCTGAATATATCTGCTAACTATCAAAATAGCCACTAAGATCTGGAAGTGTCACCGGATGTCAGACAAGACGAGCAATACCTACAAATTTGATCTGAGGGACCGTACAACTAACACAGTCACCCCTAATACATCTGTGTACGACTACTACATGAAGCGTTACGATATCGCCCTAGAATGGCCCGACTTGCCTGTTGTCGAGACCACCAAAAAAGGTGTCGTGTATCCGATGGAGCTTTGCTTAATGGCTCCGTCGCAACGCTATCCGTACAAGCTCGATGAGAAGCAAACCGCGGCAATGATCAAATTTGCTGTGACTAAGCCAGAGCAACGTAAGCAGACCATTCAGGATGGTTTGGACCTTCTTGACTGGAAGAATGACAAATTCCTTATCAACTATGGGCTTAACATCGACCCCAACATGCTCAAGACCGAGGCTCGTATACTAAAGCCTCCGGAAGTTCTCTATGGGAAGAATATGACTGCTGCTCCTGGATTTTCTGGGCGTTGGGATTTGAGAGGTAAGGTTTTCTTGAAACCAAACTCAGCCCCGCTCAAGTCTTGGGGTGTATGTGTAGTTGGATCAGGGTAAGTCAAGGTCTACTCACCTATACCGGTGGAGTCTACTAATTTACCACAGACAGCAGCGGCCCGCTCTTCAAGCCTTCATCACGAGCTTTATTAGTGTTTACCGAGGCCACGGTGGAATAGTCGAGAACGCTACACCATTTATTCTCACCGGAGTTGCAGACATTGCAAAAGCCGTGGACGGGACATTCCAAGGCGCAGGCAATGCAGCCAAGTTGCGGCCTCAGATCCTGATATTTATCCTCCCGAATCGATCTGCTGAGGTGTATAAGCGTATTAAGAAGAATTGTGAATGTCGCTTTGGCGTCATGTCACAGTGCATACAGGGCTCAAACGTTTTGAAGAATCAGGCTCAATACCATTCGAATGTGTGCATGAAGTTCAATGCCAAGCTGGGTGGTACCACCTGTCGTGTGAAATTGGTTAGTTAATTCCATGCAGTACGAATAATTGTTCTAACATATTGGCAGGCAAGTACCACGGGCCATTTCAAGACGCCAACTATGATCATTGGTGCTGATGTTTCGCACGCTGCACCTGGAAGCCAGCAGCCATCTATGGCTGCTATGACTGTATCAATGGATACGACTGCTACGCGTTATGCGGCTGCTGTCGAGACTAATGGACATCGTGTCGAGATGATCGCAACCAGAAACCTTGAGGATATGCTTAGACCACTCTTTACGGAGTGGGCTCAAACCGTTGGCCAAGGGCGTATGCCAAAGCATATCTACTATTTCCGAGACGGTGTTTCCGAAGGCCAGTACCAGGCTGTTCTGAAAGCCGAAGTTGCAGACATTAAGCGAATGGTCTATGAGATGAGTGCTACTAATCCCAATTACGAGGTTTGTTGGATTTACATCATACTAGGAAGTTTGCATGCTAATGTTTTGTAGTGCAAGTTTACTGTAGTGGTGGCGGAGAAGCGTCACCATATTCGTTTCTTCCCCCCTCGTGGTATGGCCTCCGACAAGAACAACAATCCCGTCCCTGGAACCCTTGTAGAGAAAGACGTTACGCATGTCAACGAGTACGATTTCTATCTTTGCTCACATGCGGCAATTCAAGGCACAGCTCGTCCAACTCATTACCACGTTTTGTTGGATGACGCAAACATGGAGCCCAATGAGTTCCAAGCCATGCTCTACGAGCACTCTTACCAGTACATGCGCGCGACTACACCGGTTTCACTATGTAAGTAACTACAAGCCGACTTTACAGGTTCCCATGCTGATCATCAATAGTTCCGGCCGTCTACTACGCGCATCTAGCCTCCAACCGCGGTGCTGCTCACGAGAACAAATCGCAGGATGCCATTCTCAAGGAGAAGTCAACCCCATCCTCCGACCCACCTGAGACTGAGACTCCACCGCTCATGCCAATGCTCAACGCCACGGGCATCAGATATGGAATGTGGTACATCTAAGTCAACAACAACGGGTCAAACACAGCTGTATTGTAGAAGCACTTTTCTTTTATCCTTTAAGCTTTTCCATTCGGATATCTCAGCTGCTCTATGCAGCCAGACACGCTCAAAGAACTTCACCAAACCTTGATCTAGGTCACCTACATGTCGCCTTAGGCCAAATACTCGATATCCGTGGTCTGATCTTGGTGGATATGGTGGGGTTTTTCATGGCGTGCATTTTCTCCTTGGCTGTATTATTTACCTTGCAGAAATATGTTTACCCTCACCTGATGTACCCCTTGATATTTAACACCACCATCTGGTTTTCGTACTTGTACGTCGATCAGGTTGGTCAAGGTGGTCATCATTAGCCCTCTCTCAGTTCGGTAGTTACTCGGCTTGCTACACCAATCAGTGGCCTTGGCTATCGCTCTGCAGTTTGTGGCTCTCTACAGAGGGAATACACTTACTCAGCTCTAGCAATTCAGCCTAATTGGCTTTGCATGGAGCGCTGGCTTCCGTGCCCTTGTTAGTCAGATCTTTCTGTGCTTGGCTTGGTTTGCGATTCAGAAAAGGATTAGATAAAACTCAAAAAAAGAATGAAAATGCTTCGATGCAAATATTGGTTCCTTTGCTGAGCGAGTGACTGTGAAGCGAGTGTTTTGAGATCATGGCTAACTTGAGGTTTAAAAGGCCTTGGGACCTTACAGTTGGTGGCTAATAGGCGGCAATTTAACTGCGTTCTGTTCTGGATTTCCATCTCAATGAGTGGGTTTCTCTCAAGATCTCGAGACTAATCCATAGAGTTTACGAAGACTACGTTTGGAGTACCGTACGTGCTATTCTGAAAAGTCAAATGCAGACTGAGAAGATTTCGTACGATAGAAGGATTTAGACGTGAGCACTCGAGGTAAGCAACAGAATCTTCGTACTGGCGCATTTCGTAGGGTGTTTAATTCGAACCCTCAGACTGCAATTCATGAAACTCAGATCATCGCCTTCTTTCCCCAGGTACCTATTCAATCACCATTGAGACCCAGAAGCATCTTTGGAGACATCAGTATTTACGTGAGTTCCCGAGGCAAAGCAATAGTATATTTCCCCGCTTGTGCAATCTCGTAGATATAGAAGGGGCTTCTATTGTTTTAAAGCACGCCACAGAGTCTTTGGAAATAAACTCCTATATTCTTTGTTATTGGAATAGTAGGTTGGAGGAGGGGGTGTGCGAGATATGTACTGTTTCGCAGGGAGTTTAGAGTACTGCGTCTTCTTTGTTGTGGGAGTTAGTGGGGTTTTGAGAGTGGATGGGTGGATGGGTGGATGCTGGGATGCGGGGTGTGAGATGAGTTTGGGGGAATAGGGGGTTTGGTTGAGATGAGTGAGAGAGGTTGGGATGGAAAGGGCACTGGGTTTTGAGTCAAGATATATCGAATTTATGGATTAAACTGTCTTAATCTTCCATAGGTCTTCCCACCATCGAAACCTAATATCAAAATTATCAGAGAACGATTCAGATGTGCACAACCTTCCCACATAACCCATCAACTCAAAACGCCCTTATCTCCCTACCTCCGCGACTCCCATACCCATCATGCGCCCAATCACCAGGAGCGCAAATCAAGACATTAGGATTTGTGTATATTTAAGACACTAGAATCGTATAGCATGCCCTAGCTGAGGATTTTCGGGAATAGTACGGTGGTCGCGGGACCGTTGTGGTTATGCCGGGACGGTTGCAGCGAGGGAGGGGATATTTTGGGGGATAGGTGCTAGTCGCTAGGCATGATAGGTGTGATGAGGGTTTCGATTTAGGAGGATGTGGGGTTGGGAAAGGTTAAGAAGGTGGTTCAACCTTTCTCGGTGCACGCTGAGTACGCGAATACTCGCTGAGTACGCGAGTACACGCTGCTGTGGGCAGAACATGTATTGTTCCTAGGCATAACCTTGCCATTGCTTGGTTAGCCCAGTAGTAATAAGTGTTACCCTAGACAATGCGGAATTTGTGAGCCGCTTTCCCTCTACTCCTGCCTCACCCTCGCCAAAAATCCATCAGTCTCTTGCGCATATTGAGCGTAACCTATCTGGCATCGAACAATTAACATGTATACACTTTGTGTGGGGCAAACTCGGCGCCTCTTGGCAGCCCCCAGGTCCAGTTTTTTGGGCCCAGAAGCCGCCTAGAGATCCCAAGCACTCCCTCCATCTAAGCGACTGAGTCTATAGAGTGGGTGGGTAGGGCAAAAGTGCGTTATTGGCTGAATTCGAAGAGATGGAGGGAAATACGAGTGGGGATGGACTGCCTATTTATCCTCATGTTCTTCACCTTGTTGTCGAGGCCGTTGGTAATCGGTGGCAACGAAGTGGCAATTGCCACCTTCTATGCCTTTCCGTGCGCCCACTCCGCTTGCCGATAGCCTCCAGTCAAGCTGGTCCTTGTTCTCTTCACCCCTCCTCCCTTCCCCCTCTATCAAACCCACTTCCATGCTCTTCCACATCTCAGAATCCTTTGCAATCCTTGTTCATCTCTCGCAAACATGAACTCTAGTCTTAGGAATGTTCAATGAATGCGAGAGAATGTTTAGAGGATATAGGTAGAGATGAAAGGATTGAAGATGTTTTGGTTTTCGGAGAGTCGAGAGTTTTGGGAGAGAAGAGATATTACGGAGTTTGTCTTATACTCTAAATCCCTTTCCTTTCCCTTCTCTTCCTCTACGCGTCCTCCCTACCTCGTCATCGATTATTAAAGCCATTGAATCGACTCTTTCCTCAGTTTGAAGATTAATTCTAGGTCATTGAAGACGAACGAAAGACCGCACCCGGTTTTTGAGAGGGAACAACTTTAGTTTGTGTCAAGGGGTTTTAAGGGGTGAAAGGATGAGGGTCCATGGATGCCCAAGATAAGCCGGTTAGTCGTTTTGGGTTTTGGTAAAGTTGTTGAAATTGGGAGGGTGTTTATATGTTGTGGGTGGAGGGTTGTTGTGCAAGGTACTGACAGCATCTTGTTAGTCTGGCAATTTACGGCTTCAGGAAAAAGAATCCTATATCTGTAAGCGTTTCAGAATTATCGCATAGTTCAGATCGAGTCAATTACTACTAGCAACTGTCTTCATGGATTTCTTATCCGACCTTCCTCTTTACCCTCTACAAACTAGAAGTCCTTTATATAGGGGTCAAAATACACAACTCTCTGCATTCATTCCTATCTTCTTCACATCCTTCGTCAAATATTGACAAATTCTAGAATTCGCCAACGCTTCTATCCTCTATCTTTGCCATCCGCGGTGTTGGAAACAGTGATGCGGATAGTGGTGGATTTTATGGGTAGTTTGCGGTAGGGTTTTTCTCTAATATGCGAAGAACCTTTATATTTAGTATTTTGCAAGGCCAGGGAGAAGAGTTGTCTGTGTATGAGACTAATCGCGAGTCTCCCTTATACCTTAGGGAAAATAAGAGGTCTTAGGGTAAGGTTGCAAAGACAGGAAATTGTGAAGAGATAAGCTGATGATTGTGATGTTAAATGAGTTTGCGGGCGGAAGCTGGTGTCTTTATGAGTTATTGAGGGAGACTGTGGGATATTCGAAGATGTTGTGGGTTGTTTAACCATTATGCTTAATAGCTATTCTCTTCGTGTAGAATAAAGTGATAATGATTGCAATTCTCTTAAGCCCTTAAGCCCGGTGAGATCCTCAAAAAACCTCAACCCCGCGAACCTTAGCACTCTTACATTCCTCCCCAT
>JAABUL010002109.1_pt1 | contig 34407 bp, 7 predicted proteins | sample 5559151 | NCBI WGS metagenome assembly JAABUL01 (sample SAMN10711876, study PRJNA513368) | rock metagenome | isolation source: Antarctica rocks | place: Antarctica: Victoria Land, Pudding Butte sud | reverse complement strand
CCTGGGGCAAATATCTAGGCAGATTGGGCGGGATTAATAGTTTAAGATTGGCGCTAAGCCTAATTAGGCAATAATATCGCAGATCTTTATGGAATTCGTAACAATTGTCTATCTTTTCGAAAAAAAACTACGTTCTCGTAATTATATTATAAGATAACAATTGTAAGATTTGATTTTGCATACAAACAAGCAATCTATCGTAATATCGAATGTCAATAATATTGAAGCAAAGACGCCAAAGCTATACAAGCATGTAAAACAAAGAAAAAGTGTATAACTTATATATCTATCTCTTTTGAAACGCCTGCGAAGATAGCGACGAAAATAATCGAAAATTATTGTTAGAGTTAATGCAAATAACAATAAGATAAAATCGTCGATTTGATGCAATTTGAATAACAAGAATAATCTATAAGAGAGACAATACGACAACGCTATTTAGATGTCTTTGAGATCTTCTCTAAGTCGATTTTAGAAATAAATTTGAAACTTATCTTTTTAATATTCGAAATAATAAAGCGAAGTATTTGATAACTCTTTAATTTATTTACGATAAATGCGATAGATATAATAGAAAAGTACTGCAAAAACGCGTCGATTTTGATAGTATTAATGCGTTTATTTTGATTCTTTCTTATAACGAATTTTATTGTTTTTGTTGTTTTTTTGTCTATAGATTTGATGCATAATTTTAGAGTAATAGAAACGATAATAGAGATAACGTAAAAACTTATTGACAATATTGTTAATAATATAAATTTGATAGATATCTAGATGCGATCGATTTGCATTTGTTTGCTATACAAATATAGATTAATTTTATTTTAAGATACTTCTAGAATATTATTGTTTAATATTACTCTTGTCTTAATATTTTTAATAATATATAGACGTGCTTTAAGAATAATCTTGTTTATATCTACTATATAGATAGATAGATATATGCGTTTGTCGACTATTTTTTTGCTAACAATATTTTGTACAATAATAGACGAAACAATATCTAGACGTATATATAGATTAACGCTTTTAAACAATAGTAATTTGTTTATAAAACTAGTACTAGAATTGTTGTTCGCGCAAACAATTATCGATTTTTAATTGTCGTTTTGAAAGAGCTTTGTTTTAAAGATTGCGTATTTATTAGACGACAACTTGATTTTGTAGATATTTAAGATTGCATATTTTATTCAATTAATATATTGCTTGCGCTTCTTGCTTTAACTAGAATAAATATCTATTTAATAGCAATCAAATATATAATTATCGAGTTCTTGATAGTCTTTTAGATAGCTAATCTAGTAAATATTGCATAAATAGAATAACATATTGTAACAAGTAGTATAACTATTATTAAAGTCTTTCTCTAAAGATACTTAATTGTAAAATGCAATTATTGTTTCGTTAAATTAAGTATTCGTAGTAGCGTATTTAATGTTTGTAGACGTAAAATAATACGTCTCGTTGTTATCTAGATAGACGTTCTTTGCATATATAACAAAATAAATATAAGAGCGCGTTTTCGTTTAATTAGTTAGAAACTTTTAATAAAAAGATAAAGCTAGATATTGCGAATATTAACACAACGACAATAGATTTTCTAATTGATAATTTCGATTACTCTAATATTTTCTAGTTTGCGACAATAGTAAAGATATCTAAATTTGTTAATATTGTTGCGACAATAATTGATTAAGTAGACAACGTTCTATCGCTTTTATATTGCGCTAAAATATAGTCTTCTTTTTATTGAATCAATCGATAGAGATGTTTGCACTTGCAAACAATTTAGTATCGTATTTAATAATACTTTTATAGTACTCGATTACGTTTTTTAACGTCTTAACAAACTTATTTGAATTTATATATTTAGTAGATTGTTTAACGTTATAACGTAGTTTGTTATTTAGATTCTTTTATATATAAGTAAAAGTTGCAAAGTCGACAATATCGTATAATTGTTTATAACAAATAATAGTTTAAATATAGTTGTTTGTTAAACGTTCTTTTTGTGCATTTTGTATAATATAGTGTTTTGTCTGCAACTTGTCGAAGATCTTAGAGATAAATATTTTATACTTGTTAATTAGAGTTACGCAAAATTCTTTTGATTAACTAAGTTTTTTTTGCAAATATCTTAATTAACTAGTAAATCAAATTATAACAAATTTGCATAGACAAAGATACAATTGTTTGTTTATCTTTTTTGTTGTTGTTATACGTCTAACTTGTTGCGTAAACATATAAATATTGCAATAGAAGATATCTTTTTCGAATATTATATAGTTGCTTGTTAAATAAGACTTCTTTAATAGTTCTAAATAAAAATATTCTACATTAGATAATCTAAATTGCTTCGATCTTATTGTTACAATAACAATAGAAGCGTTTTGTAGATACGTAGATTTAAGATTAGATATCGAAGACTTTTTAATAGAATAAAAAACAATGTTTTGTAAACAACTTTTGCTTTTGTCTCTATTATAATTGTAGTTATCGTTCTCTTTTGTATAGTTTTGTAATATACGTATTTATTAACATCGTGTATCTTGCAATAGTAAGACGTTATAATAATAAGAAAAGATTTGTCTCTTATAAGAATTTTGCAAATTTCGTAGTATAAAATTATTCTAAAGAGATGCTTTTTTCGATATTATCTTCGACGTCTTTGATATTGCTCTAAATAATGTTTGTTTCATCAAATTAGAAGCTTTCGATTGCACAAATACTTTTTTTGTATCGATTTTGCTATATAGTTTTTGCAATATTCTTTTAATCTTAATAGATTAATTGTTTATTAATTAAATAAAAGTATCAATATTTAATTTCGAAATTATATTTTAGAAATCTTGTTCGACAAAATTGTTTAAACAATTGTCTTATACTTCTAATGCGTTATAACAAGCATATATAATCTTCAATTGTTGCTCTATTGATTTTGCTATCTTTATTTCATTATAGCGTTAAGTAATTGTCTTACGTCTTTCTTAATAAATAATAAAGATATCTTTGATAAAATAAAGAAAAAAAAGAAAAAGAACGAGATAGATTTTTTGTTGTCGTTTAATTTGATAGCGACGACAAAATCTATAGAAAGATTGTCGTCGATTGTAAGTTTTGTCAAATTAGAGTCTACTAAAAAGAATCTTTTCTTTTTAAATAATTTTCTTATTGATTTTTAGACAATGTAGTAGACGAAATGTTCTTCGCAAGCAATATATTATTTTGTTGTTAATACTGCTTTATTGCAGCAAGTCTATCGATAAAAGATAGATAATTGTAAACTTGTTAAAGCTATTATTTGTTAGAAATTAGTAGATCTAATATAGATATAATAGATAAAGTAATTTTGATTTCAACTATCTAAGATGCCTAAGACAGATATCTAGACAGGTCGGCCAGAATTAAGGGTCTAAGATCGGCGCTAAGCCTAATTAGACAATAGTGTTGTAGATCTTTATGGAATTCGTAACATGTAGTCTAAAAAGAAATTAATTAGTAATATAATTACTATTTCGACAAACTCTTTTGCAAATTCTTTGATATTAAAAAATATATTAGTATTTTGAACAATTATTTTGTTTATTTTTATAGTTGTATTAATTATACAATATTTGATCTTCTTTTTTTTATTTATTAGAAATTAAGAATTTCGATAGAGATTATAACAGTATTTTAGCAAATCTATCTAAAGATATTTCTCTAATATCTTAATTACAATAGTATTTAATATTCGAAAAATTAAAAATTTCGAAACTTGCTATATTCTATATTTTATAATTGAAATTTTCTAATTAAATATAATCTCTAATCTAATTTTATCTATTTTAGTAAAACTTTATATTAAAACAATTTTACAATTAAAAAGTATTATAATTTAAAGTTTTTGTTTTTGCAAAAAGAATTTAAATTCTATAATTAGCTTCTGAATATATTTCTTAATAAAATAAAAATTATATCTAATATTTAAAAACTTAAATATTAGAAAAGAGTTGTATTTTCTATTAAATTTTTTTTTAAAAATTCTTTGTAATTAATAATTTTAATATTTTTTTTTAGTTTAGATATCTATCTGAAATAGAATTATCTAAATTTTTTGCATTTATTAAATTTGTTTTTTAAATTTTCTGTCTATATATTGTATTTATTCGAACAAATAAACGCAATATAGTAAAAGATTAACAAAAAATATTAAATTTTTGAAACAATTAAATAGTAAAAGTCTCTTTTATAATATATAATCGAAAAGTTCGAATTATTAATAATTTTAGAGATATTTAAAATATAGTATTAATTCGAATATTTGTTTAATTCTAATTAACTATATTAATAGACAAATAAATACTAGTACTGTCTATTTGCTCTAATTAATTAGAATTTTGTTAATTCTTTTTTTTTTATTTTATTTTGCAATACTGTTACTCTAATAATTTTTATTTTTATTTTCGAAGATTTTCTATAGTTAGATTTGCAAAATTGAACAACTGTATTAACTAAACAATTATTTAGAGATTTAAAAATTTCTCTAAGAATACAATATTTTTATTCTTATTACTAAAGCAATTAGCAGATATTTTTAAAATATTAATATATTTTTTTTTGTTTCTAAAATAAATTGTTAATTTTAGAAAGTTATTATCTATATTTACAAAACTTATTTAAATACTTTGCTAAAAAAATTAATATAATAGAATTCTATAATCAAATTGAGAAATAACAAAAATATAAATATAAATTATTATTTTTTTAATTAATATTTTTATATCTTTTATTATTTTTTCGAAACAAGTATATATTTTTGAAATTTCTATTAGTAAAATAGAAATATCTTATTAAATAACTAAATTAGTTTTGTTTGCAAAACTTTTGCTAATATAATTAATTTTTGTATTATTATTAAATATTGCTTTAATTTTTATATTTTCTAACTACATTTACGCAATTAAACAAATAACAAAATATAAAGTTCTAAAAAATTCTACTTTTGCAACAATATTCTTAAAATAAACAATTTTAATAGATTTAGCGCTAATTAATTTTACAATAACAATTGTCTCTTTCTCTTTTCTAGTAAATTTCTAAGATTTTCTTTTTGTTACTATAGTATTAAACTTTTTATTAAAAAAAGAATAAAAGTAAAAACAATTTAAATTAAAACAAAAATCTAGAAAATCTATTAATTTTATTTTTATTTTTAAGATAAAAATATTTTGAGTTAGAATTTTAAAATCGATTAAATTTTTTAAAATTTGCAATATTTTTTTCGAATATTTTGTTTGCTATATATAGTTTGCAGAAATTTTTTGCTTCTTTCTAGATTTGCTTTTCTAATATTTAATAATTTTTAAATTAGAATTAATTATTGCAAAAACGTTTTCTATTATAATATTTTTTACTTTTATTTTTATTACTTTCTTCTTTATATATATTTTTCTATCTAAGATTTTTGCTATCTCTGAATAATTTCTAGATCTAACATTTTTAATTTTCGAGAATTTTTTTTTGATTCTTTTTTTAATTATCTTGATTAATTGCTCTATTAAAATTTTTTAGAATATCTATTATTTAGAAAATTTTTATTCTAATTAAGTTTTTTAAATCTCTACTATTGTCTAATTTAATTTACTATTTTTTTTATCTTTCGACAAAAAATTAGTATTTAATCTTATTGTTGCTACAATAATTATAGAATTTCGAGTACAATTTTGTACTTTTTATTAAAAACAAATTTTTACAATTTCTTTTTTAATTTTTGTACTATTAAAAGACAACTTTATTTTCTTGTTTTTAGAATTTTTAGATTTATAGCAAATTTTGATATTTTTGTTTATATAAATTTTTTTATTTGCTATCAAAATTGTTAACTCTAAACAAATTTATTATCTATACAAATTGTAACAGAACAAATACTTATTTAATTAAAATTAAAATTAATTGTATTTAGAAACAAAAACAGATTTTTAATAAATTTAAATTGTTTTTTGAAATAGACTTTAAACTATTATTTGAATTTAAAAAAATACAATATATAAAATTTCTTATAGTTGTATTGTTATTGTTTGTTAAATTATTTGATAAATTTTGTTTTTTGTTATTTTGCAAATACTATTAATCTTAAGATTTTCAAAAACTTGTATTAAGATATTTAGTATTTTGTTAATTTTTGTATTTTTAATTGCAATTGCTAATAATACTAAAAAAGCAAAAACTATCTTTAATATAATTTTCTTTTTTATAAGATCTTGCTTTTTGTTTACTATATTTATTAATTTATTTATATTAATATTCGCAGTTTGCTAAATAGTCTAATTGCTATTAATATTTATTTCTTATATAGTTATTTTATTTTCGATCAATTTTATAATTGTTTTATATAATAGTTTAAATATTATAGTAATTGTGTTGTTTAAATTAATTCTATACTTTTGCATTATCTTAGTACAAATATTGCAAAAAAAACTCTTTAAATATTACAAAAATCTAATATATTTATTAACTTAATTAAGTCTAATAAATTTTAAGAAAATAACTTTAAATTATTAATTGTATTTATAGATATTATTCGATTTTGTTTTTAATATGTCTTTTAAAAACTTTAGAAAAACACGCAAATTAATTTTCTAATCTAAATTTCTATTTTTATATTTCTTTTTTAATCTATTTATTATTTTAAACTATTTTTTATTTGTTTAGACAACAATAGACTTAATAAAGTTCTCTATAAGTTTATTGCAATATTAAGACAATTTAATAATCTTATACTAAAAAATAATTTTATATTTATTACAAAGATTCGAGAATTAATTTAGAAAATTAATAATATTAAATTTATTAAAGTACGATACTTCTAATATTTCTAAAAAAGATATAGAAATTATATAGTAATAGAATTCTATAATTTTTATAAAATTATTAAGTAAACTTGTTGTTAATATAGATATATCGAAAAAAAGTTCTGCAATCTTTCTATTGTTCTAAGATATTATTTCTAGAAAAATAATTTAATAACAGATAATAAAAGTAATAACTACTAAATTAAAAAGATTGATAATAATAGTTAATTTAAATAATAATATTTTTAATTTGCAAGTCTCTTTCTTTTCTTTGCAAGAATATCGAAAAAAGATTTTTTTTTTTTATTTTGTGTTGTTTTCTTGTTTATTATTTCTTTATCTTCTTAATTGTTTATAAACAAATATTTTTAATTTATTGTTTTTTTCAATTAGTTGTCAATCTACTATTAACAAATATTTTTGCGTTAAAAATCTATTTTAGTCTCTATTAAAAAAAGAGTTTAAATAGTATTTCTGTTTCTAAGTAAATAGATTAATTATATTGCTAAAAAACTTCTTTTAATAATATTACTATAGTTAGCGAACAATCTATTGTTTTAATAGTAGATACTAGTTGCAATTTCGATAAAATATTTTAATATTTTAATTTATAATTTTTATTGCTATTTTTAATACTTTAATTTTGTTTTTTCTTTTTTTGCTTTTTGATCTAATAATATCTTAATTTCTAAATTGTTAATCTTATATTTTTGATTTTTGAAATTTTTAATTCTAATAGTTTGTTAGAATCAATTTGTCTTCTATACTCTTTTTTTGTATTTTTGAGTTTTTGAATTTCCGAATTTCTAAAATTGTTTTTAGAGATATATCGACAACTTGTTATTCTAATATTTGTTGTTATAACTAAGTTTTTGTATTAAACTTTAATATAACAAAATAGAAACAAAATTTCGATTAGTAGACAACTATAACAACAGAGACTTATCGCAATATATATATAAATTGCACTATATAGTCTAATAGTATATTAAATAGCTAAGATTCTAAAATCTAAGTAAGAGAGATCGTATATATATTGCAGATAGATTGCTAGTAATAATAGTAGACATTTCTAAGTCTATATTCTAACATTATCTGATTATCCGACTACAGTGTTAAACAAAATTAATATAAATCTAAATAACAATTTTGATTTCTAAAGAGTTTATAAATATAAACTTTTTACTTTCAAATAATTTATCAACTATTATTAAAATATATTGAAAAATCTTTTCTTTATAGTAATATAACAATAGAAAGATAATAAGATTGCAAAATATATTTTGCTAATAACAATCTAAAATAGACAAAAATTTTAATAAATTATATTTATATTTGCAATTTAAACAACTTTTAACGTATTTCTTAATATCTAAATATAGTATAAATTAATAGTAATAACGTTGTATTTTCTTAAATATTGCAATTTTACTCAAATATTTAGCACTTAATAATTTATACTAAAACTTAATTGTTTTAACTGGAAAAACATTATTTTTGTTTCGAAAAATATATATTTTGTTTCGAACAAATAAATATTTAACTTTAATTGTTAAGTATTTAATTATTGTGCAATTTTCGAATTTCAACTTAATTGTTTTGCGAAAAATAATTAGAATTTTTTGTTTATTAATTTTATTAATTTTCTTAATTTGTTTTATTTTTTTGTTATACAAATATATTTTTAATATTTGTCGAACAAAAACTTCGAAATCAAATTCTATTTTAGATTTCTTCTCTTTTGTTAAATTGATTGGAACAACAAACGTAAATTAATTAATAAAAAAAATTATAAATATAGAGAGTTAAAATATAAATACGACAAATATATTTAACAAAAAGACAAAATTCAAAGATAAAGATAAAGAAACTATAAATTAAGAAATTGTAAATACAACAATAATAAACAAAGAATTTTTTTTTTTAGCAAAGCGAAGTTTATTTTGTTAAAGTAATACAAATATTGCAAACAATAAAGACGTAAATAGTTCTATATTTTTGTTAGTTACTAACAAAATCTAAGTAAATTTCTTGCAAGTTTTTGCAATTCTCTTGTTAACAATTAGTTTAAACTTAATAAAGTTTTAAAACAAACAAATTAATTTAACTATTAAATTGTAGATAACACTTAATAGTAGCAAAATTAATATTATAGCTTTAATTGTATTTAATTTTAAGCTATATTGTTTAAGAATTGTTTGTTGTTAAAACTAATTGAAAAAATTGTTCTTATTAAAAAGTAAATTTTGCAATTGTTTAATTAAACTATTTGATTTCGTGTTTAGTATACTTAATTAATAAATAATTTTAAAATTAAATTTAAACAAAAACTTAATTTAACAAGCTTAATAACAATTGAGTTGCTTAATAGTTATAAAATATTTTAGATTGCAATAATTAATAATAATCTTGATAGATTGTTAAACAAATATATTGATAAATTCTAAATATTATTTTTTAAAAGCGCAAACAATAATTAACAATTTTCTGTTGTAAATCTTGTAGTTGCACTTTGCGAGCAATATAGTTTTAAACATATAGACTATTAAGTAAAACAATTTATTTAAACTTATTTGTAAAAGTACAACAACAATTACAAAATTAAAAATATCGCTTTTGATTTAAATCTTTAAGTTAAGATTAAAATAATAAAAAATAAACTAATTAATAAAAACTTTTTTAAAAACTTTGAACATAAAATTCTTAAAATTGTTAAATTATTATAGGAAACTAAAATTCTTGTTTTCGAACTTGCTAAACACTAACAAAGATTTAACTAAATTCAAATAGTTATAAATAAATTGTTAATAGAAGTTTGCAAAATCTAGAAAAATCTATATATTATATATACAAATAAAAGCTTTTTATTTAAAAACATATTTAATTTTCTTAAAATCTATTCGAATTTCTTTAATAATAATAATTAAATCTAGATATTTAATTTACTTAATAAAGAAAATATATTTATTAATATTTAAATAAAGATTTGAGTTATAAAGCTTAGCAAAAACTTTATTTATATAGTTTATTTTTAATTTTTTTAATATTATTGTAAATTAAGATATTATTTATATAGATTGTGCAAAAATTGTTTAAGTAGAAACTAAGAGTTTTATTAATAAAAGACTAGAACATAGTTCAAACGTTGTATAACTTAAAAGATATTATAATATACTTAAACAAGTTGTAATAAATAATAAAGATTGTTTTATATTTGTTATTAAGACGCATTCGAATCTTGTTAAAGACAACAATAATATTAAACTTAATATAGTATTTAATCTTGTATAATTGTTGCAAGATCTCTTAAACTAACAATAAAATATTGCAATTTTTAATTGTTAAAATATTAAAACTTCTATAGTTTACGCAAACGCACAAACTTTTATTAAACTTTTTAACTATAGAAGTAGAAACAATATATTATAAGATACTATTGCAAATTTAATTTTTGTCTTTTATATTATTTAGATAAACTCTTATTAATAATCTCTTTTTTTTAATAAAATATTTTGTAGACTTTTTTAGTTAAAGAAGTTGTTTCTAGAATAGAATTAATAATAGAATTAATACTTCTATTAAACAACAACTTGTTAACTTTTTGCAAATTAAAAAGCTTAATTTATTGTTTAAATTTCAAATATATTTGCTTTTTAAGTTGCTTTATATTCGAAGAATTTCGTTTAAGTTTTGTATAAAATTTGTCGTAATTATTAAAAATAATAGTTGCAATATCTATAGTTTGTCAAAATTATAGATAATAGAACGCTTAGTTTCTATGTAGGAGCTAGAGCTTTGCCCATCTATATATATTAGTTGAAGCTACTTAAATTGATTACGTAATATCGAGTCAAATAGTATCGAATTAAGTAGTGCTAGCACTAGGCTAGATTAATTACAATATTTCGACATTTTTATCTAATCTAAATCTAGAAATTAGTTTTTACATAAATTATGTTTTATATTTTATTAAATTCGAAATTTATATTAAAACTACTAAGTCTTAAATATCTTTTTAGCAAAAGTAAAAAAAGTGCATAAAAGTTCTCTATTAGCAATTTATATATAGACATACGTATATCTACGAGTTCGAAATGCTCTAAAATTTAAAAAATATATAAAAAACAAAACTTTAACAAAAGATTATGCAAACGTTGTTAATAATATTCGATAACTTTATTAATAAAACAAAAAAAACAATAAATGCAAATTTGAATAAATAATGCAAAGATTAACAACAATAAATATAGCAACTATTTAATTGCAAATTGTTCAAGTAATTAAATTTAATATCTATATTTAAGATTACAAGTAATTTAATTATTAAATTAGTTTAAAAGTTTATTAAAACGCTTTAAATATATTACAAAAAAAAGCTTGAATTAGTTTATTAACTATTTGCTTTTTAATAAAAATATTTTTTAATTTAATTTAATTATTTGCGATCTTATTGCAAACAAATTGAATTTAAATGTTTATATACTTTGTTTAAGTATATTGCGCAAGATTTTTAGCAAACGCTATAACTCTCTAGTTGTCGCAATAGATAATAATAACAATTAGATACAATATTAAGAGCGTCAAAGCAAAAATTTTGACAACAACAAAAATTCTAGACGTAAATAATAACAATAAGAATAAATAAAATAATTGCAATTGCTTCAATAGTACTTAAAGTTAAACAATTTTCTTAACAATTTATGTTTGCTTAATATATTTAACTTTGCAAGTAGAAAGAGCAACAATTAATTAACGTTTAGATAATTAACTAATAGCGACACTCTTTAGATTAAAGACATACTTAAAAATAAAACAACAAATATTTTGATTTTCGTCTTAATTAACGTCGATATAATCTAATAAAAAACAAATACTCTTGTAAAAAATAAAACAAAGATTAAAAATATCTTAAAGATAATAAAATATTTGTTTAATAATTTTCTAGTAAGCGTTAATAAAATTAGAAGCATATTTGCTTATTATTAAGATAACAAAGACAATATTTAGTTAAATATCTAATATCGTGTATATAAGAAAATTAATCTTTAATTAATAAATATAATAATAATTCGAATCTACAATATAGTTTAAGTTAACAACGTATATTTTAAATATATTTATAAAAGTAACAACTAATTTATACTTTTATATTTTGTAGTTTTTTAATATCTTTTTTAGATATGTTTTTTAACTTAAATAAAAAGTTTAAGTCGCAAGATTGTACTTAATTTTGATTTTTAAATATTATTGAACAAAGCTTAAGTTAATTATTTTAAATTAACTAGCAAAAGTTCTTTTATTAACGTCAATAAATTTTCTATTAACGTCAACAATTAAAAAGTTGTCTATATAAATAACAATAATAGTAAAGTTATTAATAAAGACGCTTAAATCGAAGTTTAACAAACAAAAATAATACTTCTTAAAAGATATTACAAAAGTATTATATTATATTCGAAATAATTGCTTAAGCTTATAAAGAACTTTTTTAAATTAACAAATTTTTTTGTCTTGCTTAAAGTTATAAGACAATTTTATATAGATTTTTTTGTTAATGTTTTTGTAAAGAAAGACAATAACAACATTTATTTGCTCTAAATTTTAATTATTAATAACAACAAAAATAAAAATAATTTTGTAGCTTATAAACTTAATTATAATTACAAAGATTTTAATATAATTTAGATTTTTGCGTTGTTTAAAGTTTCAAACAACTTAACAAACTTTATAGCAAAGAATTTTATTATTAACTTTTTATTTAATTTTGTAAACTTATTTTTTACGAAATACGTAACGTTTGTTAGATGTTAAGCAAACAATATAGATATTGTTCTCTTTTAAAAATTTAATTTTGTTTTGTTTAACTAGTTGTTAGTTTATTTTATAATAAATATTTGTTATAGCTTTAATATAAGTTTTAAACTTATATAACTTTAATAACATAATTTTAAATAGTAAAACAAAAGAGTCTATAAATTTATTTTGATACAATCGAAGCTTTAAATGTCTTTGCAATACTAAATCAAAAATTTGAAAAGAATAAATTCTAAAACGTATCTAGTAATTTAGTTAATTTAGTAATTTTAGAGAACTCGTTAGAGTTAATAATAAAGTCGAAAAAGATATTATTTTTAAAATCGAAAAATAATTTAAAAAATGTAGTGCTCTTAAAGTCTAAAGAAGATAGAATTTCAAATAAGATAAATAAATTTAACTTAAAGTTCTTAATATAATTTAAAAACAAAACAACTCTTTGTTGTTGTTATAATATTGTTACGAAAAGTTTATTTAATTTAGTTTTCACAAAATTTAAAAATTTATCAATAGTATTTGCAATGTTAAATTGCGTAAATAAAGTTATAGATAAACGTATATTGTTGTTTTAACAATTAATCTTGCTATAATTAGCATTAGAATTAAGTAATGTTTGCTTATTACTTAGTTAATAAATTTCTAATATTTGTTAAATCTTGTCTTTGTTATTTATTATTAGACTGACCGCGTCGGGTCGGGTCATCGAGTTCGGGTCGGGTACCCGACCCGAATCGGGTCGGGTCGGTTCCAAAAGTTGGAACCGAAAAGTCGGTTCGGTTCCTAGGGTCAGAACCAACCATTCGGTTCGATTCCTAGGGTTGGAACCGAAACCCGACCCGAAAAACCGATCCGAATCGCCAAGACTTTTAATTAAATAATTAATAAATAGTATCTATAACGCCTATAGATGCAAATTATGCATTAATATTATTTTTTCAATATTTCAAAATTTAAATAGCATCTATAGACCTATAGATGCAAATTATGCATTAATATTGATTTTTTAATATTTAAAAATTTAAATAGCATCTATAGGCCTATAGATGCAAATTATGCATTAATATTGATTTTTTAATATTTAGAAATTTAAATAGTATTTATAACACTTATAGATATAGGTAATGCATTATAGTAATGCATTATTATTTTCTACAATTAATTAATAATTATTTTAAATTCATAGAATTTGTCTAAAAAACTAAAAATTAAAGTTTAATTCTAAAAATAGTAATTCTTGGCATAATGACGCAATTTTTCGGTTTCTTGGCGATTCGATTCGATTCCTAATATTGGAACCGAAAATCGACTCGGGTCGTGTCGATTCGTGTCCAAAATATTAGGAACCAACTCGGGTTTCGGGTCGATTCCTAGGGTTTGAACCGTCGGGTCGGGTCGGTTCCAAAAGTTGGAACCGAAACCCGACCCGACGATCAGTCTATTTATTATACAATAAATATACTTTTTTTTATATTTTACTAAAATTAAGAGTTGAATGCAATCTTAAAACTTTTATCAATTAATATTTAATTAAATTTTTAACGTTTCTTTTTACTAATTAATGCGTTAAATATGCTTGTAATTATAAAGATATTTAGTGCTTGTTTCGAAAGAAATAACAAAACGCTTAAAAATAAAAGAGATATTACAATATAAATTAATTGTTTAAATAATCTCTAGCTAGAGATTTACAATTAAGCTAGCATCTTTAATTATAATATTAATCTTTTGTATTAAAATTTAATTAAAATGTTCAATATATTTGTTTATTTTAAAAAAGATAGCAATTGTTAATTCGATATATATTTTGCATTCTTTGCGTTAAATTCGAAAGACTTTATTTATATATTTATTTTTATTATTAATACAAACGCGAATACATTTGTTGTCTTTATACTCAAATTCGTTAATATAGTACTTAAAGAAAGTTAATAAATTAATTTTATTTTTGTTTTTAAGACATTTTATTTGCGAATGTTTAATTTTATTATTTAGTTAAATACAAACGTAACAAATGTTATTAAAATTGTTTAGAGATATAAGTCTTATAATGTTGATATAAATAAGATTGTTTTTCTAGCGAGTAAATCTAATAGAAATTTAATAAGATGTTGTTTTGTTCTTTGCGCATACGCAAGAAACATAAGTATTATTTGAAGATAACTTAATTAAATCAAAAGCATTTTTACAAATTAACCAATAGATATTTTGTTTATTTAAATAATTAAATTGTTTATGTTATATAATTATTGCATTCTTATTAATTGTTAATAGAGCAATAATAACAATAAAGAATACAATAAATATTTCTAAATCTAAAAAATAAAGATCGAAGTTTTTAATTGCTTAAATTTGTTAAATGTTAATAAAAAAATATAACTAATAATTTTTCGAACAATACTAGGGTCTTTTAACTAATTATAGAAAATCAAATTGTAAAAAGAATTAAATATATATTATATATTGTAAATTGTAATATAATAAACTCTTTTATTTTTATGTTTAATAAATAAACAAATGCTTTTAATGTCTATAGCAAATAAATTGCTCTTTATGTCTTCGATTAATTGTTAAAATATTTTCGAATAAAATATAAAAATATTAGAGTTTTTAAACATATATTGCAAATATTTCGTATTAAAGATTTACTTGTGTAAGAGATAATTAACAACAAGAACTAACGTTATAGTTGTAAAGATAAAACAATTTAAGAACTACAAATAAGATTGTTATAACAACAAAAATAAAATAACGTTTATAAATTATTGTTTTAATAATTTTTTATTCTTTGTTATTGTTATCTTTGTTCTTGTTTTTGTTAAACTTAAACTTAAACTTGTTTTTATTCTTTTTAAATTTAGACTTCTTTTAATCTTTCTTTTAATTATTGTAATTTTAATAATATTTGTTTTTATTATTGTTTTAATTGTTTTTGAAACTATTGCTCTTTAAAGCGAGACGTAACTTTAAATATAAATTCTAGCAATTTAATTATTAATAATCGATTTTTTTGCAATTTGTGTACTTCTTTTGTTTAATATATACGAAGCTAAGATTGTTAACAACAACAAAAATGTTTCTTGTAATAACAACTAACTTAGTAGTTATTATTAAAATTAAAATAATATTAATAACTAAAATATCTATTAAATTAATATATTAAATCTTATAATTATAAATAATAATAAATAACTCTTACTTTTAAGTATTATTGTTGTAAAAAAATTTATGTTTAAATATTTATTAATTAATAAAGAAGCGAATAATATTGTTAAAATTAATTAAATATTTAAAGATAAATTAATTCTTATTTATAATTAGATTGCTTAAATAGATAGATAATTTATTAATAATATTGCAAAACTTAATTTTGTATTCGTTAATATTTTAAAAGTTAAAAATCTTAAAAGACTTAAATTTGACAAAAATTCTTATTAGTGTATTTAACTCTTTAAGTTTGCATATTTTAACAATCTTTTAATAAATCTCTTTAACTAAATTGTTTTTCTTTATATTGTAATATAAGTTTTTATTAACAATATTTTGAAGCGTATTTATATATTTTTTGTTATCGACGTCTTATTTAATTTGTTTTTCGATAATTATATTGAATAAATTAGTAGACTTAATATTTAATTTAACGTATTTTTAGAGCTTAATTTATTTAAGAACTTCGAACAAATCTTGTTTTTAAACAAGAAAGCTTACGTTATTGTTAATTTTAACAATTTGTTTTAGAATTGCAAAAAATAACGCGAAAATATTAATAGTTATAATAATATTAACATAATCTATTATTTTTTAAAGCTTTATTAATAACTTGTAAACAATAGACAATAATACTAATAAATATAGTAAAAAAATGCGATTACGCAATAAAGATCTTAATAAAAATATTTTAGTTGTTAGATTATAAAGATTAAGTAAATTAATAAAACTCAAATTAAATATCTAGTTTAATAAATACTCTTTAAAGAGTTTAAATAAAAAAGCTAATTAAATATACTTCTTTTATTAACAATATTAACTTAATTAATATTATTAATTATAAATTGAACAAAATTCTAATAGATAAACAATTAATAAGCTCTTAAATAAGTCTTATATTTTTGTTGTTCTATCTTAAGATTATAACAAACGTAGATTTAGACAAACTTAATAAACTTAATATATTTAAAAAATAAAATATTAATAAATAATTTTTAGTTAAATTGTTGTTTTTGTTTAATTGTAAATAAAGTTTGTTAATTATCTAAAATTTAATTAAGTTATTTAATCTTTTTATTCTTTTTTTGATTTTTAATAGTTATAAAGATAACAACGTTATTTTGCGTCTTTGCGATTGTTAAATCGATCTTTTTAGTTTTCTTATTTTAGTAAAACTAAGTATTAATTTTTTTAATTTTAGTCTTTTGCGTTTTCGCGATAATTAAGAGCTTTTTAATTTTATTTAAACAAAATTAATTGCTATTTAATCTAAAGTCGCGTTTAGATATTGCTTTTAAAATAATTAATAAAATTATTTTAATCTTTAAAGTATATTTGCGATTTAATTTACTAGTTTGTTTCGTACATTATAGTAAGAGAAATTAATTAGCATTTGTTTTAGTTATCGCGCTAACAAGTTGACTTATTTAATTATTAATAAAAGAATTTTTGCAATAAATAGAAAAACAAAGATTAAAAAGATTAAGTAATTTAGCTTTTTTATTAATGTGTCGAAGCAAAGTTTTGTTTTGCTTTAATAATATGTCTTCGATTAATTATTAATTATCTAATTATCGATTTCTAATTATATAATTGTTATATAATTGATTCTTCGATCTTTAAAGTTTATTATTGATAAATATCTATTAAAGATAATTAGCGTTCTTTAACGAAAGCAACAAGTTGCAAATAAGATAAACTTAGTTGTTTTTACAACTTATATTAGTTCTTTTAATAAGACATTTGTATCTAAAATCTTTAACTAGATATTAATTATTCAATTGTTAATAATTGAAGATTTTAGTTGTTCGAATAATTAAGAGATTAATTGTTCGACGAATTTTAACAACTTTATAGTTATTGTTTCGACAACGTTATAACATTGATATTTCAATTTTTGAAGCAATAATAATTTAAGTATCTAGATAATTGATTGTTAGCTTCTATATATCAAAAATTAACGAAAACTTAATTGATTATAGTAATTGTAAGTTTATTGTCAATTTAATTTATTAACTATACTTTAAGCATTTTAATTAACAAGCAAGTAAGTTTCTTGCCTTGTTTTGAGTTTATAACTTGTCAAAATAATAAATAATAGAACGCTTAGTTTCTATGTAGAAGCTAGAGCTTTGCTTATCTATATATATTGGTCGAAGCTATTCAAACTGATCACGTAATGTTGGGTCGAGTAGTGTTGGGCCAGGTAGTGCTAGCACTAGGCTAGATTGATTATAGTATTCCAACATAGTTACATTATTATTTATAACGCAAACTAGATATTTGTTGTTTTTCTTTAATTAATTTAGTATAGCGAAGTGTTTAAAAAATATTATAACTATTTTGTAGTCTTCTTTAATAGCGAGCTTCAAAAATGCAAAAACACTTATTTAATAGATGTTAACTTTCTTAGAAACTATATAGCTAAACTAGTAAAGAATTCAACCGTTGTAAAACTGTTGTACACCCGTCGAAAAACCGTCAAAAAACCGTGAAAAAACTATTCTAAAACCGACGAAAAATTGTTTTTCAACCGATTAACAACTAGGAAAATTCTAAATTTCGATCGTTTAACAATTAACAACCTCAACAACTATTAATCGCAAAAATAGATTTTAGAATTGAATCGCAATTGTTCAACAGTTGATTAAAAAATTTATTAAATTGAAAAAAAGAAAAAAATTAATTAGACTTCCTAAGTACTAGACTAGTAGAGAGATATATAGAGGGAATATAGATAAGAGAGTCACTTACGCGCATATGTTTTTCGTAAATTACGTAATTTTTCTATTTATAACTTGATAGTATTGATATTAATCAAAATAGAGACTTCTCGAGATAAATCGAAACTCTAAATTTAAGTTTGAACTCTAAACTATTAATAGAATTAATAAAAATAATAGAAAAACGTTCTAACAACTTCACGTATTAACAAATTAACGATTTAGATATTTTACTACTTGATATGCCAAGACTTAAAATCTCGATCGGGCTAGCTTCGAGACTTAGAATAATTTTCTCAAAATCTTTAAAATTTTCAATATTGGAATTAGCATCTATAGGCATCTATCCGTTGAAAAACCGTAGAAAAACTGTAGAAAAACTAATTTTCTAGTCTTAAACTTTTGTTTAAAATTGCAATATGAAAATTAGCATCTATAGACATCTATAGGTTGATTAATCGTTGTTCAACTGTTTTCCAACTGTTGTTCAACCGAAGAAAATCTAGATTTCCAAATTTCTAACTTCAAACCGTTGAACAATCGTTAAACAACTATAAAATATCTAGATTTCTGTTGTCCAACCAATGTACAATTGTTGTACAACTATTGTTTTAATTAGTAGAAAGCCCTAGACAAAGTTTTAAAAAACAAATATTCTAATTGTTTGTGTTAATTGTTAAAAATCTCTAACAATTAATTATTTAACAAATAGTGCTCTATACAATAATTAAAGTTAAATGCAAGAAATCATATACTATTTTTAATTTGTACGTTATACTTTTTTATTCAAAATATGCTAAAAATAATTGCGAATTGTTCTAATTTAATAATTAAACATTATAAAATATCAATATTTTTGCTAAAATTAATAACAGCTTAAACGATATAAATAATATTAGAGACAAATTTGTTATTATCTAGACGCAATTTGATAAAATTTTAGAATAATATAGTAAAAAGTTTATAAAACTTAACAAACTTTTTATTAATAAAAACTTTATCGAAAACTTCGATATTAATAAGTAGCATTGTTTTAATATAATATTTATCGAAAAATAAATAAACTTAATTTAAACAAATTTTGACGTAAAAATCTAGTTGCTAGTTGTTAAGCAACTTGTCGTTAATAATATTAGAACTAAATTTGACTTTAATAAACAAAATTTTATTATATAAATTAAATATAACTTTAAGTTTTTTTATTATTTTCTTTATAAGTGTTAACTTTTGTTTTAAACTACAACTCTTGTTAAGAACATTTAATATTTTGATTTGTTAAAATTATTTAAGTTGTTATTTAAGATATTAAAGAAACTCTTTTCTCTAAGTGCTATTAACTCGAAATCGTTAACATTATAAGTTTTAAGCTTAATAAAAGCTTTATTTTTAATTTTAGTTAACTTGTTTTTTGCAAAAGACATCTTTATAATATAATTTATATTTTGACTTAAAACATTTTTAACAAAGATTTAAAAACTTAATTTTGTTCTTAAGAGTTTAAAATTATATTTCGATATCTTATTTTCAATTGCAAGTAGAAATACGCATATTAGAGTTATTATTGTCGCAAGTATTTATATTAATATGTCTAGAAAATTTCAAAATATTAATACAATTATTGCGTTTATTAATACTATTAATAACTTATATATAGATAGAAGTTCGAATAATTGTTAAATAAGATCTTTTTATTTGTTAAAGTTTTAAATTGATTTTACAAATTAATCTAATAAATTAATTTAAAATAATATAGTTTGTCAAAATAACGTAGTAACTTTAAAATCTATAGTTTAAACTTTTGTTAAATTAATGTATTTTATTAACTTTTAATATAGAAACTTTAATTATTATAAATATAAAGCAATTATCGTATTAATTAAAGATTTCGATATTTTTTATAACAAATTTAAACAATATAATTTTAATAAAATTACATAATTTTTTATTTAAATTGTTCTATTAAACATTTAAGTCTTTAAGCAAATTATTTATTATTAAATAAAAATTAGCAAATTTATTAAACAAACAATACTTACTTCGCGGAACAATCTAGGTTTGATCTAGATTTTGAACCAAAAATTTGGATTCAACCTAAATCGAACCCAAAATACCCAACTCGAACTAGGGTTATTTCGATAAAATACGTAAGCTAGCGTATGGAAATTTATGTTTGTAATAAACTAGTCTATTTTAAGTAATAATATTGAAAAACTAGACAAAAAACTTTAAAACTTAATTTTTAAGATCAAAAATAAGAAAAGTTAAACGTAGAAAACTATGGCGAGAGAGAGAGCAAGTCGTGTACTATCCAACCAGTTCCGCGAAGTAACAATACTTAATTTCTCTAAAAATATTGTTAATAATTTTAATAATAACAAAACTAAGTTTAACTTTCTTAAAAATAAAATGTCGAAAAATAATATTAAACTTAAAAATTAATACAATAATTTATTGTTTAAACTTTTTAAAATTTCTAATAAAGACAAAGAAATCTAAAAGATATTTTTTATTTTTTATATTTTATAATTTTAACTTAAGATTACAAATAAAATAAATGTTATTAAATTAATTTTTTGTTTGTAAATTAAATTTGTAAAAGTAGTTATATTTGTTGTTGCTATTAAAGTTGTAAGCTATATAAATAGACTCAATAAATATGATTTCTTTATTTTAAAAAAAGAAAGTTTTTGTTTTAATTAATATACAATAGTTTTAAACAAATTATATTAAACTAATACGTTGTTGCGTTTGTACTAAAGACAATATATTGTTTTGTTTCGAATATTTATTATTAACTTTATTTAATTTGAATATGTTTTTAAAAAATTAATTTTAATTTTTAATTTATAAATATAATTAAAGTTATTTTTTTAAATTACTTTTAATTGCTTCTTAAAGAAATTAAGACGTTTCTTATTAATTTTTGTTAAAATTGTTAAATTAATTAACTAGAGTGCAACATCGATTTAATTTATTTTTATCTTCTTTCTTAATATATTTTTTATAAAATTGCGCAAAATTGATATTTAGCAATTAATATATCAAAAATCGAATTAATATATTTGATAAATCTATATTCTTAAACAAATTTAATGTAATTAGTTTGTTAATTATAATTTTATAAAAATTAAATCAAACAAGTAACAAAAATTAAAGTATATTGTTCTTAAATAGATTAAAATATTCTTTGAACTCTAAATTCTTTTTAAGATTGTTTTAATCTAATAGAGAACTTATAGAATAATAATTATAATAAGAAATACTATTAATATTTGATTAATATTTATTTATTAAAAATTTCTTAAATAACTTGCAATTCTTGCTAAAACTAAATATAACTTTATTCTTCGAAAATACTTTCTTGTTAATTATATTGCAAATATAGATAAAATGCAAATTATATAAATGTTTGTAAACAAAAATAAGAATTTAAGATTAAATATATATAATATTATACAAATATTAAAGAACTTATATTACTTGCAAGACAAAATTTTTAACATCGAAAATAAATATTGCTTAAAGTATTGTTTTATTGCGTAGCAAATCTTTTATTATACAAAAACAAAAATATTGCTTAAAAATAACAATAAAACTATATTGTAATTGTTGTTTTAGGAAATCTATTAATTTTATTCTAACAAATTTACTAATTTTATTTTAGCAAATTTACTAATTTTATTCTAGCAAACTTATTAATATTATTTTAGCAAATTTGTTAGATCAAAGTTAGAACAATTTGTTGTCTCTTTGTTTTAGCAAATTTACTAATTTTATTTTAGCAAATTTATTAAATTGTAGCTAGAACAATTTGTTGTTTATTTACTTTAACAAAATTATAAAAGAATTAACAAAATTAAATATTGTTAAGTTGCATATTATTTAAGAGATATTTATTATCGCAATTTAGATATGCTTTGCAAAGCGTCTATTCTAGTGATTCTATATCTAGAATTTGTTTTGCAAAACAAAACAAAAAGTAGCAAATATAAGTATTTTTAAGATACAATTTGCAAAATTGTGTTTAAAGAGATAGCTAGTATTATGTTAGAATTAAAGCTTTAATAATTAGTATATAATTAATTGACGAAAATACTAGCTATGCAAAACTAACTATATATAGAAAATAAGTATAAGTACTATAAGTGTTAAGACGATAGATATTACTTGTAGTATACTCGAGACTAAAAGACAAAAACTCGAAGAGTAATTGAAGAGCAAAGTCTATCTAGTCTAGAATTGTTAAAAAAAATAAACAAATATGTTGAATATTTTAACTAAATCTTAATACAAAAGATTAATACTATAATTAAAGATATTAACTTAATTGTAAATATTTAATTAGAGATTATTTAAATAATTAACTTATATTGCAATATTTTTTTCGTTGTTAAATATCTTATTATTTCTTTCGAAACAAGCATTAAATATCTCTATAACTACAAATATATTTAATATATTAATTAGCAAAAAGAAGCATTAAAAACTTAATTAAACACTAGTTAGCAAAAGTTTCAAAATTGTATTTAATTCTTAATTTTAGTAAAACACAAGAAAGAGTATATCTATTGTATAATAAATAACAAAAATAAAATCTAACAAATATTAAAAGTTTATTAACTAAATAATAAGCAAGTATTATCTAACTCTAATATTAATTACAACAAGACTAATTATTAAAATAACAATATTTGTTTATTTATAATTCTATCTATAGAATCTAATATTGCGAATACTATTAATAAATTTCTAAATTCTATAGAAACTAAATTAAACAAACTTTTTGTAACAATATTATAACAATAACAAAGAATTGTCTTATTCTTAAATTATATTAAAAACTCTAATAAATTAAATTAAATTATTTTATTTAAAACTCTATTTTTTTAAGTTATTTTTTGATTTTAAAGATAATACTTTTTTTAACTCTATTAAATTTAATAAGTTCTTTAAAACTACTAAATTATTAGATATACTTAAAACTTATTGTCTTTAAATCTTAATCTAGCTTTGCAAAAATACTTAAAGTTTTAATTATATTAAAATAAATTTGTAAATATTTCTATCTTGTTGTTTAAAATTAGATTATTAAAACTATATAAGTCTAAAATCTATATTAAAGTTATAACAAATATTTATTATAAAATAAATTAACAATTAACTAAATAAAACAAGATTAAATTCTTAAAAAAAATATATATCTATATTGTTTGCTTAATATTTAACAAATATTACGTATTTTATAAAAGATAAATTTAGAAAATTAAATAAAAATTAATAACAAAAATTTTGATTGCAAAGTTTGTTAAGTTATTAAAAGTTTTAAACAACGCAAAATTTTTAATTATATTAAAAAATTCGCAATTATAGTTAAGTTTATAAATTACAAAACTATCTTTGTTTTTATTATTGCTAACAACTAGAATCTAAAGCAAATAAATGTTGTTAATTTTTTTTTACAAAAATATTAACAAAGAGATCTATATAAAATTGTTTTACAATTTTGAGAAAAACAAAAAAATTTATTAATTTAAAAAAGTTTTTTATAGACTTAAACAATTATTTCGAATATAATATAATATTTTTGCAATATTTTTTGAAAAATGTTACTTTTGTTTATTAAACTTCAATTTAAGTGTTTTTATTAATAGCCTTACTATTATTGTTATCTATATAAACAATCTTTTAATTGTTAATATTAACAAGAAGTTTATCGATACTATTAAAAGAGTTTTTGCTAATTAGATTAAAATAATTGATTTAAGTTTTGTTTAATAATATCTAGAAATCGAAATTAAGCACAATTTTACAACTTAAAATTTCTATTTAAATTAAAAAATATATCTAAAAAAAATACTAAAAAATTACAAAATATAAAAGTATAAATTAGTTGTTATCTAAATAAATATATTTAAAATATATATTGTTAATTTGAACTATATTGTAGATTCAAATTATTGTTATATTTATTAATCGACAATTAATTTTCTTATATATACAATACTAGATATTCGATTAAATATTACTTTTATTATCTTAATAATAAATAAATATACTTTTAATCTTATTAACGCTTATCAAAAGATTGTTAAACAAATATTTTGTTATTTTTGAGATATTTTTAATTTTTGTTTTATTTTTTGTAAAAGTATTTGTTTTCTATTAGACTATATTAACGTTAACTAAGACGAAAATTAAAATATTTATTATTTTATCTTTAGATATATTTTTAATTTAAAAAGTATTGTTATTAATTACTTATTTAAATGTTAATTAATTGTTGCTCTTTCTATTTGCGAAGTCGAATACATTAGATAAATACAAATTGTTGAATATATTAAAGTTAATTAGATAAATTGTAAAAAACTTTTACAATTATTTAATATTTACGTAAAAGCAAAATTTTAAACAATATCTTTAAATTCGAAATTATAGATAAGATATTTAAGTTAACTTGTATTATATAATTATATATTTTTGTTATTGTTACAATCTTGATCTAACTTTAGAAAAAGAAGAAGAACAAACAATTGTTTAGATAGTATTTAAAGAAGACAAAAAAAAAAAAAAAAAAAAAAATAGAGACAAAATTAATAAAAACAAAAAGAAAAATTAATATAGTAAAAAAGAAAATTAAGAAGTTAAAGAAAAAGTTAAAGCAATAAAAGAATAATAATATTTTTAATATACTAATTTTTAATAATTTGTATAATAAAAGTGTTATATAAGTTATTTATATATTTAGAATCTCTTTATATATATTAAAGTATTTAACAAACAATAGAAACAATATAATATAAAATATATTAATAAGAAGAGTTTTTAAGTTCAAAAAGTTAACAAGCAAATAATTAAAAATATCTTTTTTGATACAAAGTTATGCTTTTTTATTATAAAGTTATAAAGTTATATTATTTAATAGTTTGTTAGTTGTAAAAGTTTTTTACAATATTATAATTTATATAGTTTAAATTTACTTATTTCTTAATTTTGTTACTCTTAGATTTGTTTTTTAATTGTATCTCTTTATTTTTGTTTTTATTCTTATTTTTAATATTAGTATTCGAGAATATTTTAACAATAGTATTAAGATTAATATTAATAAGATTATTATTAATCTTATTTTTATTGTTATAATTAACAATAATATTAATACTCTTTTTATAAGTTTTAGCTTCTTTTTTATTTACGCAAACATTAATTTGTCGAAACAAAAATTGTTTCAACTTTAAATTATTGTTTTTTAAAAAAATATTTAAGTTAATATTTATATTAAAATTGTTTCGACAAAATTGCACAATAGAAGATTCGAAATATTCGAAATATATATTTATATTTTGATATCTAAACTTGCGTTGTTTATAAAGTTAATTATATAAATTAATAAAATATTTATTAATATATTTTATTAATTAAAAATTAACTTAATCGAATTAATATAATTGCGAAAGTTAATTTGCGACAATAAGTTGCATTAAGATATCTAAAAAAATAAAAAAAATAAAAAATTATAAAAAAATATTGAATGCAAAAAGTTTTTTACAAGCAAATATATATTTCGAAAACTTAAATGTTTTAAACAACAATTTTTTTATATTTACAATAATAATATTAAACGCAAAAATTGTCTTAAGTTAATAAATTTAAAAATTGTACAAAAAAATTCTTTTAAGTTTGTTATATATAATTAGATTTTAAAAATAAGTTGTTTAATTATTTCGAACAATATTTATTTATATTTGTTTTAATTTTTTAACAATTTTACAAATAATATCTTTTTAATTTTTGTATATATTTTAAACTTGTTTGCGAAACAATTTATATATATTGTGCAATAACTTTATATCTAGAAATATTTGATATATAAATTTATTAATTATTTTATTTAATAAAAAGACTATATAATAATATCGAATTTACATTTTAAGTTTCTCGATAATTTAAGATTTATTTTTTGCGAAATTATTAAAATAATACTTAGTTTTTAATAATTATATATTAACTATAACAAATATTTGTTTAATCTATAATTAAGTTTCAAATGTTATAAATTAATTACTTTAATTATTTTTATAGTTGTTAAATATTAACGTAATAAAGAAATTTGTATAACTTCGTAAAATAAAATTTGTAAATTATTTATTCTCTTTATTAAAATACAATAGCTTAACAAGTTTTAAAATTAATAATTTTTTTTGCAACTTTTTATTCGTTGCAATTTGTAGATTAATTTTTGTTATATTTTTTTAGATTTTAGTTGTCTTAATTATAAGAGCTTTCTTAATTAAAAAAAGTCTTTTTTATAGATATCTAAGTTGTCTTGTTGTTAGTTTTGAGCGTTTTAAAGACTTCAACAAAATCTTTCTTTAACATAATTGCTTTATTGAATTTTTTAAAAAAACTTTTTTGCAAAACTTTTTTATTCTTTTAACATTATTTAGTATTTTAGCTTTCTAAAATAATAGTTTGTTTTTTAAAGTTTTATTTAGCTTTTTTACGTTAAAATACAAAGTGTTTTTGTTATTTTTCGCGTATATATTAATTAGCGTTTAAGTAACAAACTTAGAATTAACTTGTAATAAGTTTTTTTGTTTGTTAATTTTTAATAAACTATAATATTGTTCTAGAAGTAACAAAAGACTAGTTTGTGTTTATTAATAAAAAATTAAAAAAGAGAAAAAGAGAAAAAATTTAACAAAAGTTGTAGTTTATAAAGAGAAATTGTTTAATTTTGAATATTTAATTACTTTAGATACTTGCGTTTAGATTATTATTAGCTTTAATTAAGAAAGTTTTTTACAATTAATTAATTAACTTTGTTGCGTATAAAAGATAATAACTTCTTCTTTTTATTTATCTTAATATTAAAATTCTTCAATTTACGTTTATATTAATACGTATTATAATTAGATATTGTTTTAATTAATTTATTTTAAATTGTATTCGCAAAAGCTAATTTTTAGCAATTAAAAGAATTGCGTATTTCTAAGTACTATATTGTATTAAATTTAATTAGAAAACGCAATACTTGTTATTGTTTACTTTGTGTTTAGCTTTTCTTGTTTAATATATTTGCTTTATAATTGTCTTAATCTTAAGATTAAGACACAAAAGATATAATATACTTTGTTAAACAATTGAATTAATATTAATTAAAGTAGACTTTTATAGTTAACGAGTTTTTTAACCCTAAATTTATTGTAATATTATCTCTTACTTCTTGTTTTATCTTAATAGAGCGTTTACTTTACTTTACGTCTATATAAGACAAAGTTTAAACATTATTAATAATTAATATATAGACATAAGTATTTTGTATATCGAAAATTGTAATATTTAAGCGTGTAATAAGTAAATAATAATTAAGAGACTTATCTTTATAATATAAGTATTATATAGATATTATAGTAAAATAAAGTAATATTTTTTTATAAATTTGTAATCTTGTCAAGTTGCATTTTATACTTGTAATACTATTTACTTTATTTAACGTCTAAATTAACTAGTATTCTCTTCTTATATTAAATTATTTCTAAAAACTATAATTTTTTTTTATAATTATTATTCCTTAACAAGTAGCTATTTATTTTAAATAATTAAATTTATCAATTTTAATCAAATTTAACTTATAGTTATTTTTACTATTTTATGCAATAAAATACACAATTTTCTTGATTTAATTTAGCACTTATTTAGTAGTTATTAACTAACAACTCTCTTGTTTACTAAAAAAGATTTTTATAGACTTAATACTTTAATTGCAATTATAATATTGTTAATTTTTAAAAAAATACTATAAACACAATGCGACTTTAATAGATTTCGACAAAATAATAATTTTTTTTGCGTTCTATTGCTTTTAATTTTTTTTAAAACCTATAAAAATAACTTTTTTAGACAAAGCAAATCAAATAAACAACAAAGTCTAGCTAGCGATTTTGAATTATATGTTAAGAACAATAGCTAATTGAATTGCACAAAATAGATGCGAAAATCTAACTATTTTTTTGACAAAATATTCTTAAAAGAGTGAATAAAATATTATAGATTACAGAACTTTATTATTTTACAATATAAAATAATACAATACTTATAATATTAATAATATATTTTACAGTCGTAAATATAATAAGATTACTATAGACTATATTATTTAAATCTAATTTAATATACAATTAACAAAAAATCTTTATTTTGTTAAATGCACAAAAAAAGATCTCTAAAGCACTAGAATTAACTAGAAAAAATTAATAATTTATTATAAATATGTCTTTAAATATCTTTATCGTATTGAAAGAGTTAAACAACAACGTCTCTTTGTTTCGCTTATTAATCTCTTAATAGTCTTTTATTGATTTCTCTTTCTAACAATCTTCTATTAATTCTCGTTCTTAATAGTCTTTTATTAATTCTTGTTTTTAATAGTTTTTCTCTATAAATTGAGAGAAGTTTTTTGACAAAGACTTAAAAACTCTTGTTAATTTAAAGAATAACAATAAGATTACAATTAAATCTTACGAAAAAAAATCAATAAAATTAACTATATAATAACGAAATTCGACGAATTAACTATCTTATTTTTTGTTAAAAGTAAACAAAAAACAATCTTTATTGTTATTTATTGCTAAACAACTCTTAACAATACGAAATAAATATTAATAGAATTAGCTTCGAAGAATTTCACAAAAAGTAACTTGAAATTTTAATATTAAAAATGTTATCTAATTTATTAAGTTACAAAAGTTAAAAATATAGTTTACAAGTTCAAAATCAATCTTAAATACAATCTTAATCAAATAATAAAAAAAGATAATTGTATATAATTTGCAATTATTATTGTATCTATAGATAAAGATATTGTTATATACAAAAAGTTTGATCGAAAGATTGCTATCTTTTTTGATAATATAAAAAACTATTTTAACAACACTTTTTATTAGCAAGAAAACAAACAAGCAATATGCGAAGATATCGAAATTAAGTAAAAAGAAAAGTATATAATAAATTAAATTAACAAAATAGATTTCGACTTTAATTTGAAAATATAACAATTTATTGCGATTTATTTTCTTTTGCAAATAAAACAAAATGCGAGATATTAAAGTTGTACTTTGACAAATTATATAAATTTAAGCAAGATATTTAAAATTATTACGTACTTTATAACAATAAGTATACTTTCTATAATATAATCAAAGCAGTTTTTCAAGTTTACAATAGTTTTTTATATTTTATTTTTTAATAATAAAAGACTTTTAAAATTAAACAAAATCGTATTTATATTTTTTTTAATTACAAAAATCTTTTACAAATAACTTGCATATTAATCGAAATATAAATACTTAATATTTGAACAACTATTCTTTTTAATAAGCGCAATGTTTCTTAATTTATTTTTCTTATTATATTTGTTTATTTAATTACTTAATAAATACAAATTTTCGATTGTATATTTTTTGAACAATTTATTTCAATACTTTAATATAATAATAATAGAACTTATAATAGAATTAAAGCTTTTGAACAATTAATACAAGAAAAAAAAATTACAAAAAATTATAAAAAAATTATTAATAACAAAAAGAATACTAAAGTAATTATTATAATAATATCTAATATTTTAAACAAACGTAACAAATTTAAAGCACAAAAGAAATAACGCAAAATTATAAGATTCTTTGAAATTAATTAACAACAATTAGATTCGATTTAATTAAAAAGTTTTAAAAATTGTTTTTGTATTTTTATTATAAACAAAATATATATAGCAAAGAGTTAAATTACGAACATTAATATTGTTATTGTGTAACTTAAAATAGTCTTTTATATTTTTCTAACTAGAATTTCGCTATTTTATAAAATTAATAACGTAAAAGAGTATATAATTTTTATTAAGTTTTATTAAGTTACAAATTAATAATTATTTAAAGTCTTAACTTACTAAAAAGTAATTAAGAATATTAATTTTTATCTTTTTTTTTAAATTATCTAACAAAAAGATTGTGTATTATTGATTGCGTTATAATTAATTTTATTATTAAAAATAATTTGAACACAAATATTAAAAGTCTATATCTATAGCAAGTTTATTTAAAAGTTATGTTTCGACGTATATATAAATTAAGAATTCTCTTCAATTTGTTAATTATTGTTAAGAAAAATCTTCTTTGTTTGCAATTTTTTTCAATAAGTTGCAATATAACAACTTTGAAAATAAGTATTTATATAAATATTAAAAATTAATTTCGCGATTGTTTTGTTTAACTTAAAGAAAAAAAACTTAAATAATTATTTAATACTTAATATTAATTTAATTTTGTTTGTATTTAACTTAAGCTATTAATTTTTAAACAAAACAAAATTAATTTTAAAACTATTAATTTCAATTTAATATTAATTAATTCGAACTATTTATAAAAATAATAAAAAATATTAAAGAATAATAAATTATATATTTTAAAAAAATTCTTAATATTCGCAACAACAGAAGTATCGAAGACGTAAATATTACTAAATAATATTTGTTTACAAATAAATATATTTTATATATTAAAACTTTTTTAATTGTAAAAGACTTTTACAAATTTATTGTTAAATAGATATTAATATATTAATAACTTATTTAAGACAAAAAGAAGAAAGTAATTTAATATATAATATTAGCAATTCTGCTTTATTTCTACGCAATTTTTAAAATTATATTATAAATTAATATAATAATAATATATTTTTAAATAAATCAAAATTAACAAGATAAATTTTAGCAAAGATTTAATAAAAATATAAAAAAAACTATAATTATATTTATAATATTTGAATCAAGCAAAAAAAGATACAATTTTTAAAAGAATAATTAAAATTGTTATTTTTTTAAAAATTTATTAAGCAAGTCGAACGCGAATTAGAAGATTAGTTGTTAATTACAATTAAGCAATCTTTATTTCTATATTGTTTTAAAAAAGTAGTTTAGCTTAAGAATTTATAATTATATTTAAATTATAAAAAATATAGAAAAAATTATCTCGAAGATAGTTGTTTATCTTAATTAAGATTTAACTAAAAACAATTAAGAGAAAAATATTATAAAAACAAAAGAACAAATTTAATACAATAAAAAATTATTAAAAGCAAACAATTTAATTATTCTAGTATTTCTTAAATTAGTATCTCTTTTATTAAAGAAGTTTTTTGAAACTCTTCTTTTGCGTTAAAGAGAAAATATTCTTTTCGTTTTATAGATAAGTTTAAAAAGGTCTTGTATAGCTATAATATTACTAATTATATTATAGTTTACAAAAGACGTTCTTGTATCGATGCAATTTAATTCTCTTTTTATTAGTAGCTTTTTCTCTTCTTTCTACTAGTAGCTCTCTCTTCTTTTACTAGTAGTTCTCTCTTTTACTAGTAGTCTCTCTCTTTTACTAGTAGTCTCTCTCTTTTACTAGTAGTCTCTCTCTTTTACTAGTAGTCTCTCTCTTTTACATTTTAATCTCTTGTTCTATTAGTAATTCTCTTTTACTAGTAGTTTTCTTTTTACAACGATTCTCTTTCTAAAACTCTAGTTTTTTATACGATTTTCTTAATTATAATAAATTGAAGTTAATAATTTATAATTGCGTTATCAATTTAATATTGCTATTTTTCGCTATTTACTCGCTAGCTAAAATAAATAAGTAAAAAAAGTTTCTAGTAGACAATTTTGAACAAAAAGAAACTTGTAAAAGACATTTATAGATAAGAAAATTGCAATATAATAGATTTTTTTTAGTATTTAGCAACTCAATTTATTAAATATTTATTTCGTAATTACTTTGTTGTATAATTTAACGTTAATTTTAACAAGTAATTAAGAGATAAATTTACAAATTGCTAAGATATAAATAATTCTTACTTTTACAAATTTTTGATTGTATTGTTTTTATCTTTATTATTAGACTTTATTGCTATTAAATTTCTAGACTTTATCTTAATTTTTTATATTTTCTTAAACAAATATTACGCATTATATATTTTACACCCGTTTTTTAACTTTTACAATAAAATTAAGAAAGTTTTTTACAATTGCACAATTTATATCGAAGAGAGAAATAATATAGCTAATAACAAAGATTATAAAATTACAAAAAAACAAGCAAGAATTGCAAAACTTAAAATAGACACAAAGTAATAAAATTTTAAAGTTAAAAAATATAGAGCAAAATATTATAACAATATTTTTTAATTTAGCAATATATAAGTTTAAACATTTAGCTATTGTAATTATTGTTTTTTACATTTTTTTTCTTTTTTTTCTTTAAATATTTATAAAACTGTATAAATCTTTAATTAGACAATAAGATTTATTTGAACAAAAAAGAAGTTTTTAAAAAATTTAAATTGCAATAATTGAAAAAATATCTAAATATAAAAGAGTTGTTGCAATAAAAAAAATTCTAGAGTTAAATTATACAATATATTAAATTTAATACTTTAGAAACTATTTTAAGAGATAGCGAGATATACTAAAAAAACAATTATAAACTACAATATATTTTAGAAATTAATGTAAATTAATTTATTTTTAATTATTTAATATAATTATATATCTCTTTAACTAATTGTAAAAGTCTTCTACTATCTATTTTATTTGTAAATATATTAAAAAAATAAAACGTATATATTTTTTAAAAATGTTGCAATTGCAATCTAATTCTTTTGTTATTTTAAAAATAGTTTTAATTAATTATTATTTTTTAATAACAATCAAATTTCGCAAATTAATTTTTTTAAATATTGTTAATTAAAAATTTAACAACAAGTTTAATAAAGAATATAAATTCTCTTTTGTAGTTATTGTTAAAAGACTTGTATCTTAATTATTTTTATTTATTTATTAAATTTAAGATACAAATAAAAAGAAATCAACAAATAACATATTTATGTTCGACAATTAGTAAAAGAATTAAAAAAATATTAATTGTGCGTTTGAAGCAAATTATAATAACAAAACTAAAAAAAACTTTTATCAAAATTATATTAACTATAATTTAAAAAACAACTTTAATAATTATAATATTAAGATAAGAGAAAAATTTCTTAATTAAAATAGAATACTATTATATATAAAAAATAATATTAATATTTAAACAAATAATAACAAACGTAAATATAATAAAGATACTAGAACAAATAAATTTACGTTAAATTATATTATTGCAAACAATTTTGCGCAATCGAATAAATTGTTTGCAATTAACAATAATCTTTTTATTATAAATATCTTTTTAATAATAAAATCGAAATTAATTTGTTTTTATATTGTAAAGCAATAATAATTACAATATTTTTCAAGACTTTTAATCTTTTATTCTTCGAAAATATTGCGTCGATATTAAAAGCAAAAGTAAAAATAATAGTATATTTATTATATTTATTTTTCTTTTTGTTGTTTTGTTATTTATATTTGTATCGCACTTATATAAACTCTTTTTATTTAATTGTTAACTTTAATTATTTTTTAAGATATTTTTCTATAAAATTGTAGAATAGCAAGAGAAAAAAAATACAATATTGTTGTTATTATATATAATATTAAATTTCTACTTTCAAAGATATAAAGATTTACGAACAAAATATATAAAATTAAGAGAAATATTTCTACTTTTATTATAATAAAAAAAATATTGATTTTTTATATTAATTATTATTGAAGCTAGATACTTTAAAGCGCTAAATATATTAATAAAAAAGACTTTATTAATTACTATTAAGAAGCAATCTTTATTTGTTATTTAACAAAAGAATTAAATATAATAACAAATTATTTATTGTATCTTTTAACAATTTTAGTATAA
>JAABUL010002107.1_pt1 | contig 34456 bp, 34 predicted proteins | sample 5559151 | NCBI WGS metagenome assembly JAABUL01 (sample SAMN10711876, study PRJNA513368) | rock metagenome | isolation source: Antarctica rocks | place: Antarctica: Victoria Land, Pudding Butte sud | reverse complement strand
CTACTTACTACATTACTTACTACATTACTCACTACATTACTTACTACATTATTTACTATATTATTCATTATATTACTCACTTTATTACTTACTACATTACTTACTACTTATTACATTATTTATTATATTATTAACTACATTATTTACTATATTACTCACTATATTATTTATTATACTATTCACTTTATTACTTACTACATTACTTACTACTTATTACATTATTTATTATACTATTAACTACATTATTTACTATATTACTTACTATTTATTACATTTCTTTTTACTACATATCATACTATTTAAAACTTATTACTTATTATATTACTTATTTTATTACTCATTACATTACTCACTACTTACTACTTATTATATTGCTTCTGTTATGACACATGTTATAACATGCATGAACTCTGAAAATTCTTGATAAATATTTCTGTTATGACACTCATGAACTTTGAAAACTCTTGATAAATGCTTCAATTATGACATGCATAAACTTAATTGATCTCACTGAAAATTCTCAATAATTCTTTCTGTTACAACATGCATGAACTTAATCAATCTTACTGAAAATTCTTAATAACTCTTTCTGTTACAACATGCACTTTAATTCTATGTTATGACTTGCATGTTACAACACGCATGAACTCAATCAATCTTACTGAAAATTCTTAATAACTTTTTCTGTTATGACATGCACTTTAATTCTATGTTACGACATGCATGTTATGACATGCATGAACTCAACTCGCTCTTACGTTAAACAATTGACTTTATTTTTGTTCAAACATGCTTGCGCTTAATTCATTCTCTTTGAAAAATCTTAATTTTAAATCTCAACTTAATATCAAATCTTTTCATTTTTATTACTTAATATTTATGTCATAACTTAAACTTTATTCTTCATTCAACTTCATTTCTTACTTTCATTAAAATTCTAACTTTTGTTTTGAAATTTTTTCTTTAATACTTGCAAAAACTTTATGATCTTAAATTTTAACTTTGTTTGATTTTAAATGTAATCTCAACTTTTAATCTTTCTTCAATCTTTTTTCTTTCTTTTCTTACTTTAATTTCTTCTTTTCATTCAATTCTGCTTCTATCTTTTTTTTCTTATTCAACTCATTTATTACTTAATCTTTATGTTTTAACTTGAACTTCGTTCTTTATTAAATCAAATTCTTTGTTGAACTTTTTATTTAATATTTTATTTTCTATCACTTTTTGTTAATTGATTTTCATGTTTTTTTTCATGTTACTTTATATTTCTCTTTATAATGTTCTATCAATCAATATTTATATTTTCATTCATGTTTTTCTTAATATTTCTTTTAACTTTCTGTTCATTAATTTTTATGTTTTTTTATGTTTTTTTTTAATTTCTCTAACTCTAATTTTGCTTAATCAATTTTCTTTCATTTTCTCATGTTTTCTTTCTGCTTTTTAATGAAAACTTTTTATCAATTAATTTTAATCTTTTCTCTCATGTTTTTCTTTTTTAAACTTTCTATGATTTTATTAATTAATCTTTATATCTTTCTTTCGATTTTTCTTTATCTTTTATTTTATATCTTTTTATTAATTGATTTCAATACTTTTTTTCATCTTTTTCTTTATATTTCTCTTTACAACTGATTATCAATCAATCAATACATTTTTTCTTTATAATGTATTTCTTTTTAAAACTTTCTATGATTATACTAATTAATCATTCAATCTTCATCTTTTTCTTTATGTTTTTCTTTCTGTACTATCTTTCTTTTTATGACTTTCTATGAACTTATTAATTAATCTTTATGTTTTTCTTTATATTCTCTTTTATAACTTTCTATTAATTAATCTTCATATGTTTCTTTATGTTTTTATTCTTCATATAATATGTTGCTTTTTATGACTTGCTATGATTCTATCAATTAATCTTTATGTGTTTCTTCATGTAATAATGTAATATGTTTCTTTTTATGACTTTCTATGATTTTATTGTTTAATCTTCATGTTTTTCTTCATCTTTTCATTTATAACTTGCTATTAAACAATCTTCATGTTTTTCTTTATGTATTATGTTGCTTTTTATGCCTTTCTTTCATTTTATTAATTAATCTTCATGTATTTCTTCATCTTTTCTTTTATATCTTTTTATCAATTGATTTTAATGCTTTTCTTACTGCTTTCTTTCATGTTTTTCTTTATCACTTATTATTAATCAATCAATGCATGTTTTTCTTCATGTCATATGTTTCTCTTTATGACTTTTTATCAATTAATCTTCATGTTTTTCTTTATCATTTATTATTTTTCTTTATAACTCTTTATTAATTAATCTTCATATTAATCTTTTTATTTTATTTCAAGTTTCAACTCATTCTTACTGAAAAATTCTAACTATTTTCTTTGAAAACATGCATGAACTCAACTCACTCTTACTGAAAAATTCTAACTATTGTCTTTGAAAACACGCATGAACTCAATCGACTCTTACTGAGAAATTCTAACTATTCTTTTTAAAAACACGCATGAACTCAACTCGCTCTTACTGAGAATCATTGACTTCATTCTTGTTGAAACATGCATCGACTCAACTCACTTTTATTGAAAATCTTTAACTAATTTTGATGAAAATACACATTCACTCAACTCACTCTTACTTCAAACAATCAACTTTATTTTTCTTCAAACATGCTTGCGCTCAATTTACTCTTTCTGAAAAATTCAAATTTGAAATCTTGACTTAATATTGAATCTTTATCTTTTCATTGCTTAATCTTTATCTCATAACTTGAACTTCATTTTTCTTCTTCATCTTTGCTATTAAATTTCAATTCTATTTCTTACTTTAACTTAAATTCTAACTTTGCTTTATTTCAAATTCTGCTTCTGCTTTTAATCTTTCTTCAACTTTTTTCTTTTCTTGTCTTGCTTTAACTTCATTCTTTTCATTCAATTCTGCTTTCATCTCTTCTTTCTTATGCAATTTATTTCTTTCTTTTCTTTTTCACTTTTTATTCTTTATTACTTGAACTTTTCAACTCTTTATATTTAACTTTATTCATAATATACTGCATGCAATTCACTTTTATAATCTTTCATACATTTAATCTATTATTATACATTCTTATTCATGATAACTATCTCAAATTTATTATCATACATTTATTTATCTTCTTACTGCATCTAATTCACTTCTTGATATTATCATCACATCAAACTAACTATTCTACACTTATATATATTCTTACTGCATTCAATACTCTTATACATCTTATTACTACATGCAATCTATTATGATGCATCTATATTTAACATTTCTACATGCAATCAACTATTTATTAACTTTCTAATCTTTTCTTTCTTTCTTTTACTTCTTGTCAATATTCTTCTAATATCTTTCATGTTTTCAATTCATCTCATTTCTTTTCTCTTTTCAAATATTTTAAAACCTCTTTCTGATCATTCATATTCAATTCTTTCTCTCTCATTCAATCTTGCAATTTCTTTACAAAACTCTCATCTTGAACAAATATCAAAAATCAATTCAACATCATATTCATATACTTACATTTTGTCTCTTTCATCTTCAATCATCATTCTTTCTCTTTACTTTCATTTTCTTCTCATTGATTGCATCACGTCTGTGACACAAAACATCAATTACAATCTTTGAATTTCTTCATCATTCTTCTCTTTCAAATCAATTTCTTCATGCTTTGATACTTCTCAACTGTCTTCATTGACTCTTGACAATAATATATCAAATGCACATTACTATCACTTTCATTCTTCGTGCACATCGAGCATAATTCTTTCATTCATTTCAACTCTTGTCTCAATTCTTTCGCTTTCTTGTTCTTTTCTCACTTCTGCTCATTTTGTTCAACTTGAATACTTAATTGCTCATGCTGCTGACTGTCGTATTTCTATCGCTTCATTCAATTCAATTCTCTTTCGTTCTGCATTGATGATTTTCTCTTTTTCTTCTGAATCGCATTTTTCACAATTTTCTTCTCATTCAACTTCATCATCTCATTGCACACATCACACTTCTCTTTTCTTTCTTTGCATCTTCTTTGATTCTTTCACTCATTCAAATACTCATTCAACATCACTTGTTGACATGATGCTTTTGTGTCATTCTCGTCACTCTTGATGAATCTTGTTATTCATTTCATCTCTTCAATTCTTCATTCTTTCGCTGACTTCACTTCTCAATCATCTTCTTTTCATCTCACTATCGTCTGTGATGATAATTCATCTCTTTTCGCTCATTCACTCTTCTGCGCATAATTCATCAAACTGCAAGACTCATCGACATGAATGATGACTTGAATGTCGAGTATGTTGATTTTCAATCTCAATGCACTTGTTGTTACAATCACTCTCTTCTCATCATCTTGAAATCTTTTCAACTTTTCATCTTTCTGTTTCATGTGATGATAATAACTTTCACAATCTAATGCTTTCATCAACTTCTTCATCTTTCTCACGCTGTTACAATACATCACGATTTTTTCTTTGACATAATCTCTCATCACTTTCTGAATCATCTGAATGATGAATTCTTCTTTCTTCTCTTGATCATCATTCTTCACTTTCATCACTTAATATTTCATGTTCTTTTGAATTATTCTGACTTGAAACAATGTCATCTTTGTCTTCTTGAAGCTCATTCTGCTTCACAACTCTTTTTCTTTGCTCGATGACAATGTTGTTGTCAACAAAATCATCTACATCTTCATGTTCATTAAATCTTTCAACTGCTGCATCTGTCGTTGAAAATCATGTTGTTCATTTAACATCACATGACATTCATCAATCACAATTTGATTCAGAATCTGCGTGACTTGCAATTGATTGATAAATGTTTGAAATTCATCACTCATCATGAATTTCGATGTCACTAATACAATCTTGATTGCATCAAGTGATTGTCTGCTGTTTCACTCAACACATGTGATGCTCATATGCTTGCATCGTTACTTCATATTCTGTCTCAATGCAATCAACGACATCACGACAATGTTGATGTTGCTTTGACTGCATCATGTTGACAACATGAACAACAAGCTTTTTTCTTCTTCAATGATCATGACAATCATCACTGAGCTCTTTCTCGTCATTATGATCTCGATCGTTGACTTCTGCATTTCTCGAAAATGACTGTTGACATTCATGAGTCATTTCAATTCATCGTTGAGCTTAATGCTTTGCAATCACTTTCATCAATGCATTCTGCTCTCTTTTGCTTCACTTTTAAACAATTCTATCTTTCTCTTTCTTTCTTGATTGCTCTTCATTTTCATGACTGATTCAAACGTCAAAAATTGATGTCACATCTTGCTGAATTCTCAAAACTTCTGTCGCTTGCTGACAATCTTGTCACTTTGTTTCATGATTTCTCGAGCATATATCATTTCAACTACATGCATCAAATGCTTTGTCTGCAAGTTCAGCATCTCATTCTGTTCACTCTTCTGTCAATCATCATCTTCATCATTTTCATTCATTTGAACTTTCTGTCCTGACATATATTTGCGACTTATTTCAATTGTCAACTCGCGATACGATGCAATCATCATCTCAATTCTCAATTCAATCAAGCTTTCACACTTCATCATCTTGCGCATTTTCTTCAATGTTCACTTCTTTTCATCAAGATCAATCAATCACATGTATGTTGATATCTCGTTCTTCTTTCATACTATTATCTTCAAATGCTGCTGAAATGATAACATCAATCACAAATAATACAGCATCAATTTTCTCATCTTTCAAAGCAAATATCAATGAATCATCTTGATGTCTTCACTGATGATATAATTCTTGTGATATCTCGTCATGAACATCATCAATTCATTTTTCACAAACATATTTCAATGTTTTTCTTTGATGATGTTGCTATGTCAAACACTCAACAACTCTGACGTTTGTGCAAACTGTTCATCGATGACGTGAATCAACATCAATAATTTCTCTCGATACTTCATCACTTGATGCATGTATTCTTCAATCTCGACTCAATTTCATGTCAATTCTGAATCTGATTTGATAAACTTTCGTTTAACATTCTCATTCTGTTCAATTCAATCAAACAATCAACATTGTGCATTAATCATCTGATTGCATACATTCTGAATGAAATTTCAACCTGACGTTTTTTCAATCGAATTGTCTCTTAATGATTATCATGCAATTCTGAGCGAGTCTAACTCAACATCTTCAAACATCAAATCTTTCATCAACATGCGTTGACTTTCTCTCATCAATTCGTGAATCATGTTTCGAAAGTCGCTCATGCTGAACTGAATACTCTTGTATAATATTTGATTGTTCATTCAATTGATGTGATCTTTACTGATGATATTGAAATGAATCTTCAATTCATACATTCTTAAATTCATCATTCATTGCATGAAATCATGATTGTCTTGCATCATGAATTGATTCGTCATTCTGACAACATATATCAAACATTCTTTCTCAATGAATTCATCGACTTCTGAGCTTGAATCACTGCTTTGACTGACTCGACTGTTAAGTCTGCTTGCGTCAACATCATGTTGACTCATCTTCAATTCTTGCTGAATCATCATGAATCAACTGATCTTGATCATGATGAATAATATGAGAAGATAATTGCTTGCATTCTTTCATTCATTCTCTTGAACCTTCAAAACCGTCAGTGCGCACATTAATGAATTATCGTACTTCGTGCGCGTGATGCAATGATCTAATAATGCTAAACAAAAATTCAAACATGTCTTTTGAATTCTTGTTAATTTCGATTTATTGTCTTCATTGAGATTTTGATCATTGTTGTTACTCTTCTTCATCGATTCAGCTTCTTTCTTCTTATTGAAATTCTTCTCATTCTTCTTTCTAACTATCTCTGTTGCAACGCTGAATAATTACTTTCACATGTCTCGTTGCATCTTATTGAATTTGTACTTGAGACTAACTCAATCATGCATGCTCTTGATTCAAATCATGAACATCAATATCTGCTTTCATGATCAACTGTAATTCATCATTTTCTTGACATTCATGTATGATTGCAATGACTGATGTCGAGTTTGATTCTTCTCAATATGAATGATCTTCTTGCGAATGAACATGTTGACTTGAGACACTATTGATTGCTGACAATGCTGAATCAAACTGTTCATGACATCTTAAATGATGATGATGATGAGTTCAATCTTGAAATTCAACTTCTTCATCAATGCAATTAATTTTTCTCGCTTCAAACTCATTAAATACGAATGTCATTTGATTCTCTTCAATCATGAGTTAATCTTGTTGATCTCGTCTTTCTCAATCACTCGTTGCTTCTTCTCTTTGATCATGTTGATGACATTGTTCATCTCTTTTCTGATCAAACTTCATTCTGATGTTTGATCATTCTCATTCTCATCGTGTGCAACGTTGATTTCTTTCTTCACTTCAACATATTGCAATTCATGTCTCTGAACGAAAAATCGCTGACATACGACGATTTTTCATGACTCAAGTGCATCGCTGCTTCGCTGTCTGATTTGATTACTCTTGCTTGAACGCTCTCGCTGCATCTGTTGCTTTCATTCATGCTTCTGCTTGCAATGAATTTGCATTTTCTTTGCATTGCAACATATGTATCAATAATCATCTAGCTTCAATCAACATATTAAATCATTCATGCAAATCTTCAACTTCGAAACTGCGCTATTAACATAATTGAGCATCTTGAACTTCATGAGATATTGAATTAAATTCAATAAGATCTCATCAATGACTGTGATCAAATCTTGCACATGCTGAACAGATCATTGATGATTTGAACTCATGAAATGCGTCTTGACTTGAAATGATCATATCACATGCATACACTGCTTGCATGTAACAATGCAATACTTCTCTAAATAAATAATCGATTTCATGATTGCAATGCTTGATGATGTTAAAGAAGAAATACAATCAAGCATTCTCTTGAAATTTCGATGTTCGTGAACGCTAGACTCGAAAGTGATCGACGCTATCATAAATCTTTAAAATTCTAAGTTGCACATTTGTCTAAAAAAAGATAAAGTCATGATGTCAGATCATCACTCAAGTCTATGACACAAATCAATACTAATCATGTTCATTTAATCTGTATAGCAGTTTCATGAATCAAGTCATTGATTCAGTCATCATCATCTTAATTTAGTCACATCAAAACCTGTTTTGTGTTCTTGTCATCTTAAGTCATAGAACTGCTGCTCAGTTCAAACATTATTCAATTCATGTGTATAAAAGTCATGTTCTTGCTCATCTTTTTCATTTCTTGTCTTTCATCTTGTACACTATCTGATGTATTGTCTTGTATTCAGATTCTATCAAAGTCATTCAAGTTGCTCATTGAATCATTTTAGATAGTAATCATAATATCAATCTTCTTTATTAATAATATTTATAGTTCAACTCATTTTTTGACACAGATTGATGTTGCAAAACTCACTATTGAAACCAAAAAATAAATTCATCATAGCAAATAAGACGTAACATTTTGAAGACAATCGACAGAGAATGTAAGTTCACTGTTCAAAGTTTAGTATTCTTATTATTCTGTTGATACTTGATAACTTAGCTTTTGATCATCAGATCTTAATCATTTTAAACTTTGCAACACATCATGTTGTTGACTAAATTTTTCTGCATTCAATGAGTTTATTTTTTCAAATTTTGAATGATTGCATTGAAAGATATAGTCAAAAATGCGATTTAACACTTGTTGATTTTGTCTTCATTTCTGACTTAAATATTCAAATTGATAAAAAGAAAGAATTCTTTTCACTGTAAGAGATTTGAAGTTCAAAAGTCATACTTATTCATTTAATTAAATAATGACAACTAAATCATGAATAGTGATATAATCTTCGTGACTTTCTTAGTGATTTTCTTCATGACTCTCTGTCAAATGCTTTTCATGACATTCTTCATGACATCTCTCATGACATTCTATTGATCATAACCTCATGTGTTTCTATCAAGCACTCTTCATGTGTTTCTATCAGACATTCTTCATGTATTTCTATCAGACACTCTTCATGTGTTCTTATCAAGCATTCTTCATGACTTTCTATCAGACAATCATCATGAGTTTCTATCAAGCAGTCATCATGAGTTTCTACCAAGCACTCTAGAAGCACGCACTCAGACATATCATCAAAGTGTCAAGTGAATCGACATCGTTATGATTAAGACATCAACTTGTCAACTTGTATTTGCGCTGATAACTTTATGAACAATATCAATGTTTCTTCTTCTATCAGCAGTAATTCTCATACTTGAATACTTGAAAAGAGAAGACAATTCTATTCAATGCATACTTCATTGATGCACAGCTGTTTGCAGACTCAAGTCGACTATTGTCAGAGAAAGTCATCAGAACTATGTGACATGATCTGAGTTGTAAGAAAGATACAGATGACACATCAAGAATGATCTGACAGAACATTGCATTTTCTAAAGCATTGAACGCTTGAATTGAGATCTCAGCATGTCACAAAGAGAAAGAGCTATCATCTTTCATCTTAAGACAGCTCGTTCAAGAACGAGAAGAGTATGATTTTTTCTTTAGTCTCAAAACGTCAACTCAATGATATTATTCAAACATCTATCAAGAGCGACATCAGACAAGATAAGATTTCACTATTTCAACTTCACATCTTCATGATGCTATCTACGCAGTCATTATCGACTGAAAGTTCAATGCTTTCAGAAGTGAAAGATGAAAGCAAAATAACGAGTTCATGAAAGACGTGCATAAAAGATTTGAAAAAGAAACATCATCAGTTTCTGAAGACATTAAGATCAAGTGAGAAGATCAGAAGTTTCACTCTCAGAAAGAAGTCATAAACATGATGCTAGAAATTTGAAGCGTTGATAATCAAGCATTTCAAGAACAGCTGAAGAAGATACTTGACATGTAAAGCTTCAACAAGAATTCTCTTACACAAAATGCACTTCTCAGTATTGCTAACAGAATAAAATCAATTCGTTGATCATCTAGAAGAGCAGAAGTAACTTGAAATCAGAAAACTTAATGTCTTTTGTATCTTAAGACATGACATTTGACGAGAGCAAGAGATTGATATCACAAAAGTAAAAAATTCAATTCAATCATTCTTGATGAACTATGATGAGTATTGTGATGAATGAGACATGTGATCTGATAAAATGCGCAGCACAATGAACAGGTTATTTTCTCTTAAAGACTGAAGATGATAGATTGATCATTTGATATGATGAACTTTGATACTGCGCACTGAGACTGATCTAGAAATGAATGATGATGACACTATTCAAGAGTGACTTTATTTCATTACGTTCAATTTCGAGAACTCTTTCTACTTTCATAGCACAGCTTTTCAGTGCTGAGATTTGATCTCATCGTTCAGTTGATAACTTCGAGTTGTTTCTTTTGACCTTGATCGTTTCAAGCTTTGCGATGCATCATAATAAAATTCATTCACTTTGAGAAGAAAGAATAGTATGATCATCTGAATAAAGTTCATTCACTTTGAGAAGAAAGAATAGTATGATCATCTGAATAGAATTCATTCACTTTAAGAAGAAAGAATAGTATGATCATCTGAATAGAATTTATTCACTTCATGTTGAACTTATAAAGTGCTCATTAACTCTTTGCTTTGCTTTAAGTTCTTTTCTCACGTCAAACTTTCAAGTCTGAACAACTTTCATGTTTCAATCATCATGATCGCTTTAATACTCGAAAGCTTCAACGTCAACACAATCATGCAAAGCATGAAGACATATCTCACTCATCTTCAAACTCAAGTCACAGACAACATTTGAATTCATCAGCATCTTGTCTTTTTTCAAGAAGCAATACAGAAGATCAACTATCTTGAGTCTCTTGAATCAGCTGATGAACGAGTGAATCAGCAACAATGCATCACTATCTTTGTCATCATCAAGAACTTGTTGATCTTGAAAGAACTCATGCTCATGATCAGTGATACAAAAGAAGCGACGCGAATGACAAATCAATCTTTCTTGTGACACTGCATTTGCATGCTGCGAGATGAGTTCACTCTCTGAATCTACAATTTGATCGTTGATCTCAACACAATGTCGTCGAAGCAGCGCATTAATGAAATCACGAAATTGATCATGATAAAGACTCTATGAATCTATTGCAACAAGAACAAGATAATCATTCACAATGTGCGCATTCTTGAGATCATTGATGAGCAGAATCAATGTCTTTCTCTCGTCTGTCTGTGAATGAAAGATATGATTCTCAAAGAAAGGTTGAAATGATCGAATTTGAAGAATTGTGCAAACTTTGACTGACGAGAGATAATCAAGTGATGATTGCAAGATTGTCTCGTCTGCTTCTGTTGAATTCAATTATGTCTTCATGTATTATAGATTTCAGCTATTCATTTCATTGAAAGAATTAAGAACAAAGTATGATTTAATGCAATTGATCAAAACTGAAATCGATGAGCTCGTTAAAATTGTAGAAGTTCTGACAATGACATGATGCATTGCAAAGTTTGCAATCATCAAGATTGAAAAAGTTAAATCAAATAAATGATTCAAAAGACTGAGATTATCAAGTAGAAAGATAAATCAAGCTTCTTTGATGCAAGCATGAGTGAAAGAAATTAGTTGAAAAGATGTTTGTTATCATCAATAACGTCGACTTGAAAGATCATTTATGATAGAGCATTATTTGTATTCAAGTAAAAGATTGCAAGTTCAAGTTTAAATTAAACTTGTCAATTCAGTCAGATTGACTCGACTCAAATCGAACTTCTTATTCATTTTAAAAACATGAACTTTGCAATGTAGATGATGATGTGCAAGTACATGTTGAACAGTGAGTTCTCAATCATTCATTATTTAATCTTTCAGTTCTAGATCAAACTCTTCTTCGAGCTGTTGACAAAGTCTGTAACTTGAGCATACTTTTATTTGAATGAGCTTCACGCAGAGAATGCAAAGCTTCATCAATGCTCTTATTCAAGTGATTCATTACATTATTCTCATTCAAAGTGTTTCTGTTTTCTTCATCTTCTTCTTCTTCATCATTGTTTTCATCGTTGTGATTCTCACTATCATCAATCTTTCTTTGCGTCTCTTTTGATATTTGCAAGCTATCTTTCATCAATTCTTGATGAAGCTGTCAAGTCATTTGAAAACTCAAAACAATTTTACTTTGTTGATCTGACATCTTACTAACTTTCAACTGTTCTTTTTTCTTTGACGTTGCAGATCTTGTAGTGATGACATGATCAGAGTTATTCTCTTTTTTGTCATTCTCAGAACAACTGTTCATCATGAATTTCTTAAATGAAAGCTTCACTCGTGATCATCGTGCTTTTTTGAAAGAAGACTCAGACTCGTTCAAGCAAAACGTTTGAGATTTTCTACTCTTTTTCATCTCTTTCATCTTTCAATCATTCTTCAACATTCTTACAAAAGCACGAACGTTTGAGATCAATCAACATGTCATTTCGCTATGCTGATTTTGATTTTGACGCTGAGAATTCTTCATCAATTGAGAGCTTAGTCGAGAAGAATTGAGTGTGACACGCATGATGACTTGTTTTTCTAGCGCATCAAGAGCGATGTTCTTGTCAAATTGAAGCTTACTGAGAAAAGCAAAAGCATGAAGCAGATGATCGCTGAATTTGAGAAGCTTCAGAGTGTTGAACAACAACTGATCAGACAGATAGTCTCATTATTGAAGAATGATTCAAGATGATTGTTGCTGTTTGATCTAGAATCAGTTGAAAGCTTGAATGAAACGAAAGTCAAGACAAGAACGTTCATCTGTCACTTTTGTAAGATGTTCTGTGCTTTAAGCATCTTCTTCAAAGCATCATCGTAGTGCATCTTCTTCTTGAAGATCTTCAAACTTTCATACTCTTCACGTCATATTTTCTCTTGAATCACATACTGTCATGTTATTCATGTATATTTCAGCGTCAACTCTCGCTCATTCTCTCTCACTCTCAGTCTTTCTTTGATTCTATCAAGACGTTGCAAGCTCTGATTCAACAGAGCATGCATTTCATTCTCAATCTGCTGTCAAAGTTCTTTGATGCTCTTTGATAATGTCAACAGAGTCTTCAAACTGCGATTTGAATTTTGTGAAAGCGCAACAACTGTGTTGCTTAACATTGACATTGTGAGCGAATTGAATCAAAGATTAAATCAAAGTTACAACATAGCTTGAAAGTGAATTGCATGAAGCGTGATGAATTTAGAATTTTTTTTAAGATTTGAGTCAATCATCTTCAAGACTTGACATCGACTCTGATCATGATCAATGTCAAGCTTATGTTTCTAATGAGAAAATCTCTATGATTTAGTAGATGCATCTTTGACGTCTTTCTCAGCGAGCACATTGAAGAACTCTCTATTATTTGATAGATGCATTCTTGACGCCTTTTCTTGCGAGCGCAGTGAGAAACTCTCTAACATTTAGTAGATGCATTTTCGACGTCTTTCTCGACAAGCGCGATGAGAAACTCTCTATCATTTAGTAGATGCATCTTCGACGCCTTTTTCAGCGAGCGCATTGAGAAACTCTCTATCATTTAGTAAATGCTTTTTCAACGTCTTTCTCGATGAGCACTTTCAAATAGCAACACAACTTTGTATTACATACAATCAGTAAGAGCTACTTGCGATCTTCATGATTTGAAAGTACAATTGTGACTTCGACGCTGTTTTCATCATTTGAGCGCATACAGCTCGAGTTCAAAGCGCGATCAACTCTGAATGATCAGTAGACGAAGAAGAAAAATCGAGCTTCGAAGAAAAGAGACTTGACAACGAAGAACTGAGAAGTCAAGAGAATGTTCAACTCACACTCTCAGTAAGAGCTACTTGCGATCTTCGCGATTCAGAAGTACAATCATGACTTTCAAGCTGTTTTCATCGTTTAAGAACGTACAGCTCAAGATCAAAGCGCGATCAATTCTGAGCAATAAAGACGTAGTAGATGAAGAAGAAAAATTGAGCTTCAAGAGAAAGAGACTTGACAAAGAAGAGTTGAGAAGACTTGAATATGTCAATAATGATATCGATCAAGAGAATGTACATCAGAATCTTTCTCAGTGAGCGCATGAGAGAAAGATGTCGATCAATTTGATAGAAAGTTCTCAGCTACATCATCGATAGAGCTGAGCATTGCTGATAGAGCTGAACATAGATGAAAACAAATAGGTTTTGAGAGTCTTCTCATTTATGTTTCAAATGCATCAAATAGTCACTCAGCATAATAATCATTCAGCATAGTTCAAGCACTCTTCATGACTTTCGATTGAGCTCTCTTCATGACTTTCGACCAAACATTCTTCATGACTCTCAATCAAACATTCTTCATATGACTCAGATCATGTCATTTAGCTCTGATGACTTTCTTTGAAAATAGTCGACTTAAGTTTGCAGACGATCATGCGTCAATGAAGTATGCATTGAATAGAATTGTCTTCTCTTTTCAAGTATTCAAGTATCGATGAATGAGAAGTTTAAGATATCATCTAGTCTGATGACTTTCTTTGAAAACAGTTGACTTGAGTCTGTAGATGATCGTGCGTTGATGAAGTATGCATTGAATAGAATTGTCTTCTCTTTTCAAGTATTCAAGTATCAGCGATCGAGAATGCTTGACGTAAATCTATGCAGCATGTTAATCATCTTAATCACTCAGCGTAATAGTCATTCAGCATAAGAGTCACTCATCATAGTCATTCAGCATAATAGTCACTCAGCATAATAGTCACTCAGCGTAATAGTCACTTGACATAATAAAGTATCATGCAGTCGTAATCTTTGCTAGAACGCTCGATTCATGTACAAGTTTCGTCTCAAGATGTCTTCTTAGCAAATATTAGATGAATAGATGAAAGAGATTTGAAAAGAGAATCAGTGTCTCAACGACGCTTTGAATTGTAGATGAATTTGTCGAAGTCTAAGACTATGAGCATTGAGTTTGACTTAAGTCTGCAAACAGTCATGCATCAATGAAGTATGCGCTGAATAAAATTGTCTTCTCTTTTCAAGTATTCAAGTATCGATGAACGAGAGTGCTTGACGTAAATCTATGCAGCATGTTAGTTATCTTAATCACTCAGCGTAATAGTCATTCAGCATAAGAGTCACTCGTCATAGTCATTCAGCATAATAGTCACTCAGTATCTCTCTTTTCATGTATTCAAGTATCAGCGATCGAGAATGCTTGATGTAACTTTCTGTTCTAAGAGTTACTTGTGATTTACTGAATGAGATCTGACGAAATCGATAATCTTCTTCGATAAATGAAGTGACTGCGTTGTTAGAGAAACTTCAACATAGCTGCGTTCAAGATATTCATCAAATGAAAATTGTGTTCAAGCTTGAAGAGACTGCGATCAAGTAACTCTAAGAAGGTTAGCGAAACTTCGACATGACTGAATCTAAACATAGCTGCGTTCAAAGTATTCATCAAATAGAGACTGCATTCAAGCGCAAAAGAACTGCTGTTGTGTAATTCTAAGAAGGTTAGCAAAACTTCAACATAACTGAATCTAAACATAGTTGCGTTCAAAGTATTCATCAAATGAAGACTGAGTTCAAGCGTCAAGAAACTGCTGTTGTGTAGATATGAAAGATTGACGAAACATCTACATGATTGAATCTAAACATGACTGTGTTCAAGATGTTCATCAAAGAAGAACGAAATTCAAGCTCAAAGAATTTGCGATTGAGTAGACATGAAACTTTGACATGTTAAATGATGCAATGAATGTAGCGATCTGCTTCTCATGATTGAAAGATTCTTCACGACGCGTTCAAGATATTCATCAAATAGAGATTGAGCTTAAGCTTGAAGAGATTGCTGTTGAGTAGATGTGAAAGATTGTGACTGTTGAAGCTGACTGAACAAGTGAGATTGAGGTGAAAACGTTGAAGAGTTCAAAGATTCAATGACGAAATGAAGACTGCGCTAGCAATCAGTCGTTCTTGTCAACTCTTTTCGAAAATAGAGTTCTTGAGCATGTTTTCAGCCATATCTTTTGATGCGATCGTTGAGAATTCGAATCGATGAGCTCGTTGAATTCGCACGAATTCAGGCTTCAATATGATGCGACGCAAAGTTTGCAACGATCAAGATTCAAAGATCAAAATCGAACTTTGAATCATGCACTCTTCTTTCTTCAAGAGTTAAAGTCATCTCTGTCTAGTTTTCAATGATTCTTGAAGCATGAAATTTCGCTCATTCAGAGCGATGATTATGTCTCTTAAAGTATGTACAATAGTGAGTGCGCATTAATTGAATCGAGTGGGAAAAGAGTGGCAGATGAGTAGTCAATCAGTCAAAGCTTCAGATATTTTCAACCTCGATTACTAAATCTAACCTTGATATTTTTTGATGATTATTGAAGCATTGAATTCAGCTGATTCAGAACTACAATGATGTCTTTCAAAGTATGAAGAGTAGTCAGAGTGCATGTGTTTTTGTAAGACGAAATATTCAGCGTAGTTCATGTGTTAAAATAAGTTCGAATTTCTACATCATGTCATTTAGCTCAATGATAGAGTGTGAAGTCAAAAATTTCAAGATGTGAGTTCAAGTTCTGTGATGATTATTAGAATTGTCTTCTCTTTTCAGATTTCTGTCAAGAGAAGACAATCTATTTCATTTTATTTTTTTAAACTTTTATGTCAGCTTAGAGCTAATGAAAGTGTGCTGCAACTATGAAAATAGTCAGTGTGCATGAATTGATTCAAACGAGAAAAGATGGTGACAGATGAGAGCATATGACGAATTGATCACTTCATGCAATAGATATCTTCAACCTCAATTGCTGAGTCAAACCTCAATATTTTTCCATTATTTTTGAAGATTTGAACTCATCTGATTCAGAGCTAGAATTATGTCTTTCAAAGTATGTGAAATAGTCAATGCACATAGATTGATTCGAGCGAGAAAAGATGATGGCATGCGAGAGATCGATCAATCAACGCAATTAATCTTCTCAATCTCAATTACTAGATCAAATCTGAATATTTTTCCATTATTTTTGAAGATTTGAACTCATCTGATTCAGAGCTAGAATTATGCCTTTCAAAGTATGTAAGATAGTCAGCGCGCATATGTTGATTCGAGCGAGGAAAGAGTTACTACTAGATGAGCGATCATTCAGCGCAGTGAATCTTTTCAACCTCAATTACTAGGTCAAATCTGAATATTTTTCCATTATTTTTGAAGATTTGAACTCATCTGATTCAGAGCTAGAATTATGTCTCTCAAAGTATGTCAAATAGTCATTATGCATATGTTGATTCAAGTGAGAGAAGATGATGGCAGGCGAGAAATCAGTCAATCAGCGCAGTGAATCTTCTCAACCTCATTTTCTAGGTCAAATCTCAATATTTTTTACTTATTTTGAAAGCATTGAATTCAGCTAATTCAGAGCTACAATTATGTCTTTCAAAGTATGTGAGATAGTCAGCGCGCATAAATCAATTCAAGCGAGGGAAATTGATGATTTTGATGTTCAAACTGATTCGCGCTAGCAAAACCCTCTAAAATCTCAATGTTCAACATTTTTCTAAAAATGCAGTTTAATGTCTTTGAGTTCAATATTATGTTCATGAATACAGCTGACTGAAAGAAATAAGATCTGAAAGTTTGAAGAAAATCGATCAAGAAAGTTAAATGATACTCAGTCTCTGAAAACAATGATATCGAGCTCTCTGTTTTCAAGTTCTCGCTTAATTTTCTCTTCAAAAACAATGATACTCAGCTCTGAGTATCATTACTCATTTGAGATAAAACTATAGTCAAAACCTGCGCTTAATACAGATGTGCAAACAAGAACTGTACTGTTTTGTGAATGAAATTTTGTTATAACAGACTCTTTGTCTTCAACATCTTGATGTAAGACTAGACAGTTCAAGAATTTACTAAGTTCATCTGTAAGTTTAATACTCATAACATATATCAAAACTCTGTCTTCTTTTGTATATTGATTTTTCTCTTCAATCAGAAAATCAAGCACTTCAGAGAATTGATTCTTAAGTAAAGAAGATGTCATACGTTTGATTGAATATGCAATGTTATGTCGTGCAATTAACACTCAAAGAACAATGTTGTTTGATAGAAATAACATTTTGTTCATTTCTTGTAAGACAGAAACAGATAAAGTTGCAGAAAGAAAAATGAACTGTGTAGTAATAAGTTGTAGCTTTTTCAAACTATACATTGAATGTCTATAGTTTGCAGCAGTCACAATCAAATGACATTCATCAAAAATGATTTTGTCAAGTTTGTTTTCTGCATGCAAAGACATCAAGAATAATTGAAAGCTTGATGATACTGCAGTTTCTATTGAAACAAGAACAAGTTTGTCTGCAGACTTTTTTTCTTCATATATTGAAGCAGAAATCTTCATTTCTTTTGCTCTTCGCAAAAGATCTGACTTCAAAGCAATCAAAGATACGATTATAATCGTAGTTTCAGCTGTACTCAATGAAGCAAGTAATAAATATAAGAAACTTTTATCGCTTGAAGTTGCAAGTATAACAGTCAAACATGAAGTTTTCTGCAAGATAAGCTTCAAAGCTTCTTTCTGTTCTTCTGATTTAAACATTGCAGAGTCATCTTGAAGAAATTCTCTCAACAATGCAAGTAAATAATCAGAAGAAACATTGTTATTTGAAGACAAAGCTTGCTGTAAATCTGATAGCTTGATTGACTTTCTTGACTGACTCTCTGCTTCATAATTTGACGAAGAAAGTGCATGTTTATGTGATTGTCAAAGAGAAATTGTGCTTGTATGCTGATTAATTGAAAAAGAAGATAAAGAAATCTTGTGCAAGTCAAAGAAAGTGTGATAATGTAAACTGAATGAAAGAAATTGCTGTTGCTTATCTGTTCAAATATTCTGAATTGCATTCGTCTGACGAGCATACTGCGATTCAGCTGTCTTTCGAGAATGATGCATATTTGCTGCAGCGATGTCAGCATCAAACATTTGTAAAGATGACTTATCTAGATTATTTTCTTCATCAAAGAAAAGCTCTTCACACATGCTGTATTTGACGAACGCAAGAATCAAATGTTGATACTTTGACACAGTTAATCTTTGCTGAATAAACTGTAAGCTGCAACTTCGCATTAATAAAGAAAGCTGTCGTGTATTAAAAGCAATATTTTTATGTTTGAAAAGTAGTGCAGAATGAGCGACTGTTCGATTAAAGCACTCAACTTCAATGAAATGTTTAAACGGCAAAACAAGTACGATATACAAAGCAGTAATATGAGAAACAGCAGCACAAAGATATTTAACTGCAGATGCTTCTTGCTCAGTTGTATGAAAGTTCTTTGTGTATCGTAGTCTTAACATGAATAAACATGCAGACTTATCAAATAACAAAGTTCTTTGTGCAGAAGTAATTGAGTTGCAGTACGTCAATGTGCTTAACTCTGTTGCTCTAGCAGAAACACTTGCAGTAAAATGCATTAACAGTTGAAGATGTAACAGAAATCGCTTCAAACTTTCTGTATAGTTTGAAACTGATTTAGTTTTAAACATCAACTTATTTCTCTTCATAAAGAACATTTGTTCTCTCAGAGTTCTGTTTGCAAGTACTTTCTTCTGCAAATATGAAGAGAAATGTGAAAGAGTTGTATTATGAGAAAAGAAATAAGTGTGTGCTGTGTTATCTGCAAGATTCTCTGTTGCTGCAAGTGCAGATAAAGTCAAAGCAGAAAAGTCTGTCACGTCTGCATTAAACAACAGCTCTGAAAACAATATTTCATGTGTTTTCAAAGTCAGTTGTTTGAACAAATCTTTTATGTCAGATAAAGAAACAGTAATATCTTTGCAAGAAATCAATTGATTGTTATGAACAATGATTTGATTTAATGCAGAACTGCTGTTCTTGTTGACTTTAAAAGCATATGCTCGCAGATTAAGAATTTCTGCAAGTGCAGTAACAGCTGTGTTATGAAAGAAAGTATTCATAAAGAGTGACAGTTCTGTCAAAAGACTGCAGTCTATCTGTTCATTTCTTTTCTACAAATATTGTTGTGTACAATGCTTAAGAGTAAGCAACTGTGCACAGTATATAAATGCAGAATATGATTGAGACATTTATGCAGAATCTCTCAAAGATTTCGTATGAACATTAACAGAATAACAAGCGAAAAAGCTATTGATACAGCTGTCAAACTTGTTGAATTCAATGTTTTGTTGCAGTAATGAAATGAAAAGTTCAAGAAGTAAAGACTGTGCTTTGTTTAATTTATAAGACAGAAGTTTCTTATCAAAGTTTGTATTTGAATCATCATTTAATGAATCAAACTCTGAACTTGAAGAATCATTCTTTCTTCTTTCTGCAACAGTTGTTTCTTCATCATTTGACTCAGATTCATCTGTATCAGAAAGAGAAGAATCAGATACATCATTGAATGAAGAACTTAATTTTGTTGAAGAAGAAACAGAAGCAGAAGAAGATGAAGATGAACACGAAACTTGCTTTCGTTTCTGTTGTCATTTATTCTTCTTCTTCTTTGTTTCTTCTTCAACAAAAACAATATCAACTTCGTCAGATTCAACAAATTCATGCAAATCATTGATTAAAGCTTAACTTCTATCAGATAAATGAAACAGTTTTTTCAAAGATCTTTTCTCATCTTTTGAAGATGCAAGTTCAATTGCAGATGTAAAAGACAATTCTTTATTTGTAATTGAAGCAGTTTTGAATAAAAAACAAAAGAATTGAGCAAAAATCTTCGCATATTTATCAATAATAATAATAATAATAATAAATTCATACATTCTTGTGACATCGATTAAATCGACTCATGAGAGACTCTATGCTATCTGTATTGAGTGAACAAAACTCTCTGAGATAGAAAATCACTCACAGTCTACACGACTGCTTTACGCAGTTGAAACAGTGAGTTTTGAGACTATGTATCAAATTTGTTCGCATTGATCACACGTTAGAGAATGAGTGTTTTAATCATTCTAAATTGCTTCAAGAGCTTCGTTTTCATCATCATTTTCGCTACTGCTCTGAGACTCTTCGTGATGATGACGATTATTCAATAGTTCAAGAAGTCAGCATCTTGTAGCATTCTTGATCGCAGATGTGATCAGTTCAAGCAGTGCATGAATACATGCTTTGTCGTCTGATGACTTCATTCGCAGTTGCATCGCAAGCTATTCATGCCTGAAACGTTTTTAAAGTGCAGATAAGCATTCAGATCTATGCGTTTGATTCTGATGTGCATTGCAAGAGTGCTTTCTGCTTTCTGAAGATCATCACGCATCTTTATCATCTTATTGCTCAGATGCAATCTTTGTGCTGAGATTGCATTGATGTCTGCAACGTGTTCTCTGTACTTTTCTCATTGTTGATTTCATTGATCTTTGTGATACTGCGTTATTGCGATGCTATCACTTGTTGAAATCATTGTGAAGAAGAAAATGTGTCATCTGCATCTTAACTGTATCTTCGCATCTTCTTGAATGAAAACATTCAGAAGTACTATTTTCTTGATGACAAGTGAGCGAGAAATGACGCGATTAACTTTCGTCAAATGAGCGTGTATTAGTTTGCATGCTTGTCTGATCTCTTGCGTTCGATCATTAACTCAACTGTGTAGCGTGATCTTGTTTTGTAGCATGTTCAGATGAACATGTAGCAAACTCATGTATATTTCTGTCTCTAGAGTTTCAATGTTTACTCTTTTGAACACTTCTGCTACGTGACGCAGAGTCTGATTCTGAAGTGTTTCTAGTCTGCATTCTTTGCTCAACAGTTCATCTTTCTTGTCGCGCTGATGTCAGACTGATGCTTCGAATGCGATTTTTGACCTCACTACTGCTGAGTATACTTGTCTCACTTTTGTGAAGATAGCTTCTCATGTGAAGACTTCAAGATGACTAAGTGTCAGCATTCTTGTGACGTGATTCATCTTTATTTGTCAAAGATGCGCGCTTCATTGCAGTTTCATGTTCAGTTGCATCTCTAGAACTTGTACGTCTGATTTCGATTTGATAATTGAGCTTTTTATTTGTATGCTAGTCATCATGTTGAATCTCTTCGATTTTCTAGTGAAATGCGTGAGCTCATACTTTTCTGATGCAAACGTTGTGTCATGAATGCAAGCTCATTTCGCGCAGACATCATGTGCTTTGCTCAGTGTTCTGCAGATTTCTTCAGTGAATCTGTCGTAGACTAGAATGTTAATATCGTTTACAAAGTCAAGCACTTCAATTTTAATTTTCAATGCTTCGCATTTTTCAATTAAACTTGTGTTGAAGAATAGAAAGAGAATCGATGAAATGAGAAATCTCTGTGATATGTCTGCGTTTATCTCGCGCATGTCGCTCGTTTGTTCATTGAATATTAGCGACGTCTCTCAATTCTCTAGAAAGCTGCGTGTTCATTTGATTATGTAGCTCGACGTTCTTTTCATTTTCAGCGTATGCAGAAGTTTGACGTGTGAGACTTGATTGAACGCTTCGACGACGTCTAAGCTTAGCATGAAGATCACATATTTGATTTCACAGTCTTACACTGTGTGAACTTGATTTATTAGTAGATCTAACGTCGAGATCACGAATCGTTTGCATCTCGCTCTCATTTGAGCATTTGATAGCATGTGATGAGTCTCGACTATGTCACTCAGTCTTTTGATCATGATCAACTTCAGCGCTTTGCTCATGATATTGAGCAAAGCAATGAGTCGATACGTCTTTGAATCAATATAGTCGCTTTTCTTTGATTTGCATAGTACTATTGTCTGAGTCTTTTTGAACTGCTTCGAATGATACTTATGTGTTATGCATGCGTTGAATAAACTCGTCAGTACTGAGATCAGTTCTGCAAGACTTGCTTGAAGCGCTCTGTTTGAAATATCTGAAGCGCTCGATGCTTTGTCTGCTTTTACTCGTCTGATTGTCTGCTTCACTTCATCTTCTGTGATGCGTGAATTGAATGAGACTGTCAGAGATATGAATGATTCTGCAATGTCGTTGACATTCGCTTGAGAAGATGAGAAAAAGAACTTTTCTCGCAGTATCTCGATTTTTTCCTCGAACGTCGTTGTCATATGATCAATGTCGCTTCACTTCAGTGATGAAAACTGAGAAAGCTTTTTAGATAGCTGACTTTCGATTCTAGCTCATTTTGCAAAGCATCATATCGATTTGAGTGCTTCGCTCAGCTCATGCATTTGTGTTCTGAAGTGTGCGCATTTCATTTGTCGAATGATCTTGTTTTTATGATCATTGTGCTTCAGATATTCATTTCACACTTTTAATGTATCTTGCGTTTTTTATATGATTTGCAGTTGTCTTGATTTCATTACTACTTCGAAGCAGCTTTGATTTCAAAAGTCTCTTGCTTAATTTGATGACTTTGTCAAGAAGATAGATTTCTCGATGATTTTCTGTAGCACTCTGATAATCTTGCACACTCTGACATTCATCATAGTCTTGTCATTTAGAGAGCGTTTCAAAGGTAAATGTATTTGCAGATAAACACTCAATGCTTCTGTATTCATTTTCTTTCAAAGTCATTGAGTCGAGAGTTGCACTGAGATTGTTTGTAAACATAGCTTTGTGATGATCGAAAGATGATTCAATCTCTGATGCAAATTGATTTGTATCTTGCACTTGCGTGTCATGAACTGTATTTTCTCGCTGTTAAAGACTAGATCAATCGTCGTAAATTGATTGTGAGCTTCGCAAGTAATAATGTCTGATTTCAGTAATAATTTCAGCCTTGTGTTTGTAATGATGTTTAGTAGAGTATCAGTCATCATATGATGAGTGAAGCATCTTCATTCTTCTCAATGAGAATGATGTAGATTGAAATTTTCTATGATCAATTGTTTGCAGTCATTCTTGAGTAGTTTGTTCAAACGAGAAATGATTGAAGATCTCTCTGTGAATGTAGTAGACAGTGAGTATGAGTTGTAAACGTTTAGAAGTTTTAGCGTCTGCATTTCATCGTCTGTGTTGCAAGTTAATATTCTGATTGAGCAAATGTCTGACTCAGCTGTTTCTACTATTCATTGATCGAGTCTTAAACATTTGTTAACGTATATGCATGTTCTTGATTGAGATGATGAGTTTTTCACTAGGTGAAAGAAGTTGTGTGCTGAGCTAAATAACTGCAAGTCGTTGTTGTTGTGATCTTGCTTCTGTATAGCTACTATGTCGAATTCGCGAACTTCTTTGTCAATTAGAAATGATTCTTGAATTCTTAATGATTTTCTGATGTTGTACTGTAGAATTTGTAGAAAAGACTGTTTTGTCATAAAGTTATTTGTAGCTGTTGTTGACTCTGCAATGAGAAGACTCTTTGTATGCTTTCGATCATCAACGATCTTTCTCACTTTCTGGTTGAACGTTTCTGAATCTGCTCAGATGTCATCTCGTCTGAGTCACTATTCATGCAAGAGAAAAGATCAACTCGTCTCTTCTTGATCTTTACTATCTGTCAAGCTGATTTGTCAGCGATTCAACTGCATGTTTTCAGCATGACTGTTGCTGAGCTTGAGAGATTCATTGAATCGAAAGAATTCATTGAATCTGAAGAGTTCATTGAATCTAAAGAGTTCAGAAACAGCGAGAAGAATGTGCAATTGTATTTAGACGTTTCAGAGTATCTGAACAATCTGTTTCTATAGATTTCAAATGCTTGTTTCATCTGCTGTCATCACTTGAGACAGATGCATCTTCAGAATTCGTGATTTTCGTTGCAGTTGACACAACGTCTTTTATTCAAAGACATCACACACTTCTCTATGTGATGCTTGTCTGCGCATTTTTCGCAGCGCTGATTCTTTCTGCAGATCTTAATCATGTGATCAAATTCGTGACATCTGAAGCACTGTGTGATGCGACAGTTCTTTTCAAATAGCTTGCATGCACATTCTTGATACAAGTTCAGCATGCTCACGTTCATTAGTTGATTCATCATCGCTTCAATCGTGATCTTTACGATGAGCAATGAATGAGTCTTTTCGCTATCTGCTACCTTCTTAAGTCAGACTATTCTTAGAACTTTCAGATCTTCATGAAGTCTTGCGTTATCTTTTATCAATCTTTCAATGATTTTTTCTTGATTGCTCATGTCTATTGTAGTGCGTACTTCATGTGTCAGCACTGCAAAGATTCGACATGTTACACATGTTGAACTCGCGATTTCTTTTGCTCACGTCTGAGTCTTTTCCAGGTTTGCTTGAGCATCTGAGCTAACTGCGTGAAGGAAAATGTCATCGCTGCTCAGCTTGCGAAGTGACACGATTAAATCTCTTTGATCTGTTGACACGTCTGCAATTCTCTGTAGAATCTGTTCAATTGACTTCTTCTGTATCTTTTCTATTTCTCTTCTGTTCATTATCTTAATCATGACTTCTCGTTTCTTGCGAAGCGATGACAAGTCGTCTTTAGAACGTTACTTCTTCGTCGCTATTTCTTCTCTTGTCACGTTCGCTCATGACGTGATTTTCGTTGAAAGACGTGTGTTTCGCTGTGTATGCAACTGCTTGTTAAGCAGTTGAACTGATGTCTTCAGTTTCTGTACATTCTTCGCGATGAACGCGTTCTGATTCGCGTGATGTTTTTCTTCTGAGTCGAGTCGAAGACATCGAACCAGCTTCAATGCTATCTCTTTTCATGAATGATCTTTGCTCTTCTCTTTCTCTAACGTTGATATCTTTATTAGTAGGTCAATAATATTAGCAACGTTCTCTTCATCGTCATGTGAGCATTTCAACCTCATGTCTCTGTTTTCTTGCAATGAATCGACATCGCTCGCAATCATCTTCAAATCAACATTGCTGCGATTCGTGCAATTCATCGTCGTTCAATCATCTTCTAGATTCACTCTGTCTTGTTTGTAGTGCTCTTTTTCAAAATTTGTGATGCGTGCATTGTGATTATTTTTCACTCATTATTAAGAATTTAAACATCAAAATCTGTTGTTTTAAAAGCAAGCAGTCAATCAGCATTTCACAGATTTGAATCAAATGAGATTTGCAAAATAAAATGAAAGAACTTGAACTTAATTGTTACATCAACAATCATCTTAAAGAAATTCATGAATCAGAAATCAGTGAATAGATTCATTGAATCTGCTCGATTCATTGAATCTGCTTTCATAGCAAAGCAAAGCACTTAAGTTAATTTTGATCAACTTTGCTTCTTTCAATCAACTGAGAAAAAGAAACTCATCAATATTGTCATGATCAAAGTTGCTGTATATTAAACTTTAGTCAAGAATAAGAAAATCAAGATCTTTTTCTTGATCATTAGTGAAATCAACAAAGTGCTTAGCTCAGTTGAAGATTTCGCGAAACTGAATGAAATGACTTTTGTCATGTCATTAAATGAACTGAAGAAAAAGTTTTCAATAGTTTATCACGACTTCTTGAATGTTTTTGATAAAGAAAAGATAATGCAGTTGTCTTTGCATTGATCATACAATCATAAGATTGAATTAGAAGAAGAGAGTCAATCTTCTAGAAGTTGATTGTATTTCATGTTGAACTACAAGTTGCAGAAGATTAAAGAGTATTTAGAAGAGAATTTGAAGAAGAAGTTCATCACACTCAGCAAAGCTTCTTTTGCTTCGTCAATACTGTTTGTTAAAAAGAAAGATGATAGTCTTTGCTTTTGCATGAACTATTGAAAACTGAATGCTCTGATCAAAAGAGATCGTTATTCAATACTCTTAATAAACGAAGTACTAGCTTAAATTCAAGACAGTAAGTATCTGACTCAACTTAACATTATCATCACGTTCAACAAACTACACATGAGTTTAGAAAGCGAAGATTTAACTACTTTTATTACTTTCTTCAACATTTATAAGTATAAAGTAATGCTTTTTGAATTGATCAATGAATCTGCGTTCTTTCAACATTATATCAATGATGTATTGTTTAAATGTTTGCATAAATTCTGTTAAATATATTTGAATGATATTCTTATTTATAGTAAGATCTTGAAGAAACATAGAACTCATGTGAAAGAAGTGCTAGACAAGCTTCATGAAGTCGACTTGCAGATAAACATTGACAAGTGCAAATTCAAGATTCAGAAAATCTCATTTCTTGAACTATTGATATTTATCAATGATTTGCGAATGAATTCTCAAAAAGTAGATGTGATTTGAAACTGAGAAATGTCTCGATCATTGATTCATGTGCAGATCTTCATTGACTTCTGCAATTTCTATCAATGATTCATAAAGAACTTTTCAAATATCACTTAACTCATGATAAAGCTGACTTGAAAAGATCATCTTTTTGAATGAACAGAAATCTGTCAAATGATTTTTGAAGAACTGAAGTAACAAGTGATGATAGCTTTCATTCTGAAGCATTTCAACTCAATCAGAGAAGCTATTCTGAAAACTGACTTTTCAAACTATGTCAACGATGAAGTATTGTTTCAGTATGATGATGAAAACATTCTACATTCAATGATCTTTTATAACAAGAACATGATTTTCGCAGAATGCAACTACGAGATCTATGACAAGAAACTGCTGATCATCATTCATTACTTGAAGCACTGACATTTTAAATTGAAATGTACGAATATTTTAATCAAGATTTTCATCAATCATCTGAATTTGAAGTACTTCATGATTATCAAAAAACTGATCAAATAACAAGTTAAATAAATTGAGAAGTTATCTGAATATAACTTCAAGATCATATATCAGTCGAAAAAATCGAATCTGAAAGTCAATGTGCTGATCAGAATGTCAGACGTTAAGTTAGTTGAAGCAAACGATGATCAAAAGCTATATCAGCATCAGATGCTATTGTCAAAAGACAGATTTAAACTGCAGTCAATTAAAGTTGATCAAGAAAATGATCAGAAAGCTGATCAAGATCTGACTCAAATCTTGCTCAGATCTGACTCAGAATTTGACTCAGATTCAAAACATGAATCGAATGCTAACAAAAATTCGATCGAAGAGATGATTTTTATTCAGAATTAAATTATAGTTGAAAATTAAACGAATCAACTGTGCTTCAATATTCAAATAATCATGAAACAGAACAAAAAAACTTGTCAAGATATTAATCTAGACAATTGCAAAGTACTTGATGAAGTACTCTGAAAAGATGATAGACTATGAGTTTCTCAGTCAATGATCATTCAATTGATAAGAGAAGCATATGATCTTTTGATCAATGATCATTCTGACATGAATTGAACGTTGAACTTGCTGAGATGATCATATTGCTGATTGAAGATGAGAACGACGATCAAGCGCTACATTTGAAACTGCTACGTTTATCGTAGGTCAAAAGCATCGAGAGATCGAATCAATGAACTGCTGAAATCATTGCTCATACTTGAGCAGTAATGACAGAACATATCATTAAACTTCATTATTGATCTATCAGAAAGTGATGAAAACAACGCGATTCTGACAGTCATAAATCAATTATTTAAGAAACAACATTATATATTGTGTTGATCAAATGATGAAGAAATCTTTGCAGAACAAACAATCAAGCTACTGTTAATATGAATCTTCAGAACTCATGAACTACTCAAATCAATAGTGTTCAATCGTGATTCACAATTCATATTGATTGTCTGAAAGTCTTTATGCTTGAGACTCAACATCAAGATGAAACTATTCACAAACTATCATTTGCAAATCAATGATCAAACAGAAAGAGCGAATCAGAATGTGAAATGATATTTACGAAGCTATTGCTCATATATGCAAGATGATTGATTCATCTGATTATTTATGATCAAATTCATTAATAACAATGCTATTTTGTCATCAATTGAACAGTCAACGTTCTTTCTGAATAAGAACTTTCACTCTCATATGAGCTTCGATTTGAACTCAATCAAATATGAGATTACTTGAGCTAAAATTGAAGCAGACAAAGCAGAGAATATATTTGAACACATGAAATGATCATTGACATTGATTAAGCAAGTCTTAGCAAGAGTCAGAGTCACAATGAAGAAACAGATTGATAAACATCAAAAGAAAATGATTTACAAGGTAAATGACATGATGTTTCTGAATTCTAGAAACATAATGATCTTACGATCATCAAAGAAGTTAAACGATAAAATGCTAGAATTCTTCAAGATTCTGATCAAGATCAAACATGCATATTGACTGAAACTGTCATCAACTATGAAGATTCATTTGAAGTTTGCATTAAATCTGCTGCAACTAAATTCAAAAAACGCTTTAAAAGAACAATAAAATGAATCATTTGATTCTATAATGATTGAAGATGAAGATGAATGAAAAGTGAAGAACATATTAAACTTCAAACACTATGAACGAGATAAATGACTACAATATCATGTCAATTGAAAAGAATACAACGTTAATCTACATTGATACAACGTTAATGAAAGTGAATTCAAAGATTGCTTGAAAGTCATTAATGACTTTCATGAACATTATTCAAACAAGTCAAGATAGAAATTGACTCAAGAAAGATCAACTAAACTGCAGCAATGAGAACATTGCTAAATGAAGAAGAGAGATAATGTTGCAAGCGTGCATCTCAGATTAGCCTAGCATAGAGCTGATGTTGACACGCTAGCGACCTAGCGTGTCTTCATGAGTAAAACTCATGATGTGTTTCATCTTCTTTCTTTCTTAGCTTTGAACTTCTAGTTAGAATACACTCATATGATTCACTTTATGCAAACTCATAACAAAATCAAGTCTTGATGAGTCAAGAACTCGACTCAAGCTTAATGATTCAACTTAACATGATCAATTTAAAAGTGAAGAAGATGTTGAGAATTAAAAAAAATGTTAAGTCAGATCTTGATCAAATCTAAATCAGATTTAAATCAGATTAAATATTAACTTTAATTAATATATAGTTAACTTGCTAACATTAACTGTAAATTGATTAAAGTTAACTTTTTGACTTTAGTCAATTCTGACATGTTCATAACATCAAATCTGCATATTTTTCTGATATTTCTGAAGCATTGAATTCAGCTTAATCAAAGTTATAATTATGTTTCTTAAAGTATGTAAAATAGTCAGCGCGCAGAAATTGATTCAGGCGAAGAAAGATGCTGGCAGATGAGAGATCGAGCAGTCTCAACCATCAATAATTTCGATCTCATTTGCTGAATCAAACCTGCGTCTTTTCTTCTGATTTCTGAATCGTTGCAGTCGTTTCGGCCGGCTCGACAATTCGCGTCATAGAAAGTATGAGGCTCGAGAGCGTTGAGGGAATGTTCAGGTGGGATGACGAATTGATCGAGAATGAGGTGACGAATCGACGTGCCAAGCGAATCGTCGTCGAGGGTGTTTGAAAGCATCATCTCAGCGATGACGGTCGGGAATAAGAGGTAGATCTCTCTTGAAGAGACACTTGAGAAGACACTTGAAGGGGAAACAGAGGTGGGGAAGCGAAAGCGAGACTCATGAAGGGAGAAAGAGCGAAGGCGACTTCGTCTTCTGCCGACGACGACGTTGGCGCGAGCCTTTGCAGAGGGATTAACTCGGCGACGGGTAGAAGGGGTCATCGGCAGCGATGACAGTGAATTGAGTAGCGGTGTGGGTAGCGATGTGGGTGACAGCGTGGGTAGCAGTGTGAGTAGCAGGTGCGAAAGCGCGTTTCTAGCTGAAATTGAGGGATGGAGAAATAGAAAGGGATGAAGGGGAAAAACAGTAGGGGACGGCCTATTTATCCCCCTTTTTCCCGCTTCATCTTCTTGTTCCCTAGCTGCTGAGGTATGTTGATAGTCGAGGCAGCAACCCTCTCTTCGCTTGTCGATAGCCTTCAGTCAAGCTGATTCTTATAGAAAGATCAATGATCTACTATGTCTAGGCTCTGAACTCTTCACTTCGACATCAATGACAGCAAGCTTTAGACAAAAGAAGAAGAAGCAGCTGATAGTTAAGCTACGGGTCAGACAGCTGAAGCAGGGACAGAAGCAGAAGCAGAAGCAGAAGCAGAAGCAGAAGCAAAGAAATAACGTGATATCTACAACTGATTAATCAGAGCGAGGCATGCGTATCAGAAGGGCCTCAAAGAGATCATATTAGCTACGTAGTTCATCGTTTGAAGCAATAAAATATGAAACGTGGATTTTCAGCCCTATAGGGCTGCACGACTGCTAGGTTTAGCCGAGTGCTAGGTGAACCCTTCTAAGGCAAACAAGGAATCTGCGAAAACAGCGTGAATTTGATCGAAACAGTCATGTGTAGCATACCTAGCTTGTTCGAAGTGTAGTTGCATTCACCTGGCTATGGGTCACATCTACCAGCACGCGATCTTGCTCCATATAGCTAGCTTACTCCTGGTTTAGACTAGTTCAATGCGTCGATCACCGAATAGGGCTAGTTGGTCTGTTGAAGCCTGGGACAGATAGCCGGGTGAATTGAGTAGCATAGTCACACAATCGTGATTTGATTTATGAGAGTCATTTGGGTGCTTAAAGACGCCCACTCCGCCATCCGCAAACCTCGTCCTTCTTTCTTTCTCTATCAACATCTGCAATCTTGCCTGGTCTACAGTTATAAGCATAGCAAATCCTCAGCACATTAGAGAAAGCTTCAGTTAGACATAATCCTACTTACGACGTCATCCATTTGTTTTACAGCAACACCTTCTTACCTTCCTCTCAGCATAGTCGCACAATAGCATACTTCAGGCTTACCGCTTGTTCGACTTCCTATCCCTTGAGCTTCGAAATCTCGCACGCTTCTTTTCCTCAATTCCACCTCCCCTTATCTATCTTCCCATTTGACCTCACTGCATTCCGTCATGTCGTATCCTCCCTTCAACGAAAGGATCATTGAGCCAGCGAAGCTTGGTGGTTTCGGCAAGGACTTTGCGCAAGAGCAGGGTGGCCTTCGCGGCCGCGTTTTTGCCTCCATGTGCCCCCCCGACATCTCTCCTGGAACGCGAATTGTGGCGGTCTGCGGTCCAAATGACTACATGGACAACGCGTCTCCCGACAACGATGGCTGGATCTTCTCCGATTTCTACCTATTTCACCATCTTTTCAGGGATACTTCGCCAAACCAGGTTTGGCTTACTTGCGTCGATCCGGAGACTATGGTGAAGAAATACGGAGAATACGCGCACGGAAGCCCGAACAGGGAACGAAGAGTAGTTTTGGATGATTCGATGTTGTTCAACTTGCCAAATCTTCGTGTTGTGAACACTAGTAAGACATCGACAAAAGACATGCTGCTCGATAGATTCGTGGCGACTGTCAGGGACGAATGTGTCGAGGCAATACGCAAAGACCAGAATGTTCTAGTCCTTATCTTTGCACATGGTAGAAAGCGGACCTCGGCGATCTCCCTCGGCGGTAACAAGCTTGGTATCGAGAGCCCTAAACTACAGAGGGAGTATTTCGCGGGCCAGATCCCCCGTAATGCCAAGGTGACACTTCTCACGACGTCCTGCTACGGCGGCGGCTGGGCGCAAACTCCAAATCTGAACACGACTACCATGGCTGCCGTGGACGAATCTAACGAGTCGCTATCTTGGCCACACAGTGATAGTTCTCTTCGTCACTGCGGGTCCAGGTATGCGACTGGGGTTACACAAGCTCTCATCAAAATGAGCTTTCCAGAGTGGCAACTGGACGAAGGCACTTATTCAAGAATAGAATCCGACAACTCGACATCAGCCACGTACGTCCAACTCGCCAAGACAATCCGACATACTCTTTTCGAAGAGGTAGACAAGAGGGAGTCCAACACCATTTCCTTTTCCGCAAGAGATGACCATTGGGCCATGGAGTGGCGAGTACGCACGGGAATAAGCACGCTCTCCGATTATGAAGGCAAATGGAAAGAACTCCGGTTTCTCGAGCCAACGTCGGCCGCAAGCGGCGTCAGCCAGGTAGGATCCGTCCAGCTCGCCGAAGACAGACCACCGTATCGCTATCAACAAGCCTTACAGATAGTCAAACGGAAAGCGCTCGTATACCTTGCGAGCAACCCAGGTCCCGACGAGTCGGCCAAGAACATCCATCTTCATGGGTCAATCCGAAAGCTGATGAAGGGACAAAACCCTCCTCCGGAAGCCCTCATGGTAATCAGCAGATCGTTGGACTATCGGCAATGGCAAATAATGGCGCAAGCCAACCTGTTACGAGACGAACTCGGCCTCTCCTGCCCCGACTGTGAAGAAGTCGATCCGCAAGGGCCTATGCAACCCGGAATGTTCAATCGCGTGTGCGGCTACTTTCTGTTCAGCGAACCCGCCGAGGACGAAGGCTGGGAATACGCCAAAGGCGAACGATACCTCACAGTCGCCATCACGCGAGCTGGCTGGGCCACCGAGAAGGCCGAGCATGAGCTGTCGAGGGTGAAGCAGGTTGTCGGTGAGTATCCTAAGCCGTCAGGTTATTTGTCGACCACGTATTGACTGATCTCTTCTTCTTCTTCCAGCTCAACAGGAACGGTTCGATCTCACCGCCAAGACCCTCGGCCTCGAGAGAAACCAAGCGATCCGCGGCTTCCTCTCCGACTTGAGCAAATCGACTAGAAAACGCCTGCGTTCGCTCTCCCCCGTCAAGCATAGCCGGAAGTCGGTCTAAGGTGTTTTTAGCGGGATGTTCTTTACGCAGCAGGGGGAGCATTCTTAGCGCCTGCTCGTAATACAACGGATGGCCAATGGTGCAAGACGTGGTGGTGGAGGTTGAGAATTCTGGAACTCTTTTCTGCAAGGCGTTTTTCGGTTGTTGTTTTTTGTTTCTTCCTCTCTTTCTTTCTTTCCTTTTTTCTTTCTTAGGGCCGACATGGAAGAACATTCCGAGTACTTCCGAGGCGCAAATATGGAAAGGCGTGGTGGAGAGTGCGGAAACCCTCGACTTTGATAGATGATAGGAAGGGAATGCAGGCATGTCATACCAAATTCTGCAAATAAAAAGAAAATCTCCTCACAAAGCATGCTGGTTGTGCCACATATGAATTGAGCAGTCTTGGAAAAGCATAAGAATGAATTACCTAACGTGCGACCCATCTCCCGACGTCAAACCCATGTTGCATTCCCTTTCCTATACCCTCGGTTCGCTTCTCTCTTTCTCTCACTCTTTGTCTCATCATGACTCTCGTCCCATACGTCACATCACTCTCACCCTCACCTCCCTCTCACCCTTAGCTCCCTTTCACCCTCACCTCCCTCTCACCCTCACCTCCCTCTCACCCTCACCTCCCTCTCATCCTCATGTCCTCCTCCCTTCCCTCTCACCCTTACCTCCCTCTCATCCTCATGTCCTCCTCCCTTCCCTCTCACCCTTACCTCCCTCTCATCATCGTGCCCTCCTCGCAATCCCCAAACCCTATACCCGCCCACAACCATACCCCCAACCACGACCGTCACCATCCACCCACCCATCCCTGCAGTCCCTTCCCCAACCCTCCCCACCCCCCCACTCTTCGCGCTCCCACTCTT
>JAABUL010002106.1_pt1 | contig 34473 bp, 58 predicted proteins | sample 5559151 | NCBI WGS metagenome assembly JAABUL01 (sample SAMN10711876, study PRJNA513368) | rock metagenome | isolation source: Antarctica rocks | place: Antarctica: Victoria Land, Pudding Butte sud | reverse complement strand
GCTGAGCTTCTGTAGACAGTAAAAGCGGTGTGCAGCAGAGCTTGATTCCCTGATGATTCCCAAGCCTCCCACGGTTCCGCCCAGATCTACAAAATTATTTCGGTCAGTATAATGCAGGCGCGCGTTGTCAACGAGGTTGAGCAGCACGACGCTCGAGCGCCATGATCCGCCACCATGATCCGCCAGCATAATCGGCCAGCATGGCAAATGACAACACCAGCTGGCGCTGGTGTTGTCATTGCAACCCGCCAGTCAAACAGCTACGACCGACAAGGCAGCTGCGACGGACGACACGTCCAACACCCGCCTGCCGCTTTCATGCGGAGGGCGCCCCTCGTGCGGAGTTCGGGGGAGGCGTTTTAGACGCCTGCCGCCTCAGTCGTGCGAGGAGTCCGGACGGTTACAGCCCTGGACTCCGAGGCCCTAGGCGCAGGGCACTGCGCATTGAAGTGGCAATTGCCGCAGCAGGGAGGGGGCGGAGAGGGGAGCAGACCGCGTTGCGTTGCGCAGGCCACGGCATCTTTTAGGTTTGGGATGTGTCGTCAGAGCGTCAGACGGTGCCGATGCGAATGAACATGCTCCACGATATGTGGCGAGCACCAGAGTGTAGGTATTGGAGGTCAGCCCGGTTGCAACTGCAACATTGTGCTCTGTTGTGCGCGGACGTGTATGCTGCATCGTATGCCAGCACCTGTCACCAGCGGCGTTTTTATGATCCATAATCGAGGCCCGTCTCTGTCAGGACATTGTGGCTCTTCATTCATTGCTTTGTTGTGTTCCATTGGAGTGCCTGCCTGATGAGAAACCTCTGCATTCCAGTGTGACACAGCATCATCACTGCGCACCACCCACCGCACACATATGGAGACCACGTCTCAGGGCAGAAGGCACTTTCTGTGACAGCTCCTTACCGCTTCCTTTACACAAACAATTCGAGCCGACATGGCTTGCGCGGTACAGGGTGAAGAAAAAGACGCACGCCGCATGGGCAAAACGTTCAGCTGCACACGCCCTTCCGAAACATTTCCCAAGCGGGCCCAAAAACGTACGGTTGCCGATCCATGCTGCCGCCCCACCACAGAGCTCAGTGCTGTCCCAGGAACGAGCTGGTGACAACCAAAGAAATTAGCGGGGACCGGGGCTTGCCCAGCAGCAAGGCCCGGCCCCGGCGATGCAGACCCATTAAACCCTAAAGCCCGCCTGCGTCATGTGGCGGCGTCGCATCTCGGCGGCGGCATCGCTGCGCCACTTCGATATGCTGCCGCCTCGGCATGGCGGGATGAACCCCTCCCCGGGCAGGCCGCCGCAACTTGCTCGTGGCGCCCCGTGCAGCGGTGCAGCGACCCGGCCACTGGTCGCCACAGCCCTGATGCTCTACCTACTCATGTCTACTCTGTTGAAGCGGATGCAAGTTGCATGAATCTTTGTGTCGCTGAGCTACTGCTTTGCAGGTCCATTGCTCATGGCGCTGCCGAGCTGTAGCGGGCTCCGCACTGTCGTCAGCGGCAGTATGCCACAGGCTCCCCTGCCACACTGCCTTGCCCAGCGGATGCGGTCTTGACACCTGGCACGCCCGTTGAGAGCCGCAGCCACAGCGCAGGCCAGCAGGCGGCGGCCGCGCTAGGGTGACTGCCTCAGCGCCGGCGGCGCAGAGGAGTGTGCCTGCAAATGGGTGGAGCGCCACGCATTAGTGCCCCCTGGTTGAAAGCCCTTGCCGCTTCAGCACCGTGCTGGTCACACTCTGCACACTGCTACTCCTTGCACGCTTCCGCAGCGCAATACATAATCGCGGCCGGACAAGAAGGATGTACTGACACGCGGCATCACAGGAATGCAAGAATATGGTTACCATCACATCGTCTTGAATCATGATATTGACGCAAACGCGCACCTGCATGATCGCAGCGTGCCACAGCTCGCTGGCGGTCGGCATGGAAGAGGTGCTGAGCGCCGACGGCTGGCGCAGCGCCGCGGCAAACGCCTCTGCTGCGGCAGAGTTCCCCTGCGCCTGCAGCGGCAGCATGTCAGCGTGAGCGGATGCATGCAAACCATTTCACCGTTGAACAGTCTCATAGGCCATCAAGCATTGAGCTCTGAGACGGCGTGGCGTTGCAACACGCCAATGCAACCATGCAGGGGTTTGAAGCAGTGCTTGAAAACTCAGACCGCACTGCTTGACAAACAAAGACTCAAGGACGCTGCAGGTTCCCACCGCGGCAGCGCGGGCAAGGCTGAGCTGGAACTGGTCCATGGCCGGCCACTGCGGCACGGCGGCGCTGCTGCCCCCCGGCGGCGTGTTGCGGCCGCCCGACCCGTATGGCTGGAACGCCGAGTTCCTGAGTTGAAGAGGGTTAGCGTATTTTAGGGTGGGGCTTCGTGCGGGGTAAGGCATGGTGTGCCGGCGCAGGATGCGGTTGTGCAGGAGCAGCAGTGCAATTTGGGTGCGGCAGCTTTGCTTAGTAGCATTGCTCCCGCGGTACCCAGCATGGCAGCAGCTCTGCATGCACCTCCCACTCAAAGCCGCATGGCAGCCTATGGCAGCCTTGCTGCAGCGGCGTCTCTCCTCGCTCACTGCATCAGACAGGGGTGTATTCAGCTGACGCCGGCAGCGCTGCGACAACAGCCACCTGTTAGCGTCTCCGCCGGCGTTGCCGCCGGTCTCGCCGGAGCCGCTGCCCGACAGCAGCTGCAACGACGCGGCGACGTCCGTCAGCTGCCGGCCCGCCGCGGAGCGCGCGCGGTGCGCCTTGATCAGCGCCACCTCCTCCTCCGTCTGCAGGGTTTAGGGCACAGGTGTCAGGTTTGGGGAACAGGGCAACATGCAGGCAGGGTGTGAGGGTTGGTATGGGATGCGCGGACTGCGGGCAGCTGGAGTCGTGTTCGACGACGGTCCCCTGGTGATCAAGTAGGGGGTTATGGCTTGTCACGTTGAAAGCAAGCGAGTGCAACGCAGGCGAATCTCGATTGACCTCGTCACGTGACTGCGAGCCCTGGGTTGACTCATCTGAAAGTAATGAGGCTGTACTGCAATTTGTCACCACCAGTACCTGCTGCAGTCCGGCTGCAGAGATTTCGCTGGCCCCCTCCTGTTGGCCAGCAAGGACGACACAGCACAACACACGTGCTGCCGGATAAATTGCTGCTGCACTTCCCATTGTGCGGGAAAAGGTATGCTGCCGCTGCCGCCGCCGCTGCCGCTGCCGCCCTGACACTGTCACCCCGCACAGAGCCTCATCCCTTAAATGCCAGAAGATAGCAAAGCCAGCGGTCCCATTCCAGATCCCAGAGCAGCTTCCGAGCGACATGCAAGGGAGCAGCGGCGTGCCTAACGGCATGCGGCGGGAATAGCCAAAGCTAGTAAAGCTGCAGAGCAGACGCGCACCAGGTCTAGAGACGAGGCCGTGCGCGGCTGGCGAGGCGCCTGCACGTCCGAGGGGCCAGCGCGCGGCTGTTCCTGGCTGCTCGCGCCGCCGCCGCCCTGGCTGCCGCCGCTGGAAAGCGCCAGGCCGCTCTGCGGCTGCTGCTGCGACGCCTGCTGCTGCGCCGCCGCAGCCGCGGTGGCTGCTGCTGCAATCGCGGCATAGTCATCAGCTGCAATCACAGCACTTGACTATGTCAGTACTGGCACCAGTACTGGGCGTCATCGGTAGTGGGCACTGTAGATTTGTGGGTCGTGATCGTATACAAGGTAGAGGGCTCCTCTGGGGCCTGGAACAAGCACCGAAACATGTGCACAAAGTATTGTGTACAAAACTGCACTGTATCCCGTCAACATGTGACGCACAGCGCCGGGCTTCCCGCCCAGCCGCTCACCGCTCATGCCGCCGGGCATGGAGGGGCTGGACAGTGCGCGGAAGAGGCCTCGGCTGGACGGCGGCTGCGCCATCGGCGACGATGCGGCGGCGGCGGCGGCGCTCGCCGCGGCGCGCTGCAGCGCCAGCGCCGCCGGTGCATACTCGGACGCCGCAAACTCCGCGACCATGTCGGCCATGTTGGGGTGCGGCGCGGAGGACGTCAGCAGACGGCCAGCGGGGTGGTACCCGCCGCCAGGCCCGCCGCCGAAGGGGGCGCCGAAGCCGAGGCCGCCGTACGCCGGCGGCAGCACGCTCGGCGGCAGGTAGCCGGCGGCGAGCGCGGCGGCGGCGGCGGCGCGGGCGGCACCCTCGCCTCCGAGCCCGGGCTCGTCGCTCGTCGAGCGGAACAGGCCGCGCTCGTCGCCGCCGGAGCGGGGACCGTCCCCCGAAGAGCCGGAACCGCCCGAGGAGCGGTCAAGGCCGCCGGGGACGCGCCACCGCGGCGGCAGGCTGGTGGTGTTGAGGCTCGTGTGCGGGTAGCCGCCGGGCCCCGTGGGCGCAGGAGGCAGCAGCCCAGGCAGGGCCTCCCCACGGCGCAGCGCCGCCGCCGCCGCCTCGAAGCGCGCCGCAGCGTCGAGGCGCGCGGCGTCATAGGGCGCGTCCGCGTTCCTGCGCGGCACGGGAAGGGTAAGGTCAGGGCTGCACAATGTGCGGGCATTGATCCTGAACGGCGCCGCCCCGTTGGCGACTCCTTGACATGGGTGAAAATTGTCTGCATGGTTTGTGTACTGCTGAAGGAGTTGGGAGGTCGGTGTTGACAGTGTGGTACCGTCATGAACCTACTACGGTCCTGGTACAGGTGGTCAGTGCATGGCTGGAATCGCTGCAGCGAACACTCTGCGACGGCGGCATGCTGGATAAACACAACCCACCATAGCAAACAACTGCGGAGGCACGTGCCAGCCACAGCGATCGCTTGAGCACTGCTCGGCGCCGCAGGTCTCATGCGAGCAGGGCCAGGACTTGGGAGCAGGGCACAACATGGAAAGTGCTGAAGCTCCATGTCAGATCTGCAACCCAGCCGTTGCCCTCTGGCACGCTGACACCCTGCATCAGCGGCCGCCCTGAGGAAGCAGGAATCGCATGTCACCTGGAATCGACGTCCATGCGGGTGGCGCCGCCGCCCGAGGCCTGGCGGCCGCCTGCGGACGCTGCCGCGCCGCCGTAGGAGGCACGCCGCCGCTGCACAGCGGTGGCGGAGCTGGCGCCTTGGGCCCCATTGGCGGGCGTTGAGCCATCAGGGGCGCGCTTGCGCCGCTTGATATTGTGCAGCGACAGCGCATGGCGGCAGCTCCTGCGGTGGGGATGTGCAACACCGTCAACAGACTGATGGCATGCTAGGCCATGACGATCATTAGCAAGCGCAGGCTGAGGCAGGCACAGTCGCTGCCAGGGTCTACCCAGACCTGCAGGGGCGCAAGCAGTATGAAAGCTTGGCGCGCATGAGCGCAGCATGATCAATCAGGCAGCCCCTGCCCACGGGAGCACTGCAGCGAGGCAGGCGCGCACCGCTTGTCCAGGTCGAACTCGGAGACGGCGTGGAAGGTGCCACACTGCTGGCAGAAGCGCTGCTGCGCGCCGCGCACTACGACGCAGGGGTCGCTGGCGTGCGCCTGGCACACCTTGTAGCGCCTGTAGTAGTCCTTCTCCTCCGCCAGGTCCCTCCCGCAGCCCTCGACCTGCGATAGAGGAGCACCTGTGAGTGTCAGCTCGCCACAGCCAAAAGGTTTCTTTTTGTTGTGATTCAGCGGGTGGGGCAGCCTGGGGTCACGCGGCCCAACAGCTGGCCGCCCTCCACTGCGTTCAAGCGCAGCTCGAGGCTGGGCAGGATCTAGGCCGGCAGCGAGGGCGCTGTGGCAGGAGCTGCTTCCCACAGGGCACCGACCTTGCAGACCAGGCGGGGCTGCTGCCCTGACATGTTGGCTGTGCTGCGCCCGGATACGGGTGTGCTGTGTTGTGACCGCCTGGGGCTGTGTCAAAGCCCGGCTGTCCCGTCTCCGTGCGCGGACATGCGGTCAGGCGTTCAAGCAAAACACAAAATCCAAAACGACTCCAACGACTCCGGCACAAGACGCGACTTCGGCTGTGCCTCGGCTGACCGCAAGGCTGCTTCAGACGTGCGCCAAACCTGTGTGGCGCGAGAACTGGCCGGGGCTTGCAATCTAGAAATGGGAGCCTTTTCGGTGTGTACGGTCTGCGAATGAGACTTGATACGAGCTATTACGACAAAGGCCGCAAGGAGCTGTCGCTATTGTCAATTCTCGATCGGATATCTGCGGCAGTCTGGAGCAGAAAGATGCGCAGGCTCGTGTGGGTTGTGCCGACTGCACGGTCGGCGCTTTGGAGTAACGATGACGAGGCGTCCAGGGTCGTGGGTGTGCAAACCGAGAAAATGCCGGAATGGCTAAGCTTCGGACAATGCATGAATGCGCACACAAGCTGCAGGAAAGCCCGATCTCATTTCGAGCCAACGTCAGATGAAGCGTTGGGCGGATTTCGTCCAGCGACCGTGAGCTGGGCTGGGCCTGAGGAACAGCACGCACCTGGCAGAACACAGCTGCTCCCCCACGTTTGCCTGGTTTGAAGAGACCGGGCTTTGGTGTGGGTCTCGGTGGGTGCCCCGCCTTGCGATCGGTGCCGTGCGGCGATCCTTGGTGCTGGTCCGAGGTGTCCGGGCAATCCTCCGCGCAGGGTGCGGCCGCCATGGTGCTGGCCAACACGCACCAGTGCTGTTGGCCTCCCTGTGAGCGTGTCCCAAGAGAAGGCTCAGTGCTGTCCCTTCGACTGGCCCTTGTAAAAAAATGGCCAGGTGTAAGGGGCCTGCTGTTTGCGAAGCTGCTGTGTAAAATACAGCAGACGCCTAGCAGGCGCGTGACGTTCTACACCATAGGGCCATACATGTCGCAGAGTACGCATGCTGGGAATGCTGCGCGCAGCACCGCAGATGTTTGTCCTGTGATGAACTGCAGTACATCAAGGTGCACCTTCGCAGGACGACCTGGACGCGGCCCTGCCGGCTGTCCAAATCCAGTGCTGCAAAGCTTCAACAATTGACCTTGAAGTGTACTCAAGACCACGTACTCGAGACAGAGCACCAATCAGGTGACGGGCATCCGCCGGCAGCAACCATGGTACATTGGGGTAGATAAATATAAAATGGAGAAGTCACGAATCTAGAACTGCAGAAAGACCTGCGAGTCGCAGCTGCCACCGCGCCAGGTGGGGCAGACAACATCCGGCAATTTCAGCCAAAGAAAGTGCACTTGCAGAATCTGATCTACCACCTTGCATTGTATCTGGTTTCTTGAAAGCCCTGGCGTCAACCCTCATTCCATTATCGAAATCGATCAGGTCTTTGCTTGCATCTTATCTCGCCACACGGTCTGCTGCACGTGCTTCTGGCTCGAGTCGGTGGCGCTTGAGATCGGTTCAGGGCTTCGTGGAGTGTTCCACGCGCAAGGCAACCCCAGCACGATCAGCGCTCAGCAGGCGTAACAGCTCTTGTGGACCTTGCGCCTGAAGCGCCACCCTCGTGCGTCCGAGTATCAATGAAGATGGCAAGCATAGTGCAGCCGGGTTGTCAGCTGGCCTGCCACTCTCCTGCTGCGCGTCCTTTCACGACTTCGCAGCCGCACCGCCGCCGCGGAGCGGCAGCAGCAGCTACCGCTTTGCGGTCATCAGCGCCACCGCAGCCGATCAAAGGGTCTGTAAATTTTCCTGGTAGCAAACCCAACGGATGGCCGGCAGTTCAGCTGCAATCAGCAGCACGGCTGGCGCCCAGCCGTGCACAGCCCGCCACGACCGTGTGCAGCCTGCGCAACTTTGACTGGCCAGAGGTGAGTCAATCGTCACCGACACATGTCACCTGGGATGCTCTGAGGACCTGAACATCTCTAAAGGCTCGGACCTGTGACAGCACAAACCTTCACAGTGTGGTTTAAACCCCTGATGTGGCAGCCGTCAGACTGCTGCTGGCTGGCTGGCCCAGGCGTGCATGACGAATGCATGTGTGACGGCGTGTGTGTTTGCGGCGGCAGGCGCTGCTGTTCGACTGCGACGGCGTGCTGGTCGACACGGAGCGCGATGGCCACCGCCTGGCCTTCAACGAGGCGTTCAAGCGGATAGGTCTGTTATGTGTGTGGTCAAGAGGCCGCATGCGGGATGGCCACCTGCATGGCATTTGGGCACTATATACTGGCACAGGTGCTGGTCCCTAAAACAATAAGAGTCGCGGACTGCCGCATGGCGCTGACGGCTGAATCGCACCGACCGAAAGCACCCTGTGACCGACCATCCTGAATCCCGTTGCCGCCGCTGCAGGGCTGCCGCACGAGTGGAGCGTGGAAAAGTACGGGGAGCTGCTGGAAACCGGCGGCGGCAAGGAGCGCATGACGCGCTACTTCACGGTGGGCTTTGGGCCCCAATATTCTTTGCGACTGTCATCTTTGCGCATCCTCTCAACACGGCGCCAGGCCAGAGGGCCACTCGTCGTAGCAGTTGCTGATGGGCTGGCCTTGCTCTTGCCTGCTGCTGCCAGCTGCGCCTTGCGGCCAGCCTATCAACTGCAACAGCGTCAGCACCACTCTGGAGTGTCTGACACTATCACAGGGGGTGACGTTACCGCCATTTTCGTATGCAGGAAGTCGAGGACCAGGAGCCCTTCAAGTCCCTCAAGGTGCGCGGTCGCTGCACCGCATTCTGGAAACAGCCCTGCTCTGTTCTACCGCAGTCCTCTGCACATGGCAGCTCCTCCAGAGAGCCGTGTTCTGTGTCCCTCAATTGGCCTGCGAAGGTACAAACCGTTTTCTTATTTCGTGTTCCACGGGCCTGCTGGCAGCGCAGGATGTGTGTTTGCCGAGCTGCACCGCCTAAGGAGCGACTTCCGCTGTCTACCCGAGCTTGGATCTTCTCCCTTTACATTCTGTGCTGAAGTCTTCACTGCTGCTGACACCACAGGACGAGAATGCACGGAAGGAGCTGATGGACGGAGCTGCACCGGCTGAAGACCGACATCTTCACGGTGTTCGGTTTTGTGTGATCTGACGCCTTCTCACGCTAGCACCACAGGACGAGGGCATGCGGAAGGAACTGGTGGCGGAGCTGCACCGGTTGAAGACAGACATCTTCATGGAGCGGGTTGAGCAGGCGACAATGCCGCTGCGGCCCGGCGTTGCGCGCCTCGTTGGTGAGATAAACTAAAACTTTCCGTCAAGGCGACTCGTGACTTCTGCGTCAGTCTTTGTGGCATTTCCATGCAGCGTGTGGAGCAGGCGACGATGTCGGCGTCGCGCGCCTCGTCGGTGCGTGCAGGGTGGCTGCTTCTGTTCAAAGCGAATCTCCCTCATCTCTCTCGTGAGTATCAAGTAAGCAGCACTGCTGCTGCGGCCGCGTTCCTCGTTGGTGAGAGCTCTTCACTATAGTTCGTGCAGGCTGTAGGTGCACAGGGTAGTGCAGAAGCGTTCTCTGCTCTGCTCTGCTCTGCGCTCTGCTCTGCTCTCCGCTTGAGCCACCAGCAGTGCTGTGCCGCCGCCCAGGCGTCACTTGTCTCCGCTGCATGCGCGTGGCTTCTGGAGGCCAAACGTCCTTCACGAAATGCGCCTCCCGTCCAGACTGCATCCAGTAGGAGTCTGAGTAGTCGTGAAAGTGCTTTTTCAATGCCTCCTGCGCCGTCGCAGGCGAGGCGATTGCCGCGGACATTCCCGTCGCGGTGTGCTCCACCTCCAACGAGCGCGCCGTCAGCACCATCGTGCGCGTGATGCTCGGCGACAAGGTGCGCTGCAGCTCCCCTGTCTCAAACGCCCACCACGTCGGACGCCGCCCGGCGGCGGCAAGATATTTGCCTGGACTGGTGCTCAACCCACATCTGGCATGCGGGTCGCAATCGATTTTGCGGCGCATGATGCACCACGCTGCAGCTCGCCTCCCTGATATCCGTCGCGTCCGCACAGCCCGCTGCGTGGGCCGGTCCGTGAAGCTCGGTTTGTTCTGTTCTGGTTGTTCTTTTCTGTTCTGGTATCCAAAGAGACATCGATAGTGCTGTGCGGGCAGGTGGCAGCGCGCATGCGCGTGTTTGCTGGCGACGTGGTGCCGAAGAAGAAGCCGGACCCCGCGATCTACCTGCTGGCGGCGCAGGAGCTGGGTGTCGACCCTGCCAGGTGGGGCACTAGATCCATGCAACGTGTCGCATAGAGATTTCAGCCTTAAAGAGCCGAGATGCATTTGCCTGCTGGCGGCGCAGGCGGAGCTGGGCGCCGACCCCGCCATGTGTCCCTTATTTACCTTGACACCCTAATCCTGAACCTTGAAAGCTTGAACCAGCCAAGACGCGCATGTGCCAGAAACAGGTTTCACCCGCTGGCGGCGCTGCAGCGGGGTATCGTGTCAGGACACGACCGCTGGTGCACCAATCCACAGCTCCGCATTCTTCAAGTGCACTCGACGAAATTGCTTAAATCCTTCTTTTGCATGACTCACCCGACCTTTCGTACAACTCCAGCTCCAGCTGAGCCGAGCAGCTGCCAGCTACTAGCCGGTAGTACCGCCAGCTGTCTCAGCGACACCTGGCCATGCGATGCTGCACAGACGCGACTGGGAACGGAGAGTTCGGAAGTCGCCAAGTCTTCACATCATTCTGACGGCATGACGGGCTGCGTCTGCAGGTGTGTGGTCATCGAGGACAGCCACATCGGCGTGCGCGCCGCCCGCGCCGCCGGCATGAGGTGCGGCAGGACCCCTGTTGCTCCCGCTCTCGGCCAGTCTGGATCAATACCATAGGGTCATGCCCCTGCTTCAAGCCTACTGTAAGCCAATGCACCAGTTCGCATGCATTTCGTCTTCTTGGTGTTGCCGCTGCTTCCTTGCCTGCACAATGGTCTGAGCTCGCCATCCCCGCGCCCCGCAAGTGCGTCGTCATGCAAAGCAGCTACACTGCGACGAAGACTTCTCGCCGGCAGACGCAACAGCGTTTGTCGCTCAGGCAGCATGCAGTCGAAGGTGTTTGAGCTGTTGTTTGCGCAGGTGCGTTGTTACGCAGAGCAGCTACACAGCGGACGAGGACTTTTCGCTGGCGGACGCGGTGTTTGATGCCATCGGCGACGACGGCGATGAGCGCTTCTCGCTGCACGATCTCACCACGCCTGGTGAGGTTTCGTCCGTGTTTCTGTGGTTCTACCTCGTGCGGCAACTGTGCAGCGGTACGGGGATGCCAGGAGTGTCACGTGAAGCTGCTGGCTGCATTCGAGTCTGCAGCCGAATGGCTGCGCCACCTGAATTCTTTCTTGAGCAACAGCGGCCCCCGCGCTGCGCGGCCCCGCGCCTCTTTGGCTGCGCCATATCTGCTGTACCTGTCTCTACTGTGCCTGAGCACCACACATGTGCTTGGCCCCGCAGGCAGCTTCTGGGTTAACGCGCCCAACCCGGTGGACAAGGATGGCAATCGCATTGCGCCGCAGTGAAAACTGCATCTGCGGCCGAAGCAACAGCTGATTGTCTCGGCGGCATTGTTCGTCGTGGCGGAGATGGACTCAGGGCTGCTGGAGTGTGCACGGCCGGCTGGTAACGCTGGCGAGGCTCAGTGGCTCCTCTGCGAGGTTAAGACGCCTCCAGAAGAAGTCAGCGGCAATATCACGATATTTTCTCGCAGCTGGAGCAGTCGTCGTTGTAACTAGCTATCAGTCGGTTGTGCAAGTGGAATTGCGGTGCCCCTCGAACGCTATCTAGAGACGTCCACCCTGCAAGAAGATGTAACTGCTGCTGGTTCAACCTGCCCCAAAACCACTGAGAACTGACCGTAGCAAATTTATCCTATCCTATCTACTACATGCGAGTGCAAATGTGAATCATCGTCTGACCAGCCCACGCCGAGCCATTTCAAATGTTCGTTCATAGCCATGCGGGTCCTTGTGTCCAGAACAAAGCTCGCCATCACCGCCTGCCGCCTGGCATCATGGCGGATGCGCGCATGAACCCCGTCCCGCCGCCGCCGCCGCCGCCACCCCGGCCGCCGCCAGAGCCGCCTGCCGCCGTGCCCTGTGGACGCTGCGCCGCCGCGGCAGCAGAGCCGCGGCCCCTGCCCTGCCCGCCGCCGCGACCGGCACCGCCGCCGCCAGCCCCAGCAGACGCGCCTGCAGGCGCAGCGCGCTTGCTGCCGCCCTTGCGCCCGCGGCCTGCGCCGCCCTTTGCCTTGGCCGCAGACACCACCACCTGTGTGCACAAGCATCAAACCTTTGCATCTGCAATCGTGAGACAGGACCGCTGAACCCCGAGCAGGGCTGCGGCATGCCGCCAGACTTTTTAAGACGTCCAATTGTCACCAGGCGGTCCAGGCCTGTTCGTGGTTTCACGCTGCTTGCGGAGAGCACTTCCCACACTTTCATCAGAATCTGCGGTAGCGCCGCCAAACACCATCTTGAAAGCAAAATCTCTAGCAGCGGAATGATTGGACCCTGCCAGGCGCACCAAAACCCTGACAATTCACCTGGTCCGACCAGTCGCCTGGCTGCGGCATCGCCCCGGCGGCGCGGGCGCACGCGTCGCAGTGCCCCTGGCAGCGGCCGTCGCAAAACACCGCCGCCGAGGGCGTCTCGCCAAAGTAGCGGATCAGCGCTGCGTGGCGGCAGGAGGTCTCGTCCGCGCAGAACTGCTTCATCTGCGCCGGCGCGGCACGGCAGATGTGTTTGGCTTCTTGCACATGTTTCGGACCTCAATGTGCCGTCCACCCGCAGCAGCAGCATCTCTCGGAAGTCAAACGGTCAGACGGTCAAACTGCCTTCAGCGGCTGGATGGCGCGCTGCTGATTCGGCACCCAGTGAAGTGGATGCGCTCTCCCATAGACGCACACTTCCATCCAAGATGAATGCGAGGCCAAATCTTCATGCGGCCCACGGACGCACCTCCTCCAGCTGCGACAGGGCGCGCTTCTTGGCCTCCCGACCCTTGCCGCGCAGCAGCAGCAGGAAGCGGGGGAGGTCGCGCGGCGCGTACATCAGCACGCAGCGCGCCGGCAGTCCGTCCCGCCCCGCCCGCCCCGCCTCCTGGTAGAAGCCCTGCAGCGGTGAACGCAGGGGCACCATCTCACATGTGCGTCGGCGCAGCGCCTTGATTACAGGACGAAAAGCAGGGCCACTAGATCATAACGGACTGGTGGCTGCTCTGCATGGCAAGGCGTCGCGCATGCTGCGGCTGGCGACACCACGGCTGGTGATTCACAGTTTGGTGGCATGTGGCGCGTAGAGGGGAAGCAACATCTGATCTGTCAGAGGCAGCTTAGGTTGTGAGGCACCTCAAGGCTCTTGGACAGGGTGAAGTGCACCACGAAGCGCACGTCCGGCTTGTCGATGCCCATGCCGAAGGCGATGGTGGCCACACACACCTGCCGCCCACACGTCAGGATTTCGAGGCGTTCCGGCCGTTGATTCTGCAGCGGCAGGCCCCGCACCCACAAGCAGGACAGTGTCGCCTGTGGCGCATATGCGCGGAACACCGCGGTGCTTGCATCATGTGTCCGCGGAGGTCCTAGCTCGTGTATGTGTTGCCCCAATTCGCACACGCTGCGAGCTGCACGAGGAGAAGGCGACGCAGAACGAGACAGATACAGGCAGGCTGGCTGGTATGCGGGCTCGCACCTGCACCTCGCCGGAGCGCCAGGCGTTCTGCACCTGGACCCGCTTGCCATCGGACACGCCTGCATGGTAGTGCGCCGCACTGATGCCCGCCTCCTTCTGTGGAGAATGCAAGCACATGAAGTGTCAGTGCCTTTTTCTGAACTTCAAATTCTGGTGCTAGCGCGCAGTGGAAGTAGTGCGCCGCACTGGTGCCTGCCTCCTTCTGCAAAAACTGAAATGGGAAGTGATCGTCAGCACCCCTGTGGCTTAGGAATCACAGAACGCTTTGCAGCCCAAGCCATGGTAATGCGCCACGCAGACGCCTGCCTCCTTCTGCAAACAACTGCTGACACACAAACGGAGTGTCAGTGCCCTGCAGGTGCACCTCACCGATCACGGAACGGTGTGCAGACGTCCAGCTGCCATGCTGTCGGGCCCAGAGAAACCCTAAACCCATCCACAGATCCTGGTTTGATATTGTGTGGTACTGATGCCTGCTGATCCAGGCGATTAGATGGCACTGCTGAGCCATGCATGTCAGATGGCACGAAGTGCGGGTCATCTGTGGATGGCAGCAGTGCCATTAGAGGTTCAAGGGTTTAGGGTTTCGTGCGCGCCTGCAGGTAGGCGGCCACGCTCTCGGCGTCGTTGCGCGATAGCGTGTACACGATGCCCGAGGCGCCCGCCTGCTGCGCCCTGCGGGACATGCAATCACATGCCAGTCTGAGTGGCGAGTACGTTCAGACTGAATCATGGACGCGACGCCCGATGCGCCTGGCTGTTGCGCCCTGCGGGACGTGCAGGATTGCAGTTCTTCTTGTGTGCAACTTCACGGAATGCCTGATGCGCCCGGCTGCTGCGCCCTGCGGCACACGGGCGGACAGCCGTTCACATGGGAAAGGCAGTCTTTAGCTGCGGGACCACCGCAGTGTGTGACGTGTCATTCCCCATATTCCCCACAGAGCCCACACTCCTTGTCGTGTCAGAACAAGAAGAAGAACATAAACAGAGATCATGGCCTGCGACGGCATAAATGGGCAGGGAGCTCCCAGCAGGGACTGCGGCTACGGCGGCAGCGGCTGAAGCCGTCAATCACACTTGGCCCTCGAGATGGTTGCCCTTCGAATCCGCGCAGGTGGTTGCAGGTGTATCTGATGGCCGAACAGCGCCGCCTCAGCTGCGAATTGCACGGCAGCAGGTGTGTTCCCTGGAATTTGAATTCAAGGGATTGAGGGGTTAGATGGTGCACCGGATGAAGATGGCGAGGCCCTCGAGTGGCAGCGGCTTGCCGTCCTCCGTCTTGCCAAACTGCTTGGTCACCACAGACAGGTGCAGGTTGTCCCTGTAGAAGGACACCTGCGCGGGAAGGCAATCAAAACGGGGTTCCACCATGCTCGATAAAGATCTGCCAAGGGATGACGAGACCATAGAGGAAAAAATTGAGGAGACAGGTGCGTGCCTGGAAGAGGCGCGGGTCCTGCATGCTCAGCGTCTTGATCACCTCGGCTTTCATGGCGTCCATTGCGGTGGCTGTCAGCGCAGTATAAAGACGACTATACTTGAAGATATTGACATGACCATCCGCAAACGGGGCGCGTGCCTGGAAGAGGCGCGGGTTCTTCATGCGCAGCGTCTTAATGACGTCGGCTTTCACGGCATCGGTTGCGGTGGCCGTCAGCGCAGTCACCGGCACGCCGGCAAAGCTGCCGGCCAGTACGCCGCCGAGCGACTTGTAGTCCGGCCGGAAGTCGTGGCCCCAGGTCGACACGCAGTGTGCCTGCGGTGCGGCATGGAAAACAGACACATGTCAGCCCAACTTTTGTCAAGGTGCAAGATGCCAAGCTGCCGGCTGGCACGCCGCCCAGCGACTTGTAGTCCGGCCGGATCTCGTCGCCCTACCTGAATACGCAGTGCTCCTGCGTTCCAGGGAGGGCATTGTTTGAATGCATGTGATTCAAGTGAAATGAGGAGACCAAGTACAGTACGACAGTACCAAGTACAAGTTACAGTAGTACGCACAGTACCAGGTATACTCCGGTCGGAAGTCGTGGCAACATGTGGACATGCACTGCAGCTGCACGTCCAGGTGTGTTGCTTCAGGCAGGGATCGAGCCCAAGGGCTTTGTGGGTTTTCAGACAGGGGGTGAGTCCAGCGTCTGCACAGCCTCACAGCAGCATATGCTTGTGCAGCGGGTCCCAGGTGGAGCGTGCGCCGCCGAACTCTGAGCGCACAACGGCGACGAGACTCGCCATGCCGCAGGGTGTTCCGGCAGGCGCGAGGGACCTGAGCCTTGGACGCTCGCTCTGCCAACGGCCAGGAATGTGGACAACATGAACAGCCGCCGACGTTTGTGTTGAGACAGGAAACGGAAAGTGTGTTTTTGCAGGGAGCGCACCTCATCGATGACAAAGCGCGGCAGCAGGCCGCGCTCTCGGAGGCCCCGCAGCGCCTCCACCAGCTTCTCGCTCTTCGCCAGCTGCTCCTGTGGCCACCCACGTAACACAGACTCAGTGGCGGAGTGAAACAGCAGGGGTGAAATAACCATGACAACCCAGCTCAGCGGAACATTGCAAGGTCGAGTGAGTAAGACCTTGAACTGGCCGCAGCTGCATGCAGGTGCTGCTATCCGTCCAGAGCATTCCCTCCGACTCCCCAGACCACGTGCGTCATGTTGCATCTCACTGCATGTCCACTGTCCGGTTTCTCGGGGTCCCGCAGGCCGAGTAGCAGTGCGCACCGGAGTGACGTACAGCAGCTTGCAGGAGGGGCGCTGCTTGCCGAGCTCCCGGTGCACGGCGGCGGTGTCGGCGGCCGTCTGCTGGCTGGACAGGTAGGTGGCCGGCACGCCGCCGCCGGGCAGCCCGCACAGCGCCTTCACCTGTGCACAACATGGACAGTAGCTGTCACTTCTGGGCAGTGGTGCTCCGTGCAGGCAGAGAAGGAGTGACTCTGCAAAGCCAGCATCCTCGAGTGAGGCCGCGTGCGCAGCTCCGCCGCTGCGGGATGCATCTGTGTGTTTTGTTTATGTTGCAAGCAAAGCGGCAGAGCAGGTCGCCCAGTCGCGCACAAGGGACAGCAGTACAACGGCACGTGTCCCTGCTATGCCCACGGCTCGTCGTTACAGGCAGTCACCTGGTCTTGCATGAGCGACAGCAGCGGCGAGACGACGACGGTGACGCCACGCGCCAGCACCGCTGGAAGCTGGAAGCACAGGCTCTTGCCGCCGCCGGTGGGCATCAGCACGAACAGCGAGCGGCCGGCGACCGCCGCCGCCACGATCTCCCGCTGCTGCGGCCGGAAGGACACGTTGCCAAACACCTGTGTGCATACAGAAATCGCATCAGATTGGCTGCAGAGGTACACCTTGCAGAAGACTGCAAGAATGTGTGTCGTCTTTCACGTGCTGGATGACAGTCAAAGGAACCAAGTGAACAAAAGCCCATGCGCAGTGCCCCCCACATGAGCGCACTAGCGCAGATGCTGCAGCTGCCTTAGCCGCAGCTGATCGTGACATCGCACCTTCAGATTGACAAAATCCTGCAGCTGCATGGATGCCTCATCGCCGTCCAGCGGCAAGCACGCCGCCGCTGCCTGCGCCCTGCGCGCCTCGTTCGCTGCTACTGGCGCCAGCGGCGGGCGAGCCAGCAGCGCGGCGCCCGCAGCAGCAGCAGCGCGCGGCTCCGCCGGGCTCCTGGCGGCGCGGGCCGCCGTCGCCGCCGCTGCCGCAGTTGGGTCCGGCGCCGGCGGCGCCGTCAGGGGCAGCGCGTGCCGCAGCATCGCCGGCACCGGCGGCGACGCCGTGGACGCGCCGCCCCTGCCCTTTGACGTGGCCTTCCCCGCGGACGCCGTGGCTGCTGAGCCGGCCGGCTTGTCGGACGACTTTCCGCGGTCTGCGTGGCAAAACAATAGCGAATGTTGTCACAAAGCCGCTTGATTTAGAGCAGCGCTTCGAGCTGGACACACGCAGTGCCACCGCCATGCACAGCAGGCAGCGCGCACCGAGGCTGGCGGCGGATTGGAAGAAAGTGGATATGTCCTTCGTCTTCACCTCGCCCGCCTTGCCGCCCGACTTGGCCTTCCGTTTTGCCGGCTGCAGGCAGAACAGGCCGTGCACATGAGCAGCTTGGCGGGCAGGACGACAGATTAATGGTTGACTAGCAAGCGTGCACGGCGCATCAGCTACGTTCTGCACCCTAAAGGTGGCAGATGGGAACGACACCCCAAAGACAGGATGCACACTCACGGGTACACGACGCTGACACCGGCTGCAGTTGCAATCAGTTGACGTATGGAGAAACAGTTGACGTGTTGAGAGATGCAGCCAGCACGGTGTTGTCAGGGCGACGCACGCTCTGCGGGCGGAGGGACTTAGGGGCGGGGCGCTTGCGGCGCGAATCGGACATCGGCGCCGGCGCGCAGCAGAATCCGTCGTCGTCGCTCGCCTCGATGACATCCTCCTCGTCATCGTCTGCCAGCGCATTTGCGCCGCCATTCCGGTCTGCACATGACCAACACCAAGCTCGAAATGCTTGCAGGTACACCAGAAGGGGTCAGCCCTGTGGCTGCTGATTGCCCTCGAACCTGCCTGGGCCGCGCTGCGGGGCTGCGAAATGGACCGCAAACATATCAGGTCGGCAAGGATGGGGCGTTGGCCTTCCGATTTGCGCAGACGCCACGCATTGATTGCAGAACGTGCAGGAAGACAGATGCAAAGTGCTCCTCGGCGCACCTGCTTCAGCCGCAGGCAGAGCAGGCAGACATGCCAAGGAAGCTGCTGGCCGTCCAACACGAAGGCTGACCTTCCATGCACCTGACCTTCCATGCAGATGAATATGCAGTCATGATAAGACATGCTCACCTGCCGCATTGGCGTCCGAGTCGTACTGCCACGCCGCCCAGCCGCCATCCGGCTCGTCGGCGGCAGCGCCCGCCGCCGCGCCTCCGGCGGCGGCACCGCCCTCGGCGTCGATGAGGCGCTGGACGCGCTCCCCAAAGTCCGAGTCGCCGGACCAGTCGCTGCCGCCGTTGGCGACGTTCACGCCCTCCTACAGAGCCGAAAGAGTGCTGGCTGTGCTGCAAAAGTCTGAAAGTTCTGTTGTACTTGATCTCGCGCCTTGAAACGCCGGACCAAAGCTGCTGCCATTCGGCGGCGTTCACGCCTCGATGCAGCGAAATTGAGCACAGGAGTGATCTGCAATCCTGGCCCAACCAGCTTCTGCCATCGACGGGATTGACGCGTCCTCGCGCAGAGGTTTGTAGGCAGGTTGAGCACTGGTCTGGATCCGTTTTGCACGTGCCTGGAACGAGCAACCCGCCAGCTCATCATCAGGCGGCTATTCCCCAAGGCACAGAGGAAGCTTCGGAGTGAAGGAATGATCCGCATCAGCGGTTGGCGGAGGGCACTCTGGTGGAGGGCTCTGGTTGGAGGCCAAGAACGAGGACACAGCAGTTTGACTTTGCTTCGCTGGAAACAAGACAGCACCTCGGAGTAGTAGCCGTCCGGCAGCGGCGGCTCGTCGTCACTGCTGAGCACCTCTACTTCTGCTCCTTCTTCGCCTTCCTCCCCTTCCCCGGCATCGCTGCCGCCGCGCTCCGAGCCGCTGTCGTCGGCGGTCAAGTCCGATTCACCGTGTGAGGCGTCGCCGTCGTCGTCCGACTCGGAAATGTCTGCATCAGAGCCGCTGGCGGCTTCTGATCCACCTGAATGCATGGGACAGAGGCGTGCGAAATCCCTTGGGACACCTCGAAGGCAGTGCAGTGAGTCATGGCTGGCATCATTCACCGAGATGGCAGGTGTACATGCACCAGGCCCCAGCAGCAAGGTGGCAGGTCCATCCCGGTGCCGACGATGGCACGCATTCAACGGCACATCGTCAAACACCGCTCAGCAATTCAGCGGCTGCAGCCTTGGAAGCTCACGGCCATCAGACGCGTCGCCAGCGCCATCATCCCCGGCGGCGCCGCCGGCAGGCCGGCTGCTCAGAAAGTCCAGCACGGAGTTGAGGTCCGCCTCCGAGGCGCCCTGCTGCGCCAGCGTCCTGCCGCTGCGGTCCAGGTACTGCTGAAAGGACAGCGCCAGGGCCTCCGGCCCATCTGCCTCCGCGCAGCCTGCGGCACGGCAAGCAGGCTGTCAGAGTACAGAAGTGTACCGCCCCGGGCAGGCTGCCACTGGCATGTCGTGAAGCAAGCTGCGGACGGGGACGGCTGGCGGAGCTGAGGGCACATTCAGGTGGCGTTCATGGCGAGCCGTTGGAATGGCATGTGCAGCGCCTGTGTGTTTCTCAGTTCGATTGAGCTGCATATTCAACGCAGTGCTGATGCAGCCTCTGCTTGTGCCGCTGCTGCACTTCTGCGCCAGTGTGGCGGAGGCTGTGCCGCCAAAACGGCAGCACTGGTGAGGCGCCCGCATGGGGTAGCATGCTGCCTGCGACAGCTGCGTGAGAGCAGGCTCACCGAATTCGAACAGCCGCTTCACCAGTGGGTGCCGCAGCACGGCCGCCTGGTCGTACATGGCTGTCTGGCGGCCCAGCACGCGCAGCGTGCTATGCCGCTACCATGCCAGTGCACACCCGCCCTGAGGGAAAACACGCAGCGTCATACTTTACTGCCATCGTGAGACTGGATCAATGCCAGCGTTGGAGCTGCAGGGCAACGTGTCAAGCGCGCCTGGGCAATGCTTCAGGTGGAGTGCACCTAGTCCAGGGAAAAGCTTGCACTTTCACTGCGCTTTGCCTTCGGGCACTTCGATAGTGAGATGATCAAGCCGAATATCCGCGGCTCCGAGGGCTTCCAGCCACGACAAACGTTGACTGAAAAGGCAGATGCAAGTCAAATCCTATTTAACTGCTGAAGCGTCTAGGCGTCCCACGCTTGTCGTCCTCCAGGCCTTGTTGGATCTGAATCCACAGCGTGCTTGAAGTGCAGAAGGCCTGCAAGCTGCAAATGTGATGGGTCGCAAAAGCTCCCAGATGCAGCTGATGCGCATTCAAAATTGGAACTCCAGACGTGCACGTCTTGCACGCAGAAGCAACGGCGGCATGGCAGAAATGTGGCTGTCGAACCACACACGCAACTGTTATCTGCTTCGCTGTAGTAATGAGCAGCGAAGGAGCTGAGAATGACGCCGCAGCATTGTGCAGCTGGGCCGAATGATGGTGCGTCTGGCTTGTCTGGCACGTTTCACACCACGGTATCCCGCAAGCATTGTGTTGCGGTGCAATCAGTGATGGTGCGGCCATGAGGCATCTCAGCAAGCTCAACACTGGGTAGCAGCCTCTGTGCCGGTACCAAGCCAGCTCCGTTTGATGTTGCGCCTGCGCTTCTTCAAGTGTACAGCCCCTCGGGCACGCCCTCGGTCTTCCGGTACAGCACCTGCATAGTCACACGCGGTCGATTTCATTATCGCATTCCTCGCGCACTTGCGCACTATCGTGCAGCTGGCAGACTGCGCCTCTTGTGAGACCGGGGCAGCAGCACATCCAAGGTTCGAGGGGAAAGGGCCTCTGAAAACAAGCCTTCAGGACCCCTGCAGCAGAAACCGGCTCCAGGGCAGAGGCGCGCACCTTGTCGCGCGACTTCTTGAAGTCGGCCTGGGTGACGCGCATGCGCCGCTCCCGCAGCGCAAGCAGCCCCGCCTCAGTGCACATGGCCTTGATGTCCGCCCCCGACAGCTCGTCCTGCAGCAGTATCAAGTGACCTTGAGTCTATGACACGCCTCAATTGCACCAGCAGCGATGCTCACGTGCCTGGGAGCCCAGACTGAACTATTGCGCCTTCTGGCCTTCTCCAGAGCGCGTCAGCGCACCTTGGCCATGGAGAACTCCTCCAGTTGAACGTCGCTGCTCGGGTTCACGCCCGCAGAGCCCTGAGTGTCCAACCCTGTCCAACCCTCACAAGCCACACCTTGGCCATGATGAACTCCTCCAGGTTTACACCGGCACGAAGTTCGTTTCCGCAGCGCCTGAATTCTTGGATAGTCAAGCCCTCAAAAGCTGCACCTTGGCCATGATGAACTCCTCCAGGTTGACGTCGTCGGACAGGTTCATGCGCCCGGTGTGGATGCCAAAGATGCGGCGCTTGGTCTTGGTGTCCGGCAGCGGGAACTCGATCTTGCGGTCGATGCGCCCGGGCCGGATGAGCGCCGGGTCCAGGCTCTCGATGCGGTTCGTCGCCATGATGACCTGTCACCAGAATCGGCAGCGCATTTGAGGAAGCGTATCGACAGCCACATTGCACCCACAGCCCGCACCAAGCACTGGTGAGGCCATGCAGACGAGTCCGGCTCAATGTGATGCAGGCGACACGCCGGGTAGCCTTGAGCAATGGAGTTGCAGCGTGATCAGCGTCGTCTGAAGGAGCTGTGTGATATGCTGAACTGCAGCCGGCACACATAACCCCACCTTGACGTCGCCCATGGAGTCGAACCCGTCCAGCTGGTTGAGCAGTTCCAGCATGGTGCGCTGGATCTCGCGCTCGCCACCGCTCGTCGCCTCATACCGCTTCGTGCCGATTGCGTCGATCTCGTCTGCGGGGGAATGGTAGGCGGCAATCATCAGCAGGTGAGTTAATGCGTCACGCAGCCTGCCTGGCGACCCAAGCCAGTAGAGGGGTAACGTTGGCCACCAGCCCATCAGTCGTGCGGCAGACCACGTGCACAGTCCTAAGACCACGCGCGGGGGGCATGAAGCGCCAGACGAGACATCAGATGCAGTAAGAGGCTCACTGATGAGGACGATGGCAGACGAGAGCTCGCCGGCAACACGGAGCTCGCGCATGAGCTTGGAACCAGAGAATTGGACCTTCGAGGAGCTCAGATTGCAGGAAGAACTCACCAATGAAGACAATGGCAGGCGACAGCTCGTCGGCGACGCGGAAGAGCTCGCGCACGAGCTTGGGACCGTCGCCCAGGTACTTCTGGATGAGCTCGGAGCCGACGACGCGCAGAAAGGAGGCACTCGTCTGATTCGCCACCGCCTTCGCCAGCAGCGTCTTGCCCGTACCGGGTTCACCGTACAGGATGACGCCCTGCAGCAAAAATCGTTCAGAGTCAGCTTATGAGGTCAGCATCACAAAGTCACAGCCTTAGCTAGCAGCGTCTTGCCCGTGCCTGCCTTGCCAAACAGGGTGTTACCCTGTAGCAAATGCGGAAGGTCCACAAGGGCACAAGGACGCAGGCCCATCTGTAGCTGTGGGCTCTTTGAGTTGAATGCCGCACCCGGCGCCGGATGCACAGACAGGGTCGTAGAAGCACGGCCAAACAAATGCATCAGGGGCCAAGCCAGCGCCTGATATTGCAAGGTTCTCATGCTGACCTTGGGGGGCTTGATGCCGATGTCCTCGTACAGCTCGGGGTGCGTGAGCGGCAGCTCCACCGCCTCCTTGATCTCCTGGATCTGCTGCTCCAGGCCACCCACATCCGCGTAGGACTCCGTCGGCGCCTTCTCCACCTGCAACATGTACATGAGCATGGTTTAGTTTGCACCCTCAGCTGAGGTGGAGGAAACATGATGCTTTCATCAATCTCCTGGATCAGGATCCTGGTCAACAGCACTTTCCTGCACAGCTGAACGCGCGTCTTGAGCAAGACGAGGGAAATCCTCAGTACCCCTTGCATGAGAAAAATTTCATCAGGAGGATTCAAAAGACGAGCAGGGCGGTCACACCTTCACGAGCAGGGGGTGCACACCATCACGAGCAGGGGGTTCACACCTTCATGACGGAGACCATGGGGTCGGTCTCGTCGGCAAGCAGGCCCACCACGGACAGCCCCTTGTTGTGCAGCAGCACTGTGGAGCCCGGCTCCAGCTGCCCCTTGTCCACGAAGGACATGATGTTGACGTAATACTCGGGGCCCACGCTGCTGCTCACAATCGCGTGGCTGCAAGAGACAACCAGAAGTGAACGTGTGACCGAGGAGACATGATGTTCACACAGTACTCAGGGCCCACGCTGCTGCTCACGACCGCACGGCTGCAAGGGACGAGCAGAAGATGAAGTCAGACTGGAAACTGTCACTGAGCTGCTGGCATTCTATGCTGCTTGCCCAGGAACTGAGTTCAGGAAGCGGCATGCCGGGCGGTGGTGTGCTTCACAGCTTCGCGACAACACGTAGCAGAAGCCAGAATGCATCAAGCACAGATGTCAGGGTAGCAATGGAAGCCAGTGGACACACTTCTCGTCGATGATCTCCTCCAGGCTGCCGACGTTCATGGGCGCGCCTCTGAGCTCATCGACCTGCAGCAGCACACATCACGGTGGGTTCCTGCAGTTGCTGCCCAGCGACTGCTTCAAGCAAGCCAGTGGCTCAGCACACCAGATGCCGCTACATCAGACAAGCCTAGGCTTGCTGCCATCGACTGGGTAGCTTCCACCACAAAAGCTGCGGCAGCGACCCACAACAGTGTCAAGAACCTGCACTAGCAGAGGCAGAAAGCAGCCGGCATCCAGAAGCCAGAAGTAAAGAAGAAGAATAAGCAGAACAAAAGGCACCTTGGTGCGGTCCTCTTGGTTCCGCTCCTCCTGGGGCCGCAGCCGCTCCTGGTTGGTGAGGAACTCCTCCTCCATGAGCAGCCAGTCCTTTATGCGCTCCAGCTTCAGCAGCCGCAGCTTGCATTTGGCGTTCGGCGTGACCGAGGGCAACTTTGAGCCGAGGCCCGCAGCCGCGGCGCGCCGCTGCTTGCGGCCGACCCGCGGCGGCGGCGGGGGCGGCTCCCATTTCTTTTTCTTCTCTTTCTGCGGACGCGAACAATGGAATGCTTGTCACGTGGCTGTGGACCAGCCGATGTTTGCTCAGGCAGTGCCAAGCAGCGGCCTTCGGCAAGGATTGCGCATGCTTGCGACTCGAGCTGTGGGGGTGAGTGTTGTTGAATGGTTCGCCAGGCGCTGCCAGGACCCCATGTCGCAATCAACTACCGTCTGCTGCGACATCGAGGCGTGTCGTAATGCGCGAGCTTCCTGATGCCTCGATGAGGATGTAACTGATTCTATGCGGACGATGCCACAGCTTACGAATTGCTGCTCATTTCAGCACATCAGAGAGCGCACCTTGCCAATGAACAGCACAGCACAGGGCTGAGACAGCATTGAAACGCTCACCTGCTCCTGGTCTTTGTTCTGGCCAGGCTGCCCGGGATGCTGCTGCCCGGGCATGCCCGACTGCCCCTGCCCCATCCTGACAGACCTTTGCTCACCGCTGTGTCACCAGTCCGATGCCACAGGACGCCTTGGCGCAGCTGCGACTATGGTGCAACAGAACGGATGCCCGTGAAGTCCAGCCTATACACGCCACGTCCAATGATAACGACGATCTGTAATGGTTCACTTGGCGTGTACAGTTTCGAGGACGGAATTATGGCAGCAAAGTCGCTGCAAACACACATGTGGCAGGGATGCGCTGGAAAGGGCCTTGATTAAGAATGAATGCGACATTGATATTTGCTCGGTCGCAGCGATTGGGTTTTGCTCCAATTGATTTTTTCTCGACCAGTGTGCATCAAGGCGCTGTGCAACAGTTCACAGATGCCAGCGTGCACATTCGAAGCACAGAAACAGCAAGAATCTGGCCTTCGATCGTACGCTGTGTGTAGTCAGATCGCAGAACACTCGCTGGCAGGTATCGCTGAACAAGGCTATCGATACAGCTGTGTCGACGTCAACTGTTGTTCAACATCGCTTGATCGTTGTCACCACTGGTGTTTTAGTACTCCAGAGGAGTATCGATCCGATTTGACCTTTGAGCGGAGCCCACTTGCCATCTGAGCCTTGCGCTGTAGCGCACTTTGCAACCTGATCTGGCGACACAACAGCCCATCAATAGATGTAGCAGGCGCGACTGATCCCAGCTTCGGCGTGCAATCCGCTTGGCCGTAGAGCACAACCATCAGCACCGCGGTGGGGTGCACCTCTCGCGGCAGCGCCGCTATTGCCTGCGATTAGAACGCTCACTCCTCTGGCCGGTTGCTGCTGAGGCAGCGAGAAACGTGGCGACCATGAGCCGGGACCTGGGGCAGCAGACGGCGGCGCGGCTGGCACGGGAGTGGTCGGCGCCGCGCGCCGCGGCGCAGCTGCAGCCGGAGCAGCTCCAGGTGAGGCCGCAGCGTCATGATAATGCATACCATTGCCAGATCGATGGCAGACCGGCGAGCCATTGCATTAAACAGAATCAAACAAACCTGGAGGCGCAAAGCGAGCACGTGCTCGCGCTGCAGCAGTCGCGTACTTGGTGCACATGCATGCTGGGCAAAGACCGTGGCGCATCCGGGAGTAGGCTCGAGGTTAACCAACACTACAAAACCCTGGCTGCAGGCGCTGGCGGGGCGCTTCAAAGGGCTGGAGCCGCCGGTGAAGGCGAGTCTTACGGCCTCAAGTTGCTGAATCCAATGTTACATGCAACCCAGCCGCAGGCATTGGCGGGGCGCTTTGAGGCCTGGAGCCGCCGGTCAAGGCGCCTTAGTTCTGCCGAAACCACTTCAAAACGGTGGCATGCCACCCGTTTGCAGGCGCTGGCGGGGCGCTTTGAGGGCCTGGAGCCGCTGGTCAAGGCGCGCACTCTGCTGGCGGGGACCTTTTCGCGGCCCGAGGCGCTCGCTGCCTGCCGTGAGCAGTTGTCGTCGCTGGCCGCGCAGGCGCAGACCGACGATGACGAGTGGGTGCGTTTGTACATGTGCGCAAAACCTACATCCACGTGCTCGGACCAGTTTGGCAGTCCATGTGCCGTCAGTGGTGGCCAGGCAGGCATGGAGCTGGCAATGCGGATTGAGCCGGGCAGCGGCGCTGTGCGAAGAGGTGCAGCGGCGCCCGCTCAGCAGCTCGTATGACACAGTGCAGGGGCACAAACCTTTCTGGTTCCACAGAGATGATGGATTCAAGCGTGGTCGTGATGTTGCAGGTGCGCGTCATTGGCCGGGCGGTCGGCAACTTCTCCGGCCGGCTGGACCTGGATGCTGTCGTCTCAGAGTCCCGCCTGGTGAGCTCTGCCCTGTTGCACGTTGCCTGCTGCCGAGGACGAGTGGCATCTCAACTAGCAGAGTGTCTTGTGGGCATGACAGCAGGAACATCTGCTGATAGGCATGCTCTGGGGCAAGTCCTCTTCCTGCGCATGCTGGGGAAGCGCACTGTCGCTAGCTGTTGGTGCTGTTCGAATCCAAGATTCTTGCTGTGCAGGTGTCTGGCACGATGGCGGAGCTGAACAGGCTGCTGGACGACAACCCACCCTGCCCCGACTTTCGCCCCCTGGAGGTGCAGATGCCTGAAAAGAACAGAGGTTGAGGGAGGCCGCGACTCGCTTGCTTGCGGCAAGCTTCGCTGCACGCTTGTGGCAAGCTTGCACTGCTGTGGCTATGTGGCGAGCTCCAGTGCCCTCAGCACGGCTCTGCTCCTGGCGAAGGACTAGTGCTCAATGAGACAACCCGGCCCCCGGACAGGAGCTGTACCTGAGCCAGCGGGCGGCGGCGGCGCGCAGCGGCGGCGCCCCGCCGCGGCAGCACGCGCACTTCCGGCTGCGCCACGCGCCGGCGGCGACCAGCACCGCCGACGTCGTCGCCGCGGCGCTGCCCAGCGTGCCCTCGCAGCTCAACCTCAGCACCGCCAACCAGGTGATCCTATTGGCTTTTACGTTTCGAGCCTCGACATATCCATGTAACTCCAACATTTGCAGTCAATATTGACGCGTACGGGTGCAATCAGGTGACTTGCTGGAAATGTGCTTGAAATCAGACAGCAGAACTCACTCGGCAGGAGTGCATGCGCAGCAGCATCCCTCTCGACAACAGGTGCATGCAGCAGGGGTGTCCGTGACCTCGTTCTGCACAGCTTGCACAGAATCACGTCCATTTGGCATAGCCACTTCATGCATTTTGATACTGGCTCCGTCTTGCTGCAGGCTGGGTACAGCGATAAGCTGAGCTCGCAGCAGGACGTGTCGGTGTCAGCCGCGCCATCAGCAACAGCGCAGCCGAGGGGCGACGCAATGGCGCGGCCGCTAAGCCCGCCGGCAGGGCTGACGCCGCCGCTACAGAGCTCGCGCACGTCGCCGGCGTCCGCCGCAGCGGACATTTTCCTGTCCTCTCGGCCGGCGCATCGGCCTGGCGCCAACGCGGTGGGCGCCTGCTAAACCCTAAGCCAAGAACCCGTACGGATGCAGAGAGGCAGGGTTGCTAATATTCGTTATTCGAAGGAGGCTGCAGCTGTGCCCGCGCTGCCGCAGGCGCCGTCACGGGCCTGTGTCCGTCAGAATATGACCAGCAGCCGCTGTGGCCGGGAATCAGCGACAGACGGGCGCTGCTGCCACCGCTGTCGCTGACATCGTTCTGCAGCTACTGCTGGATGCTCGTAACCAGCGACTGCTCGTCCTTGCATGGCATCCTGTAAATCGTCAGAGGCATGAGACCACATGCCGTAAACTGCTACTCGTCTCCTGCTGCACTATGACGTCCCTTCTTGCCATGTAAGCTCTTCTGCATTCAAAAACCAGGAGCGGGGCGAGCGGCGCGGCGTTGCGCGCAAGGTGCGCATGAAGCAGATCGACGTGGAGGAGGTGGCGGCGCTGAACCGTGCGAAGGCGGAGGAAGCGGCGGCACCGGCGGCACAGGCGGCGGTACAGGCTTCGGACGCACAGGTGTCCACGGCGCTGTCGCATGAGGCGCAGCCGCCAGCCGCCAGGTGGGGCAATCATGGTTGCCTGTATGTGGTGCCGTCGACAGGCGAGGATGTGACAGGAACATGCAGCTTGCCTCTGTTGCAGTCCTGCTATCACCTTGCACAAGGGCACACTATGGGTCCAAAGCTAGCTGCAGACCTAGCTTCTCCACGCATGAATGTGGCATGTGCTGGAATTTACCTGGGCGTTGCCGAGTGCCACATCAACCTGACTGCAGGGAGGCGGCCGGCAATGGTGTTGAGCGGCACGACTCGACGCCCGGCGACGCGCAGCCGGAAGGCAAGCCCAGCGGCGGCTGGCGCATCCCCAGCCTGGCAGACTACACGGGAGGCGGTGGCGCTGCGGCAACCGCCCCGCCGCGGCGGCCGCAGTCGCAGCAGCAGCATGAGGACCGACACGAGGAGCGGCAAGACTATGACCGCGGGCGGGTCGGCGACGCCGACAATGACAGCCACAGCCGCTGGCAGCAGCAGCGGGAGCAGCAGTGGCACGACCCTCATGAGCATCATGGGCAGGGGGACCGCCGGCAACGTAGTGAGTATGAGCGGGGGGACTGGGGCCGCGAGCGCAGCGGCAGCGGCGGCTTCGGCGGCGGCGGCGCGTCCTATGGCGACACCGAGACGCAGTACCAGGCATCTTGGCAGGAACAGCCGCACCAGCAACAGCCGCACCAGCGGCAGCAGCAGCAGGGGGCGGACAGTGAGCCGGAGTCGGGGGAGGTGGAGGCGGAGGAGGGCGAGCTGGCGCCCTCGCCCGCGCCCTCGCCGGCCAAGCGGCCGCGCACCAATGACGCCGCCGAGTGGCTTTGAGGCGAAATTTCTATGGTTTAGTGGCAAGATCTTCAGTCAAGCAGCCGCGCACCGGGTGACATGCATGTTGGCTGCGTTCCAAGTCGCAGAGGATCATTGGTGCTGATTGTTCAACGACTTGCAAATGTGAGCAGGAAACGGCACTGGGAGGACGAACACCTGTATGAGGTCAAGAGCAACTAATCGAAACTATGATGAGACGTCCACAAGGCCAGGATGATTCTTTTGGACTGGGACAGGTGCTGGCATTGGTCATGCTGGTTTTGCTGACGGCATGCAGCGGCGGCCACATTCGCACAGGCCATTCGGTGCACATGGTCGAAGCACGACAGAAAGGGCTCTGAACAATACAAATGTGCAAGCAGGCATCCTTCTGTGCTGTAAAGATGTCGCGCGCGTGTCTGTAAGGCTGTCTCCACCATTGTCAAGCTGAAGCCCAGCTGAAGATTTCAAGGGCCGGCATCAGAGTGCATCCATTACAGTGCCGCCTGAAGGCCAGGTCCACTTGCGGCTGCACATATCATCACTGCAAGAGTGCAAGGCAACATTGTCGTTCGGCGGCATCGGGGTGTTGCCCGAGTTTCAGTACTCTGCATCTCGTGTTTGCTGCTCCAAAACGCTCACTGCGTCACCGGTGACTGGTCTGGAACTGTGCAAAGTACTCCGGCCGCGCCGGGTTGTCATCATACAGCTGCCGCAGCTGCGCGTCGCGCGCCGCCTTCTCCGCCGCTTGCGCCTGCCACAGCTGCCCGGTCCGGCGGCCCTCCTCCATGCGCTGCGCCTCCGCCTGTGATTGTATGGGGCACAACGTTGATGGGTGCGGGCATTTATTTGTCAATCGAGATTGTGGCAAGGCGACCTCTGCTGCTTTGCTGGTACTCGTTTGGACTGTCATGATCGTGCAGCAGGCCTCCCGCTACAAATTTGCAGCATGGTTGAACAAACATGCTTATGAGCAAAAATTTTCCAGAACTACGTATACGGCTGTGACAGGTGTGCGTGGTGCGCTCGTTGGGGCAGCGGACTGCGGAACAGCGACGCACCTGCTGAAGCTGCTGCTCGACGGCCTGCCGAGCTGCCGCCTGGCGGTGAGCAGACTCCAGCTCTGCCGCCACCTCTGCCTGCAATAACAGTGAGCATGCACGTGAGTCGGATCCTTGTATGGCTGTTGCACACATGGGGGCGAGGCAGCGCGGGGGTGGGCTAAGCATCAGCCTCGCTGGCGAGGTCTGGTGACGGCAGCAGCTTGAGCACATCAGGATGCACAAGTCAGCGAAATGTTTCACCTGCTGTTGTGCTGCCTTGACTTCGACCTGCTGCGCCTGCCACTGGCGGTATGCCGCCCGCTGCTCCGCTGACATTCCCTTCCAGTGGTCCGGCCTCACTCTGTGCAGACGGGGACATCATTCATTCCGTGCGTATGAAGAGTTGGCGGCTTGATAGCTGGTCCCAGCACACCGGAGATGACTATTGGTACGACTCCAGCCGCAGCTAAACTCGTCATCGTTTCCCGGATCATAAATGGCAACACTGTCAACATGGCGCACCTGTGCGGTTCAGACGCCGATTGGCCGGCGCTGGGGTCCTCGTTCAGGACCGCCGACGCAGCCGCGGCCACCAGCTCCGCGGCATCCGCTGACGCTGTGGCATACCGCTCTGCTGACGCCTTTGCCACAGCCGCGGCGGCCGCCGAGGCGTTGGCTGCCGCCGCCCGGTGCTCCGCCGCCGCGTGGGCCGCACCGTCAGCAGCGGCCGCCGCAAATTGCGCGTCCTCCTGCTGCCGCAGCTGCGATGGTAGGAGGGCAATCAGCCCCAGTAACGTGTTCATTTGAGCAGTACAGACGTCTCTACTGCTGCTTTGTAAGGCGGTCAGATCTTGCGCGGACAAACATGCATCCTCACTTCGTGTGCCCACATGACCCCCTGCTGAACGGCTGCGGATTGCTGAAACCCTGAACGGTAAACGTACCCAGGCAGCCGCCGCGGCGGCCTCAGCACGCTCCGCAGCTTCATGCGCGGCGCGCGCCGCCCGCTGCACCTCCCAGTCGCGCCGGTCGGCGGCGCCCGTGGCGGCGCGGCGCTGCGCCGCCTGCAGGTCCTCCCCCGCGAAGCGCTGCAGCGACGCCGGGCCGGCGCGAGGGTCGTCGTCTCCGACTCTGGCGGTGGACAGGCGGGGCTTCAGCTTTCATTCATTGCGACAGCTTCTACTGAAAAGCCTGCGTTGACATGATGGGCGCGGATCCCCATTCAGGTGGGAACTGTATTGCAGAGCTAGTCCGACTGCAAGAGTCCCGCTGCTGTTGTGAGGCGGCCTGCGGCAAAGCGGCAGGCCTTTTTCGGCGCGCACGCACCCGCTGCAGGCGTCAGCAGCGGATCATGCAATCACAACGGACTGCCCAGTATGAAGGTGCTGCCGCTGGCCCTGCGAGTTCAGTTCATCTGGGCTCGCACCCAGCACCCTGGATGGGACTGCGAGGGCTGTGCCCTGGCTGCTGCGGTCCCTGTGGCACATGCAGAGCCTGGATGGACCCCTGTCGGCTCGCCCTGTGGCCTGCAATGCAACTCAACATCGCAGACCTGTCGACGGGCCGCCAGAAGAAGCTGGAGGTTGACGATGACAGCAAGCTGTGGGCACCCTGCTCGCCTGGCTCTTCTGCATTGCGGGGAGCCCCGCGGATGCTGCGCGTTGCGTTGCTGCAAAGTTGCCGATTCGCTGGGCGTCCGAGGCGTCGAAGTTTGCAATGCTGTGCGGCGCTCGTGCAATGTGCTTATCCACTGCAGCCCAGCCTTCTTTGACCGGATTGTCGACTCCCCGGCAGAACGCAACATGTGATGATATGGGACAGGACAAATGAGCTGGCTGCTGCGAGATCGTGCCATCACCTGGCGGGCGTGTCGAGCCGCAGGGCGTCGGGCCGCTGCAGGTCCCAATCCCTGCGGCTGGTCGCGTCCTGGTGCGCTATTCGAAAGGCGGCCGCCTGCCGCTCCGCGGCCCGCCATGCGGCGTCTGCCGCTGACTGCGCTGCCTGCGCGGCCTCCGCCGCCTGCGCCGCCCTCAGCGCGTAGGACCTGCGTTGTGTAAGAAGAATCATAGGCGACCACATCAGCCACGGCAAGCCGATGCGGTGATGCATACTGGGCTCGAATGAGTTGGGCGGTTGCAAAGCAGCTGATGAGCCGACGAGTTCCAACAGATGCCAAGGTTTTAACAACATCAAAAGATATGCAGTCATGCTGGATCGTTCTATCGAGATTCCAGCGTATTGAGCTGCGCGCACCTGTCACGCGCCGCCTCCGCAGCAGTTCGGCTGTTTTTTGCAGCAACCTGCTCCCCCAGCGCAGCGCGATCGATCTGCATTTTAAGTGATGAAAAATTTGAATTTGACGGAGCAGCAGGTATGGTAGACGATGACGGAGCGTCATGCAGCCACGCCTCGCAGAAGTTTTGAGGCAACTCCGAGAGAAGAACATTATTCGCCGCTGGTTGCCAAAGACTCTGTTGCGCGACGCGCATTCCGGTCCACACATACTTAGCACCATATTCACTGGTTTCATCGCATAGAAAATGCCAAGATTTAACTCGTGAGCGCACCCCGACGATTCTTGCTTTGGCATCAAGAATGCGTGCCAAGCGGACAGGATCGTCGTTCGGAATTCTCGCGACGCCCATGATGCTATTCCATAGCTCAGATCATACACAAAACCGAATGAACCCTTGCAATTTAGCAAGACAAGCAAATGGCCCAAGAAATGGTTCGAGATGCAGAGGTGTTTCTGCGTCTGATTGTAGAGAACCGCAAGCGGGAAGAATCTGGCGGGAGGTCCGGCATATCGATCACATGGCTCTGTGCGCTGCAGCGCCCCCAGATTGCCCCAGAGTCGAATTTGCCAGCCAGGAGACGCGCCGGAGGTCTGCAGCAGCCCCTTTGCTGAAACACCATATCGCTCGGGCATGCGTCGCTGTTGAGTAATCCCACGAGGACCCGGGGCTCATCGGCAGGCTAAAGCTCAAGGCTTTCCGGCCCAGCTCGCGACGATGCCGCTAGCCGCAGACAGTGCAGCCGTGCTTCAGCCCTCCAAGCGCCTCGACGCCCCCCTGGTGTTGGTCGGGGCCCAGCCTGCAGCTCGGTTCAGCAGCGATGATAGGCCTGCCTCGCTTGCCATCGACCGCCTCAGCCTGGACGCGAGTCCCCCCGCAAACCCATTGCAGCACGTGATCATCCCAGGGTCACCACCTCACAAGGAGCTGATGTCGGTGCGTTCCCCAGCAGCTTGCCTTTGCCGGATGTCTTCACGTGCATCACACGGCTGCGGCAAGGCTCCCGTCCTGGCGTGCCCGGCTGTAGCGGCCGTCGATGGGGGCTCCAAATCGGCGACGGTATCGGTTGCGTACCCTCGATCCAGAGTCAGACAGCCGCAAGCCTTCCAGCTTTCCTGTGTTTGTGGTCGTCCAACTCGAATTTGCTTGCCGAATTTGCTGGTGGCTCGTGCCGTCAACTGGAAACAGTTCTGCAACGATCCAGCGTGATCCTGAGTGCGCTTTGAGGGTTGCACACATGCTCCAGGCCGGCAACTCTGTCGCGAGCGCCGCCCCGAACGGGATTGAAACGTACGAACCCAGAGTCTGCCGCCGTCAGCGCGCTGTGACGATCGGCAGGCTCTGATCACGCTGCGGCCGTGCGTCATGAAGTCACTGTTGCAAGCAGGGGCGCTCAGCCGTTCGTGTGGTGGTGTTGCAGGCCCCTTCCGGCAGCAGTGGTTCAAGCCCTCGGGCAGCCGTGCCCGCGTTTTTGCAGCCCCTCGCGACCGTGCTGCAGCGGTGCGTGGACCTCAACGCAGCAGCGTGTCCGACAGGGGTAAGTGGGCCGACTCGCGCGTGGTCGTTTCGAGTGCAGCAGTCGACGTCTGCCGGATGTTGCAAATCAGTGAGCGTCAGGCTCTGCAGTTCCTGTGCTGGTCTCTTGTCCCCGAGAGGCACCGACACCTGCATTTGCAGGCCGACAGCCCCCCAGCGCAGTGCCGGACGCCGTTCCACGGGCAGCGCACGCCGCCAATTAGCATCGCCGCATACCTGGAGCGCATCGCCAAGTACGCAAAGTGCAGCCCGGTGTGCTTCGTCATGGCGGAGACCTACCTGGAGCGTCTCGCAGAGGTGTGCCTTCGTGACGGCTGTGTGTTCCCCACGGCACTGCTCTTTCCGTGTTTTGACCCGCGTCCGATGCAACTTGCCATGCTGCCGCTTGCCGTGGCCCCTGCACAGCAGCGCACGGCAGGTGGCCTAGATCGCCTGTCGGAGGCAACACACCCTTCAGACCCCCGCACCTGTCTGGCTTGAACAGCTGAATTATCCCCGCCAGGTCCTGCACCTGAACCATACGTCTCACAATCTGAAACCTGGTCGCAGGGCGACGACAGGCTGTGCCCCAGCCGGCTAAACATCCACCGGCTGCTGCTGACGGGCGCGATGCTGGCAGCCAAGCTCATGGACGACCACTACTACAACAACGCTTACTACGCCAAGGTGCCCTTTGACTTTCGACCAACATTCTGC
>JAABUL010002105.1_pt1 | contig 34477 bp, 62 predicted proteins | sample 5559151 | NCBI WGS metagenome assembly JAABUL01 (sample SAMN10711876, study PRJNA513368) | rock metagenome | isolation source: Antarctica rocks | place: Antarctica: Victoria Land, Pudding Butte sud | reverse complement strand
CCCGACCTTGCATAATGCAATGCAGCCCACCTGGTTGCATGGCGCGTTGGTGATGAGGGCCAGCTGCTGGCACATGGACATGAAGGACCACTCCTCCTCGTGGCTGATCCACATCGGCTGCGCCACCACGTTGTTGATGCCCCAGTTGCGCTCCACTGCCTGGTGCATCATACACACACCGTTGCCAACAGTTCGACGTTTGTTTCGACAGCAGGAAGACATTGTTGCATTGACGCCATGTTGCACTGCACGGCTTGCGCCCGCCCGCCATGATGTTTTCTATTGTAGAGCCCGCAGCTGCGAGTCTGTGCAGTGTGTGTCTGGCAGAAATGCACCGCATCAGGGGACTATCCACTGAACTCCAACTCGTACCTTGACAAAGGCGGGCTCGGTGCCGGGCACCGCTGGGTAGGCGAAGATCTTCTTGCCAGTCGCGGGGTCGCGCAGCCACATGTGCTGGTACTTCCGCAGGTTGTACAGCCGCAGCACGTACTTCCACATGAGCTTGCCTGGCAAAACGTCTTCCGGCGGCAGCCCGCTGTCCGGCAGCCGCTGCCACGCCGCAATGTCCGGCGTCTGGATGCCCTGCAGCGCGAAACCCAGCAGAAACATAACAACAATTCTGCGGCTGACTGTGAATGGTGCATGACTAATTTATAATGCGTCAACGGCCCGGAGAACAACATGGCTTCTCTGATATGGCTAGTAAAAGCCAGGACAACTAAGTAGCTCACGCTGTGATCCGCTGCGGCAGAGTATCCCAGTGAAACGCCGCACATTGCGCATTCAAACCAAATAGGCGAACAAGTTGTTGAGTGCTCACCTGGGCACGCAGCGCTGCCCACTCCTCCACCAGCACCTCGAAAGGCCGCAGCTGGATCGCGTCGGCGGTCGGTGAATAGAACGGCATGTTGGTCATGTCCACCAGCACGTGGTCGACGCCCGCGGCCACCAGCTGCTGCGCATGGCGCGCAAGTGTGCCACGGTAGCCCGGGCAGTCCGGCTGGTTGTAGAAGCCCTGGTATGCGCCCTCGTGCGCGGCGTTGTAGTTGGTGTCTGCGGCGCAGCAGACGCACAGGGATCGGTGTACTGGGATAGGGCACAGAAACGAGCCTGCAGCACAATGGAGTGCATGCAGTATTTCTGATGCCTCATGATGAGGAGGACACTCGCCTGGCAACACGGGCAGGATCGGAGCCCTGCAGCTTACTACCTGCCAGGCGGCAGCATTCTCATCTGCCAATAACGGGTCTGACAGGCTGCGAGCTGGTGAGTGCCACACCAAGCCGCCGCACCGTTCTTGGTGCGCCGGTGGTAGATGCAGTAGGGTGCTGCGTTGTACTCCGGCATGTGCTGCCAGTGGAAGTTCATGGCCAGCGCGTTGAGGTCCGGCCCGTACAGCAGGTCGGCGAAGGACGCGTTGCGGCCGCCCGGCACCTGTGAGAACATTCATCGCAATAGATAAATGATAAATAAATACATGATAAATGATAAATAAAGACGTGATAAATAAATACATGATATATAAATACATGATAAATACATAAAGACAAATGCAACAATAAATGCATGAACATCAATGCAACAATATGCCTGAAATGATTTGACCTCCAGCTGAGCTATTCCCTGTTCCTTCTGCGGGATAGGCAGCCACAGGTGGTAGTAGGCGCAGGTTCAAGTCCTACAGTCTCTCTGCCTGACGCCACGCATCCATCTCGGTGAAGATGGCAGGACACGCATTATGGCACGCACGACAAACACTGCGCATTCGGCAGCCTGAGAGCGTGCAGCTTCAGTAGGTGACCACCGCACCTGGCTGCGCAGGACTGCCTCGACGGACATGGGACCGTTCGGCGTCTGCTTCGCCCTGACCTGCATGGCGTTCCAGGCGGGCCTGCGCCGCAATGCACAAGGAACGTCAAATGCTGCCTCCCAGACGCCTGGTTTGTCAAAAGGCAACGTTTCGGATAAGCAAACGAATCGGCTGAGCTCGATGTTGATTCGGAGCCAGGGGACGGGACCATGATTGATCGCAAACGCACCAGTGCCAGACACTGTACTGGATGCCGACGCGGCCACAGGCGCTCCCGTCGGGCTTTGTGCAGTCTCTGGGGCACGTCGAACAGTCCTCCCCCTTGTCACACCTGTCATATGGGCAGCAGCACGTTTGAGGCAGGACAAGTGAGATTTTGGCTTGAAACTGACCAGGTGCGGCCCTTTCGTAAAGAGCACATTGGCAAGCTGCGGCGTCATGTCACCACACGTGGGCACTCGATGATTTGCAACTCCATATCTTGCCACCCCATATCTCGTCAAGCCAATGACATCAGTTTTAGTGGGGAGAGCTGGAGGAGGAGGAGGATGAGGAAGTAACGACGAAGAAAATCTCGATGACTAGTCGAGTGTTGATGTATAACTTTTGAACTTAGGTACCACTTACTTGCCATTGCCGCACAGGGAGGGCCCGGGCCCCGTCCTGCGCCGCGCAGCGGGCAGCGGCGTCACGGCGCCCGCCGGCGACGGTCTGTCGCTGTTGGCGGTGTTGCCCCTGTAGCCCTTTCGGCGGTGCCCGCTCAGGGAGCGGTCCACGACGGCACGCGCCTGCTGCGCCAGCAGCACCTTCGATGCGCTCGTGTCAGCCTGCAAGGCAGCAAGTAACACAGACATCGTGAGACAAGCAGTTGCAAAGGAAGGGCGATCACGCAAGTGGAACCCTTCTTGCTCTGTCGGTTACACAGTACAATGCTGGATCACTGTGCACCGCGCAGCGCTGTCTATCGTGCCCTCGACGCACCAAACGACATTCCAGGTGAGCCGTGAGCAACTGACGCTGTGCATCGGGCTCAGAGCCGGCGGCTCCCGTGCATGACGAATCTGGCGCACCTGGCTAGTGGGCATGCTCCGCTGTCGGCTGACTTCCTTGTTTGTCGGCCCGCCGCCGGCGGCGCTGTCATCGCCACACAACGCCCGCCTGTTTGTAAGAAGCCAGTCCGCAGCTCCTCCGCTGCCAACCAGCCCTGAGTCCAAGGCGCCGCCGCGAACCTGGCCGAGAGCGCCGAGGCTTGTGACCGCGGCCAGCAGAAGCGCGAGCAGCTGGCGTCGGACCCTGCTGCGGCAGAGCATGGGGCCCGGCCTGCCCGCCTTGCGCCGAACAAGACCTGAGCCGATAGCATGCATGTAGCGTCAGAGTATGCTCGCTGATCGCACAGCCGAACAGCGTTCTCGCCGAAGGGTGACCAAACGACGTCAGCAGCCCGACAGCTGCTGGCGACCAGTCCCGCGGCGGGACGCTGTGCAACAGAATCGATCTTGATGCATGTCCAAGACGAACGGATTCACTGCAATGGCGGCATGTGGTGTAGCGCTGCTGGAAATTTCGCGTGCATGTCGGTGATGGCGCGCCGAATATACAAAGTGCAGGCGGTGCTTCAGGCCTACTCAGGCCGCAACATGCAAGAAAATTCTTTCTTGTACATACATGAAGACCCACAACGAGGTCAACGCCACACCGTCTCTCCAGGGCCGCGCAACGGCGCGCGTGCTGTGGGGCACCTGCTGGTTACGCCCAGCTCGCCAGAGCTGCGCAGCAGGCAAGATCTCCAGTATGATGAGTGCCGAGTCGGTTTTGAGTATCGGACTGGAGGTTTAGCAGAGCTTGCTTGACGCGCGAGGCTCCCGTGGCGACTGCTCGATGGACAGATCTGTGCTAGATCAAAACCGGACGTTGGTCCAGCACGGACGAGAGAGTCGCGCAACAGCAAGTCAGCCTCCGAGTGAGCGCGATGAGATATGAAAGCAGCGATGTGGATGGCTTGCCGCGTGTGCGGAGCGTTGGGGGCATGCGTGCGAGGTTTCGATTTGAAATGTGTCTGACAAACCGAATTTGACAGCTGGGAGATCAGTGGACGGCGGTGGACGACAGGTGTTACAAAACCACGCTGCAGACCGATGGCCAGTGCGACACAAGAGCGCGCCTATATCTGCAAGGGCTGGGCAACCATGCAACAAGGTCAGGCCTCGGTTCTGTGATCTCCACAGCGATCTGATTGGCACTGTAAAACAAACGTGCGCCTCGACACCGATGGCTGCAAACCCTCAGGCCTCTCTCTTCATCAGCTGGTCTTTTTCGTCAAATCGAACAATACCGACGGCACCCTGTAGATGTTGATCAGCGCCCAGTACAGCTCCTCTTCCAGCGCCAGCTCACCCTCTGCCCGCGCGATGTAGATGTCCTGAGCGCGTGCAGGCTAGACTGCTCGGGAGATCACTGAGAGCAAAATGGAGACTGCCATGTAGCGCGCCCATACGCAGCGGTTGTGAGCGGCGCCATACACACAGACTCATGCCGTACGCAAAAGTAGGGAGCACCATGGGTTTGGCGCGTGCAAAGATGGCAGATGCACGGGAAAGCAGCAAACGCCATAACACTATCCACACAACAGCAGGGAGCACCTGGCACAGCGCAATAAGGCGGGAGGTGTTGGGCAGGTCGTCGTAGGGGATGCGCATGCGCATGTTGGAGATGGACAGCCGCAGGAAGCGCCCGATGCCAAACACCTGGCCAAAATGCAGGCAGACAGTATCGATGTAGCGCACAGATGAAGCGCACTCAGGCGGCCAGCATCTGCAGGAATGCCGGACGGGGAAACCTAGTCGCAGTGGGCGTGGCACTCGCACGTGATCCAGCAGCTCCAAAGGCGCCCGCCCACAGCCGGTGGCGGGCCGCCGAGACCGGGACACACTTCAAGTACATCACCTCTACCAGCTGCCATATAGGGTTTAGGGTTTAGGGTTTAGGGCAGCGCCTTCCTCCCCTTGCCTGAACCCACTCTGCCCTCTTCGGTTGTGGGGCATTCAGCGTGAAGGGAAGATGAACGAGAGGGGAACGGCGCACGAAGGTAATGTACAGGCCGGTGATGCCGAAGGCAGACACCGTCTGGCCCAGCAGCCCAGCCTGCACTCGCTCCAAAACGCCCACCAGCCTGCGGCCAGGAAAACCAGTCGAAGCAATCAGGACCACGAGTTGACACTGTGTTCACTTGTGCTTTGCTCGGCGCGATGCCTGCACCTGCTGCATGACGCCCATCAGCGCAGGGCCACCAACCCGAACCCACAAAAACAATCTTTGGAGCTGGTAGATCAATCGAGAAGCGAAAGCTGTGCCTCTGGTCCGAAGTCCTGGCGCAGTCACAGTCCGAGAAGAAAACCACTGAAAACCATTGAAGAAAAACCACCTCGCGCAGCAACATCTGGCGCACCTCGGGCCGCACGTCGACTTGGGGCAGTCTTGCAGGCCGGCGTCTGATGCGTTGACGCGCCGCCCTTGGGCGTCCAGCACGCCGCAGGCCAGGCGCCACCAGGCAGGGCCGCCGCCGCCGCCGGCGTCGCTGCGGTTGTCGTGCGTGGCGCGCTTCAGCGTCGCGTTGCAGCCGACCCACTCACGGTCCCAGCCGCCGCCCTCGACGCCTGCGGGCGGCGAGGCAGGCGGGTGCGTCGGCGCAAGCTATCGAGCACTCTGTAGCATATGGAGCAGGACTGCACCCCGCCGCTTGTTGCGGGGTTTGTATATTATTATTGAACCCATTATTGACCGCACGAGCCCTCATTATTGACCCCATTATTGACCCCACGAGCCTCGTCCCCAGCTACAACCGCTGGGTGCAGCACGACTCCCTTCAGAGCTGCACAACCTACACACGATGTGCAGTTTTGGGTTTCACACCGCGCGCCAGGTTGGCAACGTCCGGCTGCACGGCGCAGGCGTCGCCCGCAAAGCGCCAGAAGAGGCCGTACAGCCCGGGGTCGCCGCGCGCGTCGGGTTCTGCGCCATGCGGGTTGCTGGCGTTGAGCGCCATCAGCTGCGCGCTGCTGCGGTCGCCCTGCGGCAGGGACAGCAGGGTGCGCCTCAGCTCAAACGTGCAGACACGCCGGTGGTGCGGCGGCAGCTCAGGCAGGGGCTGGGTCAAGTGGCACAAGGGCAACGTGCACCGTCTATCGACCGTCTCTACTCGGTAACTTTTCGTCTAGTCTGCTGGCAACCCGATTCATCCGCATCGAGGAGGAGAGGAGCCGGCGCACGCACGTCCAGCACTTGCAGCAGGTGCGCGCGCGAGAGGCCCGCCAGCGGCACAGCCACAGAGCCGTCGCAGACGGGACCCCCATGCGGGCTGGGCGGCGGCGCTGTGCGGCTGACGCGCCAGCCGATGCGCAGCTCCGCGCCAGGGGACTCTAGCAGCCGCCGCAGCGCCGCCTCCGCCGGCGGCGACACCTCCCACAGCCGGTCTGCGTCCTGGTGCAGACGAGAAGAAATTGGAATCGGCATACTGTCCACTGGTGACAGTCTTCTTCTGGCGCAAGCAGACGTGTCGCCTGCATGCTGCCGATCGCGTTGTCAGTGTGTGTCAGACTGTCAGACTGTCAGACGGTTCCTGGGTGATGCACCGCCATGCAGCCGCAAGGACGGCAGATAATTGGCAGCATGGAAAAACCCAGTGTGTGTTCAAGCGGGCTCTGAAGGCACATGTGCTGAAAGCCAAGTGGAAATGTGACCGGGGAGAAACTGCAGATCGCCTCGGCGATGCACACCAGCTTGATCTGGTCAGCGGTGTACTGGCCCTCCAGCCCTGGCGGCAGCGTATAATTAAAAATAATATGGGTTTTGCTTTCGTCAAAGTTAGCAATTTTAAAAGGGACTATGACGTATGGGCGCAGATTGCATTCGAAAACTCCCTCACCTCCGCGACGCACATCAGCTTGATCTGGTCCGCGGTGTACTGCCCCTCCAGCCCCGGCGGCAGCGTGTCATTCGGCAGCGCCGCCGACAGCGCGCGCCGCCCGCCGCCGTCCCACAGCGGGAAGGTCGCGGCACGTCCGCGCGCGTCGGAACCCGCAATGCTGGCGTTGACGGCAAACGCACGGATGCCCGGCGTCTGGAACGTGGGGTTGCCTGCAAGGTCGCCAGAGTTCTGGGTTTTGGTGGAGACGCGTGTGGAGACGCGTGTGGATATTCAAAGGCGGCTGCTGGAGCGGACCTTTCTGTGTAATCATGATCTGAATTGGGGCGCTGGGATTTAGGGTTTAGTTCATTGCGCACCTGTGGAAAATATAAGGAGCGGCACCCACAGCAGGATCAACAGACCCACGAACAGCAGCGCGCCCTGCCAAGTGCGAGACACTCTGAGATTCCTTTGGAATGGTTGCATGTCAAGCAGTTTTCGGGCAAACGCCGCGCGGGAGAGCAGGTCATGATGCACGCGCACACTTGGCGCGAGTCGAGTTCGGCAGGATACTTCGGCAGCAGGGCAGACAGAGGCGACACTGTTCCAGATGGAAAGCGCACCTGCACGAGCTTCTGGTAGCGCGGCACCCGCTGACCCAGGGAGCGCTGCGAGCGGCTCTTCTGGCTGACCGTCACAAAGTACAGCGACATGTTGATGTCCTGCGGGCAGGAGGGCTTTCGGTATGACGTTGTAAAGTTGCCTTCCTGCGAGGCTGCAGCAGCCGCTCGGCTACGGCGAGCCTCATGACGACACAGGCGCAGTTCGCGACAGTCAGGACTGCAGTGTATATAATAAGTTGTATATAATTGCCGACAGCCCGAGTCGAAAGGCGCAGGGTTGCGGATGTGAGCCATGTCTCACAGGAGGCAGAGTTTCAGGGTTCAGGGTTTAAGGTCCAGAGACTCGCCTCCAGCTTAAGCCAGTCGAACAGGCGCAGTGTGGTGGCCGTTGCCGACCAATCCAGGATCTCCCGCAGCTCGTACACAAAGGGCACCGCGGCAAACACCTGGCAAAGTAAAGAGTTTTGTTGCTGCCTGAACGACAGGTCGTGGCAAGAATGGCAGCGCGGATTACTCCTGGGAGTCAGCTAGACGACCGCCGTTTCGAAACACATGAACCATGCTGTCAGCTTGCGCGGAGAAGGACGCGCCAGCCTGAGGATTGAAAATCGTTCTTGAATTTACAAAAGTGCACACCTGGAAGCCCAGCCAGCTGAGCATGCCGGTGGAGCGTGTGAAGACGAAGGAGTGGCGGCCGCGGCCGCCCCTGCGGCATAGGCAGGGCGCTGACATTGGGAATGAGATTCGAAGCTCGAGAACTGCGTGATCATCACGTGCGTCACGATCCAGCTGGCTGCCACGGCTGCCGCAACAGCAGCAGCAGCGGCGCTGCTGCCACCGCAACACCATCCTGCCAACATATTTCCGGTCAGCCTTGCATGTTTGTTTGTTCATTGCCGGTCAGTTGTTCATGCGAGTCTGAAACTAGCGCGCCGGCAGAAAGCGGGCGGCCGGCAGCCGATGCAGCACAATGACCAGGCAACTGTCCAACCGGCGCCTCAAGTGTTTCAGTAGGAATGCATTGGCAATGCATGAAGCAAGCGCACCTGTGGGAGCTGGGCGGCGGGTTAGGGTTTCCGAAGCGCAGACCAACACCGTGGCCAAGCACTTGCTCGAACTTCGTTCCAAGTAGACTAAATGGAAGGCATCAGTCATTGGACACGCATTTGGAAACGCGCACTGTATGTACGCCTACCCTCCCTAAACCCTAGAAGCAAGCGCACTGGTAGGAGGCGGGCGGCGGGTAGCCGGAGCGCAGCTGCAGCGCGCTGAACACGAAGGCGAGGCACTTGAGCGCCGCAAACACGCGCAGGTGGGCGCGCGCGGCTCCGCTTGTCTCCAGCGGGCTCCAGTACAGGCTGAGGCAGTACCAGAAGACGAGCGCCGCCTGCCCCGCCAGCAGCAGCGCCTGCATCCCACCCACGACATGGTGAAGGCAGTGTGCACATCGATGTCGCAAGAGGCGCTGCAGGCGCGGTCGGATCGGAACGATGACGCAGTGAATAAGAACGCTACCGCAGCGCCTTCCTGGCAGGCAGGAAGCTGCAAGACGCTCCAGCATGACGTTTGCTAGGCAGCAGCAGCCCTGAAACGGCGCTTGCAGTGACGCACTGCTGTTGTGCGGACCATGTTAAGTCTGCATATTACGTTGTCGCCCAGAGTGTAGAACGCACGGCCGCAGGCACGATGCGATTTGCAATTGTTTCTGGTCTTGACAAACGAAAGCAGATTTGACAGGGTTTATGCGCACCTTGCGCAGGTGGTGGCCGAGGGTGTTGAACACGCAACCCAGGGTGCAGAACACGCAACCCGGGATGTAAAACACGCAACCCAGGGTGCAGAACACGCAACCCAGGGTGTAGAACACGCAACCCAGGGTGTAGAACACGCAACCCAGCGCCAGGCACAGGAACAGCGCAATTCGCGGTCATCTGAACCTACTCTTCGTGTGCATGCTGGTGGGTCGGCGCACACCTTGCCAAGGTGGTGGCCGAGGGTGTAGAACACGCGGTCCAGCACCAGGCACAGGAACAGCAGGATGAGGGTGTACAGGTAGTCCGCCGGTATGACACGCTGCTCGGTGAGGTCGGCCAATGTGCGTGCGCTCTGGAGCACCATCTGCAACCCGGTACCATTCACATGTGAGTGTCAGAAGCTGGTTGGGTGGCGTGCCGCTGACGGCATAATGACAAGCTGCTCCGTGAGGTCCGCCGGCGTGCGCGCGCCAGCTGCTCCGGAAGCTGGCCAGCGTGCGCGATCCATCATTGCATCGAAATGATGTTGCGAGAACCCCGGACCTTGGCAGCACTTGCAGAGAAGCCAGTGATGCGGCACACCTGGTAGAAGAGCGCCACGTACAGGAAGGCCAGCAGGTCGGCGGCCACCGTCAGCAGGTACCAGTCCTGTTCCATGTGCGCGTGCGGCTCTACGCTGGCCACCTGCCAACGGTTGCTCAGTTTTTGGACTTGTTCCGTTGCACGACAGTGCGGGAATTGCTCTGTGTCACAGGCTTGTTTTCTGAGCGATGTGTTGGCAGAAGGTGCAGACGAAGATGCACTCGCTGTCCTGGTTCGGCAGCACTCGCCTGGAGCTCAACAGCGATGTGCGGAGGTTCCCCAGCGCCTCCGCCGCCGGCGCCGCGATGTCGGTGGCCGCGCCCTGGGCGCCGATGCGTGTGGCGCGGCATGACCGGCGGCAGTGGCGGCTGCGGCGCAAAAGGCACCTCGCCTGATGCGCCTTTGCCGGGCTCGCCGCCGCCTGCGGCACTGGCGTGCTGCGAGGTGTCCGTCTGGCCGCCGCCGACGCGCTGGCTGCCGCTCGACTGCTGCCCGGCGCTGGGGCGCCGGGTGCTGGAAGCGACGGAAGCGGCGGACGGCTGCGTTTCCAGCCCAGTGCCGGAGGTTGCAGGCTCGATCTCTACCGGCCAGCTGAGCAGGGGCCCTGACGACGACTTCGTCGACGACTGCTGCCGCGGCTCCTGCGAGGTCTCCTCCACCTCCTGCTGCTGCTGCTGCAGGTCCGGTGACTGCTCTGACTGTGGCGGCGGCGACGGCAGTGCCGCGCCGCTGTGGCCGGCATCGAGCGATGCGCCTCTGCTGCCTGTGCATGGCATCGAACACGTGAGCGCCTTTTCTCGTGCTCATGAACTCATGCGCTCATCACCGCTGCTGCTGGATGTGCGATGACGGCAGTTCAGCAGAAGCAAGGCAGCTGCTGCCGAGCACGGTATATGTATCGTTGGGTGCTGAAAGCCAGCTTAGTGCACCACAGTCGGCAGGCATGTTGGGATGCATTATGTCACCATCGAGGCTGGCTGTTCGATGCTGCCGAGCGCCACACAGCCGCTGGTCCTGCTGGAAGCGCTGCAGGGTCTCCGCCACATGCCGCGCCGGCTGCAGCGATCTGCACAGCCAGGGATCACGAAGCTTTGATTGCAAGAAAACAAGGCTGTGTTAAAAAGGTCGTGATGCGGTTGGATTAGCGCACCTACGGCCGACATCCCACAGCAAATCTGCAGCTTTGCATCAGAGTGCGTTGCAAACTTGCTTGGAGAGATGGGCGCCAGATGCGTCGGCGGAATTTCGTCTCAGGTGGTGCTGCTTGCTGCTGCTTCAGATGGGTTTATGTTGCTGGGCGCCACTGTGAGGGGGCAGCCGGCGACCAGGGAGGAGCGGGCCGTGCTGCGGGGCGTCGCCGCCATCACTTCTGACACTTGACAAGCATGTGGCAAGCACAGAAAAGGCAGAAGGCACTTGAGGGGCCAGCCGGCGACGGGGGAGTAGCCCGACGTGTTGCGGGGCATTGCCGCCTTCACTTCTGATGTTTGGCAAGCGGATAATTTGTCCTCATAAGCTCTACCTGAGGGGCCAGCCAGCGACGGGGGAGTAGCCTGACGTGTTGCGGGGCGTCGCCCGCAGCGCTGTCACCTCCAGCAGCGCAGCCGCGCCACCGTCGGGGCGGCTGTACACGCGTGTCACCGCCGCCGACAGCGGCCCGACCGTCGCCAGATCCACGAAGCGGCGGTCGCCGGCGCCGTGGTGCTCCTGCTCACATGTCAGCAGAGTAAGTCATTGGTCTCGATCAATGCGCACACATGACGGCTGATGTCCCCGGCGTGAGACGCACCATGGCCTCAGCAAACAAGGCCTCGCTCGAAACGCAACCCCGCACAATTATGCCGCTTCGGCGTGTTCACCAGGTAAGGCGTCGTCTGCCAGCAGGCTGTCTATCGGCCAGAGCCGCGGGGCTGCTTTTGAGGAACGGAGCGTCTTGATGCGGCACCACCTGAGCTGAGCGCGGCATGTCGATGAGCCCAGGGTCGTCTCCGCCACCGTCGCCGCCGCCGCCGCTCTCGGTGAGCTCGGCCTGGCGGCGCGCCCGCCGCTGCCGCGCCGCCGCGAGGTCTGCCGCGCGATAGGCATCCAGCACCGCACGCACCCGCGCCTGCAGGGAGCGCTGGCCCTGGGCGCACGCCCAGTCCATGCCGCCTGCAGCACAGTACAGAAGCTTTTGTCCCGGATATCTGCAGCCCCATGTACTGGCGAGTCTGGGATGCAGACGCTGACCAGAGCGCGAAGCACATGTTGCTTCGACATCAGCAGCGCCCAGCATTGTGTGCGGAGCCGTCCGAAGACAAAGCGTCGTGGGTTTCAGGCAGCGGCGCTGCTGCCTCGGAGCAGGCCGGGCGCACGGGTTTGCGGGCGCATTCATGCGTGCTTGAAGTCATGTGTGCAGGTCTCTGTTCAAAAGCCCTAGGTTCTGATGCAACAACTCGGTTTGGCAATGCCGCACCCTTGGCCGGCGCGACCTCCAGCAGCACGAAGTAGAGCGGGCGCTCCGACGCCGTCGTCACCCGCGCGTAAAACTCGTACACCGCCAGCGCCGCGGACGCCGTCGCGTCTATGGACCGGTGCAGCCAGTCCGCCTGTGCCTGCGGCAGATAGGCGGGCACAGCAATTGGCCTGGTTCATAAAGAGTCGCCCAACACTGCTGTGCAAAGTCGACGTATGCGGCCAGCCAACGGCCGCAGTCGGGGCTTCACAATTGGAGCTATATGTGCTGAAGTAAAAAGCTGGTAGGTGGAGCACCTGGGCAGACTGCATCATGGCGGAGCCGGTGCGCAGAGGGGCGGCAGCATGCACGCCGGCAAGGTTGCCGCCGCCGCCGCTGCCGCTCGTGGCGGCACCGCTGGCGGCATTCGCGGCATGTCCGGCGGTGACCCACCCGCGCCCCGTCTCGACGTCGGCTGCTGCCGGCTTGTCCACAGCAGCCGCGCCAGCCTGCAGGGCGATGAATTCAATGTGTTTTTGAAACAGATGCTCCAGTCGCCGTTTGCAAGGCCTTCGTACGAGCATCTGTGTGCTGCATGAAGCGAGCGATGGCACCACAAATCCCAGATATCATTGCTCAGATATCGTTGCTCAGGATTGATATGAAGGTTTCAATGCAGTACAGAAGGCAGCGCGCCTGGAGGTAGGAGAGGGAGTAGGTGTGCATGAGGGTGCCCAGGTACAGCAGGAACAGCGGCAAGCACCGCACCGCCGCTTGGTGCAGCCCCACCTGAGACCATGGCAAATAATGACTCTGTTTCCGAGTGTTGCAAGCAAACACGCAGTGTCTCATCCATCACGCCGCACGGCGCGCTGTCGAAATTCCGAAATGCCATGTGCACATCCGTCTATGTGGACATGCCTCAGAGAGCAGAGTCTGCGCTCTGCGCATGCACGGCTATTGATGTCCGCCAGGCAACACACTTCGACCAGGGTTTAAGAGCGGCACACGCGTTTCCCGAAAGAGTGCACCTCCTCCATCTGGGTGCGCAGCTGCGGCGTGACCCAGGCACAGCCAAGCCGCGTGGGGATCTGCCACACGTACTGCGCTATCAGCACCGCCTCCGTGTACATCAGCAGCGCCTGCATGCCAGCATTAGCACGTTCTCAGTCCAGGGCTGCGAAGCCGAGCATGCATCTGATTTGTACCCGCATGTGGGCAGCTGCCGTCACTTCGAAGCTTCGCTTCGAAGCTCCCATGCATCCTGCCAGGCCTGACACAGACGCACAGAGCGGCGCCTTGGTCCTTGGCGGTTCTGCAGAAGGCGACGTTCACAAATCCCCTGCAGCGTTGCACATGGCGCACCCCCCAGCACTGGCGCAGCTGTGCCTGTGACAGCAGCGCGTAGCCCAGCAGGCTGGCCGGGTACGCCAGCAGCGGTGTGCCAGCGCTGCTGACTGTGCTGCTTGTGACATGACACGAGTGGTCACTTCTTCTGCGCATGAGCCGCAAACGCACCTCCCAGTACTGGCGCCGCGGCGCCTGCGACAGCAGCGCGTAGCCCAGCAGGCTGGCCGGGTACACGAGGGTCAGCAGGCTGAAGTCTGCGACAAAGACGGCGATGAACAGCACGTACACCAGGTATGCCTCCCTATCCTCTCCGCGCACAGCCGCCGCCAGACGCCCCAGCCAGCTGCGGCTTCTTCCGCCGCCGCCGTTCGGACCGCTGCCGCCCTGGCTGCCGCCGCTGCCCGCAGCCGCGTCGGCGGCGGCGGGCTTCTCGGTTCGCGGCTGCTGCTGGGCACCGACCAGCGAGGCGGCGGCATCGGCCACATGCGCCACGCCTGCGGCAGACCAAGCGGGGATCGATGTTGACCATAGTCGACGGCTGAATGGCATGTATGCATTCGATTTGCACACATAGTGATCCAAGACGAGTCATGCAGCAGACGTTTCTCGACAGAGCCACAAAGAACAGGATTCCCAGGAAGCCGCACCCTTGTCCAGGGCGCTGGAGGAGGGGAAGCTGCCGTGCAGCTGTGCTTCGTCCCGCACCCGATCGCCCCCCTCCCCCTGCTCCACTGGCAGATCGTCATCCTCCGCCGGCGCGAAGTCCAGCAGCATCGGGTCCACGTTGTACACGCCGCCCTGCCGCCTCGAGACCCCCGCCTACACCCCAGATGCAAGGCCGTGATTGCTGTGGATTTGACCTGCCGGCCGGTGGCCGAATTTTCCTGGCTGCATGCCATCCCTGTGCGCCGAAGTGGTGCGCCAAAGTAGTCACGTCGTCGTCTGTCTGGCGTGAACGTGAACCTCAAACCCACAAAAACTCTTTGCAACTACAAGCCAATCGGTCGGACCTGCGTCCCGAGCACACCTTCAGGCGGCGCACACGCTGCGCCCGCATGCGCCGCAGGCGCGCCGCTGCGATGGCGGCGCCCTCCTGCTCCCGCCGCAAAGCCACGGTGTGCTCCTGCGCTGCTGCCGCGTCTGCCGCGGCCTCCGCCGCAACCACCTCCATCGCCCTGCATCACACACAGGACTACATGCCGTCATGCTCATAGAAGAGGATCAAAGGTCAGCATCGACCTCTGTGGAGATTGGAAGCCACGCGTGCAGGCCACTGCCCCAAAGCAGCGTGGCCAGGCCGCAGAAGGCTGTATAGAGACAGCTCACAAGCGATGCATTGAAGGGTTTAGGGTTTTTTCGGGCGGTCATGATCCAGAGCCGCGACAGCGCACTTGCGGTAGGAATCGGAGGCAAAGACGCGTGTCTGCACGCGCGAGATGGCCCACAGCAGCATGTCGGCGACGGCGCCGCGGGCGGACAGCGACAGCACCCGCCCGCTGACGCCCGTCATCCTGTACAGGCCCGCCAGGTGCGGCAGATTGCAGATCTGCGGGCACAGGAACAATGGAACGTATCTGGCGTACGCCAAATGGGGTGGCATGAGTGGTGACGAGTGATTTAGGGCTTTCGACAGGCTCGCAGAACAGGAACGAGTTTATGGAACCTGTTTGCAGTTGCAGCAGCAGCATGTGGAAGCGACACACCCTGTCGTCGGGATTGAGGTAGCGGCCAAACAGGCGCTCAAACGGCGCCTGGTACGCGAGCGTCGCAAACATGACCAGGAAGTTGTACACCGGCAGCCATTTGAACATCCTGCAACAGAGCCAGAAGGGTTGACACAAGCACCCGGCAACTGAAGCACAAGCGGGCAAAGCACCAGCAGGTGCGGATGGCGAAAAAGCGCAACAGCAGCAGGTGGTTGTAGAGGAGGGCATTCAAGACCACTGGCAAATTTCCAGGAAAATCACTTGAAAAGCCTCATGACGACCAGCCCCAGATACGCAAAGCCTAAGCAGGTGCAGCAGTGCTTGCACAGGACATCCTGAGCAAACCCTAAACCCTAAACCTTACTGAGCGCCTGCCTGCAGCACACGCCGCAGCCAGCAAATGAGCGGTGCAGCTCACAGTGATGCTGCGGCCAATGCTGCGGGCAGTGCTGCAGGGCCATTACATATGGACGGTAGTTGTGCCCTCATCGCAGGCTGCTGCAGCTCGAAGCGGTGGGGAGCACCCTGCCACAGGAGAGCACGTCCAGAAGCATCGCATCATTGCAAGACTCTGCAACACATTCACCTGTTGCGCTGCACGCGCAGCTCGTCGCGGCGGCGGAAGAACAGCAGCGCCAGTGCAAAGTAGCCGGCGTGGATGACATCATTCTCCAGCGTGCACAGCGCCACCACCGCCACAAGCACAACATCAGTGTAGTGCCTGCGCATCACATTGAAGGGTCGATGTTTGCGGTGTTGCACAGTGAAGCATGCCTCAGGGTCCACCTGTCTATCTATTGGACACTGCAGCAGGTTTGCCGAACATGTGACGGCAGCAAGGTGTTGCACATCGACAAGCCTTTACAACAGCACAAATTTCCACAATTTTTTACTCTCACCTGTAGAAGAAGTATCGGCACCAGTCGACCCAGCGCCAGCGGGACATCGCGTCATACTCCAATGGCGCCCACAGCTGCGGCCCGGTACCTACTGTGAGAACAGCAGCTTCGTCTGAGCCGTCGCTGCCGCCGTCGCTGCGCCGCTGGCCGTCTGGTGTCTCTGACTCCTCGTCAGCGCCCTGCTCCAGCAGCGGCGCGCGAATGCCGGCGTCCGACGGCGGCTGGTACATGCCTGCTGGCAGGCCCGGGGCTTTAGGGTTTAGGGTTTAGGGTTCACTGGAAAGTGCTGAAGAACTGCAGAGAGGCGCGAAGTGTAAGGCATGAATGCCGCAGGCAGGCCAAGGAGTTGCAGCGGCCAAAGGACTACATAGCCGCGTGGGCAGGGCGAGACCTGAGAACCCGAGATGCATCCTTCAGTCCTCAGCCAGCAAGAGGTTGGCAGCGCCACAAACCTAATGCAAACGGACCTAATGCAGACCTAATGCAAATGGACCCGGGACACAGAACCCTGCAGCTTGTGGTCAAGCCCGCACCAGGCAAGGCATCATCCGTGACCGGGCCGCGGTCGACGGGCGGATGCGACGCCGCCCAGTGCACCTGCAGCAACACTTGTCAGACGTTCAGAATTGCGTGTCAACCAATGCGAGGGAGGCTGTGCAAGGGTTTAGGGTTTAGGGCCTCGGCTGCACTGCAATGTTGCTGATGTTCAGAATGGTGGGCTCCTGGGTGGCTGCACCTGGATGACTGAGATGCCCCAGCCGAAAAATAGCGCCCACAGCGCCGCACGGTTGACGGTCTCAATGCCCAGCCACTCCTGCGGCACATTGCAGAATACCCCGCCTTCAGCAGCCTTCGAGGCCTCTCCAGGCGCATGCAGAGAGCTGGAGGCATTCTGACGACAGCACACGCCGAGGCACTGCCCTGAGAGCGCTTGTCATCGAGGCTGGCTGTTTGGGAACGGTTTGGTAGAAGGCTTTGGTTGTGGCGCAAATTTACACACCCTGAGCACCAGCGCGGTGGACGGGGCGTCCGGCGGCGGGTGGTGGCCGTGCCTGCGGCCGACCGCCGCCAGCAGGCCGTGGCGCCCGCCAAACTCGCGGCGCAGCATGCTCCAGTGCACGCCCGGCGGCAGCCCAATCAGCACTGTGTACTGGTACAGCAGCAGGCCACCCAGCAGCGGCAGAACCACCTGCGGGAGGACGAGGAAGGATCTTCATTTCGCTCATTGTCGGCTTTCACTGTGTAAGCAGCAGCAGGCCGTCCAGTGGCGGCAGGAACACCTGCAGCAGGCAGGGCAGCGGCATTTGAGCTTGTCAGTCAAACGATCTCGGGAAATCGCTCGTTTCCGATATTGGGGCTGGCGCGCATGCTGGCGATGGAGATCCAGCCGCAGGCATCGTCGATCCGGCTTGAGCAGCGATCTGGCAACGTCAATCCAGCAACATCGCGTTCAGCATGTTCATATGAATGGCTATTGACGGCTTGTTTGCCCTTATGGCAAGCACGCTCAATAGTGCTGAACCCAGGTGATTCTGCTCTAAAGGATGGAACGCACCAGGGCCCAGACGGTGCGGCGGCTGCCCTCAGGCGCCGCCATGCCGATGCCGATGCAGAGCAGGAACACCAGCGACAGCGCGTTGAGGTACATGAACGCCGACAGCAGCAGCGCCGCCATGCACACCTCCATGCCCCAGTCCTGCAAACGGCCCCATCAGGGTTTAGGGTTTAGGGATTAGGGTTCAAGGATTCGGTTTCGGTTCCCTGATGGGGTAAACCCCATATAGCCGGGTTCAAGGTTCGGTTTCGGTTCCCTGCCACGCCGAGTGCACTCCGTGCCATGCCCTACCCGCTGGCATCCGGCCCGCTCTGAGACAGGGTTTAGGGTTTACGCACGGCGATCGACGCTGTGAAGCGCATGGCGGAGCAGGCACCGCAGGGCGGGGGCAAAATGAGCAGGAGGGGTACCCTGCATGGATGAGTGTGGTGTCAGGCAAACCGCATGTCAATTAGCACCTGCCACAAGCGCTCCGTCCAGTCCTGTGCCGCAAAGCGGAACATGGACAGCTGGCGCATCCACCGCGCCAGCCGCTCCTGCGCCTCGCCGTTGCTGCCCGTCTCACTGCCGCGGCCGGCCGCCGGCCACTGGGGCGCTTGCGCCGAGGCAGCCCCGTCCAGATTGCTGCCGCTGCTCGCCGCACATTCTGCGGCAGCCTTGGCTGGCGGCTTGCTGTCGGCGGCTGCGGAAACCGTGTCACCGTCAGGGGCCAGCCCGTCGCTGCTGCTCGCGAGCCTGCCGCTGCTGTTGGCATGCCGCGCTTGCGGCGCCGCCTCAGCCGCTGCCGGCGGCCAGTCAACAGCCGTCAAAACCCGATTGGCGCTCGTCTGCAGCCGCCCGGTGATGTCCTGCGCATGTCATTGCGTTTGCAATTGTCATCATGCATGTGAATATTGCAGTCACAAGGCGAGTTGACCTCCATGGAAAGATGGCAGTTTGGGTTTTGGGTTTAGGGTTTTGATAGTGACTCAAAAGTCAAACCCTAAATCCTAAACCCTAACAACTGCTGCAGCGGGGACAAACATCGCACACCGTCAGCTTGACAGCCGTCTGCACACCTGGAACGCCAGGCGCAGGATGCGCGCGGTCGGCGAGGCCCGCAGGCGTGTGAAGAAGCCGCCCCAGGGCGCGTCCGCAGCAGCGCGCGCCCCCTCCTGCGCTGATGGCCAGAACAGCGCGGTGGGCGCGCCCGCGCCCGCGGCCTCCTTCAGCGCCCTCGGCAGCCGCTCCAGCCACCTGCGCAGCACACGCTCCCAGTTCAATGTCGACATAATCTTTATCGGAGATGATCCCAGATATCACCAGTTTTGACAGGACCCGCCGCATCCTTTCGCTGGCTGCTGCACTATTACGGAGCGGGATGTGCATGAAGTCATGGACAGTGATGCGCAGGCTGCCTTGCAGCCGGCGCACGCGAAGGATCGGGGCGCGGCGGTACCCTAAACCCTAAACCCTGAACCGTAAACCCTATACTCTGTCCGCTGCATGGATCGATCATGTGGGTGAGGCTGCCGTCCCGTGTACCAACCTGAAGGAGCGGCGCTTGAGGGTGACGGCAAACAGCAGCAGGAATTTCATGCGCAGCACCGACTCCAGGGCCGAGGCCCGGGGCGGCACCACCCGCAGCCCGCCCCACACCAGCCACGCGACCACGTTGCTGCCCAGGAAGTGGCGCAGCCACGACACCTGCGGCGGAAAGGTTTGGCTGATTTGGCGGCACGGCCCCCTTGCTCAGGTACAGCCCCTCTCAGTTGCAATGCAGGGGCGGCAGCAGCAATGCCTCTGCCTCAATGCAGCTCCGAGGCAGATCTGCAGCTGTTCCGTCGATGTGCTTGCTGCGAAGCATTGTCCAGTTCTCTTGGATGATAGACTAGGCGTGCCAGCCCTTCGCCATTGGCTTGCTGCCACTGGCATTTTCCTTGTCGTTGCCCACCTGGAAGGCGTACTGGCCGAGCAGCCAGGCGATGGTGAGCGCGTCCGTCGCCGCCAGCACGCTGCGGAACAGCGCTCGATTGGCCTTGGAGTTGGAGCGCGGCCCGCCGAACAGCGGCACTGCGACCACCAGGCCGCCTGCGGAGAAAAGGAAAGGAAAGGAATTGAAAGGAAAGGAGTTTGAGCGCGGCCCGCTGAACAGCGGCACTGCGACCACCAGGCCGCCTGCGGAGGAAAGGAAAGGAAAGGAAAGGAAAGGAAAGGAAAGGAAAGGAAAGGAAAGGAGTTTGAGCGCGGCCCGCCGAACAGCGGCACTGCGACCACCAGGCCGCCTGCAAGCAAAAAGGAGCAGGATGTCGGTTACGTCTGCAGAACGGTGTGTTTATGGTTCGCTTGGATTTGTGTTTTGAGTCTGAGGTGAGTTTGGGTTTGGGTCTGGCTTTTCCGTGTGTTTTCATGCTCGAACAGCGTGCTGTAAGCGAGGCACCGCCCGTTCTAGCATGAAAGCGAACCCAGCGAATCGGGATGTCCTGCCTGCAAGGTCCTCAGCAACAGCCCGCACATTGGTGGTGCACACTCGTGCGACCCGTCAAAGCTTGCACGGTCAACCTGCAAAGGCGGGGCTCAGCAGCAGACCCGCGTGCAGCCACCCGGCAGCGCCGGGGCAGGAACCGCCGGGACATCGTGCGAAGTGAACTCAGAAGGGGTCAGGATTCTATGCTGATGTCGTTACGCACCCACGTACAGCCAGCCGACGGCGCCGGGGCGCTGCACCGCCGCCCACCAGGCAACGAGCGCCACCAGCTTGCCACCGTGCAGGATGACGGCGCGTTTGACAAAGGCGCTCAGCCGTGTCTGCTGCGCCAGCCGCCGCGCCTCAACCGCGCCCTCGTCCTCCTGCCCATGCGCCGCCTGCTCCTGTGTACAGGTCATTGCCAGCCACGGGCTCGGGCCACCTCTCATCTGATATGATGTTGGATAAGGAGACACGTCGCAATTTTCGACTGCGTCCTCGGCTTCCTGCCCCTGCGCCGCCTGCGCCTGTCGCAGGGTCGGGCCGCATCACATCTCAACATGGAGATGCGGAACTATCCACAAGGAAGCAGTGCGCCAGCATGGCGATACGTTGTCTGCCTGCAACTGCGTAGCAGCCAGAGGGAACCAGCTTGGATGGACACAGCAGCGCAGCCGCCAAAGTGTGGATCCGGTCATGGGATTCGCACCGCCAGGGAGCCGACGGCAAAGAGGAAGCGGTACAGCTGCAGCGCGCCCAGCAGCAGCACCGCGCGAGCCAGCTGCAGCTGAAGCGGCGGCTGCCGGTGGTCGATGCTGACGCCCACGACGTCCTGTATTGAGTCAAGACTCCAGATGGAATACGCCATCCATTCATGCAGCTCTCCATGGAGCAGACAGTCAACGTGATGCGTGATATGCATCCAAACATTGATGAAGCAGAGCCTCTGTTCTGTGGGAGCGAAGTTGACCTTCAGAAAGCCCAGAACGCGGGGCGAGAGGTGCAGCAGGCGCGGCAGCGGCGTCGCCGCCATAGCGTATTGGGCAGCACCGTCCGCAAACGCGAAGGCCGCCAAGAGCGCTGCGATGGCCCACCGCCCGATTCCGCTCCCCAGCATGACAATGCTGTGCCGCTCAGCTGCGTATCGTGCATGGGCCTCGTCAGCCTACTGTGGAAGGAAAACCCTAAGACACAGACATTCGCCGCACTCAAGCAAGCAGCGAGGCAAAGCATGCGGCTCGGCAGGCCGTCGCCGTTACATGCAAATAGAACAACACTGTCGTCTCGTGTGGGGAGGAGGCGGCAATGCGCCTGTACTGAAACGAAAGCCTGCAACCGAAAATGAGTTCATCCACTCACGCAGGTGCAGGGTCTGGCGGTGCAGGATGGCGCGGGCGACGCCGGGCGGCGAGCCCAGCCAGCGGCGCCGGCCGTCGCGCTCGCAGAAGCGGCCGCGCAGCGGCGGCGCCACGAACAGCGCCGCCAGCAGCAGCAGGTAGGCCAGGCCGATGAGGCTGACCGGCGTGTCCCACAGCAGCAGGAAGTAGCCCTGCAGGGTGAAGCATACAGGTCGCATGGATTGTGTTTCTTGTGTTTCGACAAGGAGTGCAATTATGACAAATACCGCGCCAACAGCCGCTGCGACCCGGTGGCCGACTTCCCAGGGCGGACACAGCCACGGGCATCTCCGTCGATTGCCTCCCTCTCGTGACGGACTTGTGCGCAGTTCGTTCATGCATTCCGTGTCCCCGGGCAGCCGACGAGCCTTACTCAACATCCACGAGAGTCCTGCACAATTGAATATAGGGTTTAGGGTTTAGGATTTCGGGTTCAGGGTATATTTAGGGCATATTATGTATTTTAGGGCATATCTGCGCACCAGCAGGACGACGACGAGGGAGCCGAAGGCGACGGCCATGCGGCCGGTCCACAGCAGCGGCGCCGGCAGCCCTGCTGCCGAGGGCGTCTCGGCGTCCTCGCCTTCCTGCTGCCGCCGCTGCTGCGCCTCCTGCGCCGCGACCGCCCGCAGCCAGGTCCCCAGGCTGGCGTGCAGCAGCGCCTGGGGGGAATTGATTAAAACCGTCCTTCGCGCGGAATCGTCAACTTGAAGCATGTCAGTTCTTCCTGTCGCAGGCTTGCCCTGAGCTCCCGATGTGCAGATGTGTGTGCAGCTGTTGGTGTTAGCCTGCAAGTGGCCACAAGAAAGCCGCGCACGAGCAGCCTCGATGCTTGCAGCTGCAACACGAACTGCGCGTGCTTGCCGGCGGCTGCGTGGCAGCAGGAAGGCTTCAGGGGGCATCGATGCGACCACATGTGTGACCGCACCAACAGCATGGAGACGAGGACGGGCAGCATCGCAGCCCGCGGCGCGGGGCGCCAAAGGCCCAGCAGCTTCAGGGCGTGCCGCGCGGCGTGCGGTAGGCGGGACTCTAGCGCCAGTCCAGGCAGCGCCGCCACCAGCGCCAGGTACATCGCCAGCAGGTGCAGCGCGGCATAGGCGCGCATGAGCGTCCAGCGCGCACGCGGCAGGATCGCCAGGCTCGCCTGCAGCAGAGGTCCGACAGCAGTTGAGTGTGCAGGGTTGAGAACCAAATCTCAGTGTGGCGGTATCACACAGCGTAGTGATGTGAGCATTGCCGAGTCTGTGGGTGCCTTCGCACCTGCGGGCGATGTTTCAAGCACCAGGCCGCAGCAGCAAAGTACACGACAATGCAGGGTGTCACCAGCGCAGGAGCATCCTCGAGCTGCAGGTGCAAGCCGCCAACCAGAGCACATGATCGCAGCCACCGTGTCTAAAACACACACCCGCGGCTGCAGGCGCAGCGTCTGGCGCAGCAGCAGCCCGGCAATGAGCAGCAGGTAGGCGCCGTGCAGTGCGTCCCACGCGGCGGCGCCCGCCCAGAAAAAGGCAGCGGGGACCAGTATGAAGCCCGCCAGCCAGGCGGCGCGGCCGATGCCCAGCAGCAGCGCCGCGAGCGCGCCCTCCTCGTGCGCCGCCTCCGCGGCGGCCTGAGGGGTGGCAAAGGAGGCTGGATGCGTGGATCAATATGCTGTATTGGCCCTCGGTGGCGCGGCCAAAGCGCAGCAGCAGCGCATGGACCCTGGTGCGTCGCCTCCGCAGCATGTCATATCCATATTCAAGCATCACATTCAAGTATCATGCTGTGTGGGTTGCTGCATGGGGACCAGATCTGCCGCTCGCAGCAGCACCAGAGGTTATGCAGTTGCTCAAACCTGCACCAGAGGTTATGCAGTTGCTCAAACCTGAATGCCTGGTGCAGCACGCTACATCTGAGGACCGACGATTCAAACTCCCAAAGGTGTGCCCACCTCATCGTCTTGCAACACGCCGTCCATGGAGGCGCCGCGCAGCAGCGGCTGCCACGCCGCGCCGCTGCTGGCGCCGGCAAGGCCGCCCGCCCGCGGCGACGCGCCGGCGGGGCGCGTACTTCCCGCTGCGGGCGACGCCACCAGCTGGATGGCGGCCTGCAGGCGATCCCACTGCAGGCTGCCCTGGCGGCTGCCGCCGGCCGCCATGCGGCGGTGCGTTGGCGACCCCCCCTGGAGCACCACGACCTCCTCGCTGCACGCAACAAGATCTAGCGCGCATCAGAGCAGTTGTGTGTCTTCCCAATGATGGCAGAAGTGACGCCGGAGGTGCACGGGTACAGCTGCAACACACTTTCAGACTAGGCTTGATGCCTCGCCGACGAAACAACATATTTCGGTTCGGCTATGGAGATCGTGGAGCAGCACCCATCGAGAGGCTGCCGCTTGCGGCTGCGCTGGAGGCCCGCCAGGGCCACCGCCGCGAGCATCATGCCCAGCAGCGGCCCGAGCGGCGGGACACGGGCGCCAAAGGCGTACAGCCCCAGGGTGTGCGCCAGCGGCGGCAGCCGCATCACCGGCGCGACGGCCGTCGCCAGGTACGCCGCCAGCAGCCACGCGAGGAGCAGCGCCGTCCAGCAGGGCGCGGCGGCGGCCAGCGGCCGCTGCCCCAGCCGTGCCGGCATCAGCAGCACCCACAGCGCCACCAGCAGCAGCACTGCATGGAAAGCACATAAGTTAGGGTTCTAGAGTTTAGGGTTTAGAGTTTAGGGTTTCAACTCTGTGAGGTTGCTTCACGGATTTGCGGACATGTCGACCTTTGATGAACAGCGCGTTCAAGGAGATGCACTGAATGACAGCTGACTGCGTTCAAGACAGCAGAGGATTTTCTCCTCGCACCTGACGCAAGCACGGAGGCGCTGCTCACGCAATGCCGATGAGCGATAGCAAGCACAGAAACAAGCACAGACGAAGAAACCGGCTTGTGGAGCTCAACAAGATTCTGCGTATGTGGGTTACGAAATGCAGTCAGAAATGCGGTCTGTTCGCACCCGAGGCGAGCACGGAGGGCGCGGCGAGCGCAAAGGCGGCGAGCGCGACGGCGGGCACCACAGGCCGCGACGCCAGCGCCTCGGCCAGCTGCGCAAGCATGCCCGCCAGGCCCGGCACTGCCACCCGCGCGTAGTGGCTCGCGCGCTGCCCCCACGAGCCTGCGACAAGATTTAGATTTATATTTAGGTATTATTCTAAGAAGCGACCTCAGGTGTCCCGCCAGCCACATGCGGTCTGTTGCAGTTGTGCAGTCGCGGCGTGGCTGCCGCGAGGCTGTGTGTCCCTGGTGCTAGTTTGGGGAGCCACTGGCACCACACCCTGAATGCAGGGCACACGTCGGGGTGTCGCAAATCCCCATACACGGAAGGTCTTGATTTGCAGTGGTTGTTCAAGGCGCCACCTGGATCGGGCTGCTCGCTCGGCCAGTCCTCCTCGTCCCCTGCGTCGCTGTCGCTCCAGCTGCCGGCGCGCCCGGCGCCGCTGGGCTCCGGTGTTTGAAACGCTGCGTCGCCGTCGGCGGAATCCGCGATGGCCTGCAGCGGCGCGCCGCCGGGGGACGGCATCTGCAGCGGGCCGCCCCACCACAAGCCCACGTCCGAGCCCGGGGATTCCGCCGCCGCCTCCCGCTGCCGCTGCACAAACGAAGACCAGGCACAGCAATGTGAGATGTCGTATGAGATTTCATGTGAGGTATGCCCCACCACAGCCCTGTGTCCGAGCCCGGGACCTCCGTCGCCGCCTCCCGCTGCTGCTGCTGCTGCACGCACAAGTGGTGAGGTTCTCTTGGAACATGCTTGCAAACTCCACGGCAAGCTCTGTGTTATGAAACATTGCATGGAGCAACACCAGCCAGCAGCAAAGGCTGCAAGGGCTCGGCATAAGGCACCCATGGCCCATTTGCGTCACTTTCCAGGTTCCGCTAACAGGATTAATGCAGCTGAACAGGACGGCGGGGGCCGGGCAAACCATCAGGATGCCGGCTTTATGTGTGTTCTAGACAGCCAGCCCATTGCTGCTGACTGTGGACACGACATGATGTGAAAACGCCGAAGTCTTGTGTGAGAGCGGCACCTGGGGGCGGGGCCGCGCCGTCGAGGGCGCCGCCCTCATGTGCGACATCCGCGCCCGCACGCGCACCGACGGGTCGTCCGTCGCCAAACCCTCCCGGTCGCCGCCGTTGTAGTGGCCCAGCGCGCCGAACAGCGCCACCAGCGCCGCCAGGTGGACCAGCTGCGGCAGCAGCACCGGCGGCGGCGCGGTCGAGGAGAGGACATATAATCGCAGCCAGGCGGCGGCGTGCCGCACCATGTGCGGCCGCAACAGCGCGATCTGCCACAGGTACAGCGCCAGGATGTGCGCCGCTGCAGGCGGGGACAAAGGGACTGATCAGTCATCCTGCGTGGCTGTAATGACAGCCACAGAAAGCAACAATCGCGTGGTGCTTCATCTGATTCTGCATGAGCCTCGCTGTGGCATCGTGACATTGCTATGCGACTCGTTGGGTAGCCTCACCTGTGTACACCTGGCCCATGAGCAGCACGGCGCGGGGCGGGGTGCTGGGCTGCTGCCGCGCCCATTGCCAGATGCCGGCAACCGCTGCGCCGACGTAGGGCATGCCCAGCAGCGACGGCTGTGCCAGCCCCGCCAGCACGCAGGAGACCGCCGCGATGACGCCCGCGTTTGTGTAGCCTGCAGCATGGGACAGCAGCGGCAGTTGCGGCTTTCCGAAACTCGACATGTGAGCACAGCGTGAGTGCTGGATCCGTTGATGAGGGCAAAAGAGCGCAGAAAGCTCTGCCTAGCTGGCGGTCCCAAGCTCATTGCGGCAATCAAGCCTGCCGGGTTTGTGTCACGCTGTCCCTTGGGTTTAGGATTTAGGGTTTAGGGTGGCAGCTGCATGACTCCGAACCTGCATGCAGGCCCTAGGCTTACCCGCGGCCCACACGAGGGCGTAGGTGGCGCGCAGCGAGCCGTCCAGGTGGCCCAGGTACGGCTCCGAGACGGAGTGTTCGAAGGCGCCGTCCGCGGCGCCCCGCCGTGCGGCGTGCGCCTCCGCCGCCGCGGCCACTGCGCACAGCAGCGGCGGCACCACCGCCTGCGGCCGCGACATTGCGAGCTCATGGCGCCGTAAGCCTTGAGGCTGTGCGGATACGCTGTCATGTGGGGTTCAGCTTGGGGTTCAGGGTTTAGGGTTTAGGGTTAGCTTGGGGTTTAGCTTTGGGGCCCTGACTTGAAGCACTGATGAGGCGCGACCACAGTGCAACGCCACGGTTGTGATCCTCGTCTGGGGGCCACATGGCCACGATGATGTGTCCTACCATGCGCAGATCAACAAGAGCTAAAACCGGGCGCCCACCAGCGCCAGGACCCAAGCGCCGCCGGCCTTGGGGAAGCCCAGCAGCTGCAGCACGAGGCGCGCCCGGTCCGACTCCGCCCAGTGCATGTTGCCCAGGAAGTAGGCCACCTGCAGCGCCACCTGCGAGCGCAGAAGGGGCATGGAGGTGCGACGCGGGCCCAAAACAGCTGTAGCTGTTGCAAGCAGGAGCACGCAGGAATGCATGGACTTTGACCGCTGAGATTGACTTTCTGAGATTGTTTGCTGCAAAGATCGGGAGGGCGGACACAGTGTCAAATCGCTGTCATGTGGGGCACCTGAGTGGCCAGCACGATGCCGGCGAGCGCCGCTACGAAGCTCCACAGGCCTGCCGCCACGCGGTGGCGCAGGTGGCCGCCGCCGCTCCGGCCGCCGCCGTGCCACCGCGGGTCCGCGGCGCAGACGCCGCCCCAGATGCCAAACGCCGCGAGGAAGACCAGGCCGGTCAGGCTGCAGTTCGTGAACGCCGCCAGGAGCAGGCAAGCGCAGGCCGCCAGTGCCAGGCCACCATGCAATTCGGGCGTCGGCGCAAAGTCGTCATCGGCGTCGGCATCGTTTGTGTCTGCCATCTCAGAGGAGCGTTCGCCGCCTGTCGGCGACCTGCACAGCATGTGATGGCGATAAGCCGTCAGGAACATCTCGTTCAGGCAATGTGTAGCACGCATTGTGATGTGCTGCATGCGGGCTCAGCAGATGGCAGGCATGCGCGCCAGATATCCAGCTCATGGAGCTGAAGCAAAGCCGGTTTGCAAGGTTACAGACTTTCCGTAGGTCGTCGTTCGACCTCGTTCAGCAATTTGGTCGGGCGGCATACCTACAGCATACGATGTGCTTCAAGACCTCTCGACCATTGCATGGTGGATCGCCTTGGCATGTCTCAATGTCCCAGTACTCTCAAAGAGCTCATCATGATGAGGTGCCTTTTGTAAAAACGCACAATTAACTATCTGGGCTTCCTGCCGTGCACCCAGCACCTGCTGGGAATCGACCCCCAGCAAAACCCTAAATTCAAGCTGTTGCCGGAGCGCAGTTAAAGGCCTATCAGGCCTTACGGCGGCCTGATCCAAGTCACCGATGACGATGACAGATGGGGGAAACTGGTGACGAACGTTCGCCCGCTGCTGCTGCAGTCTGAAGCATGCTTCATGCACATGTAAATGGTGAGTCGTGCAAGAGATTGGAGGGAAGAGATGTTTGAGAGACGATTGGCAGATTTTGAGACGCTAAAGTGTTGAAGCGAGACCAAATCAAGGCTGCAGCAGGTTGCTGTTGGGTGGGAGACCCATTAGCCACCGCAGGAAATGCCACGGTTCGTCCTTGATGTCGATCGAGTCCTCGTACAGCTGGTGCACATCTGAGTCGCCCGCGTTCCGGCTCCAGACAAAAAGAAGCACAACATACGCTATTCCGCGCTGAGAGATCCAGACGAAGCTCCTGTTGGGCCGAACGCGCCTGTTCCTTAGGCGCTTGCGGACGATGATTCGATCCTGGGCACTGAGACGCCACGACCACCGGTAAAACCTGGAGGAAAGGTGCTGCAGAACTCCAAACTGCGGCGCTGCGTCCGGACTGAACGCAATGATCTCCTTCGTGATATGGATCAGCACCTGATCTACCCAATACTTGTGCCTGGGATTGAGCGCTCGATTGCAAACGAGGAGCGGAGCTGGGCCTCGAACCTTGCCGGAACAACTAGAGGCTCACCATGGTGAAGGCTGGCCAGCCTTCTGCAGCTGGTTCTGGACATTCTCATCCGCATCGCCAAACTCGCCCAAGCGCCACAGCACCTCTGACTCCAACCGCCTCTTCCGCCTTGCCTGCGCGGACGCATGGTGCGGCGCACGGTCTGCGGGTCCAAGCTGCTGGAACCTTTGCCGGCTGACCAGGGCCACATCTCCAGGCTTCACGCGCCGGAGCAGCCACCGTAGCATCTGAAGCACCTGCTCCTGGCTCTGGGGCGGCGGATAGGGGCACGCTGCAGCAAGCTGCACCAGTGCCTGCGGCAGCTCCCGCCGTAGCACCTGCACAAGGGAAGTATGAGCTGACGTGCGTTCTGCAGATTTCCAGACTTCCGTCAAGTGTCTTTTCTCAACACTGCAACCGGAGAAGGCACGAGGCCCAAACTCTGGACGGACAAACAAGAGGGAGAGGGATCGTTCACCAGATGACGGCGGCGCAGACTGTGGAGACAGCGCAGCAGCGCGGAGTCAAGCCTAGAAATGCGCAAGGCGCATGCGGAAAAGCGAGTGCCCTGGAACCTGAGCGTGCAAATACCTGCTTAGTTGCCTAGACGGTGGCGCACCACCTGCAGTCGCCACTCGACCGGCTTGTCGTGGTAGCCTGGGCCCGGCGGCGGCACCTGTAGCATGAAGCCAGGTGAGATATCAAGCATATTGGCGGCAGAAGAGGCTCAACCACCCTGTCGGACAGCGTTTGTGCCTGGCTCACGCTTGGAAGACACTGCAATAGATCGAATAGTGCGTAGAATATTGCAGTGTGTCGGCAGCTGCCTGCACACAGCTTGAGTTTCCGTCCGCAGACTGACGCACCGCCTGCTGCGAGCGCAGAGGCTGGCGCAATTGATGCACATACAAGCAGAGGGGTGGCGACAAAGCGACAACGCACCGGGCGCCCCAGCAGGTGCTCTGCCAGATTGTCCAGAGCCTCTGGATAGCCCAGGTCGAGCTTGCGCTCCAGCGTGCAGAAGTCCTCCCGGAGGAATTTGCCCTGTGGAGACACGTATCAAAGGAACGTCTGTAAATTTGGGCTGAGGCTTGTCGATACTTGACAACATTGCCAGCAGCGTCAGAAACACTCATGGAAGCAACTTCGAGGACGCCAGGCTCTGACTGCAGCTGCAGCTGGACGTTCACACGACGCGTAGGCAGGGCTGTCTCGGGCACATCAGTGGGAGGATGCAGCTGCTGGAGTGGCATGGCATACTGGCGCACCGGTGGCGCGAACGAGCCGTTCCAGTTCTTGAGGTAGAGGTCAGAGTGCAGCGCGATGTCTAGCGGCTCAATGCCGTAGTGACTGAACTCGTCTGCAATCTGCATGAGCGGAAAACGACTTTGATCTTGCCGGGCAGCAAAGGGAATGCATGGCAGAGGCGACCATCAGTTGGAACAGAACCCAAGCACCATCGTTCACACAATATTTGCCCCTTTCACGACGGTATTTGCTGTTGAACGAGGCTGAGAATCCTCCTCTGTTGCTTCTTCGTCGAATCATGTGCGAAATATACGTGAGCATTGAATGAGCGGGATCAGGAATGCCACTGCTAGTTCGCAAAACCGATTCCACCTGCTGCGACGGCGGGCTGTAGCAGGTGCCCTCCTCGATAACGACGTCTCTGGTCTCCTTGACGAAGGTCTTGAAGTCAGTTTGCGTCACGCGCAGGTCAACGGCGCCGGGCGCAGCGGCACCGCCCTGCACAGGTGCGGCGTGTCTGTGTCGCAAACTGGTGTGAGATATGTTGACAGTGCAAGACGTCCAGCTACGCCACGTAGCACAGTGATAACAGCACGTAGCACCGTGAAAACAGCAGCGGACACGAAGTGACCAAAAGCCAGTTTCTTTGCCGGGGCATGGCAAAGTCTTCTGCCGGCATGCAACAGCAGTGGAGGACAAGATGCACTTCGTCTGCGCTGTGCTGGTACCGCGTCTCTGGCGGCGGGGTGCTGGTAGGAGTGTGGCTGCCAGACTGCGAGAAATATACGAAACATCCCCGATTAGCTTAGCAAGCTTGGGATCGACGCACATCTGACTTCACAATGTGATGCAGAGCAACAAGACGTGGAAGAAACAGTCCGAACGACAAGCTGAAGTCGAAATCCTGCAAGCGGTACCTGCTCCGTCGCCTCTGGGAACAGTCTCTCCGGCGTTCCGTCCGGCGTGAAGACCAGACCCTGTGAACTCATATACAAGACACAAAGTTGACCAGAAATATGCCCGAGCTTCGTGTGAGACATGTCCTGCCCAGTCTTCAAGGTGCAAAGACATGTGCAAAGTGTGTTTGGTTGGTATTGATGCTCACGGCCGGGATGGTCGTGTCCTCGAAGGAGGGGGTGCTGCCGTCGTCGTCGTCGAGAAAGTACAGGTGCGTGTTCTTGCCCTGCATGCACGAGTGCATGCACGAATGGGGGCAGTATCATGCATCATGCAGCAGTAGGTCAATTCGCGCAGCTGTGTGCGGTGCATCTGTTTGATGTCATGCACAGTGTGCGATGCCTACGCACCTGGGGCACATATTTGCAGGTTGGACAAATTACGATAAACTGGAGGCTCATAGTGGGCGTCACCTCCTCTGCCGATGTCGTGAACGTCGATGGAGTGTACCGCTCGTAACCCAGCTCCTGTAGCGCAGGGAAAAAGGCGTCACAACAAGGTTTTGGCTGTTTGGCACAAATATCTGCTTGAAGCAGAACCTGAATATCGCTAAGAGCATCAAATCCATACAGCACACCTTCAAGTCCGAGCCTGACTCCACAACGTCGACCGAGACGTCCTGCGCTTCAGAGATGGACATTTTTCCGGTGACTCAAATACACATTGGGATGGCTGCTGTGACAGCCTCGACAGCAGCTCCCAGTCGAAAGAGGGCACGAGACAAGAAGCAGCGAGCTCTGCGAGAACGCAAACTACAAGCATTGAACTTGCCTTTGCGACATAAACTGCAACTACCGACTTGCCCAGCTCGTTCATGTAACGGCGGGTTTGCCACACCGTGATGGTATCCATCCTCAGCAGGCTACTGGAGATGTGCCCAGAGAGCTACTCCGGGCAGCCGAATGCCCCGCAGAATCCACAACTGCCCGTCCCAGACAGCCACTAACGAGAGCGATATTACGAAGCAGGGCGCGACGCGTCTAGAATCGTGCGAAGAACCAGCTCAGGATCCAAAGCAAGCACAGGGTAGGCTGTAGATTGAAAGTTGAAAGTTGAAAGTTTGACGCCGTCTGCGCCTAGAACGGCGTCAGGCGTGAATAAAGCGACAGGATTCCCAATCCCTTAGTTGCTGACAGACAAGTCTGACACTTCGCTAAGAGCACAGGCTCCCACCCCTCGCGAGGCCACAAACATTGCAGCCCCACTGAAGTCGAGAACAGAGTTGCAGGCCACACTACTGCGTGGCCTTGCGCTTCTGTCCCCTTAGAACGGACAATCGCCCACGGTCAAAAGGCAGGCCATCCATCTGGGCAGGAGAAACAGGGTTTCCCACAGTCAGCTCAGCATGCTGAGGAGGCGAAAGATAGTGTAAGCTGTGCCGAAATGCTGGGTAAGTTGTGCCGAAATGCTGGGTATGCTGGGACACAAGACCTACAGCTTCCACCACCCACGTGCAGATGGAAGGTGGAAGCTGTCTGGGGCAGGATTTCTCACAGTGTCGTACAAGCAAAGTTGCACACTTGCCATTCAGCCTGCTGCATTGAGGGGACCTGACACAGGCCACAAAGACGATGGTGGACCAGCGCGTGCCACGAAGATCACTGCACTCGCCACGAAGCTAGAGCAAAAATGGAATTCTTGCAGTGCTGGCGCACATAGGAATTGCATTTCTTGTATTCGCAGCACGGTACAGGGTCCGCCGTTACATGACTGCTTTGTTACCTACGGCTCTAAGTTCACACACTGTCCCACAAGCTGGGCTCCATCAGATGCGGGAGCAAAGGTATCTTCATCACCTGTGACGGCTGAACAGAGTCTCCTCGTGCATCCCAACGCCTCGACAGGGTTCGATTGATCGAGCTGCACGTTGCATCTGGAACCATGGCTGGCCATATTGTTCCAATTCTGATCATCCAGCATGACCACTTCTCAGCGCCGTCCCCACATCGGCGCCCTCATCCTCGATGCCGCCCTGGCCGCTGAAGCTGCCGCAGCTGTTGTTTCCATACTGCACCGACCTGCGGTCGACAGCAACACGCCGTCAACGTTGAGCGCCGTGTCGGGTCAAGTCATGTGAACGTCGCACGGCCTGCACATCGGCTGGCATGTTCGGAGCGCAGCCGAGAGCCGATAACCTGTCGGCGGTCTCCTCAACGTTCCTGCACCCTCAGCATTGCACAAAGGACTAGTTGCAGCATTCTGAAGTTTCCGGTTTCCAGTCACCGTCACACCTGAGCTCCCAGGACGCCAGTCAGGGTTTTGGCACTAAACGGGTGGTTGGAAGCACAACGAAGATGTATGGTTTCGGTGAAACGTGTTACCCTGGGAGCCACTGATGAGTACCGCCACCAGCGCGCCCACCGCCTGCAGTCAGGTATGCATTCATACGCCAATGGAACTCCAACGAGGATGCACGCTTTTGGACTCATATACTGCTGGGAGCAGCCGATGAGCACCGCCACCAGCGCGCCCACCGCCTGCAAGTGATTTCGCATCTTGGTTTCGAACGTGCGAAGGACGCTGGTGTGGAGTCTTCGAGCATGTCACCAGCTGTTGCCAAGTCCACAGCTGCAGCTGTTGATGAAGCGTTGGGCAAGGCAAGTAAACATGATACGGGCATCAGTCTGCATAGCAGGGCTCCATGCTGTGCACGTCATTCAAGGGCTCGATGAAACTTGCTCAGGGTGACGAAAGCCACCTGTTCCTTGCGCAGCGCAGTGATGGCGGGCTTGGGAGTCAGCAGCGGACATCTCCGCGAGGCTCGCCGTCGCCAAATCGCGGCCCGACAGCCTGACCGTGCGCATGATGTTGACGACGGCCTTGACCGCGCCCGCCGCCACCGCGGTGTCCTGCGGCATCGCAGAGGGGGTTCTGGGGAAAGGGGGAAATTTCCAAGCCCTCAAGGCGGCGCATACGCCGGTCGTGCTGTTGTCCGCAGCCTCCGTCAAAGCCCCTTAAACTGACGAATCTTGACTGTGAAGATGGGACAATTAAAAGAGGGAGGCGAAGGGTTTAGGGTTTAGGGTTTAGGGTTTAGGGTTTTTTTAAACCCTAAACCCTAAACCCTAAACCCAAGGACAAAAGAATGGTATAGGAACGAAGAAAGAAGGGCTCTTCCGAACCGAAGGCAGGAAAAGCGCACCTGGTGACCTTCCGTGTCGGAATTCATATCACCTCAAGAGCGGGCATAGTAATTAAATTCCTAATAATAAAATAACAATGGCACGTCGCAAAGCGAACGTGAGCCAAGTTTATATCAGGTTTGCTGCAGGCAGAACTGCAAGTGGCCCTCCGTAAACGGTACTGACGATCGATACTACAATGGGCTTTTGCCCAATCGATTCGCTACAGGGTGGCACTCAGTGCTGCTGAACTGCTGAAGCTTCAAACTGCTGCTGCTACCGACAGTCTTGTGCACGTGCAGCTTGAAGCAGATGCTGTAAGCCAGACGCTGCTGCAGCGGTTTAAGCAGGTCCAGAAAAGCACAAATACTGGCTGCAGGAGGCCTCTTTAGGGTTTAGGGTTTAGGGTTTAGGGTTTAGGGTTTAGGGTTCAGGGTTCAAGGTTTAGGGTTTAGGGTTTAGGGGTTAGGGTTAGGGTTAGGGTTTAAGGTTTAGGGTTTAGGGGTTTAGGGTTTAGGGTTTAGGGGCTAGGGTTTAGGGTTTAGGGTTCAGGGTTTAGGGTTTAGGGTTTAGGGTTTAGGGTTTAGGGTTTAGGGTTTAGGGTTTAGGGTTTAGGGTTTAGGGTTTAGGGTTTAGGGTTTAGGGTTT
>JAABUL010002103.1_pt1 | contig 34489 bp, 30 predicted proteins | sample 5559151 | NCBI WGS metagenome assembly JAABUL01 (sample SAMN10711876, study PRJNA513368) | rock metagenome | isolation source: Antarctica rocks | place: Antarctica: Victoria Land, Pudding Butte sud | reverse complement strand
TATTTCTCGGGGATGACCGTCTCGGAAAGGAGACAAGGCGTTTAGGGTCGTTTAGTTTGGTATGCTCTATGATTCAGCCATGTATATTCTATAGATACCAGTATAATAGGGTGTACATATGTATCATAAGAGTAGATGTAGCTAGAAAGACAACTGCTTCATCCAGCCAAGGTCGGTCATGGTACCTCGCCTTTACCTTGCAACAAGGCTTGATAATGATTGTCAGGCCGGCTACCATAACAAACGGCAATCTTGGTTTAGACGGACCTAGTTACTACAGCCCTTCTTCTCATCCTCGCGGTCATTTGTACTCTGGTTTCCCCGAAGCGGTGAAGGCTGATCAGTCCTGAAGACAAGTGGACATCAATGCAATAATGGCGAGTGTGCCAGTTTTTCTGGCAAATACCCCTGTTGTACGAATCGGGTCGTGAAACAAAGTGCCTCTGAAACCTTAATATTTCCCCATTCAGGTTTCCAGGTCTCCAGGTCAAAATGTTGCGGGATTGGCAATCACTATAGAAACCCCACTTCGCCAGAAACAGTCTCAATTCTGAGGGCTTTGGGCTTCCGAGGAGTGTATAGATGTGTATCGGTGGACCGACAGCGGGCGTCCAGCCATTGCGACAGCCCAGGAACCAGAATCCTTTGTCGCCTTAACCCTGGCTCAGAGAGCACGGTTCCTGGAAATACAGCAACCTCAGATCAGCAACAACTGGCTCCTAATATTAGTCCGACTTTGTGCGGCAACTGTTGAAAACCTTGGGTCGCTGCAGCTCTGCATTCCCTCAAATCTCACCAGAACGCGACGATCGAGTCTCAAAAGCCCGCGGATTTACGATTGCAATGACACGGCCTCAGATCATCAGGGCAGGTAAGGTTCACCAAAGCTTTCCGAGGCCAGGGAATGGCAATGCTAAGCAAGAGCACTGCTAACATGGCGATTACAGATACGATCGATCTCCAAAACCAGAATGCTCCGTCTGCCAAAGACCACACAAGACAACCAGCCCGCCCAGTGCCGTTAGGCGATGGTCCCCCGGCTCCCCATCAAGCAGAGACTCTTAGAAATGTCGAACAAGGAGCAGCACTTGAAATGCACACTCGCAGTCCGCGACACTCCAAAGACCTGTCGGACAAGGAGCTGCAATTACTCCATGAAGACGTAGGCTCCTATGGCCCTGATGATGGGCCCGGTTCCAACCAAGAGCTACACAATTTACAGCGAAATGGGGATTCTGCGGGCATGAACGGTGCGGAAGGCGATTTGGGAGACGTTGATGGAGACGACGGCATGGACGATGACTTGATGGACAAAATATCCAGCTCTCCTTCAATAGACGATGGTGGGTACTCTCTACCTCTTCCCCGGACCAGCCGCGACGACTCTCTCCTTTCGACATCTACACAAGAAGAAGAACCGCCACCCCTTCCACCCAAACATGACGATCTTTCTTCTTCACCTTTCCTTTCATCTCCTGCACATTTCCCTCTTGTCTACCAGCAGAAAGAGCGGGACCAGCCATTGTCTGAGGATCATCATCAAGAAGGTGGGTATGCCAAGGATCATGGATACCAGCCCCCCTCGGGAAACAGCAGTGATTCAGAGACAATTGACCAAGATAGTCCTAGGACAACGAGGCAGCGGGTAAGCCACTTCCATGAGGAGATTGACGACTTACAGGACTCGTACGACGGGGATTTCGACCTCAACGGTTTCCACCACCTGCTTCTACCTGCAGATGATCCCCTCCTAGATAACAGCTTCGATGACGCTCCTCTGTCTTTATCGTCTTCGGATTCATCTCCGTCTGGATCGACAAGTTCATGGGAGGACCAACCACCCGATGGAAATGATGATGATACCGAGGACATTTCCTTTTCTGATGATTCGCGCTTTATCGACTCGGGATGGGGGGGAGAATGCTTACGCGAAATAGAGGATATCGATTTCGAGTTTGTGTATGCACTGCACACATTCGTTGCCACGGTCGAAGGCCAAGCGAACGCCACGAAGGGAGACACAATGGTGCTCCTCGACGATAGTAATAGCTATTGGTGGCTTGTAAGAGTCGTAAAGGATAGTAGTATTGGTAAGATGCTAAAGCCGCCTCAGTTAAGCATGTGCTGATGAGATTCTGTAGGCTACCTACCAGCGGAGCATATCGAGACACCAACGGAACGACTAGCCAGGCTTAACAAACATAGGAATATAGACGTAAGACCTGACGTGTATTACGAGAAACATTCAACCAAGGCTGAAGCTTCTCATCTAGTTATCACAAACGATGCTTGGGGATAACCCTGAAAAGTCGAAAAATCCACTCAAAAAAGCTATGCGCCGACGTAACGCTAAAACCGTACAATTTGCTGCGCCCCAATATTTCGATCCCTCGGATGTGGAGTATTCTACAGACGAAGAAGAACAAGAAGATGGGGAGTACCTCACACAAGAAGAGGGGGCTGAAGTGCAAGATCAAGATCAAGAGAGAGATGTGGGCGAAAGTGCCACAGTTGAACCGCTTAAAGCTAGAAGTGACTCGAAAGAGCCAGCCAGAGAATTGGTCATAGATTCGGACTCTCGAGATGCCGCCGTGGATCAATCCATTGTGGTAGAAAAGCCGCGAACAAGCGGTGAGATACTTGAACAACCAGGTAGAAGCTTCCACACCCTATCCTGATGACTACCATGACTGAAAGTTACAGATGATGGAAACCCAGGCAAACCAGGCAGGCGTACCGTTCGCAACACCGACTCATTCTTCAAAGATGATACCGTGGAGACACGGAAGATCAATCTAACTCCTAGTCTCCTACGAGATGACTCAAGTGGATCGACGGTAAAATCAAACGAGGTGAAGGAGGTTCGTACTCTAAGTCCGCTCTGTATCCCATGAAACTGCTAAGACTTCGATAGCTCCAAACAAGGGGGAGCCTGGACTCTCTTGAAAAGACTGCATCCTCCCAAGAAAAGGCCAAAGAGGATAAAAAGCGCAAGGAGAAGAAAGGTATGCTCAACGGCCTCTTCAAACGGAAAGACAAGAAGAGTAAAGGTCAAGATGATGAGATAGAGGACGGTAAGAAATCGTCCGAAGAATTGAGACGATCCCCTCAACCAAAGGAGTCGTCAGAGTCTTTCTCTCAGGATGTACAATCGCCCAAAGCCAACTCTCAGTCTCAACCTCAAAGGCAAACTAGCAAACTACAAAAATCCCCACCAGTCAGTCGGGCCGTCTCCGCAAACCGATCGAACTCTTCCAACCGTTCACAGGCAACGAAGCCACTGGCACCGCGAGATGAGCCGACAGCTGTGAATTCAATCATCACAGACCAGCAAAAAACGGTGGTTCTCGAAGCCAACAACGCGCCTCAACCTACGTCCCAGCCCAATGGACTTGTGCGGGCAGTCCAGCCCGAGCAAAGACAATGGAGCGATGACACGCCATCACCTCTACGTGTACAACATGTTGAGCAACTAGCCGAACAACATGTCCAGCCAGAGGCGCCGAAAGATACAAGCAATAAGATGTTTTCGTCAACCATAGATGCTCCAAGGCCGTCGCCCTCATCTTCTGAGCCTAGAGCCGAGCATGTTCGGATAGCCAAACAGCGTATGCCTATGGATGACTCCGATTCATCCTCGGATACCGAAGAGAAACTTGCCCCGCTGACAACCCACGAAAGGCCAGGTCAAGCAAAGAGTCTGACCGACGCTCCCAAAGAACGATTGTCCGAATCGCCCGTGCAGGTTCCCTCGCAAAATCCAGTGTCTACGAAAAACCCACCTCCACTAATGATAGACACTTCCTCTCAAGAAGATCCTTCCACTTCGCCAGTCTCACCTCTATCCTCACCCGAACTTATCGAAGCTCCGCAGGAAGGGAAAGCAAGGGAGGCAACTCCAGCTTCAACCACCCAATCTTCGAGCAGTACCCCAACGTGGAGCGATGCGAGCTTGCGGGCGTATCTTGAAGATGATACAGATATTCGTGACCTACTAGTTGTCGTTCATGATAAGTCAGATGTCAAGCCAGCAGCAGCAGCAGATCATCCCATGGTGAAAAACTTGTTCAAAGAAGAAAATCGCAAGCTTGGAGAGATTTCCAACCAACTTGACGGCTTACTAGGAAACTTCCTAGCGAGAAGATCGAGGCTACCTATCAGTAAGCAGTCGTAGCAGACTGCCGAACCGCTTGACTCTCTTTATTCTGTCTGTTCGTACTGAGATATACCATGGTTTCTATGGGCGGCTTGGAGTTTTCATTGCTGTGTGGGTTGCACTTGGCTAGGTAATCGTTGTTAAGGATGGTGTACCTGTGGTTCTGGGATACCAATGCTTTGCTATACCACGATGATGCCGCTTCTGGCGTTGTTATTTCTCTTCCTTCGACGACTCGAAGGGTTGCATAGAGCCCCGAGACTGGCGTAAGGCGTGAGATCGAAGATATAGCCGACGTTACCGTCCTGGCAGAATAGCTCCTACTCTGACGGACTTCTGACCTACTCCAAAGAGTATGCGGACCGGCATATAGTCGTGCTGGGATTCTATCTTGGAAGGGTTGGGGGTATGTCTAAAGTCATTACATGATTTCAATACAACGCCAATTGCTCCCTGACACCATGCTACAAATATCAAACTCTCCTTATATCGTACCGCCCCTACAAACTTAGCCCAGACATTGATCCATCCATTGTAAAGAGGGAATGCCCTCGAATATGAGCGAGTGGTGCGGCTCAACGTTCTACCTCGGTGGTTGCCTATCGAGAGACAATTCCGCGAATAGCCGACTTCAACCTTTGACGATGCTCAATGCTTTGATATAGAGATGGCTACTGCACCTACTCAAGCCGCAAGCCACCTTGTGGGCTCAGATACCTTAGACAGGAACAATCCAACAGTTCACAAGCGCACATATCAAGCATGCGTAGGTGCGTTTCGTTTAACCTACTAAAATTCACTCGCTAACAGTACTTCAGATACCTTGTCGACGCAGAAAGGTGCGCTGCGATCTCGGACCTGTGGATGACCCCCATGAGCCACCGTGCGTGAGATGCAGACGAGAGAGCAAAGAATGCTACTTCTCCGCGACGAGAAGAAAGCGGAAGACGGAGGAAGGGGACGGTTTGGCGGAAGGAGGCGATGACGTGGACGATGACTATGCGGAGCGCAATAGCAGAAGGAGAACCTCTCTCAATCAAACCTCGCCTCTCAGCCGTGACGCGACTTTACAACACTCCCAGAGGTCACTTTATTCTGGGTCTCAACCAAGTACACCACCCGGGGCTACATACGGCTTGAACAATCGTGAACTTCCTCCGCCCTCGAATCCATATTATGGAGATACCGGTGATGTTAGCACGGAGACCTCACAGGATCGAGAGGTTACTAATGATACGGCCGCGGCGTTGTTCCAGTCCCCCATCAATAATCCTGGCGATGCGCTACATCTGCTTCTTGAAGCCTCTGGTCGAACTGAGGATGTCAATCGTCAGAAGAACAGACCTCAGAGCGACCAGCACGGTTCTTCATTGACCAAAGATTTCGCAGTGCCCCAAATTATTTACAACGGGCGAAGACCGTATGACGGTCTAGTTCCAGCGCTTTCGAGTCATCCTACAAATATAGACCCAGCGATCATTACTGGCAACATGACTGAACCACATAGCATTGCTTCCGAAATCCTTACAGCAGTCAAGGCTTGGTCTCGATTACGTTTTGTCCGCGCTGGATGGCTCACTGCAACGGAAGCAATGTCATATCTCGATTAGTACTTACCCCTTCAGCGATAAGCTGTGAAACATGCACTGCTAAGATTTTGAAGTTTCTACAGACATCTTGCTCCTCTTACTCCTATAAGCCCACCAGATTTTCGCTCACCGGCTACCCACTCGAAGCTCCTAAACGAAGAGCCTATGCTTACAGTCACTATACTTACAATCGCTGCTCGCTATAAGAAGCTTACAGGCCTCGGTGGGCACTCTCGATCTTACATGATACACGACAAGCTCTGGGTCTACTTGCAAAGTATGATCACCCGTATGTTTTGGGGTCAAGAGCAGTTTGGGGGTGGCTTTTGCGGTGCAGGTTCGCGGAAAGTTGATCAGAAAGTAGCAGACAGAGGTGGGCTGCGGTCCATGGGGACTATTGAGAGGTATGCCGCTTTAGTCTTGTCGATTCTTCGATAGATATCTCGTTTTAACGACGCTTTAGTCTTTTGCTCTTGAGCGAGTTCCACCCTCGTTCCATGCACTTTCCACCAGGCGATGATGATAACGAGATTCTTGCACCTTCAGAAGAAGACCTAGCAACGAATAGCGACGATGCACGAGAAATACCATCTTCCGGAGAAAATACAATTTCCGGATGGACGGAGCCAGCCTTGAGGTCAGACCGAATGTGCTGGAGTTTGGTCTCGACAGCATATGCCTTGGCTTATGAGCTCAGTCTATTCGGCAACTTCTCTGATGGTATGCGAACCACAACGGATGTAATACAACACAAAGGCGGTGTGCTATCAGAAAGTCAAAGAGCAGAGCGCGTGAAGCGACTACTTTTCATTTACGTTACGCAGACTAGCGGGAGACTTGGATTTCCCAGCATGTTTTCAGAACATGTTCATGAATGTGGTTTCGTAGATGTAGAATTGGACTCTCTCCAAGGTCAGCAACTGAGAGCCCCCCCTGGTTCAACAACTAACATTTGACACAGGCCAGTCACAGGCACCTCAGAGCTCTATTGAGACGATACAACGATGCTGGGCGGGGATCACTACAATCATGAAAACCACTAATACAAAGCTATTTCCATCGAAAGAAAGGACACGAGAATTGATCAAAAGCGGGGAATATCTGTCGCTCTTACAACAACACCAGCCTATCCTTACGTTGTGGAAGAACGACTTTGATAGTCTTCATGGTAAGAATCAAATTGGACATAACTTGCGTCTCGGTATTTACTGATCGTTTACAGTGGAAAAGCTTCCAAAAGTTATACTATCGATGGAATTCGAATACGCACGTAAGAGCCTTTTTCCTGCATTTGAAATCTGGCGTTTAATTCCATACAGGAGTGTACTCCAATTCACTTGCACTTCAAGCTGTGCTTGAACACTGGACTAGCAGAGTTGGGGCCAGTCATTCATCCGAACGCTCTGGAACCTCGTCGCTCGCTGCTTTGTACAGACAGAATGAGTATTACATCAACGAGTGTGTGGATGCTTCGAGGACTCTTCTGCGGCATCTCGTGAATGGACTTCTCCCGGAAGATTCTCTTAAACATGCCCCAACGAGAACGTACTTTAGAATCTTGTCAGGGGCGATGTTTCTCCTTAAAGTAAGCCTACTGCTCTAATAGATTGGCAACATCCTCTCTAACCTACATCCAGACCTTTGCTCTAGGAGCTAAAGAAGAAGAAGTTGCGATATCACTACAGCTACTTGATGACACCGTCAGGGCACTGCGCACCAGCGTCGTCGATGACGTCCACCTATGCCTGCGCATCGCTGATCTCCTTGAGCGTCTAACATCAAGTATCCGGAATAAGTTCGTCAGATTGGCTGCTCCTACTGCCAGGCGAACAACCTCTTCGTCAAAAAAGCGTCGAGGAAAATACCCGCAAATGGCCGCTCAACAAGACTCTACCGACAATAACGCCAGATACCTGTTCCTAAACATCAACAACGTAGGCGCCAACAATCCCTTAGCCGGCATATCCACCAGCCCCGTCAACCCCCAAGATGATAACATCAGCATCATGCCTCCCCCAAACGACATCTACAATATGAACCCCTACACCAGCAGCAGCAACCCTCAAAACTTCAACCAACAATCCTTTGAGCACCAGCAGCCGCACCTTTACACCAACGACGATAACTTATCGCCCCAAGTCAGCGAAGAGGACTGGTTGACACTGAACCTCAATCCTCTTCTGTCTGACACCACAGGATATGGTAACGGCGAGTCCGAGAATTGGTTTGGTGATTTTGGCCCGGAGATTATTAATAATCTCGAGGTGCTGGGGAAGTTTGTGGATGGATATGAGCCCGGGGGAGTAGGGTTCAGCTAGAGGGGTGGGTGTGGAGGATAAAGGGTTGTTTACTTTTCTGATGTGCTGCTGGGGACTGTACGCACTTTTGCTTCTATCGACTGGCAAAGGCTACACTAGTAGAGTGCGTATGTATGAAACTTTGACCTTTTCCTTCGTCATATGACTATCTTAACATACTACCCCAGCGCGTGAAACCTCTATATCTACATCTTTAACGAGTCATGAGCATCGAATAAATCGAACGACACCACAGGCATGTCTCCAACATTTCCCTAAAAGAATCGTCACAATAATATTCGAGCTTGTATACAAGAAGGTCTGACTATCAAGCACAATGCTCAGCACAAATTAATTCACCTTTTGTACGAGACCTTATAACTCTTCTATCAATCAATAACTATCAAAGTCTTCCAGAATATCGCGTTTTTCGAAAGCTGTCTTTGAAACTGGTATCAAAGTAATAAACCTTGCAAGATTCCCATCTCTACATGTCTTTTCCTCAACATCTCTCAACATTTCCACATCCAGGACAGGGAAGTTACATAGCCAGCGTTAGAGACAAGCGAATCCCGTACCTGCTCGTTGAACGACGAGTTCTATCCCCCCCCCTCCTTTCTCACACACCTCTTCTCCACGTATGCAGAGCCGGGAAGCTCTGTTTATCCTCTGACACAAACCCCCCCTTCCCGCTGCTGCTGTCCCAAGATTCCTAGTCCTAGACCTCCACGATCTCGTAGGCCCCATGTCCCTAGACCCTGATCCTGATACCGGGCCTATGTAGTTGCTTCCGGGCTCTTTGTTTTTTTGAGCGCTCGAGTTTGCGGCTTTTCGGGGTTCGTCGTTGGTAGCGATGTAGGGGACTTTGTAACGAGCGAGGAAGCTAGGGGTTACAAGTGGTTGAGAAAAGTGGGTGTGGGTGTGGGAGCGATGTAGCAGGAGCGGGGAGGAGCACGATAGCGACGGAACGGGGGACACGAGGGGAGTGATGGAGTGATTGTGGGGAGTAGATGTGATTAAGCTAGGAGTGGGGAGGGGAATATTGAGATGGTGTGATGGGGTGATGGTGTTGCAGAGACGGGAAACAAGAGGATGGAAGACGAGGCGGAGGAAGAACTGGAAGGAGGACTGGGAGTGGAGAGTTGGGGTTGGAGCGAGGAAGGAAGAGCGAGACTAAATAGAATGATAGAGCCCTGAAGCTATACACAGATGAATCTCCTTCCATCTCTCCAAATGAAAACGCAATATCATCACCACACCGCCATCGCCAGCAACATCATTGAAAATTGGTACTTTCTGGCAGTAGCTTCGGTACGTACATATGAACCCAACAAACAAAAACCAAGAAAGAAACAAAGAAAGCAAAGGCACCCATTGCCCTACCCTGAAACGTCCATATAAACTCCAATTTTCATAGCCTATGGCTTCTGGTTATGTACTTCCAGGGAAGGGGGTTGGACGGGTTTGGTGAAAGCTTGCCAATAAAAAAAGGTGGGGTGAATTCGCGAGAATCAGGGGACACGAGTGTGTGTGTGTGTGTGTGCAGAGGAGAGCGCGAAGAGATGATGAGAAAAATAACGAAAAAGCGCCTGGTCCTCCAAAACCCACGACCTCGATCCCTCCGTTCCCCTTCCCATCCAAAAATCCTACCATCCCACCTCTCCCTCCCCTCCCCTCCCCTCCCCTCCTCTCCTCTCCTTTCCTCTTTATTTCCCCACCCACACACTCAAGTCAAGCCCTTTTCCAGAGCGCAACCCTCACGGATGTATATACCATCCCCCCACCACAAGCTCCCGGCATCTGATCACGAGTGAAGGAACCCGAGTCGTATGATTCCCGCAACAACTTCCGGAGCTCTAAGAAAGACCGGGAGATTAGTGGTATGTGACGGCAAGCGTACGTGACAGAGGAGTGGTAGGGTAGGGGTCTGTTTGGCGTGTAAGGAAAGGTAGGTAAGGGGGGTATGGAATTGAATCCGAGATGGGGAGTATTGGGGATGCTGGATACAATGAGAAGAGGTGGCAGGTAGGATGAGGGCAGTCACGATGAAGGGATATAAGTCTCAGCTATGAGAGAGAGCGCGGAACGGGGCGAGGAAGGCATAAATGCATAGGGGCGAAGATTGTCTTGTGGCTTGGCAAAACACATGGAGTGAAGATGTTGTTTTCTCGAACACCTCACGTCTAACGCAGCCAAGCCGACGCCAAGCACAAAACTACAGTATAACCCTTCAAATAATTCAAACATTATGAGAAAACCAATTTCCAACCGCCAATCAGAAGATAGGAGTACATCAAATAATCCTGGGGTATATGTTTGGGAAAGATGTTGCCGCGGCTGCTGACTCGAGCGCGTATTACTGAGGAAAATCGGAAAAAAGCCGGTAAAAGATGAAACGGCGGACCCATTTACGCCAATAAGGAAAACCTCCTGAACGCATCAGATTCAGTGCAATTCTTGTTGTTTCTCCTTCCAAACCGCCAACTCTCCGTAATCAAATCGCCGATCTTTCAGCGAATCCCGTCACATGGCCAAGCGCTGGGTCCCACGTGTTTGGCGCGAATGTGGAGACCCGGCCGCATTTCAGTGCCCTAGCACCATAGAGATGTCGAGACGAACATGGGTTCTTTTTCGGTATTGTGACGCTTTTCTGGTGCAGAAATATTCCATGTCGCTCGGACTCGTTGCCACCAGGCATTCCATCTTTCGTCCGCCATGTGAATAGTAATCCCGGCGCTTTGTACCATGTGCTCCACCTCCCAAGTCCCCCGATGGCAGCATTTCTGCCATCCCTCTTCCATGGATACTCCGGGTCGTTATTTACACACCGGACATGTGCCGGCAACGACAATGTACCGCTCATGAGGCCCTGTGGCACATCGAAAATCTCTGCTGCCATCGATTGATATCCTGATGAAGTGGATGCCGGGGTCGGCACACGTCGAGTAGATGTAGTAGTTCTTGTAGTAGTCGCACATGGCGCAAAGGCCTCGATTGACGGGAGGGGTGTATGATCACTAGCTACTTCGATGGCCTAAGGTTGTCAATCAGTACATGCAAATCGTCAAGGGAAGCGAAATCCTACCGGTAGCTATGACGATGGAAATGAGTGGCTAATAATCGAGCGATAGTCTCCTTGATATAAGTACGTGAGTGGTCTCCGCGATAATGGAATTGTCTCAGCTGGCTGAGATCTATACTTTATATCTGCAAAAAGAGGTCGCATCTCACGGCCCTTGCATCAACATACTGACCTTCATTTGCGGCCTTGCCTCTGCCTCTTGCGAACACCTGGCGTGTATGGAATACAATGATGGGCCAACATCGTAGGAAAAGAAAGCGTCCATAGGCCCGTGACAAGCCTGTGATCTTCGATCATGTCGCAACTCGCTCATGAAATGGCAATTTTGTTGGAACGTGAGTGGGTCCGTACTGGCGCTCGATAGTCACCGGTCAAAGGGGGTCGATACGAGGGTAATCCTGGGTCTGGCGTAGATTTCATTGTTTGGTATGCGGTTCGTGAGAACAGACCACGTTGTTGGAGGAGGACGGGCGGTCAAAGCACCCAAATTTGTCCCATGAAAAAGCTCGGGAGAGGTGGCCCTAGCTGATATTGCCCTGCACCAAGCATGTGGTATCTGGCCCGAGAACCGTTTGACGGCTTCAAAATGCAGCTTCCAGGTTTGATCCAGTTGCCGAATTGGAGCGGTAGAAGCGGTAAATAAACGTACGTCGATATAAAGGTTCCTTTGCTGGTTATCAGGTGATTAGAAGGATTCGATAAAAGCCAGAGGAAAAATCGGTCGAGTGGGTGCCTCAGGGTACTAGTGCACCCTAAGGTAGGTAGGGTCAGATTATCTAGTGGGGGCCCAGGGCAAATACTTGCTCTTTTCACCCTCCCAACCAAAGTTGACAGAAGAAAATACTTTCAAAGACGAAAGCTTGTGACTATGCGCAAAACAAAGAGTATCCTTTGAAGCTTCTCTTAGCTAAAAGTCAGTCATGATTGGACACGGCATGTGCTTCAGTCATGCAGTCCATGCCGTCAACGGGGTTAGTCATGAGAAAAGAGGTACACAAGGACCTAGTTCTCCTCCATGCCTGGGAGGCCCATGCTTAAAGTTGCCACTGGGCTCGACCTGGTTTTATGATTGCTGCCATTGAGCTCGGGCGATGAGATCTCATCGGCCATGCATAGGCGTTGAAAAAGCAGAAACCTTGGTTAGTAGATACTAGATAGCCCCGGAGTATAGATGCAAAAAGGTAAGGACTGGAAACATGGACAGAGGAGGAGAGAAACGCTTTGCATCTGTGATGATATCACTCCTGTCATGACTGCATACAGCAGACGAAACACGCGCACTCCTGCATATCCATCGTATGTTGGGCAATGCAAGGTAGCCTCAACGATTACCCAGAAGAGTTACCTTACCGCATCTTGCATGGTATGATGGGAAACGTCAACCATGAGAGCGGGCCGGTAGGAATAAGATAGTGCGGATGAGTGCCGGTCGACTGATTGGGATGAAAGGTACTTGGGCTCCCCCCCGTCCCTCGTATTTGCGTCGCATGTCGCATAGGTACTACTGTGACAAACATCGTCAAGGCGAAACGTGGCCTGGTGTGGGGGGAAGATCTAAACTGGGTAATGTTTTCATCTATGAGGAGCTATTAGGCTGTTGGCGGCTGTCGATGACTTATGTCGGTTGTTCTGCCGTGTTAGTGTAGGGAAGGATAGCAAGAAAGCATGGACGTACATAGTGGATCTGAGCCGGACGTTCGATATGCGTGGGACTTGTAGGATAACGGGTGCTGGCAGTCAGATATCAGGTTGCCTGACGAACAACAGAGCCTCAAGGTTGAGGTGGCGCTTAGCCTGATTTGTCTAGGCCCAATAGGGAGTTGCGATGCAAGCATCACAATCAACAACCGTCAGGCCCTTCCGACTCAGACCGAAGTTACTGCCCTCTTCCCATACCATCGCTCTAGACAATCACACTCGTTTTGAACAAACCTATTCTTTGTAGCCAGTGGAACACACCACCAGCGCCACTACTGTCAGAACTCCTCCGCCAAACCGGCCAACGGCACACCCAACCATGGGCTTCGGAGACTTCGAAACAATATGTCACAAAAGCGCTCTCCCACTATGCTCCATAGTAGGCCCCATATCGCCCATCTCCGGGAAAACAGGCATCCAAGCCAACTGCTATGCCCGCAGCGTTGAACTCGCCAATACCATCATTTTCGAAGCCGCAACCGACTTCATGCACATACTTGCGCTAGGCATGGCCGTCATTATGGTTCTACACGTGCGCTCCAAGTTTACGGCTGTTGGTAAGATGGGAATGCTCTTCTCTGTTGGGACGATTTGGGAGTTGGCACGACTGACAATGGTTGTGTTTTATTTATAGGTCGCAAGGAAATCACAACGTTCTTTTACATCTACATGATGCTGACCATGACCTCGCTCGTACTCGACTCTGGAGTCATACCGCCTGGATCAGCGCCGTATCCCTACTTCGCTGCTGTACAAAACGGATTTACCTCTGCGCTGTGCACTTGCCTTTTGATCAACGGGTTCGTAGGCTTCCAGCTGTACGAAGATGGTACAAGGCAGTCTGTTTGGCTGCTACGAGGCTCTTCGATTGGCATGTTCGTTCTTACCGGCGCGATATCGATTTTGACGTTCAAGAACAAGGCGGGCCTGGGACCGACGAATACTCTGGGGATGTTCGTGGTGTTGTATCTAATTAACGGGATCTGTTTGCTGGTATACGTGGTTATGCAGTTTATCCTCGTTGTGAACACCCTTCAAGATAGGTGGCCATTGGGAGACATTGGCTTTGGCGTACTCATCTTCATCGCCGGCCAGGTGATCCTCTACGTATTCAGCGACAGCATCTGCAACAGCGTCCAGCATTACCTGGACGGCCTATTCTTCGCCACGATATGCAATCTTCTTGCCGTCATGATGGTGTACAAAGTAAGGCCCCACAAACATCTCAAGGTCCTCCTGGAACCTCACTAATTGTGCCTCTAGTACTGGGACTCCATCACCCGCGAAGACCTCGAATTCAGCGTCGGCACCAAACAAGGCAATTGGGAAGTCAAAGAACTCCTCCCCGAAGACGACCGCCGAGGCACCATCTACCACGACGGCAACTCCGAGTACGCCAGCAGCATGTACCACCAGCCCACGCCACGCACCTCGCATTATGGCGGCTTCAACCTATAATGATCCTACAATATCGTATACATTCCGTTCTGCAAGCATAGCGTTGTTGAAATATAGTGGAGTTTTGAGCTGTCTTGGGTGATTAGGCGAGTCCAGCATTGGGAAATGGCGTTTCTTCCGTGGGTAGCGGTTAATGTGAAATGTGGCTTTGTCCACATGGAAAATCCGGTGATTGAGAAAAGGAGTCTATACGAATCTGTAGACCATGTATGTAGCAGCTTACCTCAGCCAAAAGTCCATAGGCAATCCTCGATCAATCCCGGGTTCGCAAGCGCTATCTGACACCCTTTTCCTTTTCTTTCTCTTCCTTGGCCTAGAACTACAGTACTCGTTCCTTTTCTACAAACCCTCAACTCCTGCCCAAACGACTCTTCCTCTTTCCCCCCGCGCCCTTCCACATAGTCCGTACCTCCAACCAGGAAAACCACTCCTACGATTGCAGATCCAAACCCGAAACTTCGCCCCTACCAGTCTTGTCGAGCCTGCGCTCTTCCCCCCCTTCTCCCTCCCGTCCCGCCCTTCCATCTCAGCGCCTCGATCCTCTATCCCAAGCCAACCCCATCGCTGCAAAAAGATCCCTGCTCCAAGATCCCTAGACCGTTGTGGTCGTGAAGATTGTTGGGGGGGGGGAAGGGTTGAGAGGTTTTCTGAGTTTGGGGGGGTTGAGGTTCTGAATGGTTTTATGGTAAGTCAGTTGGTGGGAAAGCGGGCTATACAATATGCTGCCTTGTTGTGGATTCTTTCGGTTTCTTTTTTTAGATGACAGGGTTGGGTTCTCTTTTCTCTCTCTCTCTCTCTCTCTAGGCTTCACGACAGATGCACAACCACGCTCGATTTGGGAGTCGGTGTCGTGCTTGCTTATACGTCCAACCGATTCAAATCGTAATGATCACTTTCCCGGAAGTGGAGCGAGGCGTGTACATAGCGTTGCGTAGGGTACTGGACATCGAGGGTAGATGGTCGCGTGGGAGAAGGGAGGAGCGGAGAAGAAAGGGGGAAGAATCGATAGGGACGAGGAAAGAAGGGGAGATGATGGGATGATTGAAGATGGATGTTGAGATTGGAATAGACGACGAAGTATGCTGGGATGGGGTCTGTGACGCGGGCTTGAGATGGCGGAAGAAGAGGAAAGAAGAAGAGGGAATGGGAGGAGGTGGATCGGATAAAGGGGGAAGAAGTAGGAGATATTAAGGAGAGGTGAGCGACGAGTGCTGCTATGGAGGAAGCTGCGTGATAGTTTCGCTGTGCTTAGTACGTCCGGTAGCAGAACCTTCAGCCTTCCTACCCCTAAACGCTTACATATTCCTCACACCCCCAAACACCGTCATTGCACCGTCTCCTTCCCATTCATTCCCGTGTACAAACCCCCTGCCCCGCTCAAACCATCATCCCCTCCTCAAACCCACCCGCTACCCCCGGCGCTCCTCCCTCCAAGTCCACCGCCTCCACCATCCCTCTCCCCTCCTGCGCCTTATGGACCAGATTGCCAAAATACTTCCTCGCAACCTCGCTCTCGTGCTTCCCCTTCCACATATCGTCCCTCTTGGTGCCGAGATCCTCGACGCTTTTCTGCAGACCGCTGCGCAGGTTCTCTGCGGGAAATTTGAGGATTTTGCGGACTTCCGAGGAGATGCGCAGGCTGTTGGTATGGGTGTAGTCGAGGGTATGAAGGGTGGCGGCGATGCGGTGAGCTAGACGGGGTGGGAGGGAGGTGGGGATTGAGGAGAGGAGGTAGGTTGTTAGGAGGACGGCTGCGTTATTGGTTGTTAGCAGAGGGACTTCTCTGTGTGGACGTACGGAGGATAAAAAGGAACGTACCAGTAGCGACGATCCCAGGAACAATCATCCTCCGCATATTCTGCGTTCCCATCACCCTCGCCGCGCCCAATGCTCCATCAATCCATCCCACCCCTCCGATCATCCGCCCACCCAGCACACCAGCTACCGTCATCGCCATACCTGTACCAGCAACCTTTTCCTGCCGCTCCCAGAGCCCGCCAATGTCAAAGAAGTCCCAGAATTCGGTACCAAAATCGACCTGTCTCGCCAGGATGTCCCTCTTCCGTTGAAACATCTTGTCCGAGCGGAAGCTGAGGTCCGTATACTCGTCGCCAAGATGCAGGACGCCGAGTGACTTGATGGTGCTGACACCGTTGACAGTTTTCGTACGGGCGCGTTCTTCGCAGCTGGTGACAGCGGCGGAGATCTGGTCTAGCATTGCGGCTTTGATATCCTCGGCATACTGGAAGGCACTTAATAGTCCTGGGTATGGGACACCCAGATCTGCGTCTGCGACGTTGGTAATGGCGGTATTTAGGGTAGTACGGGTGTGAGAGTAAACTTCCGATGAAGTTTCTTCTATGGTCTTGTCTACATCATCACTGACTTCGGATCGGGCTCTCTTGGATTGCTCGTAAACAGGTTCGAGTTCTTGAAGTTCTTTGGTGACGCGATCGAGTTCTGCTTCTGCTAAGTCGCGGTTGACTGTTGCCAGGACGTTCAGATCTAAGAGAATGTTAAGGAGGTACGTTTTTGCAGGTGCCAATTTTGAGCGGGCACGCTTTTCGAGGACGAAATGGCGGAGTGCGGTTTCTAGCGCTTCAAAGTCTTGGATTTTCTCTTTATCTTTGCCTTTTCCTTTCCCAGGTGGAGATCCTGGTTCGCCATGCTTGCCCATAGATTCGTCCTCATCAGGCAACGGTGAACCATCGTCGGAAGGATCTGAGCTCTCACCACTCCCACCGTCTCCACCGTCTCCACCGTCTCCTCCTGGTCCAGGGCTGGGTGCAGGAGCAACAGGGATTGCATTACTTGAGACAAAGTGGACCAATTCCGTCGACTCCTTGAATGTTTGTGGGCTTAGTCTTTGTACTTGGCTCAAGATCCCGCGCTGGCACCGCTCCTTGTCCCTGATATTATCGTACCCATTGACCACAATAAATAGATATGCCTTCTCTTTTGCAGCGTTCCAGATGAACTCCTTTGCCGAGAGGGTAAAGTGATTTGCAGCATGGACAACAAAAACAACAACGTCTATCTCTTCTTGTCGAGCAAAGACTGCTGTGGTCTTGAGGGAATCTGAATTCAATCCAGGCGCATCGATGATGGATATATCGACAACCCCGTTGTTTAGTAATGATTCGTCGATTGTTCGGATATCCTTTACGTAAACCTTGCACTGCGAGTATTGCTCATTGTCGGTGACAACTTTTTCCAGCTGGTATAACGCATACACATCGTATGTGCTCTCATCATTTCGGTTGTACTCAACATCCTTGTGTATTGCGTGTGCTTCCTCCACCCCGCCATTCTCCCTCGAATCCAAGACTTCGCAGAAGATACTGGTGCATGGTTGTTGGTCCTCAGGCAAAATCTTCCGCCTCAACAAAGCATTACAAAAGGTTGACTTTCCAGCGTTCAGATCACCTGTGACCAAGACCTTGCTCGACGTATCCTCTATCCGATCTCTAAGCAGTAGTAGATGCCGCACGGTTGAGTTGATCTTGCCGTCCAGTAATGAAGCTATCGTCTTCTTTTCCATTGAGTGAACAATATCTGACTGCGTCAATCCTTGAATTTTCAGATCCAGCTTCAATATGGAGAAGTCATGGGCCGCCTGGGGCGTGATCAGCCTCTCAGGTTCTGGGGCTTTTCTTTCCGCTGCAGCACTCGACTCCGCCGTACTATCCTCGCCGATAGATGTGGCGGCTCTTCTTGGCCCAGGCCGTAGTGGGACACTATCTCTCTGCTGAAGGTCGCCAGCACCAGTACTCGATTGTGTATGACTGAACCCAGGTCTTGAATCTGACCTTGAATTGGAGAGTTTTCGCACTTGGGGATATTGCGCAGGCCAGGTTGAGTTTTCCTGTTGTAAATCCTTGAGCATATCCACTGTCCGATTTATGGCGCGGCCGAGCTGTACTCGATTCTGATTATAATACATTTGATGGACATGACCTGCCAGTATCTTCCTCTCATTCTCGGCTGCTGGATTCATCTCGCCGCGTAGTGTAGGTGTATGGCTCGGTGTCGGTCGGTCCTCAGTCAGTCCTGGGTGCCATCCCCGCGCGCTTCCATTATTACTGGAGCTCTCGTCGCCATTCATCGTTCCATATCCGGAATCATTGTCTAGGGTCGCCATCAGTGCTGCCGCGCTTGCTGGAGTTGAACCCGATCCCACAGTCATGTAATGCGGCCGAGGTGGGTTTCGATTTGAAAGATTAGGAAGAGTAGACGAAGGGCGCGGTGAAGAGCGGCCGCTGGCAGGGCCGTCGTCCGGATAATAGTTCTGGCTCATGTTAGCGACTGTTGATGGGCTTGATGTCAAAGGCGAGGCGTGAGGTTGTCAGCATTGTTTCGTGAAGAAAGAAAGCTTTCGGATTTGCCCCAGCCAATGAGCGGCCAATCGGAGGTCTTGGCACTTGCTTGTAGGGCTGACCCTCGCTCGCGCGTCATCGGCCAATTTCGCAGGCTGCCGGATTACAACAGCTATAAGTCGCACTCAATTCACCCAGACAATCCCTCTGCAAACCGACCGCTACTGAGCCCTTCTCGAGATCTCTATTCTCCGCCCCCCTCCGGAGCCATGAATGTAAGCAACCCTTCCCGTCCGTCCTCCTCCATGCCCCACTAAACCTCACCACCAGATCGTCGAATGGGCCTTCGGCAAACGCATGACCCCACAAGAACGCCTCCGCAAACACCAGCGCGCCCTCGAAAAGACCCAGCGTGAGCTCGACCGCGAACGCGTCAAGCTCGAGAACCAAGAAAAGAAGCTCGTCCAGGACATCAAGAAGAGCGCCAAGAATGGGCAGATGGGGGCTTGCAAGATCCAGGCCAAGGATCTGGTCAGAACGAGGAGGTTCGTCTACGATTACCTTATGACTCTGAGGAGCCGGGGGAATACGTTGAAGTTTGGATGGCTAACATTGGATGGGGTGTGGTACAGATATATACAAAAATTCTACTCCATGCGCACCCAACTCCAAGCCATCTCCCTCCGCATCCAAACCGTCCGCTCCAACGAGCAGATGATGCAATCCATGAAAGGCGCCACCTCTCTCCTCGGCTCCATGAACCGCCAGATGAATCTGCCCGCCCTACAGCGCATTGCCATGGAATTCGAAAAGGAAAACGACATCATGGATCAGCGGCAGGAGATGATGGATGATGCGATTGACGATGTGACGGGCTTGGAAGACGAGGAGGAGGGGGAGGAGGTGGTGAAAGAGGTGTTGGATGAGATTGGGGTTGATTTGGGGCAGGCGGTAGGTTGGGTCTTGATGAGGCCTCCTGAAGGCGTAGGGACAAATGGCTAATTTTCGATCTCACAGATGGGAGAGACGCCGGAAGGGCTGCAGAAGAACGCTGTAGCCGACGGCAGGGTTGCGGAAGCCATTGGTGGCGGAGGCGGCGGGGGACCAAAAGACGACGACGACTTGCAGGCTAGGCTGGACAGCTTGCGGCGGTGAGGGTGAAGCTGGGGTTCTGGAGTTTCGCGGTATAGGTGTCTTGGCATTGGTCCCGGAGTCCGGTTGGGCGTTTCTATCAGAGGCGTCAAATTTGAAATCGTTCTACGTCGAACCTGAGGATGGATGCTTGATTCCGTGTAGCCTACTCCGTATATGAGAGAGAGAGCCATCTTATAGCTGAGATGTTACGTAGGCTGACATTACACGAAAACATGATAAACATCCTTAATTTTCATTCTCATTGCATTTCTTATACTATTTAAATACTATATAAGACTTCATGCATGTTTTGTAATGCTGAACATAAGGAGTGATGTAGTACAGTAGTAAAAGTCATGATAAATCTTTTGTCTTTTGTCTTTTCTTATTTCTTTACTTCGAACTTTACTTGAGTTGTAGCTGCATAAGTGATACCTTAAAGTATTCACATCATTACTGTGGTATTTAGGGAATCAGTTGTTCATGTTCGAATATGTACAAGGGGATTGATTGGCTAGCACACGGAAAAAAACCTTGACTGTGCTTCAGTATTAACAACTGATACCAAGTACGGAGTACCACACTACATTTTTTCTTTAGCTTGCACGCCTTACCCAACCCGGAAAGCGCCGAGGCGATCGATCCTTCGCCCTCCGAATGACCCTAATAGGCACAGGCACAACCTGTCGAGCAAGTTACCAGACGAAGAGAGACGATTAGAAATAGAAAAATCGAGTAGCGGGAACGGACGGGGCTTCAAGACGCCAACTTCTGAGAGACTTGGGAGTGGCTCGGACACGGAAGGCTCTCAAAGGACCGTTGGGAATGAATTTAGAGTCAGACCTGCTCGGTTGGAACTTGGAAAGTCTCCTAGAACCTCGGTTACGGGGCCGTCACATGTATGCAAGCAAATGTTTTCGGGACTCCTATCCTGATCTCGAAGAGTATTGCCTTCATGTTGCTTGGCTCGGCTGCAAAGGATGGAGGCCGTTCCTGGAAACAATTGGTCTAAGCGATGGACAATGGAAATATGGTGTGCGGGGGGAAAATGGAAGCGCATGAGAAGAAGGAGAAGAGGAAGATGAAGAAGAAGAAGTAGAAACGAGGCTGAGACGGTCCGATAGTTGGCAACACATGAGATCCGAGCAACGTTTGTAAGACCGTGGGGGCTTTGCCCTAATGCGCTCGCATGACTGTCGGCTTGATGTATGCCAACTCGTTCCTGTGACGTTGGGACGGCTCGGATAGGACAGGACGCAAACCTCGTAAGAGGTATGAACCATCGTCGCAATGGCTTAGATGTCGGGGAGTGTCTAAAGTAGACGTCAAAGTTTGGAGTTGCAGGGTAACCTTATTAATGAGCTATGTTATTATTGTTATTGTTGGAAACGGTTCCTTAGAACCGACCAACTCTGCTCGAAGCCATGGCGCGCGGCAAAGAACAGCAAATCGGTCGCTGTTTCCGATGAGGACGATATCCTTAGGGGCAGGAATAATGGGGGCTGTTTGCTTGTGCAGAATCGAAGCGCACCTCTACCACTGTACCACATACCTTACGTGTGCTGATGATGACTGGTAAGGCAAAAGGTAGTCGTTATCGCCTCGAGCTTCCACAAGAGTCGAGGCACCAAATCGAGCAGCATAATAAGCCCGGATGCACATCTACCTTGGCAACGCTGCCGGGGAAGGACCTATCAGGCCCGTCGAAATCTTTTGAACTTCCGAACCTGGCGGAGTCGCCTCCAACCAAGCTTGTTCGACGGCTGATGGTGTATCTGCTTCTTTCGCATTTGCCTCCTGCCAGCGTACTTGGTGTGGCGTGCTGTTGATCTTTGAATATGTACCCGTAAGGGCAGAGACATCACCGCGTAATGGTGTGTCTGACTGCTGCAGACAATCTGCAAGGGTTGTCTCTTGCCCGGTGTACGATGTGTTACAGAGCGAGTCTCGCCGCTAGGGAGATACGATTTATTGCCCTCCCCCTATGACCCATGTGTAGCATGGTACCCCTCGTGATGAGGTGATATAGGACTTTTCTGTGGTACGGAATAATCGTACTTATCAGCCCCGTATCGATCCAGGGAATGGTTGTGACGGCTGAGCATTGTTAATGGGCTTGGCCTAAATGAGCCTAGGGACAGACAGTCCGGGCTCAATATAATGTGTACATTTCTTCTTATTCCGTATATAGCTGGTTATTCAATCCTACTGGCTACTTCATACTAGCTCTTTTGCCCCTCCTTAATTCTGGCATGATTCGTGACCACCAACTGGTAATATCTAAAGCAAGGCAAAAGGTGTCTAAATGCATGGGACATCAAAAGCACAACCCAACAAACCCCATATCCGACACCACGTACTACTACTAGTTCTACTACTCTACTCAAGCAAGATCCCTTTTGTGTATTGCGCCTTCGGACTCTTCGGGCGCTACTACGCAGTACTGTCATGATTGATCTCAACGCATCAGCTTCCAATTCAGCATCACGGAGTAGCCAGCTGATCACCATTGAGAATTACCCGATCTTCGTTGGCGACCCGCAAACACGAAGCTCGATGCCAAATATCCTTGGAGGCGTGTCGTGGCCTCTAATCTTTCGCCTCCATTCCGCACTCTTAAAGTATGCACCATTCGTTGGGGCCTAGATGTACGGGCGTCTACCTTTTTTGCTAGGCACTGCCGCCGAGACGTCCTAACCTCCTTGCTCCTCCGGTTAGTGCTCATGCAGCTTCGCCGTCATTTGCTTCCGTTTGGCAGACTTGTCATACGAAAAGAATTCAAGGCCTGAAGGTGCAGCAACAAGTCAACCGCACAACAACACCGACGACTGCGACCTATGAAAGCGGTCAGCGGCCATCCATCGTTCCACTCCATTTGGATCCATCCTTGGTTGTTGCATACAGCACTACTACTGTACTTATGATCCGCCCCGTGGCTTTACTGCAGTTTTCTGGATTGCTCACCCTGGCGGAATGGAATTTGCCTTCCGTGTGTAGCTGAACTCGTGTACCAACCAACGCAAAGCAGACGGTATGACACTGCGTGACTGCGTACCTTGCCTACTCCCTAGATGAACATCCTACAGCACTTCCTCTAGCAGCTTTGTTGGAACCGTCCAAATGTTAATAGTAGAGCGAAGGTAAGACAAACGCTTAGGCCGGTAGTCGATGGCTTGCGAGTCAGCCAAACACTCCAGGCCGGCGGCATCAAGTAAAGTAAGGTATTCCGCAAGGTAGTATGAGAGCATGATTAGGTAGTTACCACTGGTATTGAAGTGCAAGGATGGTGATTGGTTGTTAAGAGTTGCCATCAGTCATCCTTCATCATAATCGGATCTGGATCCTTCGTGTCCCCCAAGCAATTTTGCATCACACCACACACCACACAACTTACACTTACACGACTGCTGATAAATCGGACACGACACTTAAAATCGCAACACGGATCCGGAACGGTAGTCTCTCATGTGCCTTCTTCTTGACTCCCTCTGTGCCCGTTTCCCGACCCCCACCTCTTCTTCTTTGCTGGCTTCCTGATCTCGGATATCATGATGATCCTCGACCAATCAACACCCAAGACCTTGTCGTAGTCATCCCCCCCTTCCCCTCTTCCTGATTTGCTCCTGGACTCTTTTGGCGGCGGCAGTAAAAAGCAGAAACCCACGACCCACGACTACCTATCACACTAGTCCCTTATGCTCTTTTGAACGCTACTAGTACCACTCCCCAACCAACCCCCCCCGTAAGATAAACCATACCAAGCCCTTACCTTTTCACCTGATCCATCACACCGCCCAACAAGGCTCCCGGAAAACAAAGAAGGGGGCTTGCTTCGTTGATTCCATCCGTCTCTCTTACGGACAATCCTTCAAAGTCATCTCGTTCGCGGCACACGGCCTTCGGTACACAAACCCGTGTTATTGGGTCTGATACATGCCTCTATGCTGGCCCTTGCTACCTTGTAAGGTGCATTCAAGTCCGACTATCCACTATTCACTTAACCCTCCCTGACCAAAAAAAAACACCTTTTGACGCTCCGCTGGGCTCTGACGCTACGCTACTACTTTGTCTTATTGAAGCTTTCCATTCAGAAACCGGAACCCGAACTATTGTCAAACATTGGTCCAAGACACACAACATACCTAGCGATCAGCCTCTTGGAAACAACATGCTTGCCTGATGAGCAACACATCCTTCCAACTCACATTCCCTAGCACAAATTGTGTTTCGTGTCTCCTTACTATCGGCATGCAAATCCCTAAATTACTTTAGGGGCTCCCCTACCTACGCTAGGTCAATTCATATTGACCCTTCCCTAACTCACTTCCTATTCATCGCTAGTTCTCATTCTGGACAATCACTGTTCTGTGGTCAATCACGGTTGATAGCCACACCTGCTATCATCTCTTGTCATTCCTCAATATTCCTTAAACTCTCGGGCTTATCTCCACAGTCATCACGGCTCCCTTTGAATGGGCCCTTGACATGGCTGTGGTCAGACTACGATCTTCACCTGGCTAATGACTACTGAATTAGAATAATCGTCTACCGTCAGACTCAAGTCAGCCTCTTCAACACTCAACCGTCGGGCCCCAGATCCCAGGGCCTTCCGCTTGTACCGGTCCTCAATGGTCGATGTTTTGCTCCCCTTCTCAATGCCTTCAGCGATAGCGGCAAGCCAGTACATGTTGGGTCCTCCACTACCTTCGTTGTCACAAGGTCGGAATATTGCCAAAAGGTGGGACAGAGACACGTCCACACATGCACACACAGTGAGGGGTCGGGAACAGAACGCTCTTCCCCAACAGCTCCAAGGCCCGGTTGCTAAGACTCGACACGGTCTCAAGACGCCCCCAGAAGACATGAATGGTAGCAATGCCAATCCTCTGCTGATACCGTTTGACGGACTGCAGTACAAGAGTGTTCCCGTCATAGGATCGAGCACTGCTTCATACCACACCAATCTAGGCATTCATGCCAACACAAGGTACACTAGCAAACCGCAGCCATTCTACGACTCATACCACTCAGCACAACAGTCACAAAGCCCGGTGTCAAGGGGTGAGAGTATCGGATCACGAGAGCAACCTGCCCGTCGACGGGCCTCCAGTGATGGCAACTCCATAGTTTCATACCTTCAGATACCTCCCTCGATCAACAACAGCAAAGGAAGTTTGGCTGAATTCGCAGCTCAGGTAAGATCATCAATTTGAAGTTCAACTGCAGCAGGACTAAGACAAGATAGATCACATGCCTCTTCTGGTTTGAGTCTTCGTTTACTCTTCATTTTGTCGAAGAATCCAAGACAACACCTGTACCAATGGCACCGCTTGTACCTGAGGCGATGCCTTCGATAGGATTTCGGAAATGGGTAACAACTATTCTCTCGACCACGCAGGTTACACAGAACGTCATCCTGTTAGCTTTGATGTTTATCTACCGACTCAAAAGATTAAATCCGGGAGTGAAAGGCAAAGTTGGCAGCGAATTCAGGCTGCTAACAGTGGCGTTGATGCTCGGCAATAAATTCCTCGATGACAATACGTACACCAATAAGACATGGGCGGAAGTCTCAGGAATATCTGTCCAAGAAATCCACATAATGGAGGTTGAATTTCTGAGCAATATGAGATACACGCTCTACGCATCCGAGACGGAATGGAATAGATGGCATGTCAAATTGGGCAAATTCGGGAATTATTTTGACCGAGCTTCTCACACTTCACCTGAAGCCCAATCGAGGATTCTCGGTCCACCATCATCGACACCTGTCAATCCTCCGAACCTCCCATCTCCACCATCATCGACACACACTTCTCCACCATTTTCGACAAACCGATCTTTCAGCAACCTAGCACCTCCCCACCCGCTATCTATGCCGCCATATCTCAATCTGTCTGTGCCATCGCCGATGGCATCCATTTCAGAAAGTCTCAAGAGCCATACGAGGAAGAGAAGCCGTGAAGATAATGGCATAGATCCTCCCGCGAAGAGAGCAGCCACTTCTCTGGCTCCTTCAGCAAATTCTAGCACGACATTGACTCCCTCCACGTTGAACAGTATCACCCCAGCGATGCCGAGGTTGCCGATGCCCAATCTTTCCCTGTCGACTGGTAATCACAACGGTAGCCACAATGGGTCCTCTCCGGCTCAGTTGCCACTGCCTACTGGACGGGCAATGTCGATGGCATTTCCTGGAAATAACCGGTGGCCGCAGAATGGAATGCTACCGTCTTTCCCGCACCCGACGTCAACTTGTCACCACCCCAGCACTACTTCTCTCCCACCTGCGAATGATTGGTCAAACAGACAATCCGGTTATGCTGGGGCCTCTGCAACTCCGTCGCCAACATCGTACAGCTTCCCTCAATCAGCACATACGCCCAACCATCTCTCGCCTCTCAATTTCCCCGCTACACGAACATCTCCTTACAAGCCGGTGCGAGGCGTAAACACGTTACTTGTCCCGCCTCCATCGGCATCCATGCACAACCCGAGCTTAAATCTTGGATACGATCAGATGCAATACCAACCTCTGGGCAAACCGATCAGCGAGCGAAGGGCCGGAGTTTTACCGTATACGCATCACGATACCTGGGCGCAGAATCAATATCAGATGCCACCCTATCAGCCCCCACCAAAATTTCCCCTTTGAGCAACTATGTTTCCTGCGCTTTAGCGTTTCCGAACAGTGATTAGAATTTCTCCTCGATGCATTTTAGCGCAACATTAGCATTGCTAGGCGCTTTGAATCTGAAGGTTGGCGCTTCTATAACAGTAGGCTCTGTATACCATTAGAGCAGTTTTGGTGGACCGCAACGAAATTCACTGGGAGCTAGAAAGTTTGTACATAAACACCATTGAGCATGTGAAAGACTCATGCAGCGAGCCAGCACCTGGAAGCAATTGCTCATTTCGCTCTAGGAAACGAAACCATGTGGTAACCAGAACCTCGGTTTGTGAGGCATCAATTATTGAGAGCGTTTTATGGATCTGAGGCATATAGCCCTTGCCCTATGTATCAATTTAGGGGAAAGGTACTAGTCAGTGATTGGGAATAGGTCACAATAGGTCACGTGGTTTAATCTAACCCTAATCTTCATCCATCATCAATCCCTGTCTGTTAAGAGCTGAACCTGAGCCCGAAGGACCGTCTCATCCAAAGTCCGGATAGCTCCTCTGGATTCCATGATCTTGCGCAAACTATGCATAAGCAAGTTACAGGATGCACAAGACCTTGCTTCTATGCTTTATCCATGGCTTCAAGGTATTCTAGCTCCCCACAATCTCTCTCGAACTCGAACCCCACTGACCAGCACGAAGGGAGGGGATGATACCTTTGGCGGCTTCCCGGAGCATCTCAGAGCTCTGGTCAGCCATGCCCTCCCGAAGATCTCGGTCAAAGCGGTAACGTATCCGAAATTTGAGACCCGCGGCGATTTGTATGAGTGCGTTGGGAGGTTTAGGGAATGGTGAGCAGCCGGTCCCTGCCCTAAGGCTGTGCATAGCAGATCTGCTTAGCACATTGGAAATGCTAAAGTCTAATGATTCAGGCTTCAGAATGTAGTCATCGATCTTGAAGTCTCCGCCTCCTCGCCCTCCCCTACTATTGACCCTTCTGTCCGTACCATTCTAGTGGGACACAGCATGGGCGGTATAGTGGCAGCAGAAACCCTCCTCTCCATACTGTCCGATAATCCAATCCCTCCTCCCCCTCATACTCCACCTCCTTCCACCGCCGCTCATACCATTCCGCTCCCTTCCGCTGCCCCTCTCGAACAGCCCAGAGACAACGAATCTCTAACCTTCATGTTCCCATACATCCAAGGCATCCTTGCTTTCGACACCCCCTACCTTGGTATCAGACCTAGCGTCATCGCCCACGGCGCTGAGACCCATCTCAAAACAGCTTCGACAGCTTACAGCACCTTTTCCGAAATCGCTTCCGTGTTCGGATACGGCGCATCCTCAAAGTCTCCCACTCAGGCCTCGCGGCCAGGACCACAGAAGCTCATCAAAGAGCCACCTGCTTATATGTCTGCCTCAACCACCGAAGATGCAGCTGCGATACCTGTGTGGCAAAAGTGGGGGAAATATGCCATGTTTGCCGGTGCCGCTGGTGCAGTTGCTGCAGGCGGCGCGGCCGTCTACGCAAAAAGAGATCAAATAACAGAGGGCTGGACTTGGATAGGCTCACACCTTGAATTCGTAGGTTGCCTCATGCGAGGGGAGGAACTCAAGACTCGCCTGGCCAAGATTACGAGTTTGCGAGAAGACAAAGGCATTGGGTTCACGGATCTCGTTACCGTGCTTGCGCCGAAACAACGCGCTGGGCAGGTGGTGAGTGGGACCGGGGGCATGCTGGAGATTACGACCGGGGAGGAAAGGACGTTTTGCACTTTACCGAAGAGGGAGAAGAACAAAGACTGCTTCGAGAAAACCGTGAATGCGAAAGTAGGCGATGAGATGGCGGCGCACATGACCATGTTCTTTCCCCGCGAGAATTCTGGTTACTACGGTATGAGCGAACGGGCTAAAGAGCTGGTTGTTGCGTGGGTGGACGAGGCGTGGTATCAAGGAAGCGAGAGCACTGGAGATAAGAGCCTGATGATTGAAGACGAAGCCGCGTGGGGCGGGGTTGAGGAGATGGGAAAGGGGGAAGGGGAGGGGATAAGAGGGGATGCGGGATTTGGGGGTGTGGAGCAGGGACGGAAGGAAGATGAGGATATGGACATGGAAGATGTGGCACTGGGAGGGGAGAAACCTGTGATTGTTAACTGAGGATGAGGGAATTGTGCTATTTGACATTAGACGACTGAGACTGTGTGACGACTAAGGTCGTGAAAAAAGTGGAGGCGGATACTAGGAGGGATGACGAACGACACCCCAGTCTGAGGGCATGGGGAAGGGAGGGAGGATGAGGTATTGCGAGGGGAGACGCCTAAGATTTTCGACCGAGGATTAGAAAGGATGGCTTCCAACCTCAAACAACAGGAAATCATCGCGGAGGCTACGTATGGCGGTATCAGCGACGACAAAGCGGATCCAGAGGACAAGGGGAGGTCGTATCGAACCACCCAAACGAACCAGATCAACCATTGCCCGAAAAAAACCGCCTCCTCACCTCCTCACACTACCACCTTCCCCCCTCCAGCCTCTCCCCAATACCCAACACTAGACACCAAATCAGGCCAACAACACGTCTGGCCTGAGTGCCGAGAAAAACAAAAGACAGGCTTGCAACGGAAAGATAGGGACTCGGATAGACATCTATAGAATAGAGAAGGAGGCGTGGCTGGCAGGAGTAGAAGAGGAAACAGAGCAAGGCGCGCTTAGATACACATACTTGGGGCATATATATATATATATAGTTTCCCCGAACTAAGTGCAATACGTGACCGAGGGGTGCCACCGCTTTGCTCCCGTGCTAAAGCCTAATTTGTCCCTTTGCTCCCTCTCTGCTCTCCCCTGCTCCCTCGTTGCTCCCCCTTGCTCCATCGCTGCTCCCTCTAAAGCGGCCCTGCTCCCTTTCCCGAACGGAAACGGCAACTGTCAATCCTAAGTTCGGGGGAAGCATAATGGATATATGTAGTAGTCGGCGTGGATGACTAATAATTGCATGATTCTGTTGTCCCTTCCTCCTTCTCCTCCTCTTCTTATTTCTGTCGTTACTGTATCGTTGAGACATGAAAGCCGTCTCAAGAGAACCAAAACAAAATTCCTAAAAGCGCGGGTACAATCTGCTATACATTCACTCATCTTCATCGTAGTATTCTTTCGCATCGTCGTCAAAATGGTCCTAAGTTGTTCGACTCTTGGAAAAGGCCAAGTAAAGTCATTCTCTCAGCTTCATCATTCTTCACTGGGTCAATCTCAGTCTCAACACAGTAAAAGTAAGATTTAGACTTGAAAATCATAATCTTTGACTCTTTGCTTCTTTCATTCTTTCATGCGCTTTTTCTATTTAAATCAAGACAAACTGTCAATAATATTTAATCATTTTCTTAACTTATATTATAAATATGCTTGAATTGAATAAAGTTTTCTAATAATAAAGTTCTATGAGTTTGTTTACTGATCGTGTCTAGAAATTCAATCTATAATGTCGTGAGTGAAATGTTTGATTCAATAAAGATAGCTAGAACTAAGACTTTAAGAATACAGAAGTAAGAACATACAAAGAATCAAGAGCTGCAGCTATCTGTCGACGTTCTCGAGTAATCGTACATCATGTCAACGGCTAACTTTGTGATGCGTTCAACCTTTACTCATTCTCGATCTCTTGGAATTCTCCGCGTCCGCCTTACTTGCTTTGCTCGCGCTTCGTTGACACGCAGCTACTTTCAGCGAAGGTTGTCAGGCTTCCTGACGCCTTTGAATCTTCCGCATCCTAGGCACACGACTCGTTCTCTTACTACGACTGCACGTGTGCGCCCTGCGATGGCCCAAAGATCCGAGGAAGACCTCCACCGGTATTGTCTGGGCGGCTATCATCCTGTGCATCTTGGAGACTTTTTCAACGACAGATACACGGTCGTACGAAAGCTTGGGTATGGTCAATACTCTACGGTATGGCTTGCACGAGATACGAAGTAAGCGTTCGATCCTGTCAGCTCACAATATGAACACATGTGTCTAACGTTGCCGAGGGTGAACCGTCACGTTGCATTGAAGATATTGACCGCCGAATCATACGGAGGAGAAAAAGACATATATGAACTAAGCATTTTGCGGCATATCAAGACTGCCAATCCAGATCATCCTGGCTACAATCATGTGATTCGCCTACTTGACGAGTTTCGACATGCAGGACCTCATGGTATTCATATCTGCTTGGTCTTTGAGATGATGGGCGAGAACCTTGTTGCACTAGTACGCCGGTACTGCGACGAGAAGCTACCTGTTCACCTGGTGAAGCAGGTCGTCAGACAGCTTTTACTGGGTCTAGACTATCTACATCGTTCATGCGAGGTCGTGCATACGGGTCAGTAGTTTCACTTCACAAATTCTGCTTGCTTATCAATTTATGTTGCCCTCTAGATATTCAACCGCGGAACATAATGATTCAACTTGATGATGCCGAATCTGTAATACAACATCAACGTTCTTATGAATCGAGTGACTTCGACGAAAATCGACGTTCTACGACTTGTTACCTCAATTCCGAACCTCTAACCATCGAACTTCCGCACTCAACATCTGACATTAACATCAAGATCGTAGATTTTGGCGTTGGTATGTGAAGCTGATAGATACTAATCTTAAACGCTGAACAAGAGGCTAACATTTAATGACTGTCAAAGCCTCTTGGGTGAATAATCATCTGACTGAATTAATTCAGCCCCCTTCTCTTCGAGCACCAGAAGTTATACTTCGCGCCAATTGGGGCACTAGCGCTGACATATGGAGCGCAGCGTGCGTGGTCAGTTCTTCGATAGTCAATACTGGTCTTTGATTCAATAGTAACTTCGAACAAATAGATTTTTGAGCTATTACAAGGCAGAGTGCTATTCAAAGGTCGGCCGGACCCGAATGGTGCATGGACGGCGGAAGAAGATCATTTGACTCAAATGATGGAGCTTTTCGGTCCTCTTCCCACGGATTTGCTAGCTGAAGGAAGATCTTCAGGCTCGTTTTTCGACAAAGACGGTATGCTGCAACTTCATCCCTTATCCCTGAGTGGTTACGCTGATTCAGCTGCTATCGCAATTCGTGTTCGCCAGGTAATATGCTACATATTCACCAAATTTATCCCTCTTCCCTTGAGCGAGTAATCAACTTCGGAAGGAACCAGACTCTTTCTGATGACGAAGTACCAAAGTTCAAGTCTTTCCTTCAGTCTATGCTGCAGTATCGACCAGAGAATCGAAAGAGTGCTGGAGAAGCAGCGATGGACCCGTGGCTCCAGAGCTAACAATGAGCCGACGGTTTAGTACCTAGCCCCCCCGATGCACCGTGCCAACTTGAAGCACTCTGTGTCCGTGAAGTACTGCGGAAAGGCATCTCTCGTCTGCAGACGCTTTGGAATCTCTGTCGACAACGCAGCGTCTGTGGACAGATATCCTCGCACAAAGCGTGTTCGAAGAGTGGATTGGCGTTCTGCTATATTTGATGTAGGTAAAATGCCCTTGGAATCTCAATGGCTGCCATCGACTTGTACCACGCACTTTTCTACGCTTTATTTCTGGTAGTTAATTCTTCTCGCTACTAGCAGAACCGGAAAACGCTTCTTCAGCCACAGGGTGACCTTTTGGCATCCCAAAATCTGCCCACAATTTACCCGCCTCAGTCTCAAGGGGATTCTTAGAAATATGGCGGTTAAGCCGAGGAAAGGGGTTGACTTGTGCGATTTGATCGGCAATCGGCGGAGTGTTTAGGTTCATTAATGACTGAAATGCCTACAATAAGACTGTCAATATTTGCGGGTGACCATGGGCCGTCAGAGACATGCGTCCTCAAGCTTGAGATGTGCGGTTGATTGGCACTGTCAAGGAACTGGGAAAGAGCTAATATTGAGATTGTTTGGCTTTCCCTTGTCTCCATCAAATGTCCGCACGCCGTCGCAGCTGTTGAAGAAGCGTTCGGTATTAATTAATACGATTCATTAGACTACATAGGATCATCGCGTTCCGTTCTGGCCATTTCTGAAAGTTGAGGGCAGCATTCAGGTCCGGCCAATTTGCAGAGATTGAAGAGCGTATGTTTAGAAGGATTATGGAGAGAGTCATCAGCAAAGTCGGAGAAAAGCGCTCTCACTCGATTATACTGTAGATGTGTTTTGCGGTTTGGAAGATTTGAGTCTATGTACTGTATGTACTGTATGTTGTAGGTAAACCCGATAGCTGCTCACGTTATTTATAACAATATTCGTCAGCACTGCTGCCTGGCTCAGCCTCCTGCTGCCTACCTAGAAAAGAGTTCCCTTGCGATAGCGTCGATAACGGGAGGCTGCAACAGTGGCGCCCACATTGGGAATCGCTCGACTACTGAGAAACAGAATGAAAAGCAGTACTCACCCAATATCGAAACCCTTTCTTTAGTGAACTTAGAAGCTTGGTACGACCCCAAGTACCTGATTCGACGATTTCGGTCTCTATCGGTCCAAGCTATAATAAGTGCGATAAGCACCGATAATCAATCAATAGGCGAAAAAAAAATAAGGAAATGTGGCCTTTGATATAAGATGATGGGACATACAAATTGAAGCAAAAAATTTGTCTAGCACTGAGACTTGAATATCAGATGCGGAAGTCGGAGGCCCTAAAAAGTAGTCTTTGTGATGCTATGAGAAGCGCTACACCATAGAATGTGTTATTTTGGTATTGCTGACCATGCATTGCACTCATCGGGATAGATAGGTTTTAGCTATGTAGAGAGCCTGTAGTGAGAATATATCTGGTCCAGGGACTTCGAACTTGCTCCCACTGCGATCACGAAACAGGCCTGAATCTCCTCGCACAACATGCAATCTATATTATAATAGAGCAAGGTGCGAAGAGAGAGCGTCGACGCGACGCAACTAAGCTTTATCGAGCGTCTGAATTTTGCCGACAGCATTGTTTAAAATTTCGGTGAATTCCTCGCATCCTCGGGGATTATCAAAACGGCAGCCTCAGTATGAAAGCCGAATGCCCTTCTCCAATCTTTGATAGACTTCCGTTCCGCCTCGCTTGCAGTTGCAGCTTGCCATTTGAAAGCATTTTCTTTCCTAATAGCGCCTTTAGCTGCACCTGGTGTGGTGTCGGGTATCATCTTGGTTATGTCACTAAGGTCGAAGTAGAATCCAACATTCTTGAGTTCTGTTGACTCGGCGAGGTAGATTACAGGTTTGCCAAGTTTAGCTGTCGGGTAAGTAAATTTCTGGGCTACCTTTTCGATGTTCTACGGCTTAGTCATGAAAGAGACTGCACGGTCCATCTTTCGCGGCTTTAAATTAGACATGGTTGCTATAATCCTAAAGACCTGAGATTTTAAAGTCAGACTACATGAATAGAAGGAATGGTGGAGAGCTTACTTACCTGTTGCTGGTATCTCTTGAGGATTCGGGGTTGAAATAAAGGCTTGGGTTTTAACCTCTGCTTAGGCGGTTGACTGTCAGGAGCAGCATAGAATGTATTGAATAATACTATCAAAACTGCAGAAGGAAGCGATGCGGCTCTGCAGCAGATATCTACATGATTTGTGCGGGGGCTAGCCCGATCGGGTTAGCGCCGCCCTGCGATTTCACCTGCCCAGGCCTGGGAGATCAACCAATCAGAGCGCAAGGATTTGGCTCTGCTCGCAGCCCGTTCAACGCTTACTTTATTGCTCCATTGCTCCATGATTGCGCAATGCAGTGATTAGTACAATGATTGCTTGTTCGAAGCACGGCCGTGACACAGGGCCGCTTGAAAGGGAGCAGCGAGGGAGCAAGGGGGCGTAATAAGGAAGCACCGGGGGAGCACGAGGGATAGGGGAGTGCCTGGCACGAGGAAGTCACGTTCCCAAGGCCTTGCTTTACGAAGTGCTATTGATTTGCGACTTCACCCATGGTCCGATCCCTCCTGCCGCAATGATCTCCTGGATATTGGGGGACAGCTCGCCGACTTTCATGTTCCACTCAGGCTGATCGGGTCCTTCGTTGATTTCGACTATGTTCCGCCGCACATCCCAAGTTAACGACCAGCCGGTGCGCCGCGTGGGTAAAGACTCTGGAAAGCGTGCACGCAGCCGTTTTACAAGTTCAGGTAGCTCCAGCGTCGGCAGCGCATTGTTGATAC
>JAABUL010002102.1_pt1 | contig 34493 bp, 21 predicted proteins | sample 5559151 | NCBI WGS metagenome assembly JAABUL01 (sample SAMN10711876, study PRJNA513368) | rock metagenome | isolation source: Antarctica rocks | place: Antarctica: Victoria Land, Pudding Butte sud | reverse complement strand
CGATACTAGCGTAAATTTAGATACTAAAAGGCTTAAACTTATAGTAGGCGTCTAGTAACTAGTAGAAGTCTAGTCTAGGTATAATATACTATCCTCTACGACGCTTAAGGCGATAACGTCGATTATACTCTAACGGGGTCAAGCTCCTTAACGATAGAGAATAGTTAGTCCCTCGATAGAATTAGTAAATTTATAGCTCGAGATTTATAGAGCTAGCTACCTTCTAAGTAAACGGCGACGAGAGGAGAGCGTTATACTTACCTACTAATAAGTATATACCTTAATTAGAAGTACGTATATAAAAAGACCTTTCTATAATTACTAATAGAGCTAGCGTCTAGCTCCTTTTAGACTACTACTCGGAATTCTTCCTTTATATTAGTATACTTATTAATAGTATACCGATACTTTAGGCCTATCGTACGACGAATCTATATAAGATACCGTTAACTTATAACGTAGCCGTCGTCCGTTAGGATCTCGTATATTAGAGCGTCTAGTAATTACTTATCGAAGAATATCTCGATAATACGTAGATATAGCTCTATAGTCGATATATAGATACCGTTTTTCTAGATATTACGGTCTTTAAGAATACGGCGGATTATACGGATATTAACGTTAATCTCTAGTAATAGATAGTAGTCGATAAGGTCGGCCTATAAGAAGTTCGTAATTAGGTCCTAGTAAAGGGAGATAAGCTCGTTAACGAGCTTATTAGATAGCTTAGGGCAACGGCTAGTAGGTATTTTAAGGGCTTTAGGGATTATATAGGAATAAAGAGATAATATTACAATAAGTCCGAGAGCGAGAGAGTAGGGCGGTATAATACTAAAGTTTTGTTTTATAAAGTAAAGTAAAGAAAGTCAAGATATAAATAAAGCCTCGAGATTATAAATACCTAATAGAGAAGTAGTAAAACTATATATATATAGGATATTATATAAGGAAATACGCTAATAGATTATTATATAGTACCGTTATACTACTAATATAGAGAGTTAACATTAGTATAGTAGTATAGCTACTAGGCTTAGAATAGGAAGTAGGTAAGATAGAGTCTAAAATCTTAATGTTCTCGAATATTACTAGCTTAAGATAGGCTAATTATCTACGCTTTTAGGAGATTAGGAGGAGCTTTAGCTCTTATATAATCGCTTAGAATTAGGTTATCTACTACTTAATACATTATATCTACTAGTAACTACTCTTAGCTTAGCCTTCTCTCCTTCCTTTTCTCTAGTAATAGAGGGTCTACTATTATACCTATACGTACTAGTATACTTACTTCTCTACTACTCTTAGTCTTTGCCTATTATATAGGCTTCTCCTCCTCCTCTTTCGCAAACGTCTCGCTAGCGTACCCTAAATAGTACTTATAAAGTATTAATTAGTTATAGAACTTATAGTTACTATAATACCTATAAGCAAAGCTTACGAGAGTACGGTATTCCTTTAGATACGTTAGCGGAGAATATTAAGTACTTATTATACGGAGATAACTTACTTTAAACGGCCCTATACTCTTAATATACCTCGAATACTCTACTATAGTACTATCCCTCTTCCTCTCGATCTTACTACTAAGTAATAGTTAGTATACGTATAATAGCGAGTAACTAAAAGTATCTTTTAGTATTATATACATAGGCTTTAGATTAATAGTATATTAATTCTACTAGGTTAGACGCTATAGAACTTAATATCGTCCTTTTAGTTATAGATCTTAATCTCGATCCCTTCCTTCGAGTTTATAACTATAAGCTATTTAGGGGAGAGGTTAAAACTAGCTTTAGTAAGCTATATAATATTAGAATAAACTCTCGTTCTCTTAAGATAAAGGTATAGTAGCTAGAACTTATAGTATCTCTAGTTATATCCTAGCTATAGACGCTATTCTCGTCGTACCCTTATAGGTAGTTTTATTTAATAGGTATAATAAGGTCGGTAGTAGTAGATATAAGTAAGGAGCCTTTATATAGGAGATTGTATTAATACTAAGCTAAAGGAAGTATATAAAATAGTAGATGTGTTATAGAAGGAATTTTAGAGTTAAGGAGGAAATTAAGAAAGGGAGGGTAGATAGGTAACTAATAAGTAAATACAAAGCTAAATATATAATAATATACGCGGCTTTTAGCTATATAAAGTATAGTAAAGGCTATTATAAAGCCCTCTCTAAGCCTATAACGCTAATACTATAAAATCGCTACTTATACGAATTTATATATAACCGATTATATAAAGCTAGCGCTACTATACTAAACGCGAAATAGTATATAATATATAGCGAAACCGAGCTCGTAGGTATTATATAGGGCGGTTCTAACCTCGCGGTAGCTATACTTTATCTCTAGAGAGGCCTATTATATAGGCGGAAATCTTAGTATTAGGTAAAGATTAGATAAAAAAAATAGCTTAGCTAGAGAATATACTATATAATATTCTACCTACGATATATATAGAGTAGTACTATAATATTAAGAAAGTAACTAAATAACTATTATATAGTACTATCGTACTAGAAACTAGACCGAGATATATTATTAATATAGGTAAGTTACTAGGAGTAGAATAGGAGGAGAGTAAGAAGGGAGAAGATCTCGAAACTAACTAGTATAATATAACTCTAGTATCTACGCCTCTAGATATTATAAGGAGCTCTAGCTCCTATATAATCGCTTAAGATTAGATTATCTACTACTTAATATATTATCTCTACTAATAGCTACTCTTAATTCTCTAAGTTCTCCGAGTTCTCCGTATTCTACCCTATCTCTAGTAGTACTATACTACGTTGCTTATAACGCTCTAGACGCTCTTTCTCTTTCCTCTCTCTATATAATACTTCCTCTATTTACTTCTCGATCTTCGCTTAGTTCTCGTTACTATATAAGTAGGTAGCGCTATCGCTATTCTAGACGTAATTACTATAAATACTATTATAAAAGTCTCCGTATATTATATAGTACTATATATATATTAGCGGAGATTATTAAGTAGATATTATATAGAGATAACGTACGTAGAAGGGCCCTAATTTAAAGTAGGTACTTAGCCTTCTACCTAGGTACTTATATATATACTTCTTATAATTATTATACCTAAGTAGTAATTTTGTACTACTATACGTACGTTAGTAAGTAGCTAAAAGTATATTTTAGTATTATATATATAATATCCCGATTAATAGTATATTAATATATATAGGGCGGTTAGTAATAGCGAAAGTCCTATTTTCGTCGATATTATTAAGCTAAATTCTAGCCTCTTTATAACTAGCTTTCTCTTTAGCCTTCTTAAGGAACTTAAGCTAATCGCGACTAAGTATAAAACTAAGCTTTATAAGCTATATAATATTAGAAGAAACTTATCTTCTCCTTACTAAAAGGCCGCCTTACCCTCTTCTTCCTAACGTTAATACGCCCTAGAGTTCGTTTCTCTAAATCTAGTATAAAGATATACTTCTTAAGATTAATTTTAGCTAGTATAATAATAGTAGATATAAGAATAAAGCTTTTATATAGGAGATCTAAAAAATAATAGATAGAAGAGAGGATATAATATAGTAGATAAGCTATAGTATAAAGTTTAGTATTAAAGGAGAAAGGTAAGGAAGAAGTAGATAGGCGTAGTATAAGTAAGAGAGGGTAAATACTATATATAACCTACTTACGAGTATATACCTACGTTGTATAGTAATATTAAATAGTACTCGTAGTAAACGTAAGTAGTAATAGAGCCTATATAAATAGTAGCTACTATTACTATATACGGTATATATAGACGAACTTTACGACGAATCCTATAATTAGATATTATTATTTCGATAGAACTACTATTATACGGCACTAATACACTTAAAGGGTATAAAAAAAAGACACATATAGCGCTAGTTGACGCCGGTAGAAACCACTATGTAGGGAGAGCCAAATTTGAATTCTGTCCTTTTATGTCGCTACAGCCCACTATATGGAGAGAGCTGCGACGCCACGGGATCCGCGCTACTACAGGCATATCGCCGAGCTTTTGCCGTGGCAGCAGAGAACACACCAGGTAACTTCATCACACGCTCCATCCTCATGAATGGTGCAAACGTGAAGCTGGACACATGACCAGCTTGGGGTGCTGTAGAGGATATATTATGATAATATAGTATGATAGACCGCAGTCGATCAAGAGGTGAGGTCAAAGTGGCGGCTATGCTTAGATGTGTGTATAACCCGACATGAGCACGAGCAGTGGAAGGTGGACAGGGAGTGGCGATGCTCCAACACGGCCAGGGAGAGAGGAGGGATGTGCTATGGGTCCTTCTGTGTCAGGGATAATGCTCATACCCCATGAGCCCTCCTAGCCATCATCCACCCATCACCGATGATCGTCAGCCAGACCACTCCTCCCTCACCACCCTCACCGCAACGCCACCTCCGCAAACTTCGGCAGCACAAACGCCGCCTCGTGCACCTCCTTCGAATAATACTTGAACACCTTATCCTCCTCCTCCTTCGTCCACGTCCTGGCCGGCTTCTTCAGATCCCTGCCTGCGTCCTTCCCACACACCATAAACCCCATCGCCCCACTCGGGTACGTCGGGATGCTCGTCCACGCGTACTCCGCAACCGGGAAGATGGACTGGCACGCTTTGCGCAGGGGAAGGATCCAGTCCATGTGCAGCCACGGGTTCTCGCCTTGGGTTGTGATGATCCCGCCGGCTTTGAGGGAGGCGTTGAGGAGCTCGAAGTAGGAGGCTTGGAAGAGGGATTCGGCTGGGCCGTCTGGGTCGGAAGAGTCGGTGATGATGACGTCGTATTCATCCGTGTGCTGCTTTAGGTACTCAAACCCATCTCCGACGATAACCTTGCACCGCTTATCCTCGAACCCCACGCTCATCCCTGGCAAGTACTCTTTGGACAGCCGTATAACCGCCTCATCAATATCCACCAACGTCGCCTCCTCCACACAGTCATGCTTCACAATCTCCCGCAACACTCCTCCGTCCCCGCCCCCGATCACTAGCACGCGCTTCGGCTCGGGGTGAGCGAACATGGCGAGGTGCGTGATCATCTCTTGGTAGGAGAACTCATCGCGCTCGGTGCACTGGATGACGTTGTCGAGGACGAGCACGCGGCCGTAGTGGGTTGAGTCGAAGATGAGGACGTCTTGGTATTTCGATTTCTCGTGGTGGAGGATCTTGTCGACCTTGAGCGTCATGGCTTGCCCGGGCCACATATGGGAGATTTCGCGGAACCAGCCATCGACTATGGTTGGGTGGGTGAGGGTGGACATTGTGGTGGTTGGTGAGTTGTTGTTGTGGTGGTTTGGATGTTGTGGTTTGCAAGGTTGTAGAGAAAGAGAAGGTGTTGTGTTTTGTTAAGTGAACTTCAAGAATTCACCAAGCTGAGAGAAAATCTTTCTGGACCAGCATGTGAAAGCCCCGCGATCTGTGGCGTCACACCTTGGCAGGCACCATTGAATTGCACCCCACTTGGTCGTTGTACCAATGAACCTTCGAGACCTTCTATGGAGATAATGAACTTACCAGGTAACCATCAAATCCTCCCTCCGATGACGGTGTCGACATTCGGTCACCCAGACTTGGGACACGGTCCCGGAGATCCTAGTTCACCGAGGCCGACGCGAGCTGTCGTGCATATATATCTAAACGACGTTTCGCCTGAATGGATCTTGCATATAACAACATTCGGCTTCAGCAAGGCGCAGTAAGAACGTACACTTGAACATCCATACTCCAGTAGTTTTAAGTCTTCCAATACCATGCACTCCGGTACCATGGATTTCCAAGAATCCTCCCCCTCCACGGCCAAAACTTCCAAATGGTTCTACGACGGCCCTCCCGTTATCAGACCGGATGCTCGGGAAGTGCTGGAGAAGTGTAGCAAGATTCCTTCTGAGGAGGTTGATGCTCATGTGGCTGCGGTTGTACGTTTGCTATACCATCACGAATACATATCCAGGCCACTGATATCTTGCCCAGCGCGAAAAAGCCTGGTCTATACACCCCTACCCCTGCATCGGTGGCTGGCGCTTCCTCGAGTTCTCCAACAGCGAGAACACCGCCTATCCGGAGGTTCTGAAGCGTATGCGGACGGGCGAGCAAGTGTATCTGGACCTTGGATGTGCCTTTGCACAAGATGTTCGGAGGCTGGTTGCCGATGGTGTCGACAGTCGGCAGATCTACGGCTCCGATCTGCGGCTCGAGTTCATCGACTTGGGTTATGAGCTGTTCAGGGATAGGGAGACGTTGAGGACTCGGTTTATTGATGCGGACATCTTCAACGCCGAGAGTGATTTGAAGGATCTCGTCGGGAAAGTCGATATTATTGGTGCGAGTTCTTTCTTCCACCTCTTCAGCTGGGACGAGCAGATCAAGATCGCGCGGCAAGTGCTCAGACTGCTGAAGCCCATCCCGGGCAGTCTGCTGATCGGGCGTCAAATCGGGCATCGAGAGGCGAACGAGGAACCGAGGGGTGAAGGGGCGGGTTCGAGGTTCCGGCATAGTCTGGAGAGCTGGCGGAGGTTCTGGAAGGAGGCTGGTGATGAGGCTGGGGTTGAGATGCAAGTTGATGGGAAGGAGACGGCCATTACGGAGAGGATGCCCATGCCGTTGCCGGAGGCGTTTATTGTGCTTGAGTTTGCTGTGCGGAGAGTTTAGGGGGTGAGGTGGTTGCTGCGAGATAGCGTGTGTAGTGTGGGAGAACTCGGCTTTGACAGCAGTAGGATAGACACTGGGTGGACCTTTCATAGGTAGTCCTTCTTCCGGCTCGTCCGCGTGTACTGGTTCAGGTTCCACTCGACGTCGCCGTCCTTGTTCTCCGCTGTGCCCTGTCGGATCTCAAACAGGCGCATCGTCATCCTTGGCCCAACTTCCGCCAGCTCGACGCTCTGGTAGCCAGTCTTGACGAAAACGTGATGCCGAACTTCGATCGCATCTTCGATACTCTTGAACGTGACAATTCGACTTCCGAGCTTGGTGCCACCTTCTCGTGGAGGGAAGAGATGCTGCAGGATCTTCACAACACGACGGCCAAGAGGCGTGGTGAAACCTTCAAAGACTAGGTGAGGATAGGACTCCGAGACAGTTCCTCTGGATGCGTTCGGGATGTCATGTCGGAGAACCACGTTGTGCAAGGAGAAACTTGCTGTCGGTCCATGCGGGAAGTGCGAGACTGTAAGTGCGGTGGGTGTACCTCGGTGCTCGTGCAGCAATATAAGGTCGGTCAAGCCAGATGATTTCGCACTCCCGACCAAGTTTGGCAGGATCAGATTGCCTCGATTGAGTCTGATGGCGGTGGGTAGCAGTAGTCTGATCTCCTTTGCGAAACTGCCTAGTCTTGAACTCGGGTCTCTGGATGTTGTGACTAGCACTCTCGGGTCCACGACTCCGGACAGATAGCTATATTCATCGTCGAGATCCAGTTCTTCCTCGGTCGTCCGGTCGGCTCGGCTCTCGTCGTAGGCGTAATCCTTCCGCAGCTGTTTGTCGTTGGCGATGCTGGGGTCCAGAGGTTTGCCAGTGGCGAGGGAGTGCTTCAGTTTTGCTCTCTTTTCGGCGATCTCAGCGTCGCGAAGAGTGAGTGCGCGGCGGTACAAGTAGTCCCGCCGTTGTCTGGCTTGTCGGCGGATCATCTTCACTTGATATGTGTAAGTTGAAGTCGAAGTTTGCGACATGTGAAGATCGGAAAAGATCCAACGCCAAGCCCGAAGTTGAGCCGGCGGCGATCTCTTGCACCTCCGACCTCAAGTTTTGCGACTTCTTCTCTTGCGAAACACATCACAAGCCGACTGGCTCTAACAAACTCACAGCTGGCTGGACGGATCGCTGTTCTCTGAAGTGGCAAACTTCGTACTCGAGTGGCGCACGCCACGCAATACAGCAGCCGAGCTTGAGTCAAGCTGCGGTGACAAGCAAACGAGCACGAAACACACACACCCAACTGCTCTCACGTGCTTCACAACATGGAGGGCGCCTTCACGAACGTGGGCAACCACCTGGTCGGCGACTCTGCATCCGCGATCAACAACGAGGGCGACGACCTCAGCACCCTTGACGCGGGCGAGAGTGCGCTGGACAGTGAATATGGCCGCGGGAACCTGAACGGCGGACCACGGAGGAGGCGAGTGGGGGATGATGACGAGACAGAACCATACGACGACGATGACCTGGAGAGCGTGGCTTCGCAGGCGGTCAATGGAGGGACGGCGGGCAAGGCTGAGAATGCAGGACAAGAAGAGCCGGTGGAACTGCCAGCACATGCCTGCTCATACTGCGGCATCCACAATGAAGGCACCGTGGTGAAGTGTCTGGCATGTTCGAAGTGGTTTTGCTCAGCGAGAGGCAACACCAGCTCAAGCCACATCGTCAACCATCTAGTAAGAGCACGGCACAAGGAGGTCCAGCTACATCCAGCTTCACCGCTCGGCGACACTACGCTGGAATGCTACAATTGCGGCACCAAGAATGTCTTCCTGCTCGGCTTCATCCCCGCCAAGTCAGATACTGTGGTCGTGTTACTATGCAGACAGCCTTGTGCGAGCATGGGCGGAAGTGGCAAGGACATGAACTGGGACACCTCAAAGTGGGAGCCGTTGATAGCAGATCGCTCATTCCTGCCATGGCTCGTCAGCACTCCTACCGACCAGGAGCAGATGCGTGCTCGTCACCTCAGCCCACAGGTCATGGCTAAGCTGGAGGAGATGTGGAAGGACAACAGCAGTGCCACCATTCAGGATCTCGAGAAAGCTGCGAACGCAGGAATGCTAGAGGACGAGCCGAACCCTGTCCTCCTCCGCTACGACGATGCCTACCAATATCAGAACGTCTTTGGCCCACTGGTCAAAATCGAAGCGGACTACGATCGCAAGCTCAAGGAATCGCAACAACAGGATAATCTCATCGTTCGTTGGGACTTTGGCTTGAACAACAAGCATCTCGCTTCCTTCACTCTACCCAAGCTTGAGCTCGGTGACGTCAAGCTTGCTGTTGGGGATGAGATGCGCCTACGCTACTCGGGCGAGCTGCGACCACACTGGGAAGGCGTCGGCTATGTCATCAAGATCCCGAACAACCAAAGCGACGAGGTCACACTCGAACTGCGCGGCCGCGGAAGCAGCGGAGAAGGCGGAAAGAGTGGCGGCAGCGTCCCAACCGAGTGCACACACAACTTCACGGCAGACTACGTCTGGAAGGCTACCAGCTTCGATCGCATGCAGTTCGCCATGAAGACATTTGCTCTGGACGAGATGTCGGTTTCTGGATACATCTTCCATCGCCTACTGGGTCACGAAGTTGCTGCTGCTCCTATGAAGACACCGCTCCCTCGGAAGTTCTCAGTTCCTGGCCTACCGGAACTGAACGGCTCGCAGATCAATGCTGTGAAGTCTGTTCTTCAGAAGCCGCTCTCACTTATCCAGGGTCCACCGGGTACTGGCAAGACTGTCACTTCAGCTACGATCATCTATCACCTTGCCAAGATGAACCAGGGTCAGGTGCTTGTTTGTGCGCCCTCGAACGTTGCCGTGGATCAACTCTGCGAGCGCATTCACCTGACCAAGCTCAAGGTTGTGCGTGTGACTGCCAAGTCTCGAGAGGATGTTGAGAGCTCAGTAGGCTTCCTCAGCCTTCATCGTCAAGTCGGCATGAACGACACCAACCCGGAGCTAGCGAAGCTTATGCAGCTCAAGTCAGAGTTGGGCGAGCTGTCAAGCCAGGATGAGAAGAAGTTCAAGACGCTCACACGCGCAGCCGAGCGGGAGATCCTGACCAACGCAGACGTCATCTGCACGACTTGCGTTGGTGCCGGAGATCCGAGACTCGCGAAGCTGAAGTTCAGGACCGTACTCATCGACGAGAGCACGCAATCTGCAGAGCCCGAGTGCCTGATCCCGCTCGTACTGGGCTGCAAGCAAGTTGTCCTTGTCGGAGATCATCAACAGCTTGGTCCGGTCGTCATGTCAAAGACCGCTGCCAAGGCTGGCCTCAACCAGTCTCTGTTCGAGCGTCTTGTCATCTTGGGCGTGGTACCCGTACGTCTGCAGGTACAATACCGCATGCATCCCGCCCTCTCCGAATTCCCATCCAACATGTTCTACGAAGGCTCTCTACAGAACGGTGTCACGATGCAGCAGCGTATCCGCCGTGAAGTCGACTTTCCATGGCCAGCAGGCGGTGGCGGACCAGGTGGCGAGCGTCCGATGATGTTCTGGTCGAATCTCGGCAACGAAGAGATCAGCGCCAGCGGCACATCATACCTCAACCGCACCGAAGCTGGCAACGTGGAGAAGATCGTCACGCGCTTCTTCAAGGCGGGTGTGCAGCCCGGCGAGATTGGTATCATCACTCCGTACGAAGGCCAGCGCAGCTACGTCGTGCAGAATATGGCGAACTCGGGCAGTTTCAAGAAGGATCTTTATCGTGAGATTGAGGTCGCGAGTGTGGATGCTTTCCAAGGTCGGGAGAAGGACTTCATCGTTCTTTCGTGTGTGCGTTCGAACGAGCACCAAGGCATCGGTTTCTTATCAGACCCACGCCGTCTCAACGTGGCGCTCACCCGTGCTCGCTACGGCCTGGTCATCCTCGGCAACCCCAAGGTCCTGGCGAAGCATCCGCTTTGGCACTTCCTCCTTCTGCATTTCAAGGAGCGCAACTGCCTAGTCGAAGGGCCATTGTCCAACCTCCAAACAAGCCTCCTGCAGTTCGGTCGCCCTAAGGTGGCGTACCGCGGTCCGCAGCGCTTCCAAATGGGCCTGAGCCATGCTGGCGGCAGCCAAATGGGTATGAGCCACGCCGCCGGCAGCCAAATGGCCACTGGCGCGCCACGACCCATGAACGGCACCAGCCGCCACGGCGAAGGCCAGAGCGTTGCTGGCTACATCCCTGACGACGTCAGCTCCATCCACTCGTCCGCTCTCGGCGGGTCCAACACTGGCGGCGCCCCGCTCCCCCAAACCCAGCAACAGCAAGCCTACCCCCACGTCTTCCAGAACTTCCAAGACACGTGGCCGAACCTGCAACCCCATGCCCGTGGAGCGCAACCGCCCCGTGGGGCCGCGCCAGCTCCGCCGTCTGTGGCCGGGGAGAGCGTGGCTACTGACCTCACCTCCACGACGAACGGCGGCGGTGGTGGTGTGCCAGGCCAAGGCGGCGTGAGTCTCGCGGGCCTCTCGATTAATGACCTCAATAAGCAGGCTAGTCTTAGTCAGAGCGATAAGTTGAGGCGGTATGTGGAGGCGCAGCAGCGGGAGGTGCAGCAGGCGCCGGTTGGAGCGGGCAGGGGGCCGGTGAACCGCGCGACGCTGGGGGACGAGGAGGATGCGCGGAGTGTTAGCACGAGTTTTGCGAGTCAGGTTGGGGGATTCAGGGGCGGTGCTAATGTCGGGGGCGGGGGCGGGTATGACTGAGGGCGAGGGTGGCGGAGAGAATTCAGCTTTGACGGAGACATTGAAGGGAGGATCTCGAAAGGCACGCCTTGCCTGATACGAATCATTGCGATACCTGGCAGCAGTGCAGCGACCCACGATGGTTTCGGCCCGACGAGTGTGCCACGAAATTGAGGGATCGAAGGAGCGAGCGGGGCATGTCAACCACAATAACGCACTGCACCTACGTCGATGGCAGCGAAGGAACCGAGAGTTAAGAGTTCACCTACAGGTGCCGTCAAGGCAGCTCGACAGCTTAACCCTTCACGCTGTCCACGATTCGCCGCACAGCACGGCACTGCCGCATCGGGGGATGGACATGTTGCGTATGGAAGCTAGCTCAGTCGCTCGTTAATCATGCGGAAATTGCGATACATGCTCAGTGGGCACCGACTATAGCTGCAGATGTAGCTAGCAAATGCAGAACACACTCGTTAATGGCTCGGTCTTCTCCATTGTGACGGTCAACGTGACCTGACCGCGGAGATGTAAGAAGCTGTAGGGCTGGCTAGGGTTGCGATCGTGGGTTGTGGTGTGATGGTTGTGGTGTGATGATCCCCTTTCGTTTGTATAAAGTTCGGTTGTTGCTCTTTCTTGAACTCGACTTTCGACATTATCTTGCGATCTCAGTTGCAGGCCAAAACCTCTTCTTCTACATACTTGAAATTGAAACTCCCTTCGCAGGGAGTCCGCGCCCTACCATCCATCCGTAGGGCCGTCATCGACAGCTGGAGGTACGATATCTCATCCCTGCCGCAACTCCTCGTCGCCAAGCACATCTCACCTACGCCTTTCCATCTCCCTTTCTTCCTTCCACATCCCCGGCATACCAGAATCGATGAATCTCTCATGTCGAACCATCCTCTCGACTGAGCTGCTCGCTGACATCCTCCCCCCAGCTCTTCCCACACCCGCCATCATCTCGCCCCGTTCGCGATCCCGCGTGGCGGCACACCTGGTCTTCCAAGAACTCTCCAAGACGATTGCCAAGGTGCCACGACCGCGACGCCCAATGGCACCGCATGTTCGCACATCACTCGGTGCATGAAGTCTTGTACTTTACTGTATGAGATGTCGGCTCGCGTGGATGAATTGGAGTGGTGAGTCTTGGGCGGCTACATGCCCGCTTTGCTCGCTGTGCGCGCTGTGCTCGCTGTGCTCACTGCGCTCGCAACTGCCGGAACGCCATTCGATGTGTGATTATGGTAGGCCAACCCGGTGAGATGCGCGGCATCGGGCCACGAAGCGCCCCACGGGGTATATTCCTACCATGTGCGGGCCAAAGGACGAGCTGAGCCAAGTCCGACGACTGGGTTATTTATTGTGGCTTCGCTGGTATGCGTTGCATGAAGCTCACGATGCCGCAATGGACGAGCGGCTGTAGATTGGCAGCTTCTTGGTGAATGCAACGGTGAGTAAAGAACGCATAGTAGGTCTCATGGATCCTTGTTCGCCGCGAGATCTCACGTTTTCGTATATTATCTTGCGTGCCCGCTGGCTTCAGTTTTCAGCTCCTCTCACTATTGCTGTCTCCTTTCACATCCGAACCTTGACTCGGCTCAGCATGGCAGAGCCAGTTACTGAAAATACACACCAACCCGCTGTGTCTCGCGAGTCTTCTCCTGACGAGAACGACAAGTTGAAGGAGGTGCTGCATACTGATCTCCTGCGAGATGAGCACGATCCAGACCTCAACAAGACGCCTGAGGAGCGTGCTGCTATCGTATGTACGCCAGAGACTATATGCACTGCCGACTGCTGACATGCGAGAACAGGACAAGAAGTTGATGCACAAAGTCGACCGCTGGCTCATTCCATGGATGTGCTTGCTCTACTTGTTGTCCTTCTTGGACAGAACCAACATTGGCAATGCCCGAGTGGCAGGCATTGAAGAAGACCTGGGCATGGAGGGACATGACTACAACAATACTCTTACCATCTTCGTAAGTCAAGAGCAGAATAGGGTCGAGGTGAAAATGCTGACTACGAGGCAGTTCATCTCCTATGCGCTCGCCGAGCCAATTACCAATGTAATACTCAAGCGCGTGACACCGCGGATCTTCTTCACGGCGATCATCGTGAGCTGGGGCATTGTGATGACGTTGATGGGGCTGGTCACCAGCTATGGAGGTCTACTCGCTGCTCGCTTTGCCCTGGGTCTGGCTGAGGCTGGCTTGTACCCTGGTAGGCCTTCCTCTCCACATGAACTTATACAATAGCATACTCACACTTGACAGGAGCCAACTATTATTTGTCGTGCTGGTACCGTCGCAGCGAGCTTGGTATCCGCACTGCAACGTTCTTCGCCATGGCTGCGATTGCAGGATCGTTCGGTGGCCTACTAGCCGCGGCGATATCTCTGATGGACGGCATTGGTGGCAGATCTGGTTGGGCTTGGATTGTGAGTGCTTCTTTGAACTCCCGTGGACAGGGAGACTAACCTGAGAACAGTTCATCCTCGAAGGACTAGTAACCGTCATCGTAGGCGTGTGCAGCTGGTGGATGGTCTTCGACTGGCCAGACACCGCTCGATTCCTCTGCCCCGAAGACCGTATGCGTGTGCAACGCCGTCTAGCCGCCGACAACCAGACCCACACCTCTGAGCAGTACGACAAGCGTTATATCGTCGCTGCGGCCACGGACTGGAAGACGTACGCTTACGCCGTTGTCTGGATGGGCAATCTCTGCCCGCTGTATTCCTTCAGCCTGTTCCTGCCAACCATCATCGAAGGACTCGGATACTCAGGCACGAGGGCCCAGCTCATGACCGTCCCACCTTACATCGTCGCTGCCACTCTCACGATCGTCGTTGGCTACTTGGCGGATCGCACAAAGCAGCGCGGCCTCTTCAACATGGGATGCGTCACACTCGCGGCCATCGGATTCATCATGCTCATCTCTACACCGAACCACAACGTACAATACGCTGGTACCTTCTTAGCGGCAGCTGGCATCTACCCAACGATCCCGAACTCCCTCTCCTGGGCCGCAAACAACTTCGAAGGCGTCTACAAGCGAGGTGTAGTCATCGGCACCATTGTCGGCTGGGGCAACTTGAATGGAGTGGTGTCTTCGAACATTTACCTCAAATCAGAGAGCCCGCGATTCGTAAGTCCAAAGGGTACAACCCATCTCTGAAACATAGACTGACTATACATCCTGCTAGTACACTGGACACGCGGTTGTGCTTTCGTGGCAGATCTGCTTTCTGATGGGCGGCTCGGTGTTTCTCTACATCATGCTTGGGAGGGAGAACAAGAAGCGACTAGCCGGTGAGCGGGATTATCTGATGGAAGGCAAGTCGGCGGAGGATGTGAAATTCATGGGAGATCAGCGTCCGGACTTCATCTATATGCGATGAGCCATAGATGGAGTCGGGAGATGGGGATGATGGTTTCATCGAGCTCGGTGTCCCTGGTGGATGGGTGAGAGAGAGCGTGTAGACAATCAGTAGAGAGTCAGAATATTGGATGGTGTGAAAGATGCCAAATGTTTGATCTTGGTTCCAGTTCCTGTATCGTATTCTCACATCATAAACCTGATGGCGGGTGAGACAAGAGAAGTCTCGGCGCCAATGTCAGCCACCGGGCAGTCTAGACCAACTTTCCAGACTTGAACTTAATACTTCTTTTCTTCCTCCCATATCCGCCATCCTGCACGGGAGCATATTCTTTCATCTACTTGCCTCAGACTTCCCAGCCATGGCATCGCATGGGAGCTCGAACCACGCGGGCGAATCCTCCCCACTCCTGCATCAACACAACGACCATGGCCTCACCAATGGCATCGGTGAGGAGATCACTAAACTCCTAGCAATCGAGGTGAATACTAATCGAATGGTGTAGCGAATGAAGGCGAGTCTGGTCGCAAAGGCTTCCATCCGCGACATTTCCTTGCGGTGACCTGGAGATCCTCCAGCAATGTGTCGAAATATGTGAACGTGCTGTGGCCGGTAGCGATCGCGGCCATTGTGCTCTATTTCGCCACTAATGCTCATATCTGGATCTTCGTCGCCAGCTACGTTGCAATGATACCAGCTGCCAATCTACTTGGTTTCGCCGGTCAAGGTATGACGTGCTACAACGCAGTGTTATGAACCAAGGCTGATCTACAAAAAGAGTTTGCCCGCAAGATGCCCAAGGTCGCTGGCATCCTGATCGAGACCACCTTTGGTTCTATCGTCGAGATAGTGCTGTTCATTGTGCTCATCGTCAAGCACAAGGTCGAGGAGGGCAATGGCGATGAAGGAAACATGATCCCAATCATCCAGGCCGCCATACTCGGATCTATCTTGACGAATCTGCTCTTATGCTTGGGGCTGTGTTTCTTCATGGGTGGTATGTCTCGAAATCTGATTTGCTGCACATCAACGTTCCTCCATCTAACTTTGAGCAGGCATCCGACAGCACAAGTCGAACCAGAAGTTCCACGCCATCGTCTCGGAAGTTGGCAACGGCTTACTACTCGTTGCAGCATTCGGTCTACTCATTCCCAGTGCTTTCTACTCAGCTCTCAAGTCCGAGACAGTCAAGACAGCTTCCGAAAAGTTCACGTCTGGCAAGCTACAGCATGACATCCTCAAGATCAGCCAGATGACTTCGGTCGTCCTGGTCATCGCATTCGTCCTCTATCTTATCTTCTGCTGCACCAGCGCCCACTCAATTTTCGACGAAGTCATCGAAGCTGACGAACATGGCGACCTGGACCACGAGGAAGACATGAAGAAACAGAAACTCACCATGACTGAAGCTTTACTGGCTATCACCATCAGCATTGCGCTCGTAATCATCTTGCTGATCATACTAGTCGATCAAATTGAGCATGTCGTCGAGGCTGGTGTCCCTGACCAATTCCTGGGTCTCATCATGCTTCCGCTCGTTGAGAAGGCGGCTGAGCATCTCACAGCAATCGACGAAGCTTGGGATGGCGTGATGAACGTCGCACTTTACCACTGCCTCGGCCCTTCGATCCAGACTGCGCTGTTCAATGCGCCTTTGGTAGTCCTCGTTGGCTGGCTAATTGGAAAGCCGATGGATCTGAACTTCGAGATCTTCATGATTGGACTACTGGTGCTGTCGATCCTCGTTGTTGGCAACTTCTTGCGAGACCAGGAGTCGAACTGGCTGGAGGGGGCACTCTTGGTGGTATGTGACGAGGCGCTCTTTCTCTTGAACACTGGCTAATCTGCTGGCCTTATAGATCGTCTATGTGGTGATCGCCATTGCTTCGTTCTACTACCCGGATCCGGACGTGGCGACATCGAATGGCATTGGGGTTTTTTGACGGAAGTCTACCAGCTAGCCCGATCTCCAAGCCATGCAATACCGCAGCACAGTCGCTTGCTGGAAGGCCTAGCAAGGACAAGCACTCGTTGCTCTTGTTCATGGAACGCATCGTTCTCGACAAATTGAAGGACTTATATCTGCTACTTAACGACGTTTCTTGGCCAAATCTCCAATGGGCCAATCTGTCTTATAGTCTTCCCCCCAATGATCGCTCCTCCGATCACGCCACTGGTCCAATCTTCTCGCCAAACATCGTCCCGAACTTGCCGTGCAGCACATCCAAGCGATGAATCCTTGCCGGATAAGCAAGCGTATCCTTCAAGTACTCAAGCCTTCCAAAGTTCTGTCCGCCAGGGCCGTGGACATGGGCATTGCGAGCTTCAACATCCGGGAATGCCTCGAAAATGCAGAAGGTCGACTTCGAGAATCTGGTCCCGAACCAAGGCCCGGTGCCTGGCTCCTTGTTGACGCCGTCGTTGATGTCCCGAAGGAAGCTTGCAAGTTGCTCCTCATTTCCTGGCTTTGCTTCAAGGTGGATGAAGAACGCTTTGCGTCCAGGAGTGTTGTCGACGCCGGTGAAGACGAATGTTGGGTTGGAGTCAGAGGTGTCTGACCATGAAGTCTTTGGGTTGGGGAAGGGAGAGTCGTAGGTCGCTGTGCTAGAGGCTGATGCAGAAGTTGTTCGTGTGTTCTGCTTTCAGTGGTATGTGGTATGTGTGAGGTCCAAAGCTGGTGGGAGTTGCTTTGTTGATGATGAGTTTGAAAATGATTAGTCGCTCGACCTATCTTTTATACCTCCGCCGCGCCTTCACTGGAGTGCATTAGCAATCTCGTAGGTCCTGACAAACAACGATGTCGTAATCGCGAGCCGACAGCAATCTTCTTCCATCTTTCGAGTCAAGTCCAATGGACAATGAACGTCGATCGTCCCTGTTCTTCCAGTTCCGATGAGTAACCGCCCTCTACGGATGCATTGCCCGAATAGGTTTAAGGCGATTCATCAGGGCACTGAGCTTCTGTCCATCCATGTCGTCCTGGTACGGCTGGTCTTCGTATCTTCCGTATTAAAACCACACCACCTAGGGGCACTGAAGACCGATGGCGGCGATGTCCTTCGCATAGGAGCAAAGTAAACGGTGCACGTTCGCAGACCCCCCAGCGATACAGCCATTCTCGAGTCCTTCGGAAATGGAAACTCAAGCTCAACACGAAGGACCGTGGTTCTTATGAGTGCGTCCCGCCTGCTGTATGATGACGAAGTCCGCTCGATCAGCGGAGCATGGACAGAAGTGCCACGCTGCCCTCCGGTGGGTCCGATGATGCCGAAAAAGAAAAGAGGTTCCTCTGAGACAATATTCAACGCATCGTGAAGACTAAACGAATTCAGCTCCTTGACATATCTTAGCAAGTACTCTGATCTCTCAATCATATACTTCTGTCCAATATACCATTCGACTCCAACCACCAAAACAACAATGCCCGATACCGCCTACCATGCTTGCCTCGGCGACATCGACGACATATCCCTCGACCTCTTAATCGAAACATGCGAGCGCAATTATCCACAGCGGGACGGCATCTACGAAAAGGCATTTGCGAAGATAGTTGAGCGGACAGAAGAAATGCAAGATGGAAGAGAAGTGGACGACAACACCCTCACATCATCGTACAAGATGACCTATCTGGGCTTCATCAACGCGGAAGGTCTTGAAAACGCTACCGCCCTGGGAGCAGCGTCTGCAATGAAGGCATTGATAAGTTCGAAAGGCAGGCCGAAAATTCGAAGATGGCGCTGAGCTAGAGCTGGATGATCTTGTGGGCGCGATCCGAGAAGCTGGGGAGTTGGCGGTACAGATGTATGTGGATTACACAGAGGACGGCAACGATCAGTTGAAGGCTCTATACGATCAGTTCCATGAGTAGGATAGATGTGCAGTAGACCTAGCATACCCAAATGCGAAATGTAAACACACGTGATGTTCGATTCCCCCAAGTAGGCTTAGCCTCTTCGCGAAGGAACGAAGGAGGAGGCTTGGACAAGCAACAGCGAATGTTGTACCTATCTCATATATCACTTACTGGAGGACACCCTGGAAGCATGTAGCACGACATCGACCTCACTCTCTCAAATTACACGATTCATGTCGAAGTACCAGACACAGCACATGTCCTACGAGCTTTCGTAACCCACTCTCTACAATCACTGATGACCCACCACGATGTTCCACCAACAGCAGCAATGGGAGCTCGACGCGGCTTACCGAAAGGGCTATCAGAAAGGACTGATCGCTTCCAACCCCGAACGCAAAGTCAGGGTGAACCTCTCCAGCTTCTCAGCCCCTCCAGACGAACTAGGCATTCCACGCTGGATCTCCATCAGTGTTGAGCAGAGCACTCCGGTCAGCGACGTCCTGGCCGAATTACACACACGCCTTGCAGGGTGTCAGTACCCGTTCATCATCTCGACGGTGGGTGCCGATGCCAAGGAGCTGAGACCCGAGGACGAGGGCACCATCATGGGTCTTCTACCAAAGTACGATGCTACGGATCTAGCGCTGCGACTCAATATCGAGCTGCCCGAAGGCGAAAAGCTACCAAAGAAAAGTTTGAGCTCAAGACTTCGAAAGGTGATTTGGTCCAGCCCGCGCGATGCGAGAAGCCAGCCGGCTGGCCAGACATCGGGCGTGGGCTCACCACCACCATCGTATGAATCTACTCTCCGCTTTCACCACCAACTGGATGGAGCCCAATATGGCGGCGGCTGCTAGGATATGGAGGCGTTGAGAACAGTTCTGTTGTTTTGAAAGAGAGGAGCATTCCGGGATATCATTCAGCTTCTATCAAGCTTTGCGCATCCTCAACGTTCCTCGCCATCGATCGCTACCCTCGTGTGTACAAGTCTCGTGTGTACAAGTCTCAAGGTATTTGGTAGGTCTTGCTGATGAATTTACGTCAAACCTGGGTATTTTTTGGCAAGCTTGTGTCACGCCTCAAGCTCCAGGTGGAGACTTGACGAAGCTTGACTCTCCCACCTTTGCTCACGTCACTTCTAGGCACGACACACGATAAAGGTCTGATGCTTAACACATGAAGCGCAGCCTAAACTCAACTCGTTCCCGAGGCGGGTGTGCAAGATGCAAGGCCAAGCACGTCAAATGCGATGAAGCAAAACCAGAGTGCAGCACCTGTCGAGCTAGTGGTGCAGAATGTCCGGGATATGGCACTCAACTTCGGTGGTCGAACAAACACGAAGTCTTGGGGGAGGGATCTCGTCGCCGTAGACGGCGAATTTCTAGTGCTGTCGCCACGCCCGCAGGCCCAGACAGCTCACGGCACCCACCTGTGTCCCAAGAACAGGTTATGACACCCTCAGCATCTGTGGGAGAGGAACATGCCAGCTTGCAAGTCTCCTTGCCTTTAAACTATGTTTTTCAAGATGGTACGACCAACACCGGAACGGAAATGGACCCGCTGTGGCCCAACCTGGACGGGTGTAGCTATGAAGATCTTGGACTCTCGGATAGTCTGCTGTTGGAGCTTGGCCTGCAGTACTCTCACCAAGAGCCGATAATGTATGGCTTCCAGTCGGAGCACGGTCCAAACATGGGTCAACTTGCACCGAGTGCACCATCTCGAACACACGCATTTTCGAGAGATACACTCCCCATGCTCAGGATCCAGGATAAGATGGTCGCCGACACCACGCGCGACCAGCATACCAATGGATCGTCTCAGCGAGATGAGACAACCTCCCCTGGTAGCAAGAACAGCTTGCTACAAACCTACTATCGTCTATCAAAGCCTGGCCAGGTCATCGGGCTGACCGACGAGTCTTTCGTCGACTACTACTTCGAGAATGTCTGCTCGATATTTTCATGCTTTGACTCTGCCGCGAATCCCTTCCGAAGTCTCGCCGAACAGACCTGGACAAACTCGGCTGCGATGTACCTCACCATACAAAGTACCGCCATTGGACATCTCGCTAACTACTATCCCTATCTGGCTCCTCTTGGAATCGAGAAGCGATCACAGGCTTGGAAGTATCTTCAACGCGACCTACAGTCCTTCAGAATCGGGAAGGTTTCAGGCGATACGCTTCTGATGACTCTACTACTACTGGGACTGTCATCGTCGTGGCATCAGGCATCGAATCTCGGAATGCAATATCTCCTTATCGCCCGCGATCTTATGCAAAGGCGTTTACAGGGCGTGCAGAACAGAGCAGATGGCTCACCGGATGAGACGGGCAGTCACGATGGCTTCTTCGAACATGCGCTGATGTACTGGGAGATGCTCGCTAGCTTTGTTGACCCCGTGCCGTTGGCGCCTCTGGCAGGGCAAATTCGACTTCCCGATCCAGATAGACCGAGTGCTTCGTCTCCAGCGTACGCTCATCCGTGGACGGGAGTTGTACCGGAGGTTCACTTTGCTCTGGCGGAGATTGGTCGTGTATTGAGAAGACGACGAGGTTGCACGCCTGCACTGCGATCCCCTGCTGCCAAAAGTCCTAGCTTCGCCCCTTCGGAGGGCCAATGGGCCAAGGCTCTGGAGTGCTTCCTTCTTGCGGTTGAGATGCCGGAGGACGATGAGATACACGACTATGACGACATCAAGACTCCGAAAGCGGATCTGACCGCTCTGGCGGATGCCTATCGATTTGCAGGGCTGCTGGAAATCTACGGACTCTATCCCGCCTTACTCGAAGCCAGGCTGAGCTCTGACGCAAGCATGTTCGAAGCTCTGAGCCCGACAGCGATTAGTATGCAACCCGCCTACTCAGACATCCTCCTCGTATGGCGCGTCACAATTGCAAACCACATCCTGAACCTCACGAAACCTATCCCCGTCGTCTCGGGCAGCTGCAGACTCATGCCTCTCTTGCTCGGCATTGCAGCTAGTCAACTGCGGTTCCCGGACGCCTCGTCGACTCCAGACGACACTATGGCGGCACAACACAGTGAGATTATAACAACCCGATGTCTGATCGAGGCACGCATGCTTGTGCTGTCGAGGAAGTACCCGCAGCGGCCGCTGATACAGATGCTGGATATTATCAAGGAGGTGTGGCAGAGGTTAGATAACGGGGATGAGGGGGCGCATTGGTTGGAAGTGATGCATGAGATGGGGTGGCAGACGATTATGGGATGAGAATCGGTGGGCGTAATGGCTGCTGGGCTTGTGAAGGACGGCCGGGAACCATCGAATACCCAACACCGCTTCTTCAAGGAAACGTCAGCTCAGCTATGGCGAGATCGTTGACTATAGGACCACACTCCTCGTTTTGATCCTTCAGGACATTGAGAAGCGACAGAACGAAGCATAGCTTCTCGAGACAGCGAACGAAGCACATCTAGGCAGATCAATAATCGCACTGCTGGCGTCGACGTAATCTAGCAAGAGACCATGCGCCTTTTGTCCAACGACGAAGAGCGTCACTTCCCAAGACTTGGGTTGGCAGAAACGATTACGGAGTGAGGCTGCTGTGCTAGCCAAGGCCACGGAGACATGGCATACTGTCGACAGGAAAGACTGAAGAAAGGCCACGATCTGGGAGGAGCACTTGTCGAGCGCCATCTCTCCCTTTATCCTTCTATACCGCCATCATCACCCGAGTCCTTCGCTGGATCCCGGACACGTAAGAGGCTATGGACCTCTGAATGCCGCAGCACCAATGCACCAATGCATCCCAGAGTCATCATCACCATGCCATCCGCACAAATCGAACCCTAAGCGAAGCCCGAGCCCCATGCCTACCTCCACCCCCTCTTCATGCGTACACTACTCGCCGGCTCGGAAACCGAACTCGTGCCTCCGTACCCACTATCTCCATTGCCACTGCCATTTCCACTCCCTCTGGCCGCATCCGTGCCGTTGCCACTACCACTGCTATTTCCATCGCCGTTACCGGTCCTTCTTGGATCCGGGATTTCGAACGTATCATCCTCATCAAAATCGATATCAAACTCTGGCTCCTTGGACTCCTTCTCCTCATCCCTCTCCTCCCCGTCCCCAACCAAATCCGCCCCATCACCCTCCCCATGGCCCGCAGCCCCACCCGCCCACCCCTTCTGCTCCGCCGCCCTCGTATTCCACCGCAAAGTCCGACTGATACTATCAAACCACTCCAACGGCCGCCCCATCACAGTGGGGAAAGGGTATTGCGAGGCTCGGACTACGACTTCGTCTCCACGACCGAGTTCGACACGGCCTTTGCCGTCGAAACTTACAAACGCGCCGCCTCGGCCTGATGACGGGATCGCTACCTTCAGCGCCATGTCGTCGTTTAGCAGCATCGGCCGGAAGGAGAGGGTGTGCGGGCAAATCGGGGTCAGCAGGATTGCGGGTATGTCTGGGTGGACGAGGGAGCCGCCGGCGGAGAGGGAGTAGGCTGTGCTGCCGGTGGGGGTGGAGAGGATGATGCCGTCGGCCGAGATGCGGGTGAGGAGGGAGTCGTTGGCGTAGAGGTCGAGGGAGGAGATGTAGGAGGAGGGACCGCGGTCGATGACGAGTTCGTTGAGCACTTCATGGGTTTCGCCTTCGATTTTTGTTGTGGGGGTGGGGTTGGAGGTGGGCCCCCCGTTCTCCAAACCAGATTGAGATGTGGTTATGCTGATGCTAGTGGAGGAGGCAGCTGTTGAATACGACGACGCAGCGGAGCGGTAGACGGTGCAGGTGAAGCGCATGCGCATGTTGACGCGCATTCCGGCGTCGCCCATTACGTGATTCAGTTGCGTTTTGTAGGAGGAGAAGTCGAAGTTGGTGAGGAAGCCGAGGGAGCCGAGGGAGAAGGCTAGCACGGGGGGCACGACGCGTTGGAAGAGCCAGGAGGTGAAGAGGACGGTGCCGTCGCCGCCGAGCGTGACGACGAGGTCGAAGGTTTCGGGTTTCTCGAGGCAGAGGGCGGGGGACCAGAAGCGGATTCGGTCGCGGAAGCGGTCGTTTTGGGCATACAATCCTTCAATGTCGAAGCGCTTGCTCTTTTTTAGTTTCTGGTCGATGTAGACGGTTACGCCGGTGTCTCGCGAGTAGCGGGGTGTTTCGATAAGCCATTGTGTTAGTTCTCTTGTGAGGGTGACGAGTGTGTTGTCCCGGGCCTTTGTGACGATCATGACGTTCCTTGCTGCTCTTTTCAATGGTCGCCGTTGCAGCTTCTTGCCCACTTCGCGCACCATCGCCGCTGTTTGCATCAGCTTGCTGTGGCTGATTTGTTCGTCTCCGCGGATCTCCTCCAAGACTTTGTCAATGTCCACGGCATCGTCGAATCTCGTGTGGAAGTAGCAGGGTGTTGACATGTGGGTCAGGTGGGTGAGTCGAGCAGCGCTAGGCAGACCAGACAGCAGCTCGAAGCTGTTGAGAGCGTCGCTGACTCCGTTGCGGTCTTTGGGTGTTGCGGACTGTGACCCAACCCGCTCTTCCCAATCGAGTTGTGCTTCGGCTTGCGCGAGGACGACTTGAGCGGTAGGCATTGGTATAGCGGCGGCGCCAGTGGAGAAGCGTCGCGGAGTCGCATCAAGCATGGGGAAGCCATTAGGTCGATCGAAGGAGTCTCGTCGGATCGGTGTGCGCGATCGTGACATTGCTTCGGCCAAGGCACCCCGACTGCCATTGATGGTCGGGGTTTGCGGGGTGGAGGAGTGGCCCTTGTCCATGATGGCGGTATACTGTCGTTGGGCGGAGGAAGCTCGAGAGCTCCAGGAGACCTGGCAGAGTTGGAGAGAGGACTGCTCCAAGCAAGGCCAACGTATAGGTAATCCTCTCTAAGCAGACGGCGTTAAGCGGACCAGTGTTGTCCACCGTCACCGCCGCGGGTACAGATGCTCCATATGGGATGTGTTCATTGGTGAATGCGTGCAGAAGATGTTGTAGGCCATCGTTAACAGACTTGAAGGGAAGAAAGATGTCCAGCCGGGAATCAACAACAATGACCCGATGTTGAAGGAACGGAGGGCTGACCGTTGACCATTGCCGTTGCGTGTTTTCCATTCCGACGAATTTAGCCGAGGGCGTTGCCGATGCCGATACTTCCTACTTCCTCTCTCTCCTTCTCCTCACTACAACGTGGAAACATACCAGTTGAAAGGTCTGACAGATGAACGTTCGAGGTTTTCGGAAGATCGACGTAGCACGCGAATCGCTGCGTCTTTTCCTGTGGTGCGACTAAGGGGAAGACACGTCGAACAAGTGTCCCACGGCATCACGATGGTCCTCTACCTAATTTCACTTCTCGGATTATTGCCTGCCATTGTTTCGTTGACTGCAGGATGTCGGCAAGCTACTCTTCTGGCCGAACGGTGCTGCTTCATTGGCCTTGCTTTGGCAGCGACCCTATATCTCGAGGGGGTTGCGATTTTGTCAACGCATTTGTGAGAGAGCAACAGCTTACGCACTCGTTCCGCAAATCTCGGTCTCCGTCTGGGTGAGGTGTGTGCTGTTACAGTTACAGTACTCGACGTTTGGCTAAGTGTTGTGCGTTCGTGTTTGCAGTGTTATTTTCCGTACGAGATCACTCTCGCCTAGCTACTCACTTTTACCAAAACAGTCACTCAACCGCTCAACGACTAGGATCTGGTTTGGAAAAGTGATATGTCACTTGACAAGTGTACATGCAGGGTCCCAAACCACAGGCCCAGGAAGCTTCCATCCTCTGTCGACGGTACCGAGCTGCTGGACCTGGCGTTCGACACGCAGAAAGCGACAGCTCCAATTCCCTGTCGTGTAACGAGCGATCCGCGCTCACACTTCCACCTTTTATCTCTCCTCTTCTTCCATAACTTCACCAACTCTACCCAACTCTGCTGGCCAGGCTCGTACGCAGGGTTGTCTGCTCCAGCGGCATTCCCTATTGCATTAGCACTGAAGACCACAACTTACTCAACAATAGACCATTCGGACAAGCCAAGCCGGTCGGCTTCGCTCACCACTTGCTATGGCTTCCAACATCGAGTAAGTATGACGTGCCCACTCATTCAAATTCCCTTATCTGCTCACCTGTCCTTAGCATTCTGGCAGGGCCGACGTTCAGCTTCATCGTCGGCGGCAAGATTTTTGTGGTACACCGCGGGCTCATCAGCCGTTGCTCGGAGCCACTGGAAGCCATGATGGAGAACGGCATGCAGGAGTCCCAGAGCGGCTCGGCGCCTCTCCAGGATGTCGACAGGGCAACTTTCGGTCGCTTTGTGGAGTTTGTCTACACTGGTGATTACAACCCAGCCAGGCCTGTGCCATTAAACGAGTCCGTCGATGGCTCTACGCATGGCGATGGTGCTGGCGGAGTTGAATCAGCTGCTTTCGATGCAACGGAAGAAGTCGACGACATTGGACACTCGAGCTCTTCGCGCCGGAGATGCAAGCATGGCAGACCATCAAGAAAGGCATGCCAAAAGTGCAAGAGGCTTCGCTTCATACAGCAACCATCAAACGAGGCAGCGACGGCTTCTCTGGACATCCAACTAGAGACCGTTGAACTTGAATGGCCGGAGGAGCCTACGGAAGTTCACTACCTCCCCAGCGGCACAATCGCTGTCGTCACGTCCTCACCTCTGCCAACGAACTCCATGTTCGGTCTCGACAACGACTGGTCTCTCGATTACCTACCAGTCTTCATGTCGCACGCCCAGCTCTACGTCTTCGCCGAGAAGTACGCCGTTGACACACTCGTCCGTCTCACTGCCCGTCGTCTCGAAGAAGCACTCTCTGAATTCCGCTGCAGTGCATCACCGTCAACAAGTATCGTCACGCTTGTCAAGTACATCTATGAGACGGCTCCGGATCATGGTGATGGAGAAGAGGTACTCTGGACTATTGTCACAAACTTTGCGGCGAACAATTTACACGCACTGCAGCGTTCCGATGAGTTTCAAGACCTATTGGCGGAAGGAGGAGCATTTCCCGGCGCGCTTTTCGGCAAAGTATGTGTGCGGTATCCGGAGTGAGGGTGGATGTCTCGCTGGGATCAGCGCACTTGGGCTCAAACAAGTCTATGTAAAGCTAAGGAAAGGCATGCTTTCGATGGAATTTGACAGTATTTTGTATGCCGTGCATAAACCCAAATCCTCCACCAAGATTCATCTTCACGCAGACGGAAGCCCTTCCGCCTTCGCCCTACTGTCATCAACCTTGTACTTGCTGATCGGCACAGACGTATCCCATGCCCTCGTGTAATACTCATCGACCCTCTCTATCAACCCAGTGCTGGAAGAGAACTGCATCCGAATGCACATCGCATAAGTGAAAGGCTTTCCAGTGGCTTTCTGAGTGTACAGATCCTCGGCGAACACGCCTTCGGCGGAGGCTTCCATGATCGTGCCGTTAGCAGTTGGATGGATATCCGTAACAGTTACGGTGTATGGTTGGTTTGTCGTGAGCCAGCGTTCTCTGAGCATCTCGAGTCCGACGTGGCCTTTGCGGTGGATTAGGAATGCGTGGTCGAACCAGTCCACATCTTCTGAGTAGATCTTCAGGAAGTCTGCATGGGAAAGGTCGGAGAGAGGCGCTGACCAGGACTCTCCCATCTGCTGTGTGGTGCGGATGAAGTCTGATGTGGTGTATTTGGGGCTGGGGGCTGCGTATGTCTTAGCAGAGACTAAATGAGTTGCGGATGAGACTCACCTGGGGTAGCCATATTGATGCTAATGGGACCTGCCTGCGGGCTGGAAGAACGTGAACGATGGTAATTTGACTAGCAAGTCTGGACGATGTCACTCTGACTCTCCGTGCTGCACGCCGACGGGTCGTATGAGAACTTATATACTTCGTTGGACTCCGTATCACTGATACTTTAACCACCGAGGACCGCGGTTGCGTTCAGCGATAGTCATCATGGTAGGACACTAGCGTCTAGAAGGAATATCGTGGAGATAACTAGGGTGTCGTCTAGCCTCGAGCTTATGTGGGCTGTGTGGATTTCAGCCTTGACTAGCCCCAGAAAGAATGAGAGGGTGCACAGAACGCATACGATTATGAGCAGTACACTGGAAGTCCGACCGAGTTGGAACTGGGATACGAGTCTCGTGTGCAGAATTCGCTTGCGGCAGGTCCATCAAGCTGCTACAAGAGCGTCCGCGGAACATACGTTGGGGACATTACATCTCAATGTCGGAATGACAGGTACGCGTGGACCGAAAGCTGCCTCTCGTGTGATGGGGGAACAAAGCTGTAGAGGCTGCACATGAGCAGCATCTCCAGCGCTGTCCGGGCGCAGACCTACCTAGCAATTGCAACCGCTCTTGTGTCCACCGTGCCATCAACTGTCCGTGCCTGTGTGAACCTGTCGCGATGTGTACCACCTCGCATACTTTGGCTTCGAGAGGAGGTACATTTCAATTGTTTTGCGCGGGTGCTTCAGATGGATGCCAGTCAGGATTAGTTATATAGATGACTAGGCTACGCTCTACCATCTCGACTAGTACTAGCTAGGTGTGCCTAGATATTCGGTATTCTGTCTAGTGTCTATAATATTAAGGCTTAGATAGAATATAGAGACGTCCTATATAGATAGAATATATAGCTAGATATCTAAAAAGCTAATTTAGTATTACTAGCCTACTAATATACTATTCTATCGTCCTATATAATTTAAGGTATTTAAGTACTATATTATTACTATATAATTTAAAAAGATATCGTAGAATTTAAGCCTTCCTATTAGCTAACTAAACCTTAAAAGTAGGCTAGTTAGTTATAATATTTCTTTTACTTACTTATTTAAAGAATACTACCTTAATTAATATATTAACAATATTATATTATAGCCTCTACTATCCTCTATATTAATAGACTACTAACCTTAACTCTTAACGACTCTATATTATATATCTTACTAAACTTAAATAGTATAAATAGCGCTACTACTATATCCTCTACCTTTCGATTTCTTAAGTAGTATAAGTAAGATAATATATAGAATTACGTATATATACTATTACTTAAGGTTAAGCTACTACGTAAGTATTTTAGTAAAAAACTTTAAAAGATTTAGTACTATAGCTTTACTAACTATAAGTATTATAAGATACTATCTATTATAGGTATAAAGGTATATTTCTAATTAATCTATTATATTTCTACTAAGCTTACTACTTTAATAGCTAAGGTAGTAATATAGTAAGATCTATACTCTTATATAAGTAAGTAAGTAGAAGATATAAATAATAGGTAGGTTTAAGAAGTTAAGAAATACCTTTATTTTATAGCTAATTTAGCTATTATTTAATAAGCTATCCTTTATCTTATTATCTATTATAACCTCTCTCTATCTACTATAGAGTAGCTAGAGCTTTATATACTTATCTATAATATTAACTACTAAGCTAAAGACGTAGTATAGTAGAGCTACTAAAGTATAATATATCGAGTTACTTAAACCTTTAATATATACTAATTTAAGCTTAAATAGCTATTATAGTTAGCTTAGAGCCTTATTTACCTTATAAGTAATACCTAAACGTTACTAAACTATAAGAAGCTATAGTCTATTACTTCTTACTTTATTAATAACGATAGAAGGCTCTATAAGGCTCTATTAGCGCTCTTTAAGCTCTATAACGGTTATAATAGCGTTAAAGTTACTTAGGTTATTATTAAAATACTTAATTACTATAGTATTAAAGATAGGCTTAGTTATTTAACTATAGATAACGCTACTACTAATAATAATACGCTCTATTATAAGCTTAGTAAACTAATTAATAAATAGAACTCTTTAAAGCGTTATTTATACTACCTTAATTATATTATTAACCTTATAGTATAGTCCTTCCTCTTTATAAAGAATAATAAGGCTATAAAGCTAGTAATTAACTACGTCTTAAAGCTTTATAATATTAAGAGCTATCTTATTAAGTAGTTTAAGGTATTAAAGAAGCTTATACGTAGTAAGCTAGCTTTACTAGCCTCTTAGTACCGCCTTTAAGGCTAACTACTATATAAACGCTACTTCCTTATAACTATCTCTTTTCCTTAGATATTTATATTTACTTTAAACTACTACTTACTTATATCGATACTATCTATTTATAACTTCCCTTATAGTTAAATATTTCTTATTTCTTTTATAAGGAATAGCTAGTTTAAGTATAAAGGTATTTAGTAACTCTACTATACTACTACTATCGTAACTATAATAGGCCGTAATATATACTAGTATATCGCGCTAATAGAAGATAACTAAAGAGTCTTAAGCTCTATTAATAACTATACTATTACGGCTAATAATAAAGTTATTACTAATTAGCTAGAAGGTATAATAGAAAGAGCTAATAGTAGTAATATAAAGCCTATAAAACCTATTACTAGCCTATAGCGGCCTTAACCTAGTACTATATAGGGTAATATAACTCTTAACTTATCTTAAACTACTTTTAATACCTTAGTATTAAAAATAGCTAAGTAATATCTTAAGGAGCTATAGCTTAAGTCTATAGATAATATAATACTTAAAGAGCTATAGATATATACTAGTAAACTAGTAGTATATACTTAAATCGTTACTAGTAATATTAATCTTAAGTATAAACGCGCTAAGATAATCGGGGTCTATACTAACTCTAAAGTACTTATAAAAGAGGACTAAAAGATTAAGATACTTATTAAAAAGGCCTACCTCCTCTAGTTAAGAACGAAAGGCTATAGCGCCTTCTTAAAATAGACTTAAATAGTTAAACGCTAGTATTCTATCTTCTTATATAAATACTATAATATACTAAAGAGGACTATATTTATAATAGACGCTATTAACTAAAGTAACGCGTAGTTAAAAGAAGTATATAATATTCTTAACTACTACTACCTATAGTAATATACTTAAGGTAACCTACTATAAAGTAAGATAAAGCGTATTGTAGAAGATACTATTACGCTACTAGTAGTATACCGCGTTAATACTATATATACCTACTATATCGCTATATAGCGAGATAAGTAAATAATATAGGCCTTTTTTCGCTATCTATTAAATAAGAAGGTAGAGTTAGAGTATAGGATTAAGGATAGCCTAGCTAAAATCGATATATACTATACTAAATTACTAGGCTACCTATATAATTAGCTTATTAATAATAATACCTTTATATAAATAAAGATAGTTAACGACCTTATATCTAAAGTATATATAGTAAAATAGATCTTAAGAGCGACTATAGCTATTACGGCTTCCTTAACTTTAAAGGAAAAGGACGAGGATAGTAGCTAAGCTTATAACTCTCTTAATCCTAAATCTCTATATAAGAGAGCTTTTAAGGATATAGCTATAGGAATTACGAAACGCCTCTATATAGAAACTATACTAATTAGGCTATTACTATAGTACCTAACTATATAAAGGCTTAATATACGTCTAGCGCTAATATAACGCTACTCTATAAAGGTTACGAATAGTACTAGTCGAGAAACTAAAGGCCTTAGTTACTTAGTTATCCTCGCTATAGCTAGAGCCTAAAATATAAGGATAAGAGAAATATATAGTATTAGAAGTATATATATAGGCTAGAGGCGCCTTTATAATCCTTTAAGCCCTTATTAATAGTAGAGCTTAGCTTAACTTAATTAGCTAGTATACTATATAAATATATAACCTATTAAAGTACTATATACTAGTTAAGCCTATAGCGCGCTTTCTAAATAATAACTATATAATACTTTATAAAGTATATTATATAGATATTACTATCTATAATTATACTAGTATAGCTAAGACTAGTAATTAGATATTTTAGGCTAGAGTATTTAAAGAATATAATATAGTTTTAAGATAGAACTAACTTAAGGCGATAGATTTCCTTATTAGCTACTAAAGAGGCTCGTTTTTATAGTATACTAAGGAATATAAGAAGTCGTAATATAATACTATATCTACTATAATAGCTACTATTAAAAAAGGCTTAATAGACTTCTAGCTAGGAATAGACTAGTAAATTAGAAGTAAGAAACTATACTTAACGCCTCTTAGGCTATACCTATAATTAGAGTTAAGAATAGCTACTATTTCTTTTAAGAATAACTTTATCTTCTTTAAGCTAAGACTAAATATACTAGTACTAGACTTAAAGACCTTTTAAGAAGAAAGTAATAGCCTTAATATTACGTTAGCTAAAGTTAGCTAAAGCTACTATACTCGTACTATCTTCTTAAGAAGATAGTAACTAAGATTTAATAACTATATCTATATAGTAGAAGAACGAGTAGTATATCGAAGCTATAGTAATCTATAATTACTTCTATATAGCCTATACCTCTTATTTAAAGCTATATTACCTATCTTAGACGATATATAAGCTAATAATTACTATAGCTATAAAAGGACCTATACTACTAGTAGTCTATTAAGAATTTATAAACGTATTCTCTAATACTAAAGCTAGAAAGCTAGTAGAGTACTTTAGTAATAACTATACTATTAACTTTAAGAAAGGTAAATTACCTCCTTAAATACCTATTTATAACCTATTATAAAAAAAGCTTAAGATTCTTTAAGAATATCTTAATAACGCGTTAATAAAGAGCTAGATTAGATTTAGTAAGTTTCTAAGTAAAGCTTTTATTCTTTTCGTTTTAAAGAAGGATAGTAAGATAAGACTCTACGTTAATTATAGAGAACTAAATAAGATTATAATCAAGAATCGCTATCTACTACTATAAATAAGAGAGCTCTTAAAGTAGCTTAGTACCTTTATAGTATTTAGTAAGCTTAACCTTTACTATATATACTACTATATATATATCTAAGGGAGTAATAAATAAAAAATAGTATTTAAGACTAGATATAGCTTATTTAAATACCTCGTTATATTCTTTAGACTTACTAATATACTTATAACGTTCTAAACCTATATTTATAAAGCTTTAAGTAACTTAGTAGATACTATCTATATAGTCTATTTTAATAATATCCTTATCTACTTAAAGGATATTATAATATACGTCGAAGACGTTAAAAAGATACTATAGAAACTCTATAAGTAGGAATTATATATAAAGCTCTTTAAATATAAGTTCTATATATAGTAAGTAGAGTTCTTAAGCTTTATAGTAATCTTCTTTAGTATCGTAATAGACTAGGAAAGGATCTAAAGTATATATAAGTAGCCTACGCTATAGTTCTTTAAAGATATTTAGATATTTCTAAGCTTTATAAACTTCTACTACTAATTTATATAGAGATATTTATAGATAGTTAAGCTACTAAATAACTTACTAAGTAGTAGTATATTACTTAAGAAGAAGAAGAAAAGTAAGCGCTAAATTATAAGAAAAGAATAGCGCTAGCTTATAAAGGCTATAGAAGTATTTACTACTCTTTAAGGTACCTTTACTAAAGCCTTTATACTAAAGTACTTTAACTCCTCTTTTTTAATTATAATTATTACTAACGCTAGTAACGTAGCCTACGTTAGTATTCTTCTATAGTTAGCTACTACTAGTAAGCTATTAAAGCGCTATTAGTACCTAGTTATATATTACTTTAAAATATTTATAGAGATATAGATTAACTACGCTACCTATAATAAGAAGCTTATAGCTATTTTAAAGTACTTTAAAACGTAGTAGTACTACTATAAGGGTACGGTATATTATTTCTAGATACTAACCGACTATAATAACCTATAGTACTTTATAACTATATAAGTATTAACTAGCTAATAAGCTTATATTACTAAGTACCTTATAGCCTTTAATTTTAAAATCGAATATAAGTAGGAAACGGTAAATCCTTTAAATAGCCTATATAGATAGCCTAACTACTTTACTAGCTTTAAAGATACTATAAAGAAATAATAGCTAGTAGATATACTACTAATACTATAATAAAAGCTAAGAGTTATAGAGATAAGAGGACTACTAACTACCTTTATAGCGGAACTAAGTAGCTTTCTTAGCGCTTATAGTAATAAGACTATACTAGCCTTATAAGATATTCCTATCTATAAGTAATTTAATCCGTTACTTATCGCGCCTATTAGTACTAATATAGTAACGGAGTACTCTAGTAATATCTTAGGAACTATAATAGACGAATATACTATTACTATTATTCGTACTATTACTAGTATAGAAAGTCTTAACCTTCTTATACCTTAAGCTATAGTAGCTATAGCTATAGTAGACGAGTCTACGTTTATAGATCTTTTAGAGAGCTTAGTTTCTCTTATTTATAATATCTAGTTAAGGAACGCCTTTATATAGAATATCTATAATAAAGATATAGTATAATTAGGTAGCTCTAACCTAGCTCTAAATTAGAAGAGCTACTAGCCTACTAATACTAAGTACTATTTTAACTCTAATAGGCTACTACGTAATAGGAACTATATATATATTTCTCGTTATACTACGCTATATTAGAAGCTCTTACGGCGTAACTATAACGACTTAGTAGCTAGTTATTATAGGCGTAACTAGACTTAAGAGGTCCTTACTTATAAGTATAATTAGCTATACCTTATAACTAAAGTACGTATATATATTAATAAGTATAATGTTATAGGTAGATACTAGAATATAGGTAATTAGAGGAAAGGCGTATAGGTACGTATATATCTTAATACTAAGTAAGTAAGATAGTATAGGAGCTACGTAATACTACTCGACTACTCGATAGCGAGATAGTAAGTACTACTCGACTAGCTCGCCGCGAGCCTAGTAAGCTAGTAATACTTATTTAGTATATAGGAACTAAGGATATCTTTAATATACTTATATTTAACTTATATTACAATCTTACTAAAAGGTCTATAACTATTTATAGTATATTCGAGTTATCTTACCTAAATACCTACT